>RCMY010000001.1_pt1 | contig 320249 bp, 327 predicted proteins | sample 2041341 | NCBI WGS metagenome assembly RCMY01 (sample SAMN09708234, study PRJNA481090) | Marine sediment metagenome, whole genome shotgun sequencing project. | reverse complement strand
ATATATCCTGGAGATGGAAAATATACGTAAGGAATTTTTAGGCGGGAAGGTAATAGCGAATGAAGATATTACCTTAAAGGTAAAAAAGGGAGAAATCCATGCAATAGTCGGTGAAAACGGAGCAGGGAAATCCACACTGATGAAAATGCTGAACGGACTGTATGAGCCTACAAGCGGGAAGATACTCTATAAGGGAAAGGAAATAAATATAGATTCACCGTCAGTAGCAGCCAAGACAGGAATAGGAATGGTTTATCAGCACTTTATGCTGATAGATACTCTTACTGTGGCAGAAAATATGGTTCTTGGTTTTGAGCCGAGTATAATGGGGAAATTTGATAAGAAGAAGGCAAGACAGGATGTAATAGATGTAGCAGAGAAATACGGACTTAATATAAATCCTGATTCAAAAGTAGAAGACCTTTCGGTAGGTATACAGCAGAGAATAGAGATACTGAAAATACTTTTCAAGGGAGCGGAGCTTCTGATATTTGATGAGCCGAGTGCAGTGCTGACACCGCAGGAGGTAAAGGAACTGTATCAGATAATGAGGAATCTGGTAAAAGAGGGGAAAACAATAATATTCATAACACATAAATTACAGGAAGTACTTGATGTTTCAGATAATATAACAGTAATAAGAAAAGGAAAGAACGCGGGAAGTATAAAGACAAGCGAGGCAACAAAAGAGATAATAGCCAATATGATGGTAGGAAGAAAGGTATTGTTTGAAGTAAACAGACCAGATGTAGAGCTTGGAAAAGACTTAGTGGAAGTACTGAATATGAGAGTAAATGGAGATAACGGTCTTGAGGCGGTAAAGGGAGTAGACCTGATAATCCATGAAGGAGAAGTTCTGGGAATAGCAGGAGTGGAAGGAAACGGCCAGACAGAGCTGATAGAAGCGTTGGCAGGACTGAGAAAGGTGGAGAAGGGAAGCTTTAGAATAGGAGAGCAGAATCTGACACATTCATCACCGAGAGACAGAAGAGAAAGCGGACTTTCCCATATACCGGAAGACAGACATAAGAGAGCAGCAATAGATGATTTTACAATAGAGGAAAATATGATACTCGGAGTGGAAAATGATTACTGCCGGGGATCAATACTGGATTTTGGAAAAATAACAGAGAAAACAAATGAATATATAAAGAAATATGATATAAGAACACCGGATTCAAAGGTAAAGTTCGGAGGACTGTCAGGAGGAAACCAGCAGAAGGTGGTAGTAGCAAGAGAGCTGGAGAAAGAAAACAGATTCATAATAGCGTCACAGCCGACAAGGGGAGTTGATATAGGAGCAATAGAGATGATCCATAATACAATCCTGAGTGAAAAAAAGAACAAGAAGGCAATACTGGTAGTATCGGCAGAGTTATCCGAGGTAATGAGTTTAAGTGACAAGATAGCGGTAATGTATGAAGGAAAAATAGTGGGAGTACTGAAAAGAGAAGTGGCAACGACAGAGAAACTGGGAATATTAATGGCAGGAGGTAAAATTGATGAATAAAAAGTATGTGGAAATTTTAACTCCGTTACTGGCGGTATTGACAGCCTTAATAATAGGGGGAATAATAATCCAGCTGAATGGTGTAAATGCATTTGAGGCATATGGGCAGTTATTTAAGTCGGCATTTTATCAGGCGAATCCGAAGGCACCGTTTATGAGCGGACTGGCAAAGACACTGCTGACGGCAACACCGATGATATTTGTGGGATTATCAGTAATGATAGCTTTTAAGGCGGGATTATTTAATATAGGAGCCCAGGGACAGATGATAATGGGCGGAGTAGCAGCAGCAGTAGTAGGGATATATGTAAAGAATGCATTTCTTGGGAACTTTGTAACAGCAATAATAGCAGCAGGGATAGCAGGTTTTTTATGGGCTTCGATATCAGGTTATCTGAAAGCAAAGTTTGGAGTTCATGAGGTAATAAGTACAATAATGTTAAACTATATAGCGATCAATCTGCAGAATTATCTTCTGAACTATCCGTTGAAAGATCCGGCATCCCAGAATGTCCAGACAATGAAGGTTCTGGAACCGGCAAGATTGTTTTTACTTGCTCCGTCAACAAAACAGAAGCTGAATTTAGGATTTATACTGGCAATAGCAGCGGTAATACTGGTATGGTATTTCTTCGGGAAGACAAAACAGGGCTATGAGATGAAGGCAGTAGGTCTGAATGCAGGTTCTGCAGAGAATGCGGGAATAAAGATAAAGAAGAATATAATATTTGCAATGGGACTGGCGGGAATACTTGCAGGAATAGGAGGAGCGGAAAGAGTTCTCGGAGGTTCAGCACAGTATGCTTATACGGAGCTGATAATGGGAGAGCTCGGCTTTACAGGAGTAGCAGTATCCTTATTGGGAAAAAGCAATCCTATAGGAGTATTTATAGCAGCGATCTTTTATGCCTCGCTGGAAATAGGAGGCCAGAGTCTTCAGAGTATGAGAATACCGAAAGAAGTGGTATATATAATCCAGGCATTAATAATAATATTTGTGGCAGGAGAAAATCTATTCAGATATATGTTATCAAAAAGAGGAGGTAAAAAACAATGATGGAAATATTAGGACAAATCTTGATGTTGGCCCCTCCGATATTAATAACAGCAGTAGGAGCATGTTTTACGGAAATAACAGGAGTAACGAACTTAGGGTTAGAGGGAATGATGTTATGCGGAGCATTTGCAGGAGCGACAGTATCATATTATACAGGTAATCCTTATATGGGATTAATAGCAGGAGTACTGGCAGGGGGAATAATATCACTAGTCCATGCCTTTATAAGCATAAACTTGCGAGGTAATCAGATAGTAAGCGGAGTTGCGATAAACCTTCTTGCAGTTGCACTGACCTCCTATCTGATAAAGGTATTGTTTAAGGTAGCGGGTTCGACACCTGCAGCACCGAGACAGGCAAGTCTGATGTTTGTACTGATACTGATATACGGACTGGCAATAATATCGAATTATATAATGTACGGAACAGTATTGGGACTGAGAATGAGAGCAGTGGGAGAGCATCCGCTGGCAGCAGATACAGTGGGAATAAATGTATATTTGATAAGATATATGGGAGTAGTAATGTCAGGATTGTATGCAGGACTGGGAGGAGCATATATGACGACGGTAATGCTGCCTTCATTCAGCAATAACATGTCAGCGGGAAGAGGATTTATGGCGATGGCAGCGATGATATTCGGAAAGTGGAAGCCTTGGGGAGCAATGCTTGCGAGTTTCTTATTTGCCTTTGGAAGTGTGCTGGAGGTTCAATTAAAGATCCATTATCCGAACTTTCCGCAGCAGATCCCGTATGTACTGACACTGCTGGCCTTGGTAGGCTTTGTAGGGAAGGCAAAGGCACCGGCTTCTTCGGGACAGCCTTATGAAAAACAATAACTTGAGATAAAAAAAATTTTATGAAAGAGGTGATATTTTTGAGAGCTGTAGACATTATAGAGAAGAAAAGAGACAAAAAAGAAATTACAAATGAAGAGATTAGTTTTCTGTTATCCAATTATCTGAAAGAGGAAATACCTGATTATCAGATGGCGGCATTTTTAATGGCAGTATATTTTAATGGTATGACTGATGCAGAACTTTTGGAATTTACAAAAGAGATGAGAGATTCGGGAGATGTAATTGATTTTGAAGGTTTGAAGAGATTTCATGTGGATAAGCACAGTACTGGCGGTGTAGGAGATAAGGTAACTATTGCACTTGAGCCGATAATGTCAGCACTGGGAATGGGAAGTACAAAGCTTTCGGGAAAAGGTCTCGGACATACCGGAGGAACTATTGATAAATTTGAAGCTATAAAAGGCTTTAAATTCTCAAATACCAAAGAAGAAGTAATAGAAATAGCCAATAAAACCGGGATAGGACTTATGGGCTACAGCGATAAAATAGTACCTCTTGATAAAAAATTATATTCATTAAGAGATGTTACGGCTACAGTAGCAAGTATCCCGCTTATAGCAAGCAGTATAATGAGTAAAAAGCTGGCAATTCATTCTGATGCAATTATTCTGGATGTAAAAACGGGTAACGGTGCTTTTATGAAAACACTTCCTGATGCCAGAGAGCTTGCTGAAACAATGCTGAAAATAGGAAAAGGATTTGACAGAAAAATTGTAGCTGTAATAAGCAATATGGATCAGCCGTTAGGATGTGCCGTAGGAAATGCAAATGAAGTAATAGAGGCTATTGAAACACTGAAAGGAAACGGTCCGGAAGATTTTACCGATTTGGTATATAATATAGCTGCACTTGCATTAAAACTGAAAGGTGACGTTAATACACTTGAAGAGGGAATAGCAAAGGTAAAAGAGGTAGTGGACAACAGAAGCGCCCTTGAAAAATTTGCACTGTTTATTAAGGAAAGCGGCGGAGATCCGGAAATAGTAAATGACTATTCACTGCTTCCCGGATATGCGGGAACTCTTGAGGTAAAATCAGAAGAGGAAGGCTATGTCAGTCAAATTTTAGCAGAAGAAGTAGGAAAAGCAGCAATGATAATAGGTGCAGGGAGAGCGACTAAGGAAGATGAGATAGATCACAGTGTTGGTGTGCTTGTACTGAAAAAGGTAGGAGATTTTGTTAAAAAGGGCGACGTTATAGCTAAAATTTGTTATAATGAGAGTAAGGATGTGGAAAAATCGGCAAAAATGATTTTGGGTGCTTATAAATTCAGCAAAGAGAAGGTAGAAAAACCAAAAATTATTTTTGAGATTTTGGAAGCATAATAAATATAAATTTTATGTTTTTCTGACATAAGAAATCAGGATTATGCATCCTGTAAAAAATGTATGAAACCAAAAATATTTTAGGAGGAAAAAATGAAAATAAATGAGTATATTGACCATACTTTACTAAAAGCAACTGCGACTAAGGCTGAAATTAAAGTGATCTGTGATGAGGCAAAAAAATATAATTTTTATGCAGTATGTGTGAATGGTTCTTATGTGCCTTATGTAAAAGAGGAGCTTAAAGATTCAGGAGTAAATATAGCAGCGGTTATAGGCTTTCCGTTAGGGGCAATGTCTACTAAGGCAAAGGTCTTCGAAGCGGAACAGGCTGTAAGAGACGGTGCTACTGAAATAGATATGGTTATTCAGATAGGAAAGCTGATAGATGGTGACTATGAATATGTGGAAAATGATATAAGAGAAATAAAAAAAGCTATCGGAGACAATGTTTTAAAGGTAATAATAGAAACTTGCTACCTTACTGACGAGCAAAAGAAGAAAGCATGCGAGCTTGCACTAAATGCAAAGGCTGATTATGTAAAGACTTCTACTGGTTTTGGAACAGGCGGAGCAACTTTTGAAGATGTTAAGCTGATGAAAGATGTAGTGAAAGATAACGCAAAGGTAAAAGCCAGCGGAGGAGTAAAGGATTATGAAACTGCTGAAAAATACGTAGAACTCGGTGCTTCAAGACTTGGGACAAGCTCAGGTGTAAAAATAATCGAAGGTGAAAAAGCAGGAGAAAATGATTATTAATCTTTTGGCATTCTATAGGAAATCAGACTAAAAACAGTAATTTTACAATATACCTGAATTTTATACAGACGTAACATACATCAGTAAGCAAGGAGGTAAAAAAATGAGCAAAATAAACAGAGTAACACTAATAGTACTGGACAGTGTAGGAGCAGGAGAGCTGCCTGATGCAAAAGATTTCGGAGATGAAGGGTCTAATACACTCGGGAATCTTTCAAAGGCGACAGGAGGGCTTAATCTTCCAAATATGCAGAAAATAGGACTGGGAAATATTACTGATATAACCGGGGTAGCTCCAAATAATAATCCGGACGGAGCCTATGGAAAAGCAAAAGAGGTTTCTATAGGAAAAGATACTACTACAGGACACTGGGAAATGTCGGGAGTAATTCTGGAAAGACCATTTCCTAATTATATGAAAGGTTTTTCCGAGGAAGTAATAAAAGAGTTTGCAGAAAAGACAGGAAGAGGAGTACTTTGGAACAAAGCTGCTTCTGGAACTGTAGTAATAGAAGACTGCGGTGAGGAACAGATGAAAACCGGAAAGTGGATAGTTTATTCATCGGCAGATCCTGTTTTTCAGATAGCTGCAAATGAAGAAATAATACCTTTGGAGGAATTATACAAGGCCTGTGAAACTGCACTGGAAATCTGTAATGCAAAATCACCGGTTTCAAGAGTAATAGCAAGACCGTTTGTAGGGAAGAAAAAAGGTGAATTCAAAAGAACATCGAACAGACATGATTTCTCTATACAGCCGCCGGGGGTAACAGTACTGGATAAATTAAGCGAAGCCGGCAAGGATGTAATAGGAATAGGAAAGATCTACGATATTTTTGCAGGAAGAGGAATTACTGATACAAGAAAAACAAATAAAGACGATCTTGACGGAATAAAGAAAACAATAGAAGCACTGAAGGAAGATACTAACGGGCTTATATTTACGAATCTTGTAGATTTCGATATGCTTTACGGACACAGAAGAGATACCGAAGGGTACAAAAATGCCCTTGAGCTGTTTGATAAATGGCTGCCGGAAATAGAAAAAAATCTTCGTGATGATGAAATACTTATAATAACAGCTGATCACGGAAATGATCCTACATACAAGGGAACGGATCATACAAGAGAGTATATACCGGTGCTGGTTTACGGGAAACATGTAAAAAAAGGTGCAGATATAGGAACAAGAGAAAGCTTTACAGATATAGCCTCTACAATAGAAGAGCTTTTACTTGGCAATAAGACAGAAGGAAGCTTTGCTGATATTATTTTAGACTAATATAATATTTAATATAGGAAACGGAGTGGTTAGATGAAAAGAATGATGATTTTTTTATCGATGTTGTTATCGGTAGTTTTATTGGGAAAAGAAGTAAATATTACCATACTTGGTACATCAGATGTACACGGAAGAATGGTGCCGTGGAATTATTCCACAGACAAGGCGGATTTTTCGGGATCGTACAGTCAGATTTCCGAAGTAATAAAAGATTACAGACAAAATAATAAAAATGTTATTGTAGTGGATATAGGGGATATAATTCAGGATAATTATATAGAAAAATTTATTAATGAACCTCAGCATCCGGCAATGACAGCACTAAACGAAATGAAATACGATATAATCATACCGGGAAATCATGAGTTTAACTTTGGCATGGATGCTTTGAACAAAGTATTCAAACAATTTGACGGAAAAGTTTTGTCAGCTAATATTTATTATAAAACCGGAGAAAGATATCTTGAACCAAGCACGATAATGACAGTAGACGGAATCAAAGTAGGTTTAATAGGTGCAACCACTCCTTTAGTAGAACAGTTTGAGGAAGAATCAGGAAATGTTAAGGATATGAGATTTGCAATGCCGGCAGATGAAATAAGAAAAGAAGTTCAGAATCTGAAAAAGCAGGGTGCAGATGTAATAGTACTTCTAGCTCATATGGGACTTCCAAATGAAAATAATATACCGGGAACAGGTGTAGTGGATATAGCAAATGAAGTTTCGGGAATTGATGTAATTATAGCAGGGCATGAGCATAAAAATGTAAGTAAGCAGGTAGTAAACGGAACAATAATAACTGAGCCTTACAGATACGGAGCTGCGATTTCTGTAGTTGACCTGAAATTTAATGTAGATGCCAAGGGAAAGAAAACACTTATAAACAAGGATGCAAAAACTATAAGTGTAAACAGTGAAAAATCAGATAAAAAAGTGGAAGAGATATATGCTCCATATAGTGAAATATTAATAAAAGATGCAAATGTAAAAGTAGGAGAAACTGCAAATGATATGGTACCTCAGGTACTGGTAAAAGGAATACCTTCTATTTATATGAAAGATTCGGGATTATCAACATTATTTGGTGATGTGCAGATTTATTACAGTAAGGCTGATGTGGTGTCATTCCTTGTGGATAATAAAAAAGCAGTGCTTAATAAAGGAGATATCAAAAAGAAAGATATAGCCAATAATTATCAGTATACTTCTGGGGAAACTACAGTGTACGAGTTTACGGGAAAAGATCTGAAAGATTATATGGAATGGTCGGCTGCATACTTTGATACTGTTAAGCCCGGTGATACCGAATACAGATATGATCCTGTAAGAGGAGCTTCAAAGTATATGACTTATGATATGTTCGGCGGAGTAAAGTATAAAATAGACTTGAGAGAAGCTCCTGGGAACAGAATAAAGGATCTGAGACTGGCAAAGGGAAATAAGAAGGTAACAGATGATATGAAAATCAAAGTAGGATTAAATGCTTACAGATATGAAATGCTGGTAGCCAAAGGAGGACCGCTTGAAGGAAGAAGAGTGGATCCTGTCTGGGATTCTAAAACTGCATTTGGTGAAGAAGAAGGAACTATAAGAAATATGACTATCAGATATATCAGAGATGCAAAAAAAGGAAAAATAGACGGTAAAGCACATGGTTACTGGGAAGTAATAGGAATTGAATAAACATAGAAAAACAGGAGGAAAAAATGAGTGTACATATAGCAGCTAAAAAAGGAGAAATAGCAGAAACAGTACTGCTTCCGGGAGATCCGCTGAGAGCAAAGTATATAGCAGAAAAATATCTGGAAAATCCTATACAGTATAATAATGTAAGAGGAATGATGGGATTTACTGGAACATATAAAGGGAAAAAAGTATCTGTTCAGGGAACAGGTATGGGAATACCTTCTATCTCAATTTATGCTACTGAACTGATCACAGAATACGGATGTAAAAATCTGATAAGAATAGGAAGTGCAGGCTCATACCAAAAGGATGTAAAAATAAGAGATATAGTAGTAGCAATGGCTACATCTACTGACTCTAACATAAATAACCTCAGATTTCCGGGAGCTAATTTTGCACCGACTGCAAGTTATGAGCTTTTTGCAAAGGCTACAGCAGCTGCAAAAGAAAAGGGAATAGAATTCAAGGCTGGAAACGTAATGTCAAGCGATACTTTCTACGGTGATGATAAAGAAGCATGGAAACACTGGGCAGATTTTGGAATCCTGTGTGTGGAAATGGAAGCAGCAGGTCTTTATACACTTGGAGCCAAATATAATGTAAATGCACTGGCTATTCTGACTATCAGTGATTCACTGGTTACAGGAGAAGCTACTACATCGGAAGAAAGAGAAAAAACATTTAATGACATGATAGAGATGGCTTTGGGTACTCTTTAAAAAATATAACATTATTAAGGAGAGTTTATGGTAAACTTATCTGAAAAGGAAATACTGGAGCTTATTGATGAAGCTGTAGAGATTTCCAAAAAAGCTTATGTTAATTATTCACATTTTCCTGTAGGAGCAGTTCTTATAGATGAAAACGGGAGAAAATTCAAAGGGGTAAATGTAGAAAATGCCTCATTCGGATTATCACTCTGTGCTGAAAGAAATGCTATTACCACTGCTGTTACAGACGGGATGAAAAAGATAAAAACACTGGTGGTTACAGGAGATACTGATAAACCAATCAGTCCATGCGGGGCATGCAGACAGTTTATGCTGGAATTCGCTGATGAGAATACAGTAATAATATTGTCTAATTATAACAGGGAATATAAAATATGCAGTATGGAAGACCTGCTTCCTTATTCGTTTAAGCTTTAATATACAGGAAAAGCTGTCCTTTTTTCAGTAAATAGTATGAAAAAGGACAGTTTTTATTATGGAATTTATTTTTCTGCTGTGCAGTGATTTATAATTTTGGGAATCTGATATATTTTTATACAAATATATAATAAATTTTTGAAATAAAAGAGTATAAATGATACAATACTAATATGGAGGTGATATTATGCGAAGATTCCGGATACTTTATTTTCTAGGCTTTTTTATTCTGATGCTTCCATGTTTTGGAAATATAAAATGGGGAGCCGGAACAGAGGAAGCTCTTAAGTATTTTGGTGCCGGTTATGAAATTTCTGACTGCGGCGGGGGAACTGTGTGCTATACATATAAAAATGTAGAGAAAACAGATATTGTATTTACCGAGACCGGTTTGAGATTTCTGGATAATAAGCTGATTTCATGGTATGGAGCAAGTGATATAAATTCTGAAACTGCTTTGGATATAATGAAAGAATTTGAACAGAAATACGGGATGAAATTTGAACATATTGAGGAAGGCGGAATCAGCAGATTATTTTATAAGAATAATGACGGAGAGGTATATGTTTTTCTGATGAAGGAAGACTCTTTATACTATTTTACGGTTTACTACAAGGGAGCAGAGGAAATAAGGCTTGAAGCTGTGAAAGAACAGGAAATAAATCGTGTTCATCCGGCAGAAAAAGAAAAAATAAGAAAGGATATTTAAGAGAGTATATGGAAGATTTTTTTGAAAATTTAAATTGAAAAATGGCAGTGCATAATTGTAACGGCCATTTTTTATTTTCAAAATAAAAATTTTTATAAATAAAAAATATTTTGTAATATTCTAAAAATTGATTTTGAAGCAGAATATCTCAATATTTGATATAAAGTGAAAAATTTAATTAAATAAAATATAAAAAAATGGGTTGACTTTTAATAAAAAGATGGTAAAAATAAATATGAATGAATTTTTTTTCATTCAAATAAAAGCAGAGGAGTGGTTATATGGGAATAAATTATACAGTTATTGTAATTGTAGTAGTTTACTTGATCGCAATGCTTCTTATTGGATGGTATTCATATACAAAGATATCAAGTAATGAGGATTTTATGGTAGCAGGAAGAAGACTGGGGCCGGTACTTATGGCAGGAACACTTGCAGCTACTGAAATAGGAGGGGGAAGCTCGCTGGGGGTAGTGGAAAAGGCTTACGGCGATTGGGGAATGGGGGCTTCATGGTATATAATTACTATGGCGATAACATTTGGTTTTCTTACTTTTCTTGGTTCAAAATTCAGACAGTCAATGGTCAAAACTGTTCCGGAATATTTCAGAAGAAGATACGGGAGAAGCTCCGGAGCAATCACTTCCGTAATCATGATAATTCCACTTATAGGTCTTACAGCAACACAATTTATAGCATCCTCTACAATTATATCAGTAATGCTGGGAGTAGATTATAAAATAGCGGTTATACTTGTATCAGTAGTGGTAACAATTTATGCAGTTATGGGCGGTCTTTGGAGTGTAACGCTTACAGATTTTGTTCAGGTATTTCTGATTGTATTCGGAATGATGATTGCAATACCGTTTGCATTAAAGACTGTAGGCGGCTGGGATAATGTGGTGGCTACTCTTCCAAAAGAAAAATTTTATATGGTTAACAGCAGTATTAATCCCAAAACTATAATTTCATTAATCGTAATGTATCTGGCATCATTTACTGTAGGACAGGAAGCTGTGTCAAGATATTATGCAGCAAGGGATGACAAGGCTGCTGTACAGGGTTCGCTTCTTGCAGGACTCATAAATATAATATATGCTTTTATCCCAACAGTTCTGGGTTTAATTACGCTTGCACTGGTGACAAACGGAACAATACCAAAAGATATCATAATGAAAGACGGTCCGAAGTACGCACTGCCGCTTTTGGCCATGCATACAATGCCTTCTGTGGTAATAGGACTTTTATTTGCCGGAATAATATCTGCAACTATGTCAAGTGCCGATTCTGATTTGTTAGGAGCCGGATCAATATTTGGAAATGATATATATAAAATATATATAAAGCCTAATGCAACAAGCAGTGAAGTAATGAGAACCACAAAAATAACAATGCTTGTTATAGGTTTTCTGGCTATGCTTGTAGCACTTATGAATAAAGGCAGTCTGATAAAGCTTTTGACGCTGTCATTTACTTTACGTGCAGCAGGAGCATTTTTCCCGTATGTTATGGGGCATTACTGGAAAAAAGCCTCGGCTGTGGGGACAGTAGCATCATTATTACTGGGTAGTTTCATTACATTGTATGTGGAGATAAATAAAATAACAATTTTTGGATTAAAGGAGCCGATAATACCGGGACTGGCAGTCAGTTTTCTGGCATTTTTTATACTGACATTTTTGTTTCCAAATAAAAAGAACAGCACGGAATTAGCCGGAGAAGAAGAGTTTTAATATATAAAAAGCTGTTTTGTATGAATGCTTATGCAGGACAGTTTTTTTATTATATTTTTATGAGCTGCTCTAAAATTATATGAAAAACAGAATACATAACTAAAAAATACGGTTTTTATCATTACTATGATTTAAAAACCGTATATTATAAAGCTATTTTTTAATTTTGTCCAGTTTTAGCAGAAGATCTCTTGGATTTTTTAATTCAGATAATCTTTTTAATTTTACATTAGGAAAAGCATTTAGCAATCTTCGTTCATTGAACTTTAATTTACGCGTGTTCAGCTTTAATTCCAAATTTTCCTTTTCATGCAGTCTTTTTTCTCTTATTCTCTCTTTAAGTTCATTTTTCTTGTTAATTTCCAGCTCTATAAAATCACTAAAGTGCTGTGATCTAACTTTAAGGGAAGATTTTAAATTTTTTGCCTGTCCCTCCAGCTTAGAATGAAAATCTTTGAGGAAATTTTGCAATGAGAACATATTAAGCAGAGAAAATACAGTGTCTAGAGCCATTAAACACAAAATTGCCGAAGGAATAATAATACCGAAAGAATTATAGAGCATTTCCACTATTTTGGTAACAAAAGGCTGGATAACCCTGACTACAAGGACACAGCCGATTCCCCAGAAAGCAGAGACAGGCAGGGCTATTCGGCCTTGAATATTAAATGGTACGTTATGATAATCCCACCATGTTGTATGAAAAATCTTTTCCAGAAAGTAAGAAGTAAAAAATTCAAGCAGAGTAACAATAATCGTAGAGAAAATATACAAAAGTATGAGATTATTATGAAATGGTTCTATAAAATATAAAACCATAATAATTCCAAAACCATAGATCGGGCAGTATGGTCCGATTAGAAATCCCCGGTAGATGAATTTACCGGCTTTTAAGGAGCAGTAAATAGTTTCCCACAGCCATCCCATGACAGAGTAAATAAAGAAGAAAAGAATAACTTCGCTGTAAAATTTTGTCATATTTCACCTCTTGTTTTATTTTTATATTAGCAGGATTTATAATATGTTGTCAATAAACATAAAAAAAATTTTTTTGATACACAAATATCTTATTTTAAATAATTCTGGATAAATGATATAATATTTATAAATTTTTATAATAAAGAAAATTTGCTGAAAAAAGCTGCCGGATAAAATATTAAGGGAGGATAATTATGAGCAGAAAATTTTTACTGATTTTGGGATTAATGGTATTTTTACTATTACTAGCAGGGTGCAACAGCAATAAAACCGATACAGATTCAAATAAAGAAAAAAATATGTCTTCCGAGGATGAATATGAAATTAGGGATATAAGAATGGGAATTAATGATTCGGGAAAATTTACAGTAATTGGAAAGCTTAAAAATAAAGGTATAAAGAAAGAATATACCGAGATTTTGATCCCGTGCTATGATAAAAACGGGGCAGAATTGGAAAAAGCCTTTGACAGTTCTGAAAATATAGATTCAGGCGGGGAATGGAAATTTCATGCTGTATATTCGGGAGATGGTATTCCGGCAGTATGCAGACCGGAAGAAGTTGAAGTGATCACTTATTAGTATTTGTTTTGTATTCTGTGGTCAATGTAAGCTCATGATACTGTAATAAGAGTAAATCAACAAGTGATTATTTTAAGCGGTATAAATTTAGAGTTTTACATATTGACATGGAGTAAGCTCCATATTGTATAATTATGTTATATGAAAGGAGATGCCATGAAGTATTATAAAATAGGCGAGGTTTCTAAAAAAACAGAATTAAGCAGGGATACACTAAGGTATTATGAAAAAATAGGCTTGATAAGACAGCTGGAAAAAGATAGTTCAGGAAGAAAAAAATATTCGGAAGGGGATATAGCATGGATTGAGTTTCTGAAAAGGCTGAAGACTACAAGAATGTCACTGAAGGATATAGGAAGATATGCTGAGCTGAGATATGCCGGAGATCAGACATCCGGTGAACGTAAAAAACTGCTCGCAAAGCAGCTTAAAAAAATAATAGAGGAAATGGAAAGGCTCACGGAAACAAAGGAAATATTGGTAGAGAAAATAAAAGTATATAATGAGACAGAAAAAAGAAACAGCAGAAATTAACACAATGATAAGAAAGGTACATTCAGCATCATTTTTGAAATATAAAAAGATTATTATATCAGTATCAAAAATTATGAATAAGACTTTTTTGCTGTAATAAGTCTGTAAATAACTGAAAAATATTGAAAAAATCCTAAAGTTATGATAGAATGTATATTATTTTTAGAGAAAAAATATTATTTTAAAATAAAGTCATAGTGAAAAGGACTCAAAAGCACTTTTGGGTCTTTTTTTGTGGCTAAATTTCTGGTAAAGACATATGGAAAAGATATACAGAAAGGTGATTTTAATGGAAAAATACGGAAAATTAGGCAATGAGAATGTAGTAAAGCTGTTATTTGAATTCTCGGTTCCTGCGGTTATTGCAGGAATGATAGCAGCACTTTATACAGTAATAGACAGAATATTCATAGGGAGATTTGTAGGGGAAATAGAATTTTCCGGAGTATCTGCCACATTTCCCATAATGATTTTTTATATAGCATTTGCTTCATTAATAGGTATAGGGGCAAGTGCAAGCATATCTCTGAATCTCGGAAGAGGGAATAAGAAAAGAGCAGAGCATATTTTGGGAAATGCCTTTTCATGCTTTAATATACTGGGAATATTAATTATAGTATTTAATTATGTTTTTCTAGATCAGATATTACGCGCATTCGGGGTAACGGAAAATACTTTTATACATGCGAAATCTTTTATGATATATCTCATTCCTACATGTTATATGACATTTCTTACATATGGCTTCGCAGGTGTAATAAGGGCAGAAGGAAATCCCAAAACCGCAATGAATATCAATATAGCGGGGGCATTAATTAATATAATTCTGGATCCTCTGTTTATAATAGTATTCAAAATGGGTGTGGCAGGAGCAGCAATAGCTACGCTGATATCAAATCTTGCAGCAGCTTTGCTTGTAATATATCATTTTACTTATTCAAAAAAATCTTCTTTAAAAATAAGAAGAAAGTACTTTAAATTAAACGCAAAAATACTGAATCAGATAGTGAAAATAGGCATTTCACCTTTTATACTGCAGGTTTCATTATGTCTTGTAGGTCTTGCTGCTAATAATATGATAAAAATTTATGGTAATGACTATGATTTTGGAATTTACGGGGTTTTGAATACTTATCTGATAGTTATATTTTCAGTAGTACTTGGAATAAGTCAGGGAGCACAGCCGATAATAGGTTATAATTATGGAATGAAGAATTACAGACGTGTGGAGGAAGCATTATTTAAATCAATGAGCTTTACTACTGTTTTTTCCATATTATGTCTTGTGATAACACTTATTTTTTCAAGAGAATTATCTGGTATATTTGTAAAAGATGAAATAATTATAAACAGAACAGCACCAGCACTAATAATGTTTTTAATGTCTCTGCCTGTATACGGAATTCTGATTATAGGAGTTGATTTCTTTCAGGTAGTGGAAGAGGCTAAAACTTCCAGTATTTTATTCTTTATGAGACATTTTGTACTTGCTCTGGGAACTATGTTTTTACTTCCGGTATTAATAGGAATAAGCGGTGTATGGCTTTCAAGAACAATTTCTGATTTTATTTATCTTCCGGCAGTTCTGTATTGTCAATGGAAGTGGCTGAAAAAACTGAAATTTAAGATAAAGGAACAGCAGCAGAATGTAAAATAAAAATATTATCAGGGAATTTTTATATTAATAACGCCTATTCAAAATCAAGCAGATTACGATAATATATTTTATTAAATAAAAAAATATAACGAAATTCTAAGATAATAATGCTAGAATGATTATTCAGTATATGACGATGTTATGTACTGAATAATTAATGAAAGGCGGTATAAGATGAAAAAAGGATTATTAGTTTTAGCAGCTGTGACTGTATCGCTGATATGTTATGGGGCAGGTTCAAGAGATACAGGGATACAGCGAAAAAAAGATGCTTTGGAAAGAAAGTATCAAAAGTGTATGAGATACAGCAGATATAAAGAGAACTGTCAGAAGTATCAGGATATCAAGAACAGCATAAAGTAACAGACAGAGAAATTATGTAAAATAAATTTGCATCACAGGAGGAATTATGAGAATTCTATTAATGATATTATTTTTGATACTTTCTGCAACAGTAATATCAAATGTATTCAGCCCGGAAGCGGAAAAGTATCTGGAAGAATATAATTATCTGCCTCAGGACAGTTATTACCAAGGGTATTGCTGCTCACAGGAGCGGGATTTTTAGTTTTTTGCAGGTATTCCACATACAAAATTTTTTTACGCCAGTCTTTGATTTTTAAGACTGGCGTTTTTTAAATAAATAATTACAGATTATTTTTACTAAATATTTAAAATATGATAAAATATATCATTAAAATAAATCTGAAAAGAGGATGATGAAAATAGAGTACAGAATAGATATAAGAAAGTTTTCTGAAAAAGATTTTCAGAAATATTTTCAGCTTGTCAGCAATGAAAAAATCATGTCAATGATAACAGGAAGAGCTCTGCAGCGTGAAGAAGCAGAGGAAAGATACAGAAGACTTCTTAATGGAAATAAGATACATGAAGCTTTCGGAAGCTTTATGATTTTGGAGAAGAAAAGCGGGTGCTTTTTGGGATACGGGAAAATGGTGCTGGATACAGAAAATAAAGCAGAAGCAGAAACAGGATATATGCTGTTTCCTGAATATTGGGGAAGAGGCTATGCTACTGAAATAACAAAGCTGCTCGTGGAAAAAGCTGAAAAAACCGGAATACTGGACAGAGTGACAGCAATTATCGATCCTGAAAATACAGCTTCCAGAAATGTTTTGTTAAAAAACGGCTTTGTTTCTGAAAAAATATGTGATATTGACGGACTTCCGGGTGAAATTCTCTGTAAAAGACTAAAATAGGAAATCAGCCGGCTTTTCTATATGGAAGATAAGTTACATAAAAAATTCTCAGTACAGACATGAGGTTTTTTATGTCCCGTTGGAATAAAGCAGGAAATATGATAAAATTTAAGTACTAAAATACAGATGATTCAAAATAAGAGGTAATTAATATGCTAAACTGTGTAAAAATAAACAGGGAAAATATAATAAAAAATTTAAAAAGAATCAGGAAGATGACACCGCTCATATGTGTGGTAAAGGATGATGCATATGGTCTGGGAATAGAAAACATACTTCCTGTTTTATATGATGAAGGGGAACGGTATTATGCCGTTGCTTTTTTTGAGGAAGCCTCGGAAATAAGAAAAATGTATGAGGATGTAAATATAATTATCCTTAATTATACAGAAGAAGAAAAACTTCATGAGGCAGTAAAGGATAAAATAGAGGTATCGGTTTTCAGCATGCTCCAGCTTCACCGGTATATAGAGATTCTCGGGGATAAAATACAGGAACTTGGAATTCATATAAAATTTAATACCGGGATGAACAGGCTGGGCTTTGATGCAGAAGAAACACCGGAATTATGCCGCATAATAAGCGAAAATAATTTACAGGTAAAATCAGTTTTTTCACATATTTCAAATTCCGAGAATATTGTGAATACCGAAAAACAGCTTGAAAAATTCGAAAATATAGCGAATCTGCTGAAAAAACACGGAATTAATTATGGTTTCAGACATATTTCAGCAAGTCCCGCTTTATTTCAATATACGGGGAAGTATAATTTTGATTTTTCCAGAGTGGGAATGGCTATATACGGACTGGAACCGCTGAGTAAAGACACAGGTCTTGAAAAATGTATCAGTATCGAATCAAAAATAATAAATATAAAAAATGTAAAAAAAGGTGAATATATCTCTTATGGTGAAAATAACAGGCTGGAAAAAGATACTGCAGTAGGTATAATTCCAATGGGATACGCCCAGGGAATACAAATGCAGATTGAAAATAAGGGGGCATATGCTTTGATAAACGGGAAAAAGGCTCCTGTAATAGGTGAAGTCTGTATGGATATGCTTCTTCTGGATATAAGCGGAATAGAAAACGTAAATCTTCTGGACAGTGTGGTTCTTGTGGGAAAATCCGGCAATGAGGAGATAACCCTCAGGGATATTTCAAAATGGACAAGTACAATTCAAGATGATATAATAACCAAGATAAGTAAAAAAATAAAAAGAATTATTACTTAAGGAGAGTTATGGAAAAAATAGTATTAATAATGGCCGGCGGTTCCGGCACGAGATTTTGGCCGCTATCCACGGAAGATAAACCAAAACAGTTTTTGAATTTAGTTTCCAAAAAATCAATGATAAGAGAAACAATAGAAAGAACTGTGAAAATTATCCCTTTTGAAAAAATCTTCATAGCGACAAATATAAAATATCTGGAAAATATAAAAAAAGAAATACCTGAAATACCCGACGAAAATATAATACTGGAGCCGATAGCCCGTGATACGGCTGCCTGCATAGCATATGCAGGACTTATAATCAGAAAGAAATATCCTGACAGTATAATGGCAGTGCTTCCCTCGGATCATCTTATAAAAAAGGAAGAAGAGTTTCTTCACAGTCTGGAAAATGCCTTTAAAAAAGCTGAAGAGGATCATATAATAACACTGGGGATAAAGCCTACATATCCTGAAACAGGCTACGGCTATATAGAGTACAGAAAGAATGATACAGACATGGAAATATGCAGTGTGAAATCTTTCAGGGAAAAACCGAATTTTGAAACAGCGGAAAAATATATAGAAAAAGGAAATTTTCTTTGGAACAGCGGCATGTTTATATGGAAAACAGATCTGATAATAAATGAAATAAAGAAGTATATGCCTTCTCATAAAGCTGTGCTGGAGGAAATAGAGGAAGCTCTCACAGGAAAAGATCTTTTCGGAATAAGTCTGAGTGATTATGTGAAAGATATTTTCTGTAAATTTGAAAAGATATCCATAGATTTCGGTGTTATGGAAAAGTCTAAGCTTGTAAAGGTAATACCTATAGATATAGGATGGAACGATGTCGGCAGCTTCAGATCTTTGGAAGAAGTCTTTCCGCAGGATAAGGACGGAAACATCATAAGGGAAGAAGCCGAAGGAACTTATTATGAGCTTGATTCGGAAGATAACATTATTATAAACAAGGAAAATAAAATAATAGCAACTATAGGGCTTGAACACTTTGTAGTAGTGAATACAGGGGATGCCCTGCTGATATGCCATAAGGATAAAACACAGGAAATAAAAAAAATGATGGACAAAATTAATAAATAATAAAACGAAAGATTTTTTTGAAAATTATACTGTGAAATTGCCGGATTATGATTTTCAAAGAGGTCTAATATAGACAGGAGTGAGTGAATTGTTATATCCATTAAGATTTAAAAAGGTATTTATAGACAAAATATGGGGCGGAGATGCATTAGAAAATGTATTGGGAATGGATATTCCCGCCGGAAGAAAAATCGGTGAATCATGGGAGATAAGTGCACATTCGCATGGAATGAGTATAGTAGAAAACGGGGAATTAGCCGGAAAAACACTGCAGGAAGTATTGGATGAATATAAGGGAGAGCTTGTGGGAGATAAAGTATATAATGAGTATAAAAATTTATTTCCGCTTTTGATTAAGTATCTTGACGTAAACGACAGACTTTCTATACAGGTGCATCCAAGCGACGAATATGCAATGAAGCATGAAAATGAACTGGGGAAAAGCGAGTCATGGTATGTAATAGAAGCAAGCGATGATGCTAAGCTGATTCTTGGGATGAAAGACGGAATGACTAAAGAGAAATTTTTAGAAAAAGCCAAGAAAAATGATTTTGATGATATGTTTGATGTAAAGCCTGTAAAAAAAGGAGACTTTATTGATATTAATCCGGGAACAGTACATGCATCACTGGAAGGAAGCATTCTTATAGCCGAAATTCAGGAAAATTCCGATGTTACTTACAGAATTTATGATTTTGACAGAGAAGAAAACGGAGTGAAAAGGGAACTGCATATTGATAAAGCGGCAGAAGTCATAGATTTTGGAATGAAGGTAAATATTATTTCGGGAAATCTTTCAGGTGCCGAAACTAAAAAGAGACTTGTAGAAAAAAAATATTACACTATAGATAAAATAAAACTGGATAATACAGACATGGAGGATATCAATGGTGAGAGCATGATAATTTACTCTATTCTGGACGGAACGGGAAAAATAAAATATGAAAAAGGAGAGCTGGAAATAAAAAAAGGAGAGTCTATTTTAATTCCGGTAAATGTAAAAGTAAATATTGAAGGAAATCTGGAGCTGCTTAGAACAGTAATCTAAAAATTATAAGGAGATATAGTATGAAAAAAGTTATCAAAACAGCATTTTTACTGATGATGATTATGGTAAATACTGCAATGTGCATGGGGAATACAGGAGAAAAAGCAAAACAAAATATAACTTCTTTTTTTGAGAATGCAGACAGTCTGAAAGTGACGAATCCTTTGATAAGTGAAAGTAAGAGAACTAACAGTCAGGGAGAAAGTATATGTATAGATCCCGGGCACCAGAGAAAAGGTAATAACGGGAAAGAAGAAATAGCACCGGGTTCGAGTATTACCAAGCCGAAAGTTTCGTCGGGAACTTCCGGAACGGCAACAAAAAAAGACGAGTATGTACTTACTCTTGAAATTGGTCTGAAGTTAAAAGAAAAGCTCGAATCAGAAGGATATAATGTAATAATGACAAGAGAAACACATGATGTAAATATAAGCAATAAAGAAAGATCGGTTATGACAAATAAGGCGGGATGTTCACTTTATATCAGACTGCATGCCGACGGGTCGGAAAACAGAAATGCAGCAGGAATTTCCGTACTTACATCATCATCTAAAAACCAATATACACAAAAAGTTCAGGCTTCAAGTGACAGATTTTCAAAAATAATACTGGAAGAAACACTGAAAACTACAGGAGCTAAAAACAGAGGTGTAAGCTACAGAGACGATCTTACAGGAACAAACTGGTCTACAATAACAAATACTCTGATAGAAATGGGATTTATGTCAAATGCTGAAGAGGACAGAAAATTATCAACACCTGAATATCAGAATAAAATAGTAAACGGAATAGTGAATGGAATAAACAGATATTTAAAAGAAAAATAGAATACGGGCAGATCAGGTTTTTTATCCCTGATGCAGCAGGGCAGTTTTATAATTTTATAGAATGCCCTTTTTTAAATATATCAGAAAGAAAAATATTTGAACCATGACATACAGGTGTCACAGGTATGCTTTATAATAAAAGCATAATGAATCTAATAATTACGAATCAACCGAAGGGAGAAGAAATATGAATATAAAAGTAAACGGAATAACACTGGAATACAGTAAGGAGGGTACAGGAGAGCCGCTTATACTTCTGCATGGAAACGGTGAGGATCATCATATTTTTGATAAGCTTGCGGAAAAATTAAAAGAAAAGTTTACAGTATATGCAATAGACAGCAGAAATCACGGCAAAAGCTCTATGACAGATGATTTTTCTTATGAAACAATGGCAGAAGATGTATTTTCATTTATTAATGCTTTGGAACCGGGCGGAGTATCTCTGGTAGGATTTAGTGACGGGGCTGTTATCAGTTTATTTCTGGCACTAAAATATCCGGATATAATAAAAAAAATGGCTCTGCTGGGAGTCAATCTGAAGCCGTCGGATTTTAAGAAAAATTGTTATGAGTATGTAAAGAAAGAATATGAAAAAACTAAAAATCCTTTATTTAAGCTGATGCTGGAAGAACCAAATATAGAACTGGACAGGCTTGCCGGAATAAATATACCGTCTCTGATAATTGCCGGAGAAGACGATATCTTTTATAGAAAAACATTTACAGATGCAGCAGAAACTATGCCTTATGCAGAATTGATGATTTTGGAGGGACATGATCATGACAGTTATATAACAGGCAATGATCTTTTATATCCAGAATTAAGTACCTTTTTCAGCAAATAAATTTTAAAATAACAGAAATAAAAAAAGCTGTATAAAAATAGAATTATTTATGGCAAAATCATAATTATCTATTTTTTATACAGCTGTTATTATTTATTTCAGCCTGTTAATAAACTCATTTTCATCACTGATTGTTTCAGCTACAACACTTGTGATTTTTCCGTTTTTATCAATAAAAATATTAGTAGGAACAAATTTTACCTGTGTTCCTTCTACAAAAACACTGTTATAGTCAAAATAAACAGGGAATGTAAATTTTTCTTTGCTCAGATACTCTTTTACCTTCTCTTCTGATGAACGTCTCTCAATAAAAATCACTGCAAAATTATATTTGCTTTTATTTTTAAGGTAAAATTTTTCAAGAACAGGAAGCTCTTCATGACAGTCAGGACACCATTCGGCAGCAGTAACAATGAGGGTTTTTTTATTTTTGTCAAAAGCCCTGCTGCTGGAGATTTTTTTACCATTAAGTGTTTCCAGTGTAAAAACAGGGAATGTATTTCCTTCCTGAAGATCGACACTGAAAGTATCAGATGCAGAAGTATTTTCACTATAGGCAGAAACTGATAAGAGAACGCCTAAAATTAAAACTGATAATAAAACTGTAAGTTTTTTCATTTTTTCTCCTTATGATTTTAGTTTTTATTTATTAATTATACTTTTCCTATTTTATTATAAGACCTGATATATGAATATGATATATAAATCATACCATATAATACGCCGTATTTATAACTGTTTCTGTAAAAAAGTCCTGTTATCTGCTGTTTTTTAAAAGATTCTGCATTTCTTTGATTTCTGCGGGCTGTGTAGCCAGTATATTTTTTGAGATATTAATAAGTTTTTTGTTTTTCCCTGTTTTTAGATAAGCTTTCGCCATTTCCACAGCTCCTTCATGATGTACAATCATATTTTCCAGAAAAACCTGTGTAGCCTGATCAGGAGTAAGTTTTCCAGAAGGAAGCTTCATTTTTTTCATCATATTTCCCATAATAGTTTCCATATTTTTTTGAAAAGATGTGCTGTCATTTCCTGTCAGAGCACCGGACTTTATAAGCTCCTGCATATCCTGCACTTCAGTACTCTGGGCCTTTATGATTCTGGCGGCCAGATCAGCTACTTTGGGATCCTTAGTTATATCCTTTATTCCGGAACTGGTAATAATGGCAGCTTCATGATGAAGAGTCATATAAACTGCGAAGATATTACCGGCATCAGTAGTAAGATAAGCACTGTTATCACCCATCATTATATCATGAGCAAACTTTTCGCATTCAGAATAAGTCCGGAATTTTTGAGAAGTCAGGATATCTACCGGTGCCATTACGTCAAACAGCGGAACAACCGCAAGATAGTCATAATTCATTTTCATGGTAGGGTTTTCCATAGTATGGGTCTGGTTATGCGAATCTGCAGCTGCTGAAGCTATATTACCCGAAAGAATCAGTGCAGAAATAATTAAAATCATTTTTTTCATTTTTATTTACCTCCTGTGTATATGAATGTAATGTCCGGTTCATAATCAATGTTGTATAACTAAAGATGAATCCGGAAGGACAATAAAGTACCCGCTGCCTGCGTAAGAAGTTTTCAGTATAAAAATAAACAGGGTGCAGGTGACCTTACAATACATTATATCAAAAAATACGGAAAGATAAAAATAAATAAGATTTTTTGATTATTAAGCAGATATTTTAGTGTGAAAAACCTGATTTTTATAATATTATTATTTATTATATCAGCATAATAAAAAAGCAGAATATACCGAATAAAAAAATACTATTCTGCTTTTTGTTTTTAAATTGAAGAAAAGTCTGTTAAGTGTTATAATAGATAAAAAAACAAGGAGATATAAATAATGGATAAAAGTCTTACAGAAGCAAAAAGAGTTTTTGAAGCTGAAATTGAAGAACTGGTAAAAGTAAAAGAGAGACTGGATGAAAATTTTTCAAAGATGGTGGACATGATTTATGAGTCAAGCGGGAAAGTAGTAATTACCGGTATCGGCAAGTCGGGACATATAGGCAAAAAAATATCTGCTACTCTGGCTTCTACAGGAACAAATTCTGTATTTATAAATGCAGCCGAAGCACTTCACGGAGATCTCGGGGTTATTAAAAAAGGAGATATAGTATTAGCTATTTCAAACAGCGGAAATTCTGATGAAATATCTAATATACTGCCTTCTGTGAGAAGAATAGGCGCTGATATAATTGCTTTTACAGGGAATAAAATTTCCGCACTTGGAAAAGAGGCAGACCTGATAATAAATATAGGAATAGATAAAGAAGCCTGCCCGATGGGACTTGCTCCGATGACATCAGCTACGGTAACGCTGGTAATGGGAGATGCACTTGCTGCTGCATTAATGCAGAAGAGAGACTTTAAACCGGAAAATTATGCAGTATACCATCCGGGAGGAAGTCTGGGAAGAAGACTTCTTTTGAAAGTAAAAGATCTTATGCATAAGAATGACGAGCTTCCGAAGCTTACCAAAGATACTCATATAGATACAGTGCTTATGGAGCTTACAAAGAAAAAAATGGGAGCTGTATGTATAGCAGAAGATGACAGGCTTATAGGCATTATAACAGAAGGTGACATAAGACGGGCGCTGACACATAAGGAGAAATTTTTTGATTATACAGCAGAAGATGTAATGACTAAAAATCCTGTTTATGTTACACCGGAAATACAGGCAATAGAAGCACTGGAAAAAATGGAAGCGAGAGAAAGCCAGATCACTGTACTTCCTGTAGTTGATAATGATAAACTGGTAGGAATAATAAGAATACATGATTTATTAAATTTAAGATAGAGGATTTAATGTGGACAGAAAAAATTTATTAAAAGGGACTTTGGTTTACTCACTTTCCAATGTAATAACCAAAGCCGGCTCAATAGTCTTTCTTCCCATAATGACCAGAATTCTTACCGTGGAGGAATATGGAATAATAGGTACTCTTGCACCTGTGACTACATTTCTTACTGTAATTCTGGGACTTGGGATTTATAATGCACAGATGAAACAATATGTGGTTTTGAAAGATGATAAAAAAGAACTGGGAAGCTATCTTTTTTCCTCGAATTTTCTGCTTATTATAATTAATGCAGTATTTTTACTGTTTTTAATGACAAGTGTTTCGGAATCATTTTTTTCAAGGATTCCGGGACTGGATAAAGTAACATACAGTCCTTATGTGATACTTTCAGCAGCAATAGCAACAGTAAATGTATTTAATATTCTTGCCATAAGATTTTTCAGAATGCAGAAAAAATATACTCAGGTAGCTCTGGGCAGCCTGCTTAGTTTTTTCTCAAACTATATGCTTGCTATTTTTTTTATAAGCAGGATGAAGCTTGGGGTGACAGGTTACCTTGCAGCTAATCTTGCAGCTGTTTTGCTTTTGTTTTTATACTATGCCAAAGGATATTTTTCTAATTTCAGGCTTCCGGTAAGGGCAAAGTATATAAAATATTCGCTGAAAAACGGGATACCTCTGGTTTTTATAGAGCTTACGGATCAGGTAGTGAATTTAAGCGACAGACTTGTGCTTCTAATGTTTCTGGACTTTAAGATAGTAGGTTATTATACGCTTGCTTATACCGGAGGAAGAGTACTTTCTGTAGTAACAGGTTCATTTATTGACAGCTGGACTCCTGAATTTTATGAAATAATGAGCAGTGACAGGGAAGATAAAAACGTGACGGGAATACTTGAGGAATTCATAGCGATTCTTACAGTAGTGTGTGTATTTGCACAGATTTTTTCACCTGAGCTGATAATGATGATTTTTCCGGCAAAATTTTACAATGCCATAGAATTCATGCCGGTAATACTTCCTGCTGTGGTGATTCAGGCGTTTTACTGTCTTGATTATTTTTTCCATTTTCATGAGGAAAGCTGGTATATTATTTTTCTTACACTTTTTTGTATGATTTTCAATCTGGTATTTAACTTTCTTCTGATACCGGTATTCGGAGCTTTGACAGCAGCATGGACTACACTTGTGGCATTTCTTCTGAGAGCCTTACTGGAAATGATCCTGATAAGGAAAAAGTATAATGTACGCTTTAATTATAAAAAACTCATTTTATATCTGGTTATTATGGTAAATCCTGTTATTATATATCTTGGATCTGCCGATATAAGTCTTGTAAAGTTTCTGATAAAGCTGGGTTATCTGCTGGTTGTGCTGAAACTGGTAGTAAACAAAAGAGTATACAGCAAAATTCTGAATATATTAAATAAAATAAGAAGAAAATTCCAGAGATAGAAAAACAGAAAGGATAAAAATGGAATATAAATTTACTGTTTTTACTCCGACATATAACAGGGCGGGATTATTAACAGAATTATACGAATCGCTGAAAATACAGACATATAAAAATTTTGAATGGCTGATAATAGATGACGGTTCTGCAGATAATACCGAGGAAACAGTTAAAGAGTTTCAAAAAGAAAATATATTGAAAATAAATTATATAAAAAAAGAAAACGGCGGAAAACAGCGGGCATATAATCTGGCTGTGGAAAATGCCGGGGGAGAGCTTTTTATCTGCCTTGATTCTGATGACAAATATATTCCCGAAGGCTTGGAAATAATACTAAGATACTGGAAAGAATATGAAAAAAGAGACGATATTGCCGGTATGGGTTATTTGTCAGTTTATCCTGACGGGAAAATAATCGGGAAAAAATTTCCTGAGGATGTAATAATATCCAATCAGTTTGATATATATTATAAATATCAAGTGTCGGGAGATAAGGGACTTATGTTTCGGACAGAAATATTGAAAGAGTATAAATTTCCTGAAATAGACGGGGAAAAATTTATAACAGAAGCTGTAGTTTATAACAGAATATCAAGAAAATACAATATTTTGTATATAAATAAAGAGATAGAGATAAAGCAGTATCATGAAGGCGGACTTACCAGCGGGTATAACAGACTTTTGTTGAATAATCCCAAAGGAAGTGCTCTCTATCACAATGAGAGAAATTTTTTTAAGATGTCATTCCGGGATAAAATATTAAATAATGCTGTTTATTATAAATTTTCAAGAGCAGCAGGGGAAAATATAAGAAAAATATTCTTAGATTCAAAAGCGGTGTTTTATCTGGCTGTAGCTTTGCCGATAGGTGAATATATGTTTCGGCGTGCCGGAAAAGATACCGGAAGGTAAATTTTGATTTTAAGGAGTAAAAAATGAAAAAAGTACTGGTGTTATTATTAAGTCTGGGGATTTTTAGTGCGGGGTATTCGTATTCATGCTCGGGCTCTGCATTTTATGACATAAGCAGGGATTATGTCACGAAAAAGGACGGGATATATTATGAATACAGTTATAAAACAACACAAAATAACAATGGAAAAATGGAACTTATCCCTAATGTGACTGAAAGCAGCAAAGTAACAGGAGCAGATGCGGCGACCTTTGAAAAAATAAATAAATTTTTGGGAAAAGATAAGAAAAACCTTTATTATAAAAATAAGGTTATCGGAAAAAGCGAAGGCTTTGAGAGTATAGGTGCTTATTATACATATAAACCCTGTACAAGTCCTGAGGATAATTATATAATAAAAAATACTGACAGTGTTTTTATAAATGATAAAAAATTAAATATTGATCCCAAAAGTGCGGAATTATTATATCTGAATACAAAGCAAAATTCTGATACGGGCTTTACTATGCTGAATCTGTATGTACAGGACAGTAACGGTGTATATTATTATTCGGAATTTGCCGGGGCAATGCAAAAAATACTTGATAAGCCGCTCAAACAAAATGAATATAAGGTTTTGGAAAATACAGGAAATTCAGTATATTTCGTAAGTCCTTACAAAGTATATCTGAACGGGACAGAGATAAAGGGTGCAGATGCTAAAACCTTTCAAATAGTAAGCAGCAGTACAATACCGCTTTCAAGGGATAAGGACAGCTATTACAAAGATCACACCATGATTACCAAGGCTGAATATGATAAATACAGAAGATCAAGATAATTTTTTATAAAATTCGGATAATCTGGCTAAAAACAAATATATTATCGCTTTTAAAAGGAAAGCAAAATTTTTACATATAAAAAATGGTAAAAACGCTTTTACAAAAGGAGTAAGGATAAAATGAAAAAGGTTTATATTTTTTTACTAACAGTTTTATTAGGTTTGGTATTATCCTGTGAGAAGGCTGGAAAACCGGCAGATGAACAGCCGCCTCACGGGATTAAAAAGAGAACCAGCAGACTTCTAATAAGAGGCACAGAAGAACCGGTGTCGGTAAATCCTAATTTATCGCAGACTCCGACTGGAATAGTGGTTAACTCCTTTTTAAATGAAGGACTTACTAAAATAGGAAAAGACGGAATGCTTGTTCCCGGTCTTGCAGAAAGATGGGAAGTAAGCAGTGACGGAAAAGTCTGGACATTTTATTTGAGAGATAATTTGAAATGGTCAAACGGAGATATTATTACTGCAAATGATTTCAGATTTTCATGGATAAATGTTCTGAATCCTTCCACAAAAGCAGAATATGTAGATTTTTTGTATATAATAAAGGGAGCAGAGGAATACAGCAGACATAAAGGAAAGCTGGCAGATGTGGGAATAAAGGCTGTTAATAACAAAACTCTGGAAATAACCCTTACCAGACCGGCAATGTATTTTCCGTTATTACTTGCACATCCTGTATTCTTTCCTGTCAGTGAAAGATTTTATCTGGGCTCAAAGGAAGATTTCGGAACAAGACCTGAAACTATAACATCAAGCGGACCTTATACGTTAAGAGAATGGAATACGGGAAATAATCTGCTTATGGTAAAAAATCCATATTACTGGGATAAAGGAAATATAAAGCCTGAGGAAATAGAAATAAAAATTATTTCTGACCCTCGGAAAGCAATGAATGCATTTAATTCCGGAGAGGTAGATGTAGTAAATCTGGAACAGGAGCTGTATCAGGAATATAAAGATGATCCGAGACTTCAGAAATATCCGAACGGACGTATATTTTATGTTTCATTTAATGTAAAAGACAAGATATTCGAAAATCCCAAGATAAGAAAAGCAGTAGAATTGAGCATAGATAAAAAGGAATTGACTGATATAGTGCTGGAAGGAAGCGGACAGCCGGCCGACAGATTAATACCGTCTATAATTCCGGGGTTTGAAGATGAAGAAAACGATGAAGAAGATGAAAATTCTGAAAAAAGCTACGGCTATGCTCCCAACAGAGCAAAAAAACTCTATAAAGAAGTACTTAAAGAGCTGAAAACAGAAAGACTTCCTATAATAAAGCTTTTGATAAAAGAAGATTATGCAGACAGAAAAATTGCTGACTATCTGAAAACAAAGCTTAAAGAAAATCTTGATATGGACATAGAAATAGTAACTAATGATAAAGACAGCTATGTATTAAGGCTTTGTGACGAAAAACCCATTTATGCAGATCCGATGGGATACTTGAAAATATTTAAAACAGAATACAAGGATAATTACGGATTTTACTCCAATCCGGAATATGATAAACTGGTGGATAAAGTCAATATAGAGATGCATAATCAGGAGAGAATAAAATTTGCCGAAGAGGCAGAAAAAATACTTATGAAAGATGTGCCGGCAGTATTTTTATTTTTTCAGGAAAGAGAAATAATGCTTAATCCGAGGGTTAAAAATATATATTTCATAAGTTTTGGCATGAAATATTATGTGCTGGAAGCTGAAATGACGGAATAAGGGGGAGAAATGCATAAAAAATTGGCATTATTAATTGGAATCTTTATTTTTTACGCCTGTTTTTCCTGTATCGTAAATGAAGAAGGACCGGGGAGAATATCACGGAGGTATGGTTATATAAAAACCGGCAATGAGATTTTTTACGGCAGCTATCTGGAAACAAAATCCTTGGCTCTAAATGGAGAGTCTCTAAAGACAGATGTCAGAAAGCTGAGAAAAACTACAGGAGCTGATGCCGAAACTTTTAAGGAGATTAATCAATGCTACGGGGCAGATAAGGACAGAGTTTATTATCAGGGAATAGAATTCGTTTCAAATGATGGTTTTCAGATTTTGGGAAGCTATGATTCCGATATTAGATACAGAGACGGGACAACAGAGCATATAAGGGACTATGTGGTGAAGACCAAAGACAGTGTGTATGACGGATTAAAGTTTGTAAATATGGATTCTCCAAGCTTTCAGCTTCTTTATGCCGGACGCGGAGGCATGATATATGCACAGGATAAAACAGGAATATATTATAAAGGTGCGGAAAAAATAGACAGCCTTCCTGTGAAAAATGATGATTTCAGAATACTTGAAAACGGAGAACATATATACCTGATTACCAGATACAGGGTATATATGGAAAACAGACTGATAAAAGAAGCTGATCCTGAGACATTCGGTATATTTGACAACGGGGTTTTCCCCGAAATATCAAGGGATAAAAAGAATTATTACAAAAACGGGGAAAAAATGACCTCACAGGAAGTAAAAAAATTTTTTAAGATAAAAAACGGAAGATAAGAAAAAGGAGAAAAAAATGGGTTTTGGAAAGATTTTGAAATGTAAAAGCTGCGGCTCTGAATATGATATGTGTCTTGGGGAGTCGGAAGAGGGAGAAACAGAAACGGTTTTATTTTGTACAATCTGCGGATCTTTTGGACATAAAAGCGATCTTGTGGGGAAAGAAACTGTCTGCTGTGGAAAGCCCATGGAAAAAATAACAGAATTAGGAGATCTGGATAAAAGAATAAAAAAATTCAGATGTCCCGGATGCGGAAAAAGAGACATTATAGATACAGGGGAATTGTTTTCCTGGGAATAAGAAACAGGAGGTATTATGAGAATAAAAATAGAAAAAATAACATTTTTTGATTTTCTGTTAACGAAAATGAGTACGGATAAACTAAATATAACAGCTTCATTTTTAATAGTATATGCTTATGTTATGCTGAAGCTAAGATACAATATGATGATGTCCATGGGGATGAAAGTAACTGCGGGGATATTAATCGGCGCAGCGGTGACTGCATTTATATACGGTCTTTTATATTTTTTGAAATTCAGAAAGTTAAAGGGAGAAAATCCCGGAATACAGGGAAAATTTGATAAAGATTCCGTAAAAGATTTCAATATTTTTGGTACGCAAAAAAAATTCAAGATGCAGCCGTATTCCAGATTTAATAAAAAATATGAAAATAAGTATACATTTTTTATGCGGTTTGACGGCATGAAGCTCTTATTTGTTCCCAAAAAATATTTAAGTATAGAAGAAATAGAGTACATAAGAAAAAAAATAAAATAACAAAAGGTTTGTTCGATATTTTCCTGTTTATTATTCCATGACAAAACATGGATAAAAGTGAGAAAGTCTATATATAATTATATAGCGGACTTGAAACGGAAAAGAACCGGAATTTTAATTTTGAGAGCTTATAAACAGCAATATATGAAAGAAGGCATATATGAAAATGTCTTCTTTTTGATTTGGATTCGTTTAACATTGTACCTACATCTGATTATTACCAAAGAATGCATCATTTTTAAGAGCAGATAAAAAAATAAATTAAAAAAAAGATTGTTATTAATACGCGTTTTGTGCTAATATTATACTGAATAACTATATAAAAATAAGGTGATAAAATGAATGAAATAAAAATAAGATATGTACATCCGGAAGAGCTTATAAATCTCACGGAGGATGCAAAAAACTATTTTCTGGATCTAAGGTCTAAAGATATCATTAATTATGAAGAATTTGAACTGATATTAAATGAGCTTTCATTGGTAGAAGATAAACTGGGTATTATGCAGTTAGAAGAATTGCTGATAATGAACGGTATAGACACTAAAATTATTCTAAATTAAGAGGTGGAAATTTTGGCAAAAAAATTAGTTATTGTTGAGTCTCCCTCGAAGGCTAAAACAATAGAGAAGATACTGGGAAAGGGTTATGAGGTAGAAGCATCATACGGACACGTTATTGATCTCCCAAAAACTAAAATCGGCGTAGATATAGAAAATAAATTTGAGCCTCACTATCAGGTAATAAAGGGTAAGGGAGATATATTAAAAAAACTGAAAGATAAAGCAAAAAAAGCAGATGCTGTATATCTGGCATCGGATAAGGACCGTGAAGGTGAGGCTATAGCATGGCATATCTCTAATTATATCAAGGTTCCTGCTAAGACAAAAAGAATAGAGTTTAACGAAATTACCAAAAGTGCAATAAATAATGCAATAAAGCATCCGAGAAACATAGACGAAAATCTGGTGAATGCCCAGCAGGCAAGAAGAATACTGGACAGGATAGTGGGTTATAAAATAAGTCCGCTTTTGTGGAAGATAATAAATAAGAATGCAAGTGCAGGAAGAGTACAATCTGTGGCTTTGAAGCTTATCTGCGATCTTGAGGACGAAATCAGAGAGTTTATTCCGCAGAAATACTGGGAAGTAACGGCAATTACAGATAAAGGAATAGAACTGGGAATATATGAAATAGCCGGAAAAAAAGTAGACAGAATTTTTGACGAAAAAGTAATGAAGAAGCTGAAAAAGGATCTGGCGAAGAAAAATCTTGAAGTATTTAAGATAAAAGTAACAAAAAAGACACAAAGACCGCCGCTGGTATTCAAAACAAGCACGCTGCAGCAGCTGGCATCTTCATATCTCGGTTTTGCCACATCAAAAACAATGAGAGTGGCTCAGCAGCTTTATGAGGGACTTTCGATAAACGGTGAAAATGTGGGATTGATTACTTATATGAGAACTGATTCCACAAGAATTTCCAATGAATCTATGGCAGATGCAGGAAAGTATATAGAAAAAAACTTCGGAAAAGAATATGTAGGGAAGTATATGCCGGCTAAAGCCAAAGGAAATGTACAGGATGCCCATGAGGGAATAAGACCTACAGATATTAATCTTTCTCCTGACAGCATAAAAGACTCATTAAGTGCGGAGCAGTATAAATTATACAAGCTGATATGGGAAAGATTTCTGGTATCACAGTTTTCGGCAATGAAATATGATCAGATGCAGATAAATGCCAAAAACGGGGACTATGTATTCAGAGGAACTATAAATAAAGTAACTTTTGACGGATATTATAAAGTATTTAAAGATGAAGACGAAATAAAAACAGCTGATTTTCCTGAAATAAAAGAAGGAGACGAGCTTGTAGTAAAAGAGCTGAATATAAAAGACGGAATGACAAAGCCGCCTGCAAGATTTTCAGAGTCTTCACTGGTAAAAAAGCTGGAAGCGGAAGGAATAGGAAGACCGTCTACATATGCTTCCATTATAGAAACACTGAAAACAAGAAATTATGCAGAGCTCGTGGATAAAAGATTTATTCCGACAGTTCTGGGCTATGAAGTAAAGTCTGAGCTGGAAAAGCACTTTGAAAAGATAATGAATATAAAGTTTACCGCTAATATGGAAGAGGAACTTGATGAAATAGAGAGCGGAAGCATAAAGTGGGAAGAGCTTATGGCTAATTTTTATAAGGGACTGGAGGTAGATCTTACCAAGTTTGAAAAAGAGATTCAGGATCTTCAGGACAGAAGAATAGAAGCAGACATTATGTGTGCTAACGGAACAGAGGCTATGATACTGAAAACCGGGAGATTCGGAAAATATCTTATCTGTGAATCGAATCCTGACGAAAAGGTTTCTCTGAAGGGTATTCAGATACCAAAGGAGGAGCTGGAGGCAGGTAAAATAATAGTAAAGGACAAGGTAGCCGAAAAGGAATCAGAGAAAAAAGGAGTTCCTACTGATCATTTTACTAAAGACGGAGCAAGAATTTTTGTAAAAAAGGGAAGATACGGAGAGTATCTTGAAAGTGAAGATTATGAAAATGATGAGATAAGAATGCCGCTTCCTTATAAGATAAAACAGGAAATAAAAAAAGGTACTGCAAAAATGCAGGACGGAATGTATATCATACATGAAGAGCTTGAGAAAATGCTGGCTGAGGATCAGAGAATTATAGAAGAAGCAGGATTGTGTGAAAAATGCGGCAGACCTTTTGAAATAAAAATAGGGAGATTTGGAAGATTTTTGGCATGTACGGGATATCCGGACTGCAAAAATATAAAGAAAATTCCGAAAAAGTAAGAGGCTGATTTTATGGAAGAATCAAAAGAAAAGGAACTTCTCATAGAGCCTCTTGAAAAGTTTCTGCACTTTCAGGAGGTAATATTAGGAAAAAGCTATAATACAATAAGGGGCTACAGAAAAGATATAACACAGTTTATTGATTATATCAGCGGAAATGAAGAGATTTTTGATTATAACAAAGTGGAAGTGTTTACTGTAAGATCATTTATAGCTTATTCAAATAATAATGAAGTGGGGAAAAGAAGTATAAACAGAAAAATATCTGCTCTGAGAACATTTTTTGCATATCTGAAAGAGCAGAATATAGTAGAAGCAAATAAACTCATTTATGTGAATATGCCTAAATTTGAAAAAGAGCTTCCTACTGTACTGACAAAGGATGATATTAATAAATTAAGAAATGTAATAGATATATCAAAGGTTACCGGGATCAGGGACCGGCTTATTATAGAATTTCTATACTCAAGCGGTCTCAGATCCAGTGAGCTGGTAAGCCTGAGCGAGCTTATGATAAACCTTGAAGAGAGGGAAGTAAGGGTACTCGGTAAAGGAAATAAGGAGAGAGTTACCTTTTTCAGTGAAAATGCCAGAAAATGGTATGAAAAATATATCTCTGTCAAAAGAAACGAATATAAAAATTATACCCCGAATATTGTCTTTGTGAACAGCAGAGGTGAAAGAATAACAACAAGATCTCTTAGGAGGCTTATAGCTGATTATGCTGAAAAAGCAGGTATAAATAAAGAAGTTACCCCTCATGTATTCAGACATTCTTTTGCTACAACACTGCTGAATAATAAAGTAGATATAAGATATCTTCAGGAGCTCCTGGGGCACAGCAGCATATCGACTACACAGGTATATACACATGTGAGCAAGGCTCTTTTAAGAGAAATATATATAAAAGCTCATCCTTTGGCAGATGAGGATTAATACGGAGGAAAAAATTGATAATAAAAAAATGCAGCGGGTGTGGAATTACCCTGCAAACTGAATTTCCTGAAAACGCAGGATATGTATCAGAGGAAAAGTTTATAACAGGAACAGATATTTTGTGTCAGAGATGCTACAAAATAAAGCATTACGGAAAGCATCAGGATATAGAGCTTACAAAAGAAGATTATAAAAAGGAAGTAGAAGATGCAGTAAAAAAATCCGATATTATACTTGCAATATTTGATATAATAGACTTCGAAGGGTCATTCAGTGAAGAAATTCTGGATTTTTTGAGAGAGTATAATTCTATTGTGATGATAAATAAAATAGATCTTCTGCCTAAGACAATACACCCAAGTGAGATATCAGACTGGGTCAAAGGACGTCTTGAAGAAGAAGGAATAGTTCCTTATGATATAGCTCTGATGAGTACAAAAACAAAGTACGGCGTAAACGGTGTATTAAGAAAAATAAAAAGCTTTAAGGAAAATGCAACGGCAGTAGTATTAGGGGTCACTAATACCGGAAAGTCATCTTTTATGAATTCCCTTATGGAAAAAGATAAATCTACAATTTCAAAATATCCCGGAACAACTCTGAAATCTATAAAAAATAAAATAGACGGGACAGATATAAAAATAATAGATACTCCGGGTCTTATTCCCGAAAAAAGAATATCTGATCTTCTGGAGCCTAAAGAGGCACTGGCACTGGTTCCAAACGGTGAAATAAACAGAAAAACTTTTAAGCCGGATAATAATCAGGTTTTCTTCTTTGATGGTCTGATGTGGTTCAGGGTAATTGTGGAAGAGGATGAAAAGAGTCCTATTTTTTCCGCGTTTGCAGCAAAGGACATAAAGTTTCACGTAACGAAGAAAGACAGGGTAGAGGACTTATTAAACAAAGACTTCTTTACTTTCCCGTCAAAAACAGAAAAAGATGCTTACTATCAAAAGATGAAAAAGGAAATACTAACTGTGGAAGCATTTGAAGAAATGGCAATATCGGGGCTTGGATGGATAAATGTAAAAAGAGGGCCTCTCAAAATAGAGCTGTCTTACCCTGAAAATGTAAAAATAGTTATCAGAAACGGAATAATTAATCCAAAAATTAGGAGAAATAATGAAAAAATCAAAAAAGAAAATGACTAGAGAAACAAAAATAGGAATATTAAAATTTTTTATTTTTATATTTATTATTTTGTGTATTTTTTCTGCATTTGTATTTTTTCAGGGTAAAAGGGGCAGAAGGCTGAAAAGAGTTACAATAGAGATACAGACTGAAAAACTTAATAATTCCATTAAGATTTTTAAGGCTTTGGAAGGGAAATATCCCGAGCTTGCAGGAAAAGAAAATAATCTTAGAGATATAAAGACTTCAAAGGGTGTGACTTTTCAGGAAATTTATGAAGATGAAGAAGTGTTTACACTGCCCAGAGATATAAAAAATGAAATAGAGGAAACAAATATCATAAGACTTGTAAAGGACGAAAAAGGCGGCTGGTATTATGATATGGCAAAAGGGACAATAGAAGCTAACCTGCCTGAAAAGGCTTATAAATAAGGAGTGAAGTATGGAAGATTACGCTGAATTGTTAACCAAAAATACCAGAACAAACAGAATGAATTTACTTTTGCAGTTTACTATTATAATAGTAGATATTTTGCTGCTGGGATTATTTTTAAAAAATGGTTTCGGATTATTTTCGATAGTATTTTTTCTGATTCTGGTGTTTATTTCATCATACGGCAATATACTTTTTTTGAAAAAAAGAAGGCTGGAAACTTTTGATGCAATAGGAAAATACAGCAGTGAAGAAGTTCGTGAGATAATAGGCGGTATATTTGCAGATATAAATAAAAGAGAAAAGCCAAATATCTATATTATATCCTCAAGTACTGTTAATGCATTTGTTACTGAAAGTATAATAAAGGGGATAGCCCCTCTGAATGCTCTGTATCTGTCGGAGGATTTGTTTACCAATCTGAAAACAGAGGAGCTGAAATCCGTAATATATCATGAACTCGGACATTACTATTATTTTATGAATCCGTTTTCAAAAAATATTCTGCCGTTAGATATTTTTTCGGTATTATTTCCTTTTTTTCTTTTTTTGATATTAGGGCTTAAGTCGATATTTTCTTTATTCTTTCTTGTTTTTTCATTCAGTGCTTTTGTGAGATATCTTACATTTAAGAACATAAAGGATAATGAGTATCTGAGTGACTTTTTTTCAGCACAGAAAAACGGTCTTTTGAATATAGTAAACGGCTTGATCGTAGTAAGTAAGATAAATGAAATAGACAGTAAAATAGTAAGATATCTGGTAGAGAGAATAACAAGAGACAAGCAGAGGCTTTCTTTTCAGGATTTTGATTTTTATTACGAAACTCTGAGAAAAGAGATACCTTATGAGTTTCAGAATTTTGATCAGATATCGGAGCTTATAGATGATTTTCTATATGACGGATCAGATGAAAATATTCCTGAAATAAATAAGGAAAGTTATTATTATGAGGAGATAGACGGCTGGGAAAAATTTGACCTGAATCATGATTTCAGAATTTCTGAGGAAGAATACCCGCTTCTTATAGAAACCCTCATAAATAATGAGCTTAATGAAACACCTGAACAGAAAGTTTTTGATGAGCGTTATAATATTACACATCCTTCACTGAAGAACAGAATACTGTTTCTTGAGGATAATAAGGAATATCTGGAACTTTAATGTGTAGATAAGGCGGTAAGATGTATATTTTGATAATATCTGTGATAATAGCGTTTTTAGCTTATTTAAGATATTTTCCCCTGGGTTATGATGAAGATAAACACTTTGAAGAGATAAAAAATCAAAAAAAATCTGATTTTTATTCTGTTAATTTTAGTAAAAAGTACTTTAATTTATGGAAAAAAGATAAGAGAAATACATTTCACAGTGTAAAATGGTTTTTGGAAAAGAAGCCTGATTATAATTATGAGAAAGGGAAGTATTTTCCCGAAAATAAAAGTATCACTAAAGAAGAACTGAAGCATTTGATTAAAAATGAAAAAGGTTTTATAATATGGATAGGACATAATACTACTCTTATAAAAGCAGGAGAATATTTTTTTCTGTGTGACCCTGTTTTTTCGGAAAAGATTTTTTTTACAAAAAGACATACTAAGGCAGGAATAGATGCAGAAATGTTAAATGAAGTATTTAAGAACAAAGTGCTGAATGTCTTGATTACGCATAATCATTATGATCATCTGGATATGAAATCACTAAAAAAACTTAAAATAACAGGAAATGTTTTTCTTCCCGCAGGAGTAAAAAAGCTTTTAAAAGGTATAAATGCCCGGGAGATTATAGAGCTTAACTGGTGGGACAGTATTGAAACAGGCAGCATAAAGATTAATTTTCTTCCTGCACAGCATTACTCACACAGGATATCACAGGGTAAAAACAGCTCCTTGTGGGGCAGTTATGTTATAGAAACAAAAAACGGCGATATTTTTATAGGCGGAGATTCCGGTTATTTCGGCGGATATAAAGAATTCGGAGAAAAATTTAATGTGAAATATGCAGTTCTTCCGACGGGCGGTTATGAAACAAGATGGTTTGCAGCATATGAACATATGAATATTGAGGATTCTCTGAATGCAGCGGCAGATTTGAAATGCAGAGTTATGATTCCTGTACACTGGGGAGCATTTCATCTTGGAGTGGAACCGCCTGATTACACAGGGTTCAGATTTAACAGCATAGTAAAAAACAATGGAAATATGGCAGATATAATAAAATTAATTAATTTGGGAGAAGTATTTTATCTCTGATAATAGAAAGGCATACAAATGGATTACGAGCTTTTACTAAAGAGTTATAAAGGACTGGTGGAAAAAGAAAATAATTTTACAGCAACTCTGGCAAATACAAGTGCATTTATTTTTAATACCATAAAAGGATTAAACTGGGCAGGTTTTTATTTGTCTGATGGAGAGGAACTGGTGTTAGGACCTTTTCAGGGGAAACCTGCATGTACCAGAATAAAATATGGAAGCGGAGTATGCGGGACAGCTGTAAGTAAGGCTGTAACCATGGTTGTGGATAATGTTCATGATTTCGAGGGACACATAGCATGTGACGGTGCTTCAAATTCGGAAATAGTGGTTCCTGTATATAAAAATGGAGTGATAATAGGTGTACTGGATGTGGATAGTCCGGAATTTTCCAGATTTGGCAATGTAGAGAAAGAATTCTTTGAGAAGATCGTAAAGGTCATAGAAGAAAAAATCCAATAACGGAGGAAGATTATGGGAGTGGAACATTTAGAGAAACTGGCTGAATTTTTTAAAGTATTTGGAGACAGGACGAGACTGAGTATACTAAAGTTGTTGCTGGAGAATGAAATGAATGTGACAGAGATATCTGAAAAACTGAATATGAATAATTCGGCAATATCACATCAGCTCCGTGTGCTGAGAACAGCCAATCTGGTAAAAACCAGAAAAGACGGAAAGGAAGTATTTTATATGCTTTCCGATGATCATGTAAAGAAAATTTACGAAGTAGGAATGGAACATATGATGGAGTAACGGAATAGAAAAAATCATTTATAGAAACTGCCAATTTGATTTACTGTGTAGATCAAGTCGGCATTTTTATATTGGTCATTTTTGATAAAATGGCAAAGAAGAGTTAAAAAGTGTTGAAAAGTTCTAGTGTTTTCTTGTATTGAGAAATTGACTATGCTAAAATATGTGAAAAGCAGAAATTATATAAGAAGTCAGCAATTAGACCGTTAGCCGGCTTATGTCTGAAAGACAGGGGAGATAATGAATAAACAGGAGAAAAAGTTAAAACTGAAAGAATGGAAACAGGAGAAAAAAATTGAATTTGAAAAATCATTGCCAATAAGCAGAGAATTATTTGAACGGCTTTTTGAATATTTGGATGAGAAGCTTGATATCGAAAAATGCTCACACGATTTGTCACTGACAGTGGAATTTTTGATACAAAATAATCTGGCTCAGGATGCTGTAATAAACTGGCTGAAGGAAAATGGCGGATACTGTGACTGTGAGGTTTTGTATAATGTAGAAGAGAAGTTTTTTGATGATGCAGTTCTCTGATAAAATGATATAGAGATTATAATGGTTTTGAGTAATGTTACAGTGGGATATTAAAATCGAAAATAACAGTAATTTTGTTATTTTTGTTATATTGAGTTAAAAATTATCAGGGGGGAACTATATGACAAACAGAGAAATAGGAAGAAAAATTGATAATGCGTTGAAACATATACCGCTGAAAGAATTGGAAGAGCTTCCAAAAACAAGATATGGTCTTTCACAGTGGCATAGCTATGAACATTTTATTTGGAAGACCGGTGAACAAATACGGAAAATGTTATTAAATAATAAAAATATAAAATTATCTGATAAACAGATAGAAAAAATTATAGAAATCATTAATAATCCTTTAGCAAAGAGAGGACGCCAGACTTTTGCGTGGCTGTTGGGAAAAAGAAAATACGCTGGGCTGGCACCGAGAATTATTGATCAGATTTATGATGATGATGTTTCACTGCACATTTTTGATACAATTTACAAAATGCGGGCATTAGGCTATGAAAAGGAAATTTTGGATTTTCAGGAAAGATTTAAGCCACTTGCTGCTGAAAGGAAAAAAATAAAAAGATATTTAGACGGATTTAAGTAAATTATATTTTGAATGTTGTTATTATTTTGATAATAGTTTTGAAATAATCAGTTTTTTATAGGACTGAACAGAGTGCAAGCAATAAGAATAATCTATATATTTAAAACGCCTGTTTTTGTGGAGAAGTTTAAAACCGGTGTTTTTTTATTTGTGTTATTTTACAGCTGATTTTGAGGTTAGAAATATTTTTAATAATAATATTTCAGCATCTGTATATTTAAATCAATGATTTTTTAATCTTAAATAAAAAAATGGCGGACATTTAGTGGCTGATTGGATAAAATATATAGATTAGAGTGGGAATATGGAAAAAAGAAATGTAAGAGTTTCTTTTCAAAAATCCGGTAATGGAAGAGGAGCTAGAATTACTTTATTCATGCCGTGGCTGAGAAAAATGGGTGTTTCAGAAGAGGAAAGAGAAGTAGTGATTACCTATGATGAAAAAAAGATAACCCTGGAAAAGAAATAAAAAAATCTCCTGCTAATCTTAAATAAAATTACAGGAGAAATACAGTCTAATAAAAGACATCCAACTTAATTATACTGTATTGACTCCAAAAAATCAAATTTTAGGAGGAAAAATATGAACAAAGCAGAAATGTTTAATATGTTAATTGCGAAGGAGTTATTCGAGAATTTAGCATTGACTAAATTAAACAAAAAAATTATAGAACTGGAAAATAGGTTTAAAGAAAAGCATGGTGATGAGGTATTTCATGATTATTACGAAATAGCAGAACTTGCAATTGAAGAACTGTCGGAGTGTATAACTTTTAGCTTTGAAATAGGAAGAAAAACAGCCTTATAAAAAATTCTGTCGATCTCTGATAAGGAATAAACTGCCGGGGATCGACAATCTTATATTTTATAAATATTTGAATATATTTTTGAATAAAAAGTGACATAATTTTGTCATGATTTGACAGACGGAAAAAACAGATCGACAGAAATGTTTATTTAAGGTATAATGGATAAAAGGTTTGCAAATGTATTGGTATTAATATAACTATCTTAGAATGTAAATTTTATTCTGCAATCTCATGAGAATAACAGAAGGGGGGTATTAATATAACTATCTTAGAATGTAAATACGATCTCTTTTTCTTTGTGCCGATGTCGGGGTATTGTATTAATATAACTATCTTAGAATGTAAATTTTTTTACTAATAATGCTACTTCTCCGGCATATACTTTGTATTAATATAACTCTCTTAGAATATTAAGCTACATATTCACATACAAAACATATTTTTCTAACTTCTCACATGATAAAAAATTATAAAATATTCAGCTTATTCTCTGAAAAATTGAAAATAATTCGTTTTTTTACAATTATTTATTTTTTGATTATGATATTATCTATAAGATATAATTTTTCAGGAGGTAAGATATATGAAAATAACATCATTTTCACCAAATTTAATGGTAAAAAGTGTAAATAAAAGCATTGAATTTTACTGTAATATTCTTGGTTTTTCCCTTTTGCAGACTGTACCTGAAAATGGAGAGCTTGATTGGGGAATGGTAAAAAAAGATGACTTTTTTATTATGTTTCAAAAGGAGGAAAGTTTAAAACAGGAGTATCCCGAGCTGGAATCTAAAATTTCTGGAGGAGCCCTTACTTTTTATATGAAAATTGAAGATATTCAGGAGTTTTATAATAAAATCCATTCTCATACAAATATTTCACATAAAATGCATAAGACTTTTTATGGTGCTGATGAATTCGCCATAACAGATCCTGACGGATTTATTCTTGTCTTTTCAGATACATTTTTATAATAAAAGTAATACAATAAATTATTAGTTTCAGGAAGAAAAAGAGAAGTTAAACTACTTCTCTTTTTTTCTGCTAGTGCAGTACATCAAAAACAAACTAAGAAAATTATCTGAATTTTTATTACTATTCCATACATACAGAATGGGAAAAATCCATATCAAACTAAGCAAAAAAATATGAATACTGAATTTGATTATTTATAACAGCCGAGGAGTGATATTAAAAGGTTTTTTATATAAAATATATTTTTTTTAAAAATCTAAAAATTATTTGTCATTTTATTGCGTGAGAAATATTGTGCATTTGGTAAATTATAATAAATGCATTTTTATAATTGGAATTATATAAAAATCATTCAAATATATATACAAATTTCTATTTAGGAGAATTGCTGCTATTAACATTAATTTATCGCTTAAAATATTAATAGGGGAGAATAGTAAATGAAAAAATTTAAGAAAAACAAACTTTTGATCGCTTTTATGGCAGTAATAATAGAAAATTCAGAGCTTACAGATAAAATTCTATGGAGAAACAGAGTTAATTATAACTTTGGATCTAATAATTCGGAAAGAAGAATAACTTTTGATAATTCAAACAGAGAAGTTAACGGTTCATTTGATTCATGGCCTGCAGGAGGAGTATCAGAGCTGGAGTATACGCAGAAAATAAATGATATTATATCATTTAGACCGTCTGCAGGAGTAAGGCTGGATTATCTGAAAGAAAGCGGATATACTGAAAATGGAGCAGACGGTCTGAATCTGGAAGTAGATTCCAATGATGCTTTCTCAGGGAAGATTGGTGCAGGAGTAAAAGTTGATATTAATGCTTATAAAGGACAGAATTCCGCACTTAAGCTTACGCCGAATATGAAGTATGCATATGAGCTCGGGAATCCTTATGACAAAAGAGCTGTAAAATTATCAGCTTTTGAAGGAAAAATAGATATTAATGAAAGAGATATAGGAAAAAATTCTTTAAATCTCGGTCTTGATCTGGAGTATAATTATAAGAATAAATTTTCAGTTTATGCGGGTTATAATGCCGGTGTACTGTCAGATAAAGATTCTGCCTTTACAGCAGGGTTTAAATATCAGTTTTAATATAATAAAAGTTCTGAAAATAATCAGGAAGCAGTGAAAGGCTCCCTGATTATTTTGTACTGTCAGCCTGTCTTAGAGCTGCTCTTGACATATAATATGAAAACCCATATATTTTCCTTATTTTTTCTTTAGAAAACTTGACAAAAATTTTTTATAAATATATAATAATATTATATGGGAAGTACCTGTAAAGGTGCTATTTTTATGGAAACTGACATAATTTGTTATCATTACAAAAGTAAACTGATATTTGATAAAAAAAGTTTTTGAAATTTGTGAAAATTAATAAAAATTTATTGTTAAATATGAGAAAAATAGTTGGATAATAACGAATATATATGGTAAAATAATAGTTACTTGTAAAGTAAAATATTAAAGAAAGTTTAGGTATATTAGGCAGCAATATACGCTATGAGGTGACATTTCAATGAATGATAAAATTATTATAAAAGGAGCACGAGAGCATAATTTAAAAAATATAAATATAGAGATTCCGAAAAACCAGTTTGTAGTAATAACAGGTGTTTCTGGAAGCGGTAAATCTTCACTGGCTTTTGATACTATCTACTCGGAAGGTCAGAGAAGATATGTGGAAAGTCTTTCAGCATATGCAAGACAGTTTATTGGTCAGATGCAGAAACCGGAACTGGACAGCATAGAAGGGCTGTCACCGGCAATCTCAATAGAGCAGAAGGGTGTTTCCAAGAATCCAAGATCAACAGTGGGAACAATGACTGAAATATACGATTATATGAGACTTTTATGGGCGCATATCGGGGAAGCACATTGTCCTGTCTGCGGTGAAAAAGTAGAAAAGCAGACTATTCAGGAAATAGTGGATACAATAATAGACAGTAATAAAGATGGTGATAAGCTTGTGATTCTTGCTCCGGTAATTAAGGACAAAAAAGGAACACATAAAAATCTGTTTCTGAATCTCCAGAAAAAAGGTTTTCTGAGAGTAAGGGTAAATGGTGAGATACTGTATCTGGAAGATGTAATAGAGCTTGATAAAAATAAACGACATAATATAGAAGTGGTAATTGACAGACTGAAAGTAAAAAAAGATGACAGCGATTTTCTGGGAAGATTTTCAGAAGCCGTGGAGACAGCTACAGGATTGTCAGAGGGTGTGATTATAGCCAATATAAATGATGTAGATCATGTTTACAGCGAGAATTTTTCATGTCCGAATCACCCCGATGTAGTGTTTCCGGAAGTGGTTCCAAGATTATTTTCATTTAATGCACCATTCGGGGCATGTGAAGCGTGTAACGGAATAGGGACTACACTGGAAGTTGATGAAAATAAACTTATTATGGATGAAAATCTTTCATTAAATCAGGGTGCTATTTATGTTCCGGGAGCAAGTACGAAAAAAGGCTGGAGCTGGGAATTATTCAAATGCATGACTGCAGCACATAACATAGATATGGATAAGCCTGTAAAAGAACTGACAGCAAAAGAGAGAGACATAATATTTAACGGCTCAACTAAAAAATTTAAATTCAAGTATTCGGGAGATTCATTCTCATTTAACGGAATGAAGGAATATGAAGGAGCTGTAAAAAATCTTGAAAGAAGATACTATGAAACTGCTTCTGATTCTATGAAAGATGAAATAGAAGCAAAATACATGATAGAAAAAACATGTAAAACATGTAACGGGAAAAGACTGAAAGATGTAGTACTAGCCATTACTGTAAATGATAAAAGTATTATAGACATAACAGAAGAAAGCGTAAATGATTCGCTTGGATTCTTTGAAAATATACAGCTTACCGAAAAGCAGATGCAGATATCAAGCGAGATACTAAAAGAGATAAAGGAAAGACTGTCATTTATGATAAATGTCGGTTTGGATTATCTGACACTTGCAAGAATGACGAAGACACTTTCCGGCGGTGAATCACAGCGTATAAGACTGGCAACACAGATAGGAAGCAGACTTACAGGTGTCATATATGTACTTGATGAACCGAGTATAGGACTCCATCAGAGAGATAACGAAAAGCTTCTTGCTACTCTTAAAGATTTGAAAGATATAGGAAATACTCTGATAGTAGTAGAGCATGATGAAGATACCATGAGAGAATCGGACTTTCTTATCGATATAGGTCCTAATGCGGGAATACACGGCGGAGAAGTAATAGCAATGGGAACACCGGAGGAAGTAATGAAGTCAAAAGAATCACTGACTGCACAATATCTGAACGGTGATATAAAAGTAGAGATTCCGAAAGAAAGAAGAAAAGCAAAAAATAATATTGAACTGAAAAATGCCAAGGGAAATAATCTGAAAAACGTAAGCATAAAAATACCGTTAGAGTCATTTACAGTAGTCACAGGTGTTTCGGGAAGCGGTAAATCTACTTTGATAAATCAGACTTTATTTCCGGAGCTGTTTAACAGACTGAACAGAGGAAAATTGTACCCTCTTGAAAATAAAGGGGTAAAAGGACTGGAGCAGCTTGAAAAGGTAATAGACATAGATCAGTCGCCTATAGGAAGAACGCCGAGATCTAATACTGCGACATATACAAAGCTTTTTGATGATATCAGGGATATATTCGCCCAGACCAAAGATTCCAAAATAAGAGGATATGATAAAGGAAGATTTTCATTTAATGTAAAGGGCGGAAGATGTGAGGCCTGCGGCGGAGCCGGAATAAATAAAATAGAAATGAATTTTCTGCCTGATGTATATGTGGAATGTGAGGTTTGTAAAGGGAAAAGATATAACAGGGAAACACTGGAAGTTCATTATAAGGATAAAAATATTTCTGATGTATTAAATATGTCAGTAGAAGAAGCATATGAATTTTTCCAAAATATTCCCGGACTGAAAAGAAAACTGGAAACATTAATGGATGTAGGAATGAATTACATAAAGCTGGGACAACCTGCTACTACACTTTCCGGCGGTGAGGCACAGCGTATAAAGCTTGCTTCCGAGCTGTCAAAAATGTCAAGAGGAAAAACAATATACATTTTGGACGAACCTACTACAGGACTTCATTTTGAAGATATAAGAAAGCTTCTTATAGTACTGAACAGACTTGTAGAAAAGGGAAATACAGTAGTAGTAATAGAGCACAATCTGGATGTCATAAAATCTGCCGATCATATTATAGATGTAGGACCGGAAGGCGGATTCAGAGGCGGGGAAGTTATAGCTACAGGAACTCCCGAGGAAGTAGCCAAAGTAAAAAAATCTTATACAGGACAGTTTTTGAAAAAATATTTAAAATAAGAAAGAATAAGTGAGAATATGAATAGTATGTTTAATATATTTCAATATTTACAAATGAAGGGAATAGACGGAGAACAGCAGAAGGATTACTTTAAAGAGCTGGATGAAGCAAATGACAGGATAAATGAATTTCTGCTTCAGAATCCTAACTCAAAAGTAAAAGACATAAAAATCAAATTTCTGGACGACAGTGCTGAAAAGGTTATGCTGGATATACATATTGAAAAGCAATAAAAAGAGGAGAGTATTATGATGAAATATTCATTGGATATAAACGGAAGAGTTTATGAAAATTTTACGGAGGAGTATTTAAGAAGTTCTCTTGTAGCAATGCTGGATACAGAGCCGGGAGAAGATAATTTTCTGATAATGGATCCTTCAGAAGCGATCCAAAACTCCATATATATACAAACCCGGTATGAAAACGGAGTATTTGATATAGAAACAAGAGTAGTTCATGCTGATGATTCATTTACACATTATCTCTATAAAACATCTTCGCTGGAAGAAACAACTAAAATATTTACCGAATATTACCTGTATCAAAAACTTCCTAATATAACAGATTGGCAGGATGTAACAGATACTATGTAAATACTGAAGGAGGAGAGCAATGTACGTTTCGGTTTTAAAGCTAAAGATGAAGCTTCCTTACTCAGAATCACTAAAAGATAAAAGAATGGTAAAAAATAGTGTGAGAGATAAAATAGAAAGAAATTACAAAGCTTTGGTAAAAGAAATAGATACACAGGATAATAAAAAGCTACTGAGTCTCGGAGTGATCTATGCATCATCTGCCCAGACAAATGCAGAACAGCAGATTAATAAAATTCTGGAATACTTGGAAAGAAACTATGATTACGAATTTTATGAAACAGAGAAATATATAGAAAAATTTTAGATATAAAACAAATAAAAGACAGCATTTTCAGCTGTCTTTTATTTTTACCGGCTGGATGACCGGTATATCAATTATAAGAAGGAACAAACAATTTTATACAGAACCGGTTTTAAAGAATTAAACAGTATCTTTACGGTTTCTGTTTTTATTACTTTCAAATTTTCGGATTCATGCAATACTTGCATTTTTTCTTATAAGTGGGATGTCTCTTAACCTCTGCGTATAAATTATCAGAAGAAAAAATGCAGTCTTTGGAAAGTCTTTCTATTCCACATTCAATTTCAAAATTATCCAAATCATGGCATACTCCTGTGTTCATATCCAAAATATATCTTTCATCTACAGAAATATTTTTATTTATATCCATAATAATCACCTTCCTGCTGTTAGCTGTTCAAATAAATAATTTTAAAAAATTATAATCTAGTGTAGTGATCTTTTTACTTTTAGCTGAATGAAACCTTATTCCGGAATTCACTGTGAGGCACCTGTAAGCAGTCCGTTTTTTGCTTCGCAGAGTATAAAAAGCTCTAGAGCTGCAGTAACTAAAAGTAAACGGATCACTACACTAGTACCAGCTTTTACCGATAAAAGCAAAATAGAAAATATTTTCACGGATTAGTCCATGATTAATTTTGCATCAGCAAAGCTGTATTTATATTTTTGTGTATAGACAGAAATAGTATTATATCCCTTATCCATTAGTTTAGCCAGATTTTTTACCTCCAGATAAACATCTTCATTTACATAGGCTCTTTTCAGTTTTTTTGAAATATTTTTCTTATCTTTAAAATTTTTGTCTTTGCTTATAATAATATAAACATCGCTCCCCTTGCCGTCATATGTGAAATCGTTTATAGCTATGGTACCGTTGATATTATCTACAGTAATATCTCCTTTTATCTGATGGAGTTTTGCATCAAAGGTACCGAAAAAATTTTCTGAAAAAGAGAAAAGAGTTATAATAAAAAATAAAATAAATAGAAAAAATTTTTTCATTTTTACCTCCTTTAATTTATAAAACCCACAAATTCATATTTTTTAACAGATCTTTAGTGTCGTTATAGACTTTTTCAAGATTAGTTTTGGCATCTTCCCTTGCCTCGTCAAGTGTGGATCCAATTCCCAGATTGTAAATAAAATTTACACTTGAGAGCTGTGTTATGGATTTAACAATGTATTTATTATCTACAAAAGCTACAAAATCGTATGAAATAACTAACATATTATACCTCCTTGAAAATTTCCCGTCAGTAAAAACTAAAATAAATTATCAGGCCTGTCAATATTAAGAGCAATATCTAAAATTATTTCTTTTTTCCGTGAAATAAATTTATTATGCTTTATCAGTAAAAGCTCATATTTGGAAAAAGTAATAAGGTTAATACGTTCCAAAAGCCTGCATTTTCTTTTGAGTTTATTTATCAGTATTATGTGAGAGTGAGAGTTAGTACACTCCTTTATCTCCCTTTCAAGGATGTGAAGTTCTGAGAGATAACTTTTCAGATACTTTTCTTTTGTTTCAAAAGGTAATTTGTAAATGAATCTGCCGAGTCTTGAATTAATGGAAACCACCTCCTAATCTTTATGATGCATAGAATATTTTATAAATTATGAAATATAATAAATAAATATGAAGTTGTCTCGATAAAAATAAATGGATAAGCCGAGAAGAGTGAAAAAAGATAATTTTGAGATTTCCCTGAATGAAAAACTATGAAAATCAAACAGGGAAATCTAAAACCGGATTGTCAGTGTCATGCAGAGAAGCCTCTATTTCAGTAAGCAAAAAAATGTATTTATTTAAAGATACGTTTCTGTTTAATGATATTATATTTTATTAAAGTGATTGTTTTTTTAAAGAATGAATGAAAGTGACGACTATTGTTCAGATATTTGAAAAGGTATTATACCAAAGAAAAGAATAGAAGTATATAACTTTTTTGAAATTATAACATTTTTGAAAAATTTATTAGATTATTTTATAAATTTAAGATAAGTTTTCATTTTACTTTATTTCTTCTTACTAATATTAATATAACACCAATTTTTATTAATGTCTACATGTTTATATCAATTTTAAATATGGAAATATAGATGTTTTTTTGAATATTATTAAAAACAAAGGGATTAATTCTTTTTTATGTCTTTTTATTTTATTTAAAAATTAATTGTATATAAACCAACGTGAGTGGAATATACTTCATTCGATAACATAATTTTAATGCTTATTTTTATATTATTTTTTTGACTGAAAGTTCATATTTTTTTAAAATCAGAGCTGAAAAGAAAAATCTGATAAAAGAAAATTATCAAGAAAAAATAAATTTTTTTTGAATAGCAAAAAAGATATAAAAATAGATAAACATTCATATTTTTATATCTTTAATCAAAAAATTTATCTGATAATATTCATCATATTTTTAATATCTTCTGAAGCCATTTCAAATTTCGATTTTTCAATGAGAATATTTTTCCCTGTCATTATATAAGACGGGAAAAGCCTTATTTTACCATACCAGAGCTCATTTTTTCTTAATTTATAAGTAGAAACCGCCGGAAGGGCAGCAGCCTTTGTTTTTTTTCTGCTGATCATATTAAGAGCTTTTCTGGCTACATCACCCATGAGCATGATAACTTCCACATTTGGAAAAAGTTCCGTTTCAATTTCCAAAAAAGGAAGTGAAGCCGTAATATAGTCCTTCGGTATGGTGTATTCATCTTTAGGTATTTTTACAGCATTAGTCATATAGATTCCGAGTGAAGTAATATCATCTATGGTTTTTACAGGAACGCCTGCTTTTTGAAATAAGGGAAAAACAGTAGTGTGATAATAAGGAAGTTCATTTTTTCCGTAAAAATCATCTTCTGGATCAGAAGGAACTACCTCATTAATCATAATGGTCTTTATTTTATCTGTATCCAGTGTGATATCCGGAAACTGAAAGTCATACTTTTCTTTATCATAGTCTGTATTTTCCTTTAGATATTTTCCTACATTTATCTCCATATTTATTTTCCTTTCCTGTTTTCAGGATTTACAAGAAAAAAGATAAACCTGAAATAATAAATTTGATTATAAAAATCCTTTTTTATACATATAAAACCAATTTTCCAATTCTTCAGGCGAAAAAATATTCAGCTTTTTCAGAATATCTCTTGAAAATTCCACAGCAGCACTTCCGTTGGCAGTAATTAGATTTTCATAAATAAAAGACTGGGATTCTACATATTCCTTATCGCCTTTATAAGCAGGAGCATACTGTTTCAGATATTCAAGCGTATTTCCGGTATGTCTGCGATTATCAAGAAAACCGTTATCAGCAAGAAAAGTAACCCCGTTGCAGATAGCAGCAGTGAGAATATTATTTTCAAGGCAGTATCGGATAATTTTACAGTATTTTTTATATTCTGTATTATCCCAGCTGAGTCCTCCGGGAATAAGGAGAAGCTTTATATTAATATTTTCCGGGATATTATCAATATCATAATCAGGGAGTACTTTTAATCCTCCCATTGTAGTAACAGGTGCTTTTGAAAGTGAAACAGTTTTTATTTCATAATCCTCAAGCTTATTCAGCTCCGGACATATATAAGCTGCTTCCCAGTCTGCGAAAGGCTCGGAAAGCAGTATTAAAACAGTATTCATAAATTTCCTCCTAAGTGTGCATATAAAGAAGGCTGTCTGCCTTTACAAAAAGTGGCAGCTCCTTGTATACATTCATATATAATCATTTAAATATGAAATGCAGTAAAAACAGACAGCTTTCATTAAGTAGTTATTTTTTCCATCTTTTCAAAGTAGGAAAATATTCTTTCATCATAGTTTTTGCTTCATCAGCAGTAACTTTTTTTTCACTGTCCTTATTGAATTCATCCAGATGCTCAAGACATACATCGATCATTTCTTCCATGGTAACATTTTGTGTAAACTTTCCGTCTTTAAAGCAATAAGTACAGTAATCTTCATTTTTAGAGCCGTCTGCGTTAGTGCCGAACAGTTCAGGCGTGTCCATAGGCATTCCGCAGCTCTGGCAAAATTGTTTTTCCATACATTACCTCCTTAGTTTTATTTTATATATAAAGTATATTATATTGAATATGACAATAGTATGTCATGTTAGAAAAGAAATTTATAAAAAACTGTTATTGCTTAGATTATCACAGCAATCCGGATGATAAACCGGAAGATATTTTTATATGTAAATTTTAGGACACCAAAAAATGTCAAAGCCCTTTATGACAAATTTGATACTGCTTCTAATGGACTTTTTGAGGTTTATAAGCTGGCTGATGGATTTGTAGAAGGGTATAATAATAAAATAAAAGAAGGTCACTTGCGGGAATAAATAATTTAATATACTCAAAAAAATAATTGAATAGAAGCTTCCATTTTGTACTGATTGTTTTTTAACTGCGCCTATTGGCAGAGAAATTAAAAATAAAAGGGCTTTATGGGAATAATTATTTTAATAATTCCTATAAAGCCGGATCTCTTTTAGTATGTTCTAATTTTCGCCGTATAATTCTTCAAGTCTTTTTTGTACATTTTCGTCATCTATATATTCGTCATATTCCATCATTTTATCTACAAGTCCGTTTGGTGTGATCTCTATAATTCTGTTTGCCACTGTCTGTATAAACTCATGGTCATGAGTAGTAAATAATATAGTTCCCGGAAATCTGATAAGAGATTTATTCAGTGAAGTAATAGATTCCAAATCCAGGTGATCAGTAGGATTATCCAGTAATAACACATTGGAATTGGAAAGCATCATTTTTGAAAGCATACATCTTACTTTTTCTCCACCGGAAAGCACCTTGGCTTTTTTCGTAGCTTCTTCGCCTGAGAAAAGCATCCTTCCAAGAAATCCTCTCAGATACTGTTCGTGCTGATCTTCTGAAAACTGTCCCAGCCATTCTATAAGGGTCAGATCAGAGTTTTCAAAAAATTCTGTATTATCTTTCGGAAAATAACTCTGTGATGTAGTAACTCCCCATTCATATGTACCAGAATCAGGCTCAAGTTCACCTGCAAGTATCTGGAAAAGAGTAGTTTTAGCTATATCGTTTCTAGATAAAATAACCACTTTATCATTGGTATTTACAGTAAAAGTAAGGTTATCCAGTACTTTTACGCCGTCGATTGATTTGGTAAGTCCTTCTACTTTCAGCAGATTATTTCCTGCTTCTCTTTCAGGCTTAAATTCAATAAACGGATATTTTCTGTTAGAAATCTGCATATCCTCAAACTGTAATTTTTCCAGCTGTTTCTTTCTGCTGGTAGCCTGCTTCGACTTAGAGGCATTGGCACTGAAACGTGCGATAAATTCCTGTAATTCTTTTCTTTTCTGATCGATTTTTTTATTCTGGTTTCTTGTAAGCTCCAGCATTAACTGGTTAGACTCATACCAGAAATCATAGTTTCCTACGTACATTTTTATTTTACCAAAGTCAATATCTGCTATATGTGTACATACCTTATTCAAAAAGTGTCTGTCATGGGAAACAACTAAAACTGTAGTTTCGTCAAGCTCCATAAGAAAATTTTCCAGCCATTCCACTGCTTTTATGTCAAGACCGTTAGTAGGCTCATCCAGAAGCAGGATATCGGGATTTCCGAAAAGTGCCTGTGCCAGAAGAACTTTTACTTTATCCGGTTCTGTGAGCTCTTTCATAAGCTTGTGGTGGTATTCCGCACTAAGACCTAATCCGATAAGCATTTTTTCTGCATTTGTTTCTGCTTCCCATCCGTCAAGCTCGGCAAATTCTCCTTCAAGTTCTGCGGCTTTCATACCGTCCTCGTCTGTAAATTCCGTCTTAGAATATATAGCATCCTTTTCCTGCATTATTTCATAAAGTTTTTGATGTCCCATCATAACTACATTCAGAACACTTTCTTCCTCATATGCAAAGTGATCCTGTTTCAGAAAAGACATTCTTTTATTTGGTGCTGATATAACTTCACCTTCGGTAGAGTCTATTTCTCCTGATAATATTTTCAAAAATGTAGACTTACCTGCACCGTTCGCTCCTATAATACCGTAACAGTTACTGGGTGTGAATTTTATGTTTACATCTTCAAATAATTTTCTTCCTCCAAATCTGAGTGATAAATTGCTTGTTGAAATCAATGAAAGCCCTCCTAAAAATTAAAATATTCATTCCTATTATAGCAGAGATTTCTGCCATAAACAAGTTATTGTTACTGTAAATACTTTTCTTTCAAATAATGCAGAGATAATTAAAATTTTTTTATTATATTATTTTTCAATACTTTGACTGGTAAAGAAAAAAAAAATTATACTTTCCTTTCTTTTTTTGAAAATAATTGATAGAATATGGGAGAAGAGGTGATATCAGTGAGAGCAAATTTTCATACACATAATTACAGGTGCGGTCATGCAGAAGGGGATGTGGAGGATTATGTAAAGGAAGCAATAAAAGAAGGCTACTCAGAAATAGGGATTTCCGACCACTCACCATTGCCGAAATATCATTTTGACAGAATGGGAATGAACGAACTGGAAGGTTATCTGGGGGAAATACGCGAAGCACAGAGAAAATATAACGGTAAAATAACTATTTATAAATCTTTGGAAATAGAATATTTTGAAGATTTGGAAGATTATTACAGAGAGCTTGTCCAAAAACTGGATTATCTGCTTTTAGGGCTTCATACATACGTGGTAAACGGAAAACTGCGTGATTCCTGGATAATAAATACAGATGAGGATATGATAAATTACGCATTACATATGGAAAAAGCCATGAAATCAAAGCTGTTTCAGATAGCGGCGCATCCTGATTTATATATGTCAAGGCGCATGACATGGAACAGGGCGGCGGAAGATGCAGCACATATAATATGCAGAGCAGCAGCCGAAACAGATACGGTTTTGGAAATAAATGCTAATGGTATAAGAAAAAACCTTATTTATGATAAAAATCCGAGAAGATACATGTATCCGTATAAGGAATTCTGGGAAGTGGCAAAACAGTATAATGCCGGAATCATAGCAAGTTCTGACTGTCATGAGCCGGAATCTCTAAATGACGAGGCAATGGAGCTTGCCAGAAAATTTTCGGAAGAACTGGGACTAAAAGTAATAGAGACTATATTTTAATTTATAAAGATTTTTGTATTCTGTTCTGTTTTATATTTATATAATGTAAAAACGGGTACAGGTGTTTTGGCATTTGCAGACGGCAGCAGCTGATACACCGGGGAAATACACAAAGAAGGAGATTGTAATGGAGGAATTTAGATTTTTAAAACCAAGAAAAATGAAGCATCCGACTACAGGAATAGATCTGGAATATCTGGATAAATCAAATGCAGTATGTATAGCTTTATTTAATAAAGAAAAAGACAAAATTTTACTTGTAGAACAATATAGACCGGGAAATAAAGGGCTTATGCTGGAAGTGCCGGCAGGACTTATAGACAGCGGAGAAGATCCAAAAACAGCTGTTTTGAGAGAGATGAGAGAAGAAACAGGCTACTCTGAAGAGGATATAGCTGATTTCAGAGGTCTTGACGAGGGACTTTATGCTTCACCGGGATATACAACAGAAAAGCTTTACTTTTTTTCTGCAAGACTAAAAGATAATAATATAAAACCAAAAGAACTGAATCTTGACCATGGTGAAGATCTGGAAAATGAGTGGGTGGATGTAAAAGATATATTAAAGAAATCTGGTGATTTGAAGACTATTCTGGCTGTCTCCCTTTTTAAAGATTGATAAAAGACAGTAGATTTTTTTTATTGGGAGGTATGGCAATGGATGAAAATGAAGAAGTTGTTGAGGAAATAACAGAAGAAATAGTGAAAATACGGACTAAACACGAGCTGGAAAATTATCTGAAAGAAAATCACTTTATAGATATAGCAGAGAGCTTTGAAGAGCTGGATGACAGCGAGCTAAAAAGAATACTAAGCTTAATGAGTGATGAGAATAAAGCCAAAGTAATAGAACAGGCGGATGAAGAGCTTCAGGAAAAAATACTGGAATTATTTTCTGATGAAGAAATAATACAGATTTTTTCACATATGTCACCTGATGATATTACAGATATATTAGGGTATATAGAATTTCAAAAGAGAAAATCGATACTTGATAATATGAAAAGATCAGAAGCCAATAAACTTCGTGAACTGCTGGGATATGAGGAAGACAGTGCCGGAGGGATAATGACGACAAGATACATTGCCTTCAAAGAAGAGCTTTTGATAAAAGATATTATGGCTAAAATAAAAATAATCGCCCCAAAAACCGAGGTAATAGAAAAGATTTTTGTACTGAATAACAAGCGTGAGCTTGTAGGTGAAGCTGATCTGAGAGATATACTGATTTCTCCCGATGATATGCAGCTGAAGGAAATAAAAAATGAAAATATTATTTCCGTTCATCCTGATGTGGATCAGGAAGATGTTGCCAGAACAGTTTCTAAGTATGACTTGAAGGTTATTCCTGTGGTGAGCCGGCGTAATCAGCTGCTGGGGATAATAACAATAGATGATATTATTGATGTAATTCTGGAAGAGGGAACTGAGGATATTCTGAAATTAGGAGGAGTTTCCGAAGAGGAAAATATAAATTCAAAGCTTCTGATTTCTATAAGAAAGAGACTGCCGTGGCTGGTAGTGAATCTTGGTACTGCTTTTCTAGCATCATTTGTAGTGGGATCGTTTCAGGGAACCATTTCCAGAGCTGTAATTCTCGCTACTGCAATGCCTATTGTAGCAGGTATGGGAGGAAATGCCGGCACACAATCGCTGACTGTTACTATAAGAGGGATTGCGCTTGGCGAGCTGAGCATGGTAGATAACAGTAAAATGGTATTAAAGCAGATATTCGTAGGATTTATAAATGGTGCAGTTCTGGGATCCATAACAGGTTTTATTATGTTTTTGGTAAACAAAAATGTATTTTTAGGGCTTATAATTTTTCTTGCAATGATAGGCAATCTCACAATAGCCTGTCTGACCGGCTTTTTGATTCCTGTAACGTTAAAGCGTTTGAAAATAGATCCGGCTCTGGCATCAGCAGTTCTGCTTACTACATTTACAGATGTCTGCGGCTTCTTTTTGTTTTTGGGACTGGCACAGATATTTATTCAAAAGCTGATTTAGTCCTCCAGAGCATGTATAAAAAAGGGAGTAATCCCATAATTTCGGGTGTGGTGATATAATGGATTTGTTTTTAAGGCTTATACTGGTTTTTCTGGCATATTATCTTTATGTATCTTATTATAAGTCAGTAAAGATAAAAACCGAGAAACTGGAAGAGATGAACGGCGAGTTTATCTTTACATATTTATCTTATATTATGAAAAAAGAGATGTATTTTGATATATATGAAGTGGAAACTGTGAGTTTTTCCAAAATGATAATAAAAAATAAAGAATTTTCCAGGCTTACACTGGTAATAACTCTGGAAAATAATGATATAATAAGGCTTTTTAATAAAAGAAACGCAATAATATTCTTTAAGAGCTGTAAGGAGAATTCTCCGGTTTTATATGAGGAAATTTTTGTGAAATCCGATATTTTCGGAGGAATGCCCGGTTTTTTTGGTCTTACATCATTAAGAGATATAGTGGAAAACGAGATAAAAAGACTGGAAGAAGAGGAGAGATATAAGTAGGCTTGTAGTCAGTCAAACATGGTATAATTTATCGAAGCAGTCTTTGAAAAAAGTAAACAGCTGCTATAATTTAATTCAAATAAACATAAATCCTGAATAAAAGCGGTATAGAACAGGAGCAGACGGGAAAAAAGAATAATTTACATATCCGTTAAAAAATGATATATTAATTTTTATAGAAATGAAATATTTATGATAAAGAGGAAACATAATGAAAAAAGAAATAATACTCGGATATGAAGTAGAGAGAAAGAAAATAAAAAATATAAATTTACGGATTTATCCTGACAGGAGAATTTACATATCAGCACCGTTGAATCTTCATACTGACTATATAGAAAATTTTATAAGATCAAAAAAAGGATGGATTGACGAGGTTCAGAAAAGGCTTGATAATCTTCCGAAAAGTACAGAGCTGCAGTATGTAACAGGAGAAAAGCTGAGTTATCTCGGGAGACTCTATGAGCTCGAGGTAAATAACGGGAATGAGAACAGGATTTATTTTAATAATGAAAAATTTATAATGATTATAAAAGAAGATATACATGAATTAAAGAAAAAAATAGTGGAAAAATGGTATTTTGAGAAGGCGAAGGTCCTGTTTCCGAGGATTATGGACAAATATCTGAATCTACTGGGAGAGAGAACAGAGCATCTTTCAATAAAAAAAATGAAAACAAGATGGGGTTCGTGCAATCACAGAAAAAAATATATAAACCTTAATCTAGAGCTGGTAAAAAAACCAATACCCTGTATAGAATACGTGGTTCTTCATGAGATAGCACATTTGAGACACCCTAATCACAGCAGGGATTTTTATCATCATATAGAAAAATACATGCCTGATTACAGGCAGAGAGAAAAACTTCTGAAGGAGTACAGAATATATTAATATAAAAACAGCAAAATACAGAAAGGAATAAAAATGAAAAAAATCACAATAATTTTATTGATTTTTATGTTATCACTATTATCAACAGCTAACAAAATAAATAAGGAGGAGAAAGAGATGTCTGGTATTACAGCAGTAATAAAAACTAATAAGGGAACTATGAATCTGGTGCTGTTTCCTGAAAAGGCACCTGTAACAGTTGCCAGCTTTGTGAATCTGGCAAAACACGGTTATTATAACGGGTTAAAATTTCACAGGGTAATAGAGGACTTTATGGCACAGGGAGGAGACCCTACAGGAACAGGTTCGGGAGGACCCGGATATAAATTTGAGGATGAGGTATATAACGGACTGGACTTTTCCGAGCCCGGGAAACTGGCTATGGCTAATGCAGGACCCGGAACAAACGGCAGTCAGTTCTTTATAACAACTGTGCAGACAACATGGCTGAACAATAAGCATACTATCTTCGGAGAATTAAAATCAGAGGAAGATATGAATATCCTAAAATCAATCACACAGGGAGATATAATAGAACAGATTACTATAAGCGGAGACGGTACGGAAAAGCTTCTTGAAGAAAAGAAAGCAAGAATAGAGGAATGGAATAAAATACTCGGATATTAACAAACCGTTTGTTTGATAAAGAGAAATATGGTATAATTAATTAACAAATTTTGGAGGTAGACAAATGAAAAAGTTATTTTTAATAATAATATCTGCTGTTTTGCTGACATCATGCGCAAGTGTACATCACAGCTGCAATTCCAGCAAAAAGAACCCAAAATGTAATACCAGTATTGATCTTTCGGCACCGAATGTAGATATAAATATAAAATAAATTAGAGAAATATACTCTGGCATTTTGTCAGAGTATATTTTTTAGGTAATAAACACAGGGGATTTTAAAGAAATATACATATGAATATAAAATGAAACAGCAGTTTGTCCGAGCTAAAATAATTTTATGGTCTGTGAAATAAAAAAGTAAAGAAAAAATACTTGACAATGAAACTGTGATTAGATATAATAGTCTGTGTTATGGATAAATTAGCCGATTTTTTAAAGTATTCAAATTTATTTTTTTATTATAAAAATTTATTTAGCAAAAAACAGAAGATATATCTGGAGCTGTATTTTGAAGAGGATTATTCCTTCAGTGAAATAGCCGAGGAATACGGAGTTACCAGACAGGCCGTTTTTGATAATATAAAACGGGGCATGAAGCAGCTGGATGATTATGAAAATAAATTAAACATATACAAAAGAGATCTGGATCTGAAAGACAGACTTCTGGAACTGAGGAGCAGCTTTACCAGTGAAGAACTCGAAAGAATAATAACAGAGCTTGGATTTGACGAGGAAGAATAGTCGTTTTTGAGTGAATAATAATGTGATAATTATGAGGTGTTTTAATGTTTAATAGTTTAGGAGACAGATTTCAGGACATCTTCAAGAAAGTAAGCGGTCAGGGGAGACTGACAGAAAGCAATATAAAAGATGCTTTAAGAGAGGTAAGACTGGCGCTGCTTGAAGCAGATGTCAATTATGGCGTGGCTAAGAATTTTGTAGCCAAAATAAGAGATAAGGCTGTGGGTGAAGAAGTAATTAAAGGTGTCAATCCTGCCCAGCAGTTTGTAAAAATAGTAAATGACGAGCTTGTGGAAGTACTCGGCGGAACTAATGTAACTATAGCAAAATCAGCAAAGCCGCCCACAGTAGTAATGCTTACAGGATTACAGGGAGCAGGAAAGACTACTTTTTCTGCGAAGCTTGGTAAATATCTTAAGAAAAAGGGAGAAAAGCCTTTTTTAATAGGTGCTGATGTTTACAGACCGGCAGCAAAGAAGCAGATAAAAGTTCTCGGGGAACAGACTGGAATTTCTGCTTTTACAATAGATGAGAGTACAAATGTACTGGAAATATGCAAAGCCGGAATGGAAAAGGCCAAGGAAGAAAATGCTACCTATGTAATATTTGATACGGCAGGAAGACTTCACATAGACGAACAGCTTATGAATGAACTGAAAGAAATAAAAGAAAATTTTCATCCTGACGAGATACTTCTGGTGGTAGACGGAATGACCGGACAGGATGCAGTAAATGTAGCGAAAACATTTAATGAGGATCTGGATATAAGCGGAGTGGTACTTACGAAGCTGGACGGAGATACAAGAGGCGGAGCTGCTCTGTCTATAAAAGAAGTTTCCGGAAAGCCGATAAAATTTATCAGTGACGGGGAAAAGCTTGATGATGTATCGGCCTTTCATCCGGACAGACTGGCATCAAGAATTCTTGGGATGGGTGATGTAGTTTCGCTGGTAGAAAAAGCTCAGGAAGTAATTGATGAAGATGAAGCAAAGAAAATGGAAGAAAAGTTTCGTAAAAATCAGTTTGATTTTGAAGATTTTCTAAAGCAGTTTAAGATGATAAAAAAGATGGGCTCTCTGGGAAATATTATGAAGCTTATACCTGGTGTGGATACAAGTGCAATAGATATGGCAATGGCCGAAAAAGAAATGAAAAAGGTAGAGGCAATAATATACTCCATGACAGTACAGGAAAGAAGAGATCCGAAGCTTCTTAAGAACGGCGGCAGAAAAAAGAGAATTGCCGGAGGAAGCGGTACAGAAGTAACAGAAGTAAATAAACTGATAAAACAGTACGAGCAGATGAAGCAAGTAATGAAAATGTTTAACAGCGGAGGATTTCCGGGAATGCCGGGAGGATTCAGAGGTAAAAAGAGATAATTAATAAAAATAATTAAATATATTTTGGAGGTAAAATAAAATGGTAAAATTAAGATTAACAAGACTAGGGAGAAGAAAAAAGCCTGTATATAGAATTGCAGCTATGGAAGAATTAAGCCAAAGAGACGGTAAAGCTATAGCTTACTTAGGAACTTACAATCCGCTTGTTGAAGAAGGAAAACAAATAGACATCAAAGAAGAGGAAGTTTTAAGATTCTTACAAAATGGAGCACAGCCAACAAGAACTGTAAAGAGTATCCTTACTAAAGAAGGTATATGGGAAAAATTTCAAGCAACAAAAAAGAAATAATATAATAATTTTATTTTAACATATTTTCACCGATGATTATTTTGTCGGTGATTTTTTGATATGAAAAAATAAGTGAACTAATAAAATTATTAAGGATCAAAAAATAACATCATTGTAAATTAACTAAAAAATAAAGAATTTTGTATACAAAAATAAATAGATATGATAGAATATTTGTATATAGAATTAAAGGAGGCTTTTAAATGAACCAGCTGGATGAAATATGTAAATTTTACGAATATGAATTAATGAAAATCATTTCCAGAAATATGATTGAGATTAAGAAAGAAGACAAATTTATTTCAATAGTAGCATATTACAATAATATGAAAAAAGTTAATTTTAAGAGTTTTTCCTATAATGAAAGTAATAAAATTATTCCGCAGAATATAAGCGGTGACTTAATTATGGAACTAAAGAAATTTTATTTTAAACATGACAAAAGCTTTATGATTAATTAGGGGTAGTGATATTGGACAAAGGCGGTGAAAATATGGAAAATCATTTTGAAAATTACAGTATAAAAAAGCTTGGATGCCTGAATTGTAAAAAAGTACAGGATATGAAAGTATTTGTAAGTGAAAAAAATGACAGTAAATATGAAACAGCAGTATGTCCGGATTGTGCATCACCGGAGGATTCAAATGAAGGAATAAACATGAAATAAATTACATAGTCAGTATCGGGCGTTTCCGGTGCTGTTTTTATTTTAGCAGAATAAAAAATCATGGTTTGAAAAAAACATATGATATGGTAAAATCTGAGAATGAAAATATTTGTATAAAAATAATAAATTAATAAGGGAAGTCATTATGAGAAAAAATAAAGAAAAAGATTTTGAATTTTTTATAAAACGTGGAATTATCGGAATTATTTTATCAGTGATAATAATGCTGGCATTAGAAATGGCAATAGTATATTATTATCTGTTGATAGGCAGGGAAGAAAATTTTTATGACGCATTTAGAAATCATACTTCGGGTATGATAATACTTCCTGTACTGCCATTATATTTCATGCTTTTGGAAATCTCAAAATTTAAGGATGGGAAAAAGCTCAGAAAAGATTTTCTAGACAGCGGTAATAAAATCAGCAGCAGGAAAAAGCTTTATTATCATGGAAATGTAAGCGGTAAAAGTGATGACGAATTTGGAAATATATTATTTATAATAAGAAAAAGAAGTTTTTTTAATTATTTTTTTCTTCCAAATCTTATGATTCCAGTATTATTATTTTCAGCTTTTACATTTTTTAATGAAGTACCTGTATTGAAGACAATATTGGTTGTTTTTTCTGTATTACTGATATTTAATATAATAAGAAATTTCTTTTCAGCTGTGAAATTTTATGAATACGGAATGATAGTATATAAGCTATCAGGTAAAATAAGACTGGAATATAAGGATATTATTAATTTCAGGAGTCTGTTTCAGGATAATAAATCTGAAAGCAGGTTTAAAATTGGGACTGATTCTACTAAGATAGACATAGACACAATGAAGCATGCGGTAAGATTTTCAGTTTCCACTTCCAGAACAGGTGATAAAATTCATCAAGAAATAATGGAATTCATTCCGGAAATAGAAAAATTATTTTGATAGAAAACTATATATAAGGGGTTTTGGATAAAAACAGAAATATAATAAACTAAATATAAAAACTGTCTGAAATTATGCATTGCAGATTCAGACAGTTTTTATATATGAGATGATATGTTATTTTTTGTATAAACGAAAAACTCCGTTATTTTTTATCATATTTTTGAACTGTTTATTATATTGTACGGTTTTTGGTTTCCAAAATGGCATTTTTGTCCAGACTGCATAAATTCCTCCGGATTTTAACAGCCTGAAAATCTCATCTGAAATATCTTCCATAGGGATAACCGGAGACGGAACCACACCATATAAAAGAACCACATCAAAAAATGAGTCTTCAAATGAAGAATTCAGAGCATTATCTATTGTTACAGCAACATTTTTCAGTCCCAGACTGTTAACCTTTTTTCGGGTTTCTTCTATAGCTGCCGGATGTATGTCTGTAGAATATAGTTTCCCGCTCCTGCCGAGTATTTTTGATATTTCGGCAGTAAAATAACCGGAACCGCATCCGATTTCAAGAACAGTCTGTCCTTCCATTATCCCAGAGGCTTTTATCAGTTTTTCCGGATTATCAAATATTTTTCTGTTCGGGCTGTCTAATAATTTTAAAATTTTGTTATAAATCCATCTGCCTCTTTCTGATTCAGTATCAAGCATTAACTCTTTAATACCCATCTAATCCTCCTTATCATCTCCGGCAGTATTTTCATCAAAAATATCTGAAAAAATATGTTTTAACTTTTCATCATTTACAATAGCAATACCGCGTTTTATATCACCAAGCAATAATAATGTATCACCAGGTTTAATATTAAATATTTCACGTGCTTCTTTCGGAATTACGATCTGACCTTTTTCTCCTACTTTAGCCGACCATGCGTATTTACCTTCCGGTGCCTTCATAAATTTTTACTCCTTTCCACTAAGTATGATTAGTTGGAAAAATCATACCATTTTGTTTTATCACTGTCAATGAAAATAATTAAAAAAATAAGAAAAACGGAAAAAAATTAAAATAGATACAGTAATACAGTATTTTGCATGATATAAGATATTTTGTATATTTTTAGCCGTATACAATAAAAAGTAAACATTAAACAATGAAATAAAATAATGAATTGATATATATCTTATATATTTAATGTTTTGACAGTTGTTGGCGTATGTGATAAAATTACTTTATAATATAGTTTGGATAGAAAGATTTAGGAGGTAATTTATGAAAGGTAAAATATTGAAATTAGTTACAATATTATCATTATTTATGTTAATGCTGTCTTGCGGTTCAGATAAAAAAGAAGAAGCAAAGCAGGAAGGTGCGGCAACAGAAGCTAAAGCGGATAATAAAGAAGTAAAAAAATATGTTATAGGGTCAGATGTGGCTTTTGCTCCTTTTGAATTTAAGAAAGACGGAAAATATGAAGGAATAGATATAGACATAGTAAATGAAATAGCGAAAATCGAAGGATTTGAAGTAGAATGGAAGCATATGGATTTTAGCGGTATCATAGGAGCAGTTCAGTCGGGACAGCTTGATGGTGCTATAGCCGGTATGACAATTAACGACGAGAGAAGAAAAACAGTGGATTTTTCTGATCCTTATTATGATACAGGAATTGTAGGTATAGTAAAAGCAGATAATACTGATATAAATTCACCGGATGATTTCAAAGATAAAAGATTAGCAGTGAAAAAAGGTACAACAGGTGCTGAATATGCAGAATCTGTAAAAGAAAAATATAATACTAAAATTACAGTATTCGAGGACACATCAACAATGATACAGTCAGTAATAAACGGGCAGGCAGATGTGGCATTTGATGATTTTCCTGTAATAGCGTATGCGATTACACAGCAGGATCCTGTACAGTTAAGAATAGCAACAGAAAGACTGAATACTGCACAGTTTGGTTTTGCAGTGAAAAAAGGAGCTAATCAGGAGCTATTGGAAAAATTCAACAGCGGTCTTAAAAAGCTGAAAGAAAGTGGAAAATATCAGGAAATATTAGAAAAATATACAGGGAAGGCAGAAAAATAAATGAGTTTTATACAGAATGTAATAGAAATAATAGCAAGTTCGCATAAGGAGCTTTTGGACGGTCTTCGTCTGACGTTAATAATTACATTTTTTTCATTGATTTTTTCTACTTTAATAGGAATAGGTATAGGATATCTGAGATCACTTACCACAAAGCAAAAGAATCTTTATAACACGGTAATAAAAGTTTTACAGTTTCTGGCTAAGGAATATATAGATATAATAAGAGGAACGCCTTTGATCGTACAGGCTTTCTTCTTTTATCTCGCTTTAGTTCCTCTTATTGTAAATCCTCTTATAAAAATATGGTTTCCTACAGGTATGAGTGCTGAGATAGCCGGGGTTATCATTATCAGTCTGAATGCAGGAGCTTACATGGCCGAGATATTCAGAGGAGGAATTCAGGCAATAGACAAAGGACAGATGGAAGCAGCAAGAAGTCTGGGACTTCCTTATAAGCACGCCATGAGAAAGGTTGTTCTTCCTCAGGCGGTAAAGAATATGATTCCGGCAATATTAAATCAGTTTATAATTTCACTGAAAGATACGTCGCTTCTGACAATTATAGGTGTACCGGAACTAACAGGAAATGGAAAAACAATATCGGCAGCAAATTATAAGTATTTTGAAACATATCTGATTATAGGTATAATGTATTATGTTATAATAAAGGTACTTTCTTTTGTATTCAGCAAAATTGAGGAGAAATTAAATGTATGATAAAAACAGTTGATTTGACGAAAAAATTTGGTGATAATGAAGTTTTGACCAAGCTTAATGTAGACGTGGAACAGGGAGAAGTAATAAGTATCATCGGGCCGTCAGGTTCAGGAAAAAGTACATTTTTAAGATGTCTGAACGGACTGGAAACTATCACAGACGGACATGTATATATTGATGACTTTGATATAGCAGGAAATGAACTTAATATAGATAAATTAAGAGAAAGAATAGGAATGGTTTTTCAGTCTTTTAATTTATTTCCGCACTTAAAGGTGATAGATAATATAACTCTTGCTCCTGTTACATTAAGAAAAATGAAAAGGGAAGAGGCAAAGAGAGTAGCAAGGGAGCTGCTTGATAAAGTAGGGCTCCTTGATAAACAGGATGTTTATCCGTCAAGTCTTTCAGGAGGACAGAAGCAGAGAGTAGCCATAGCAAGAGCTCTTGCCATGAATCCTGAAGTAATGCTTTTTGATGAACCTACCTCGGCACTTGATCCGGAAATGGTCGGGGAAGTTCTGCAGGTTATGAAAGATCTGGCAAAAGACGGAATGACCATGGTAGTGGTTACGCATGAGATGGGATTTGCCAAGGAAGTATGCAAAAGAGTAATATTTATGGCAGAAGGTAAAATCGTGGAAGAAGGGGCGCCCGATGATATATTTACCAACCCGAAGCATGAAAGAACAAGAAATTTTCTTGAAAGTGTATTATAAAAATATTTTTTATATAAAGATGAAAACCGCTGAATTTTCAGCGGTTTTATTGTGGATTTAAATTGATGGAATATCTAAAGCACGTGAAAAATAATATTTAAATTTATAAGTCACTTCTGAAAAAGAGTCTTTATTACCAACAGATGTTTTAGTAAAGATTCTGTAATTAATCAATTTTGACTTTTAAAACATTAAGTAAATTAATTGCTTCAGGAAATGAAAATCTGGCTCCCTTCAAGTTACATGTCATAATATCGATCTTATATTCAGTGGCGTTTCTGAAATCTGCCTTTTGCAGATTACTTTCCAAAAATTCAGTTTCTTCCAGTTTACATTGATTAAACAGACATTCTGTAAGCTGGCATTTTGCAAACATGGAGTTAGAGAAAGTATTTCCTGAAAATGAAAATTTTTTGAAAGCCATATCTGAAAAAGTATTATATTTTAAATAACAATTTTCCAGTCTGCTGATCGGATCGGCAAATTTGAAATCGGGAAGCAGCTCATTCCAGTATATACCTGTCAGTTGACACTCTGTAATTTCTGTATCTTCTATATGTGAGTTTCCTGGTGTTTTAATATTTGAAATTACGCATTTATGAAAGCTGCAGTCAGAAAACGAAGTCCTGATAAGCTTACAGTCTTCAAAAGTGCAATTAACAAAACTACAGTTAATAAAGCTGAGATTTTCAAGAGTTTCATTTTTGAGCTTCAAATTTTTGAACTCTTTATCCTCATATTGTTTTTTCACGTATTTAGACCTCCTGAATTATATTTTAAAATTATTGTGTGTATTATTTTAGAAGCAGATTCTGTTTTTATCCAAATAGTTTTTGAAACAGGTTCTTTTTTCTGTATTTTTTCAGAACGAAGAAACTTAGTATACCACTTACATATATTTCGCTTCCTGTTTCAAGTTCAAAATCCTTTCTTGATTCAATAAAAATATTCTTTTTTATACTTGCAGCATAACAAATATAGTAATATTTATAATTAAGGCTGTTCCATATAATATCTGTAACGATGCCAGTAAATTCAGTTTTGGCATTGTCCTGCATCTGTTTAATATCATTTTTATCAGGAGAGTTTTTATTAAACTGTCTGAATTTTTTTCTTACATCCTGCTTTATAATTTTTGTCTCAAAGCTGTCCTGAATAATTAAAGCTGCTTTTATTTCCTGATTAACCCTGAAAAGATCAGTCTTTTTTCCGTCTTTTAAAAATTCGCTGTCTTCATAATAATAGATTTTATTTATTTCTTTTAACCCGGAGCATGAAACAGAAAATCCTCTTGCTCTGCCTAAGCCTGTAATATTGGTTATTTTGAAAATATCTGCTGATTTCTTCAGCTCTGATGTCAGTTTATTTCTGGTTTCCAGAGAAGCAATACTGTAATCCAGCCATTTGCTGTACCATTCATAAAAAGAACCGGAAATTCTGCTCAAGCCGTTATCGTTACATCTGTCATCTACCCATATTTTTCCTTTTTCTTCTCCGGAAACAATAAGAATATTTAAAATACCGCAGCCGTGATGACAGATTACCATTGCCCCGGCAGTGTCATTGAAATAATCAGCCGGATCATACTCAGGATCATCTTCATTCCCGTATTGTGATTCAGTATAAGGAGCATTTATTGAAAATTTAAAATTATCAGAAAGGAAATTATCATGAACAGTGTAGTTTGTTTCAGCATAAGAATTATCGAAATAATCTTCCAGCTTAAACATGCCGTAAGACGGTCCCGCACCTCCGTTGCCTACATGCAGCAGAAAGCTTCTGTAATCTGCGGGCAGGGAAATCCCGTGTTGTTTTTCAAAGCTTTGTATTTCTTTTTCTGTTTTACAGGGGTGAAGTTGATATTTATGCTTTGATGAACCGAATATTTCAAAATCTTTATCCATTTCTTTGAGGATTTCAATTTTTTGTTTTATTTCATCGATATTAAAATCCATAATGTTATTCCTCTTTCTCATTTTTTATACTTTTTTAGAAATTATAGCATATATTTCATATAATTTGAAAAAAGACTTTTAAATATGATTGTGAAAATAAAGACAATTTATAAAAGAATATGATATAATAATATAAAATTAACTGCTGATATGATGTGCGGATATAAAGCATCATTATACAAGGTAAAAGAAAGAGGTCTAAGTGAATGGAAGAAAGAAAATGGCTCGATATTGCCAAGAAACTACAGTCGATAGCACAGGCCGGTCTGGAATATTCAAAGGATAAATATGATCTGGAGAGATTTGAGGAAATAAGAAAGGTAAGCATTGATATTATGGAATGCTATACAGACATAGAGAGGGAAAAGATAAAAAATCTTTTTGCCGGGGAAACGGGATACCAGACTCCTAAAATAGATATAAGAGCTGCTGTTTTTCACGAAAATAAAATACTTATGGTTAAGGAAAAGCTGGATAACAGATGGTCGCTTCCCGGAGGATGGGCAGATATAGATCTTTCTTTAAAGGAAAATCTGATTAAAGAGGCCATGGAGGAAGCCGGAGCAAAAATTATTCCCGAGAGAATACTGGCGGTGTATGACAGAAATAGAAATACCAATATATTATTTCCGCATAGTGTATATAAAATATTTGTACAGTGCAAATATCTGGAGAGCAAATTTGTCGAAAACATTGAAACGGAAGAAACAGGTTTTTTTTCTGTTGATCAGCTTCCGGAGCTTTCGGAAACAAGAAATACGGCGTCACAGATAAAAATGTGTTTTAGATATAAAGACAGACCGTTTCATGAACCATACTTTGATTAAGGACAAAAGGGGGTAATAACATGGAAGATTATGTACTGTTAAAAGGGAAGATAACAGGAAAGTGGTATGATCTTGACAAAACTGCGCATTATCATATTATGGCAGAGACCATGGGAGTCGAATATGATATCGCAGTAAATGTAGGCTCTGTAGTAAGAGAATGGGGCAGTAGTGAGTTCAAATCTTCGGAGCTTCTGGTTTATCATGATGAAAGCTATAATAACAAAATTTTGGACAAAATTGTAGAAAAGGAATATGGTGTTCATGTAGTAAAACCGGATTTTGCGCTTGATTATGTAAAAATGAATCTGTTTAATCACAAAAAAATGGTTCTGATGCCGACATTAGATACTAAAGAAACTTATCTCATTGAGATTCTGGAAAAATATGTAGTCCGTTCAATGGAAGAAGGAATTTATGATATATATGTATATGGGATGCTGTATGAAAATGGTCTGGGAATTCATGATGTTCATATGAATCAGGGAAGCAAGGGCAGATACAGGCACAGAGACAGAGAACGGAGTGACGGGGCAATATTTTTCCATAATCGCAGGGATCTTAGCTGGACTGCTGTTTTTTTAGCGTTTAAAAATCAGAGTTTTAAGAAATAATAATAAAAAATAATTGACAAATTGATTTATATATATTATACTTACGATATATGAACATGTATTCATACATATGGATATGAAAGGCGTGAGTTTAATGAAGAAGTACATATTGAAAAATTTAGATTGTGCTAACTGTGCTGCCAAGCTGGAAAGAGAGATAAAAAAGTCATCTACGGTAAAGTCAGTCAGTGTAGACTTTGGAACTTTAACTATGCTGATAGACAGCACAGATCTTGAAAATGATTTGTCAATAGTGAATAAAATAGAACCGGGTGTGGAACTGATAGAAGCAGTAAAAGGAATTCTGCCGAAAAAGCAAAACAGTGCGAATTGCTGCAGTGAAGACGGACATAGTCATGATCATGACCATGAACATGGTGAAAGCGGCGGGGATGAGCTGAAAAAAGAGAAAATTAAAATAGCAGCTGCAATTGTTTTGATGATAGCCGGTTTTATAACAAAAGACAATATGATGATATCGAACATATTATTTGTTTTTTCTTATGTAATAGTAGGATATTCGGTAATACTGAAAGCAATAAAAAATCTTTTGAAGGGCAATCCTTTTGATGAATTCTTTCTTATGAGTTTTGCCACGCTTGCTGCATTTTTTATAAATCAGTTTTCAGAAGCAGCGGGAGTAATGATTTTTTACAGTGTGGGGGAATTACTGCAGGAAATATCAGTAAATAATTCGAGAAAATCAATAAAATCACTGCTGGAATTAAAACCGGAATATGCTAATCTTGAAACTGCCGACGGATTAAAAACAGTAAATCCGGAAACAGTAGAACTTAATAATATTATAGTAGTAAAGCCAGGGGAAAAAATACCTCTGGACGGGGAAATAACAGAAGGAAAAACACAGCTTGATACCTCGGCACTTACAGGGGAATCAGTACCAAGAACGTATGCTGCAGGAGATAATGTAATGGCAGGAATGATAAATACTTCAGGGCTTATAAAAATAAAAGTAACAAAGCTGTTCAGCGAGTCTTCTGTATTTAAAATTCTGGAAATGGTAGAAAATGCTTCGCATAAAAAGGCGGAGACAGAAAAATTTATTACAAAATTCGCAAGATATTATACTCCGGCAGTAGTAATACTGGCAGTTTTAGTAGCAGCAATACCGCCGTTATTCTTTGGACAGTTATTTTCTGAGTGGCTGTACAGGGCAATCGTGCTTCTTGTTATATCGTGTCCATGTGCATTGGTATTAAGCATACCTTTGGGATATTTTGCAGGTATAGGGAGAGCTGCAAAAAACGGGATTCTGGTAAAAGGCTCTACATTCTTTGATGTAATTAATGACATGAAAATAATAATGCTCGATAAAACAGGAACTATTACAAAAGGTGTTTTTGAAGTAGCGGATGTGGATACAGCAGAGGATATGAACAGAGAAACATTTTTGGAATATGCTGCACTTGGTGAGGCACAGTCAAACCATCCTATAGCAAAATCAATAACAGCTTATTATAATAATAAACCGGACTTAAACAGAATAACAAATTATGAAGAAATAAGCGGAAACGGAATAAGAGCAGAAATAGACGGAAAAAAGATACTGCTGGGCAATTCAAAGCTTATGAAGTCTCATGATATAGAGTTTACCGAAAAACAGGACTATGGTACAGTAGTGTATATGAGTATAGATGGAAAATATGCCGGAAATTTATTAATAAAAGATATGATAAAAGAAGATTCCAAAGATGCTGTAAAAAAGCTGCATGATGCAGGAATAGAAAAACTCGTAATGCTTACAGGCGATAATGAGATAGTTGCAGAAAATGTAGCAAAAACTGTAGGAATAGATTCTTATTATGCCAATCTTCTCCCAGAGGGAAAGGTAGAAAAACTGGAAGAAGAGATGAGAAAGGCAGGAGACGGTAAGAAACTGGCATTTGTAGGTGACGGAATAAATGACGCTCCTGTACTGGCAAGGGCAGATGTAGGTATAGCCATGGGAGGGCTCGGTTCTGACGCGGCGATAGAAACAGCAGATGTAGTGCTTATAGATGATAAAATTTCTAAAATATCTGATTTAATAAAAATATCTAAGAAAACGAGAAGAATACTAATAGAAAATATAATATTTATACTTTTGATAAAGGGAATATTCATAGTTTTAGGAATATTCGGTCTTGCCAATATGTGGGAAGCAGTTTTTGCCGATGTAGGTACTGCACTTCTTGCAGTGTTTAATGCAATGAGAATTTTGAAGGGGAAATATTAAACAGCCAAAGCAGCAAGGCAGACGAGTATAATTTTTGATAGTAAAATATAACCCGGGAATTTAATAATTTTCCCGGGTTATTTTATAAAAAAGAGAAATTTGGAGGTTATATATGGAAAATGGATATCCAGAAGTGATACAAATGTTTCAGAATAATATTTTAAAACTAAAGGGAGTAAAATCTATAGAAAGTGGTGTAGAGAGTCTGGGCGGAATAACTAATGAAACACTTGGTCTTTATGGTTATGCTCATATGCCGCATGCAGCATTAGCCAGAACTAACGGCGGTCTGGAAAATGAAATATTATGTCAGTTTGAATTTTTCATTGAAAAATCTGAAACTGGTCTTGATTCTTTAGAATTTATCGCATGGTTTTTTAGAGATCAGGCAAGAGGCGGGAAAAAAATACAGATAAGACCGTTTGCACTGCCGCCTGATACTGCTTATGGAAGGCAGTTCGGCAGCAGCTTAAGGTTTCACATTGATATATTTCTGGATAATATTACTGATACATTGGATCCTTTGTTTGAAGAGATAGGAAAAATTAATAAGCTTTTTGAATTTGCTGTTCAGATGTATAAAATTCCAGTGAAAAATCATAACTGATACAGCAGGCAAAAATAATAGAAAATATACGTTTTATAAAAAGAAGGATATCAAAAAAATTATAGTCTGAAATAAAAGAAGTATAAAATATTTAATTAACCATTGTTTTTTATACAGGCTTATAGTAGAATAAAATATGTAAGTAAATATTCCAAAAATTTTAGGAGGAACAATGAAAAAGTATAGAAATATTATTTTGGCATTAAGTGTGGTTCTGCTTCTGAATTCATGCCTTGTAAGTACTGCTGTAGGAACTGTGGCCGGAGCTGCTGTAGAAGTAGTAAAACTTCCGTTCAAATTAATCGGCGGAATCATTAATATAATAAACGGAAGCAACAGAGATAAAGAAATAGAAAAAGTAGGAATGTCCAAATATGAGAAAAAAGTTTCGGAAATACTGGAAAGAAAAAAAGAAACACTGACTTTTGGGAATTTTAGTGTATACAGCTATAAAGATTTGGAATTTCAGACAGTGAAATCATCAGGAACTGAAAAGCCTATGCAGCTTGTAGATAAAAAATCCAATATAAAATTTTCGTTTACAATGACTTTGATAGATGGTACAAATGTAGCATCAAAGCTGAGCCAGCTGGAAAGCACAGAAGGAGTTACAAAAATTTCCGAGAGACAGTCAGGCGGAATGATAGTGAGAGAATATACTATGAAAGTAAATAATACGAAAGATAAGAAAATAGAAAATTACAGACTGACAGGCTATGAGAAAAACGGTCAGGTTCTTTTATATCAGTATCTGGAGTCAAATGATTCGGCATATGATGTAGAGGAAGCATTATATAATGACTTGGTAAATAATACATTTTAATTATCGGAGAATTTATGGATAAAAAAAATCTGGAAAAGCTGACATATGAAATGCTCGGGGCAATAGGCGAGGATGCAGACAGAGAAGGTCTTAAGGATACACCTAAGAGAATACCGGTAGTATACGGGGAAATTTTTTCCGGTGTTGGCAAGAAGCCTGAGGATATCATAAAAAAAGTTTTTACTGTGGAGAAAAATAATATAGTAATAGAAAAAAATATAGATTTTTACTCAATGTGCGAGCATGATCTGCTTCCGTTTTTCGGTCAGATACATGTGGCATATATACCTGACGGAAAGGTTCTCGGCTTTGGCGATATTATCAAAATAACGGAAATATATTCCAGAAGGCTGCAGATTCAGGAACGGCTCACAAATGAAATATGTGACGCAGTTATTGATATGACAAAATGTCAGGGAGTAATGGTAATAGTAAAGGCAAGACATTTGTGCATAGAGATGAAAGGAAGCAGAAAAACTAATTCGGAAATAGTCACAAGTGCAGTAAGAGGTATTTTTGAAAAAGAAGAATCAAAGAAGAATGAGATTTTGGCATTATTAAGTATTTAGGAGGAAAAAATTGGCTGTAAAAGATAGAATATATATAAAGGATCTGGAAATAATAGCATATCACGGAGTATTAAAAGAAGAAAAAGAGCTGGGACAAAGGTTCTTTATATCTCTTGAGATACAGACTGACTTCAGGGAAGCCGGAAAAAATGATGATCTGACTAAGACAATCAGCTATGCAGAGGTATGTGACGATATAGAAAAAATATTTCTGACAGCCAAGTATAACCTTATAGAGAAGTGTGCAGAAGAAATAGCAGAGTTTTTACTGGAAAAATACAGCAGAATTTCTGAATTGAAAGTAAAAATAAAAAAACCCTGGGCACCTATAAGAAAAGCCATAGATCATGTAGCTGTAGAAATAGTCAGAAAAAGACATAAAGCATATATTTCTTTAGGATCAAATATAGGTGATAAGGAAAAGAACCTTAACACGGCACTGGAAGAAATAAAGAAGATTTCAGGAACACAAATTAAGAAAGTATCAGGTTTTTTGATAACAAAACCTTTCGGCTACACTGAACAGGATGATTTTTTGAATGCCGCAGCAGAGCTGGAAACTCTTCTTATGCCTGAGGAGCTTCTGAAAGAGCTTCTTGCTGTGGAACAGAAGCTGGGAAGAGTCAGGGAAATAAAGTGGGGACCTCGTCTGATTGATCTGGATATATTGATATTTGATGATGAGGTAATAGATGAGGCGAATCTTACGATTCCTCATCCGTGGATGAGTGAGAGAATGTTTGTGCTGGAGCCTTTTGCGGAAATAGCACCTAATGTAGTTCATCCGCTCAGCCGTAAAAGGATCAGAGAATTAAAGAATGAACTTGAGAAAAATATATAAAAAACAGAGAGCTGATATTCTAATGGAGACTTTGAATACCGGCTCTCTTTTTCATATAGAATTATTATAAAAGCAGTATTTGGAATATAAGAAAAAAATTGTTATAATATAAAATATTAATTTAAAGGAGTTTGGAATGGAAATGGAATTTAAAGCAATGTCAGTTGATGAATTAAAAGATTTTCTTATAGAAAAAGAAATAGGATTTTCACCTTATACACAAGAAGAAATTGATAAAGCTAAAAATAAGCTTGGAGGAATGCCGAAACTTCTGGAAGAATATTATTTGAAAATAGGATGGTTTGCAGATATACGCAAGCAGGGCTACGGCTGCCATATTGATCCTCTGGAAGATATCTATATTATGTCTGCGGAAGAGATACAGGAAGATTTTGAAGATGTGGAGAATGAAACAGATGATTATCTGGTATTTGGAAGAGAAGCGGTAAGCGTAGATGAATTTGCCGTAAAAGTGAAAGATTTCGGGGGAAATGATCCTGAGCTTTATATTTTCGGCGACAGTACTTCCGAGGAAGCTATGGAACAGGGACTACTGTTTGGAAAGCTTGAAGAAGAACCTAATTTAAGCTCTATGTTTAATATTATTGTTACATCACTTGAATAAATTATTTTAAAATCTGGATAAAAATTCAGATTTTTTTTGTAAATTAAATACAGAAACAGAAATATTTTTATTATTTTCAAAAAAATTTGTCATTAAAAATATTTTGGAAACATAGTTTTATAAAAACACAAGATATGGTAGAATATAAAAAGATTTATGGTAATATTAAGGAGCAGATTTATGATATTAAAATTCAGGGGAAAAGAACTGGAATTAGGAAAAAGAACATTAATAATGGGGATTCTGAATATTACTCCCGATTCATTCTCTGACGGCGGAGATAATTTTAATATTCAAAGGGCAGTACAGCATGCACTGCTGATGATAAAAGACGGTGCCGATATTATAGACATAGGCGGAGAATCTACAAGACCGGGGAGTAAATTTGTCAGTGCGGAAGAGGAGCTGAAAAGAGTAGTTCCCGTTATAAAAGAGCTGTCAAAAATAACAGACATACCAATATCAATAGATACATATAAGGCAGCAACAGCAGAAGGAGCAATTCTTGCAGGGGCAGATATAATAAATGATATCTGGGGATTGCAGAAGGATCCTAAAATGGCGGAAACAGCAGCAAAATATAGTGTACCAGTAATAGCAATGCATAATAACGACGGGCATGAATACAGCAGGGACATAATGGAGGAGCTGAAGCTTTTCTTTGACAAAACTTTTGAGATAGCAGAAAATGCAGGTATTCCTAAAGAAAATATAATACTTGATCCGGGAATAGGCTTTGGAAAGGTTTATGAGCAGAACATAGAGGTACTTGGAAGGCTTGAAGAATTAACAGCACTTGGAAGAGTTCTTCTGGGAACTTCAAGAAAATCAACACTTGGGAAAATACTGGATCTTCCCCCGAAAGAAAGAATGGAAGGGACACTTGCCACTACAGTAATAGGGATACAAAAGGGAGCGGATATAGTGAGAGTTCATGATGTACTTGAAAATAAGAGATGTGCAATGGTAGCAGATGCCATATTAAGGAAGCAGAACATTGGATAAAAATAAAAAGCTGGATTCTATAGATAAAAGCAAAATAAAACTCGGACTTGAGACTATGGAAAAGTCTCTGAAGATTCTCGGGAATCCCGAAAGGAATTATAAGATAATTCATATAGCAGGAACGAACGGAAAGGGGTCGGCAGCGGCATTTTTGGAAGCAGGACTGATAGAGGCAGGTTATAAGACAGGAAAGTACACCTCGCCTGAAATATACCGTTTTAACGAGAGAATAACAATAAACAGGGAAGAAATAAGTGACGGAGATGTGGAGCTTTATTATGAAAAGGTAAATATGGCTTTGGAGGCCTCGGATATTAAACTGACGTACTTTGAGATAACAACGGCAATGATGTTTCTATATATGAAAGATAAAAATATAGACTATCTGGTACTGGAAACAGGACTCGGCGGGAGAACAGACGCTACAAATACTGTGACTCCCGTTATTTCGCTTATTACGAATGTTTCATTTGACCATATGGAATTTTTAGGAAATACTTTAAGAGAAATAGCACATGAGAAAGCAGGAATTATAAAAAAGAATATCCCTGTTTTTTTTGCAGATGACAATCCCGACCTGCTTGAGGAAATAAAAGCAAAAACAGAAAACTATATAAATGTTCTGAAAAAATATGAATTTAATGAAAACAGCATAAAACTGGACAAAGAAAGACTAAATACTTTGGTAAAAATAAACAATAAGGAATTCAGACTGTCATTATTCGGAAAATTTCAGGGTAAAAATTTTTTACTGGCATATGAAGCTTTAAAATATCTGGGAATAGATGATGAAGCAATTAAAAGAGCATGCTCTGAAACTGTCTGGAATGGGAGATTTCAGATAGCAGCGGAAAATCCTTTCATAATACTCGACGGGGCACATAATAAGGATTCAGCAGCTGTGCTTTCTGAGAGCCTGAGAGAAGTTTTTCCCAACAAAGAACTAGTATATATTATTTCTATCTTAAGAGATAAGGATAATGATTCTATTCTGGAGGAACTGGCCAAAGCTTCGGATTATGCCGTTTTTACCGGAATAAACAATAACCGCGGCCAGAGCTGCGACGAGATGTACAATAAAGGTAAGAAGTATTTTAAACATTCGTATGCAGAAAATACTCCGGAATCTGCATTAAAAAAAGCAGAAAGCCTTAATAAAAAAGCTACGGTAATCTGCGGCTCTTTTTTACTTCTGAAAGAATATAAAAAGCCGTGAGCTTGGTGTAATGCTTTGATTATCTGACTAAAAGAGAAATGAAATATCAGATAAAAAACGGGGAAATTGTGTGTAGAGAAAGGAAAACTATGAAAGAATTGCTAAAATACATAAAGCCTTATAAAAAAGAGATTTTACTGGCAGTATCTCTGGTCTTTCTTGAGGTAATAGCAGAGGTAACAATGCCAAAGCTGATGTCAAAAATCGTAAATATATATCTGCCGGAAAAAAATATGAATAAAATTATTCAGATGGGTCTGATTATGATACTCATAACAGTAATAAGCTCAGCAGGAGGAATATTGAGTACATGGTTTGCAAGTAAAGTTTCACAGTGGTTTTGTGCTGATGTAAAAGAAGCGGCCTATAAAAAGATAATGGGATTTTCTGCGGGAAATATCGATCATTTTACTACTCCGTCGCTTATTACAAGGCTTACCTCGGACATAAATACACTGCAGACTATTATACAGACATTTTTGAGGCTTGTAGTAAGAGCTCCGATATTATTTTTAGGGAGTATATTTTTTGCTGTAACAATAAATAAAGAACTTACTATGGTTTTTGTGGTTATCTTCCCCATACTTGTAATTGCACTGGCAGTTATTATAATAAAAAGCATACCCATGTTCAGCCAGATACAGCTCAGACTTGATAAGCTGAACGGAATACTCAGGGAAAGTCTGATAGGGGCAAGAGTAATCAGGGCATTTGTAAGGGAAGACTATGAAAATGAAAAATTTCAGGGAGCAAATAAGGAATACATGGATATTTCCGTAAAGGCAAACAGACGAACAGGTCTGGTAATGCCTGTAATGATGTTCCTTATAAATACTGCCATTATTATGATACTCTGGATAGGCGGAAACGGAGTATATAAAGGAAGTATACAGGTGGGAGATATTATAGCCTTTATTACTTATTCTTTTCAGATATTGTTTTCGCTTCTTCTTGTGGCTTTTTTACTGATGATGACTTCAAGGGCAAAAGTATCAGGAACACGTCTTAATGAGATACTGACAAGGGAAGAAAGTATAAACAGTACCGATAAAAGCTCGGAATATACAGAACTTCAGAATGGAATAGAGTTTGAGAAGGTATATTTCAGCTATAAAAAGGATGATAAAGAATCACTGAAGAATATAAACTTTTATATAAAAAGCGGGGAAAGTGTAGGAATAATAGGGAGTACCGGCTCTGGAAAAACCACTGTAATAAATCTTTTGATGCGTTATTATGATGTCAGTAAAGGCAGTATAAAATTTGACGGTACTGATATAAGGGAAATTCCGCTGGAAAGGCTGAGAGGGAGCATAGGTCTGGTAAGACAGCAGGATACACTTCTTGCCGGAACCATAGAGGAGAATATCAGATTCGGAAATGAAAAAGCAAATTTCGAGGATATAAAAAAAGCTGCAGGAGCAGCACAGGCAGAAGAATTTATAGAGAAAATGCCCGAAAAATATCAGACACGGATAGGACAGAAAGGTGCGGGTCTTTCCGGGGGACAGAAACAGAGAATATATATAGCGAGAGCTTTGATAAAAAAGCCCTCTGTTCTTCTTCTGGATGATTCATCCTCTGCACTGGACATGAAAACAGAGGCCAGACTACAGACTGAGCTGAACCATCTTGATTTTAAATGTACGAAAATAATAGTAGCGCAGAGAATAAGTTCTGTACGGGAACTGGATAAGATAATCGTGCTGGAAAAGGGGAAAATAGCCGGAATAGGAACTCATGACGAGCTTCTTCAGAGTAATACTGTCTACAGGGAGATATATGATTCACAGATAGAGACAGGGAAGGGAGAGAATAATGAGTGACAATAATAATTCTAGACCATCATCAGGAGCCGGACCGGGTTTCGGAAGAAGGTCGAGAAATATGGTGCTTCCAGCAGAAAAATTAAGCAGGGAAGAAGTAAAAATAAACATAAAAAGAATAGTATCACTCCTTATACCATATAAAACAAAGCTTGTATTCTTAGTGCTGTTTATTCTGGGAAGTACGGCAGCGACAATAGTGGCACCGATATTTATAGGGAAAATAATAGATAAAGGTATAGTTCAGAGAAATCCCGGAGAACTCATTAAGTATCTTGCCATTCTGGCTTCGGTTTATCTTGTGGGAGTGATTTCGTCATGGTTTCAGATGTATACTGTAGCTGCAGTTTCACAGGCAGCAATAAAAGATCTTAGAAACAGACTTTTTGATAAAATGACAAAGCTTTCGCCGAGATTTTTTGACACACATACTTCCGGAGAATTAATGAGCCGTCTTACTAATGATATAGATCAGATAGGAAATACACTTTCACAGAGTATAACACAGGTAATAACAGGGACACTGACACTCATCGGAGTGCTTGTTTCCATGATAAGCCTTAATATATTTCTTACTGTGGTTACTGTAATAACAGTACCGCTCAGTATGATTTCAATAAGAAAAATAACAAAAAAAAGCCAGAATTATTTTCTCGTCCAGCAAAAAAGTCTCGGGGAGCTGAATAGTCTTATAGAAGAAAGTATTACAGCACAGGCTACCATAAAATCAAATCTCCGTGAAGAAAGTATGCTTGAAAAATTTTCTGAAACAAATAAAAAGCTTCGTGATGTGGGTCGGCTGGCACAAATGTTATCAGGAATGATAATGCCTTTGATGACAATGATAAATAATCTGTCCTATGTGCTTATAGCGGTTTTCGGCGGTTTAATGTCACTGGCAGGATTTATAAGCGTGGGAATGATAGGTACCTTTGTAAGTTATTCAAGACAGTTCGGGCAGCCGATAAATCAGCTGTCATCACAGCTGAATCAGCTCCAGGTGGCTATAGCAAGTTCCAGCAGAGTTTTTGAAATATTAAATACCGAAATTGAAATTACTGACGAACCCGGAGCAGAAGCACTGACAGATGAAATAGAAAGTATAGAATTTGAAAATGTCTCATTTTCTTATGTCAGCGGAAAACAAGTGCTGGATAATATTTCCTTTAGTGTAAAAAAAGGTGAAACTGTGGCTCTGGTAGGGCCTACAGGCGTGGGAAAGACCACTATAATAAATCTTATTATGCGTTTTTATGATATAAAAGACGGAGAAATAAAAATTAATGGAAAAAACAGCAAAAGTATAAAATTAGACAGCCTTCGCAAAAAAATAGGAATAGTTTTACAGGAAACAGTTTTGTTTATGGGAACTGTAAGTGATAATATAAGATTCGGTAAGCTTGATGCAGATGATCATGAGATAAGAGAGGCGGCACATAAGGCTAATGCTGATGATTTTATAAATCTTCTGAAGAAAGAATATGATACGGAATTAAGAGATGACGGCGAGAATCTGAGTTCCGGACAGAGGCAGCTTCTATCCATAGCAAGAACTATTCTTTCAGATCCAGATGTACTTATACTGGATGAGGCTACAAGCAATGTGGATACGAGAACGGAAAAGAAAATACAGCAGGCAATGAAGAATCTTATGGCAGGAAGAATAAATATTGTTATTGCTCACAGACTGAGTACTATACGGGAGGCAACAAGAATACTCGTGCTGAAAGAGGGAAGGATAGCAGAAACAGGGACACACAGCGAGCTTCTTGAAAAAAAGGGAGAATACTATAATATTTATAATTCTCAGTTTGCCGGTGAGCTGGAAGAGGAAATCTGATGATACAGGAAGGAGTGAGTTTATTTATGAGCCTGATTAAAAGATATAATGTAGAAAACAATATACTTAAACATTTTATAAAGTTTTACTGGTTTATGGAAAGTGATTCTGAAATCAGTATAGATAATAAACTCCTTCCCGTGAATAATACCGATATAATTATTAATTATTCCAGCCCTGTTGCATATGAAAAAAACGGCAAGTCTGTTATCCCTGACAGGATTCATTTTAACGGGATCAGAAGCAGTACAGAGATTATAAGGCAGAGTGGAAAAGTAAAGGTTTTCGGTATTTCTTTTTATCCTCACGGGATATATCCTCTGTTGAAAATACCTATGAGGGAGTTCGCTGGGAAAATAGAGAATTTAGACAATGTTCTCGGAAATTTTTCCGGCTTTATTGCTGATATAATGGCAGATAATAATATTTCCGCAAAAGAGCGAATCAGGGTGATGGAAAAGATTATACTTGAAAAAATGGATCGTGACTGTCTGGATAACAGGGAAAAAATGATATTCAGCGACTTTTATGTTAATAATAAAGGTGTGAAGGATTTTTGTGTCAAGTCCGGAGTTAATATAAAATATCTGGAGCGTTTATTTTTCAAATATACAGGAGTAAGCCCGAAAGTTTTCAGCCGTATTACGAGATTTCAGAGAATAAGCAGAGAAATGCTGTATTACAGGAATTATAATAATCTTACAGAACTGGCTTATGATGGTGAATATTATGATCAGACGCATTTTATAAAGGAATTCAGGAAGTTCAGCGGAGTTACTCCGGGAAAATTTCTGAATGACAGGGAAACTGTGAAGCATTTATTATCAGAGGGAGAATATTAAAAAAATTATAATAATTCATATTATATAAAAAGATATAAAATAAATCGGCTTATGTCTTTTTTTATTATTATTTTTCATAGTATTTATATTTTGTCTATTTTTTACTATTTCAAAAAAAAATTTACTAGTATACTCTAATCAAAAAACAGGAGGAAAAAAATGATAATAACTGAAATAGTATACTTGGAATCAAAAACGGAGATAGCGGAAGGTGATTTTACGGAGATAATCAACAGACTGGAAAAGAATTTTCATTCGGTTCAGGAAGGGTTTATTGATACAGAATTACTTCATACACCGGGAACAAACTGCTGGATAATGATACAGCACTGGAATTCTATGGAAAATATGAAGAAATCTTCTTCCGGCATGTTTAAGAATACCACAACAGAAGAATTCCGAAATTCTATAAATCCTGAAAAAATACAGATAAAAACATATGAGCAAAAAGGAATATGGAAAAAATAAAGAAATTTTATGAAAGCAAAAAACACAAAGAATTATTAGTATAAAAGCAGTAATATAAAAACTGTCCCGGCAAACAGAGTTTTATTCACAGGACAGTTTTTTAATTTAAATATATTAGCCGGAAATTAGATTTTTTAAAACAAATACAAGCTTTGTTACTGCATTTTTGATATATAAAAAATTAGCTTTTCTGTATATTAAAAAGAATAAATAAGCTGTTCCCATTCCTAAAAGCATGCCGCCGATAATATCCCAGAAATAATGAACATTTAGATATATTCTGGAGACGGCTATTCCTAAAGAAAGAATAAATATGAAAAATCTGTATGGGAGTTTAAAAAATAAAAAAATTCCAAATACCACAAAGGCAGCTGATGTATGGGACGACGGGAACGAATGGGTACCCGAAGTCTCTATCAGAACTCTCAGATCAGGGAAAGTGTGAAACGGTCTTGGTCTGTCAAATAAGTTTTTCATCATTTTATTTCCGATAAACATAACTGTAGGAAGTGCTAATATAAGGATACCGCCGTATTTTCTGGAATCTGAAAACAGAAGCATAACCGAAATAACAGCAATCCATATAAGACCGTCATTTCCAAGGAAAGAGAATAATAACATAATAATATCCAAAAAAGGATTCTGTATGCTGTTCATTATTTCTAAAATATATAAATCAATTATATAAAACATATTTTCTCCCCGAAAATCTTAAAAATAACTGTTAACTATTACATTTTTCCCCTTAGCTTCACTTTTAACTGTTTTCTCGATCTGTTTTACGTAATTATTAAAAACATTTCTGCTGAAACTGCTTTTTTCTCTGTAAGAATCATCATCTACTTTTACTTTTACATAGATAGTATTTCCTTGTTCATGGACATCAAAATCCAGCTCCAGATATTTGGAATTGTCAGAAATGTAGCCGTATTTTGCTTCAAGCATATCTTCAATATGATCCTCAAGGTATGTGTCTGCAAAGGCAAAAGCCCCGACAATAACAAGTAAACACAAAATCATTTTTTTCATTTTATTACCTCCGTTATAATATATAAATAAAGTTTAAGTATTACTATTATAATTTATTCATGTGTTCTTTTTATATCCACTTATAAAATTTTTCAATTTATATTTTTAGTGCGAATATTTAAAAGTAACTGTTAACGATTATATTTTCCCCCTTTGATTTACTTTGTGCTGTTTCTTTGATCTGCTTTACATAATTATCAAAAATACTTTTGTTAAAATCAATCTTTGCTATATAAAAATCATCATCCACAGTTACATTTATATAAACATCTTTTCCATCCTTATGAACATCAAAATCCAGTTCCAGATATTTTGAATTATCTGAAATATAACCGTATTTTGCTTCCAGAAGATCCTCGATTTTTTCTTCACGTATAGAATCGGAAAACAGTAAATAAGCAAAAGCTGCTGTCAAACATGCACATGTACATATAAAGGCAATGATAAGTTTTTTCATGTTTTTACCTCCATTATAAATATACTCATCAGCTTATTATAGTTCAGAGGTATATCCATTATGTATCCATTTTATAAAAAAAAATAAGAAAAAGGATATATAAAGAACATATATGAAATATATAATTTTTTTAATAACAAAAGTTCAAAAAATTTAAATAAAAAATTACAGGAGGGAAATATGAAAAAATTAATATTAGCTGGAATGATACTAGCCGGAATAAGCTCTTTTGCAGATGAGGTAAATATCAGGGCAGGACTTAATGCAGGAAACTGGTATAATGAAATAGGAGAATTCAATACAGGGAATTCTGATGATTTAGGATTTGAGTTTACTGTGGAATATATGAAAGAAGTAGCACCAAATTTTAAATTAGGGATAGGAACAGGTTATCAGGCTAATCCAAAAGCAGAAGGAAAGAATACGGAAACTGAATATTATGTAAGCCCTGGGGTGGAATATGAAGCTAAAAGAGGATTTGAAGATAAAAAATATTATGACAGTATACCAATATATGTAACAGGTAAATATGAATTTCCCATAAACGACAGCTGGGGTGCTTATGCCAAAGTAAATGTAGGGTATTCGTTTAATCTGGAAAAAGATGATGCCGTGTGGGAAGACTATGCAAGATATGAAATAAATGATGTGGAACAGCCGCCGATTTATTCTAATTCAAAGAGCTATGACACAAAAGTAAAAGACGGATTTTATTATGCAGTGGGCGGAGGAGTAAAATATAAAAGTTTTTTTGCAGATATTATGTATCAGACTACATTTGCAGATATAGAAGTTAACGGAGAAAAGGATAATCTTGATTATTCGAGAATAACACTAGGAGTCGGGTATTCTTTCGGCTTTTAGATTGTCGGTGTTATGGCCGGTTCTCTGTATAAGGAATGACAAAAGGAAGGACAAATGACTTCCTTTCTTTTGTTTTTTAGTATATAATTTATTCGGAGGAAGAAAATGTTAAAATTATTAATAGTAGAAGATGAGAAAAAAATAAGAGAGCTCTTGAAGATATATTTTTTAAGAGAAAATTATAAAGTAAGCGAAGCTGAAAACGGCAGGATAGCTCTGGAAATGATGAAAGAAGAGACATTCGATATAGTCCTGCTGGATATATATATGCCTGAGCTGGACGGTTTTGATACCTGCCGTGAAATAAGAAAAACAAGCAATGTACCAGTAGTAATACTTACAGCTCTTTCGGATGATGAGAGTCAGCTTCTGGCTTATGAAATAGGAGCTGATGATTTTATAGTAAAGCCTTTTAAAAAGGATATACTTCTTGCCAAAATAAGAAGAATCTCCGAAAGAATTAGTGTAAACCAGCACAGCTATAAATTCGGCGGTTTAGAAATAGATAAAGACAGCTACAGAGTTCTGGTAGACAGCAGGGAAGTGAAATTTGCACCGAAAGAATTTGAAATATTGCTGTATCTTATAGAGAACAAAGGGGTAATAAAAAGTCGGGATGATATTCTTATCCATATATGGGGATATGATTCTGAAGTTTTTGACAGAGTAGTGGATAATCATATAAAAAAAATCAGAAAAAAACTGGGAGATTACTCAGATTATGTGAAAACAGTGGTTTCCATAGGATATAAATTTGAAGTCTGAAACCGGACAATATTATTAAATCACTGCATTGAAGAGAGGATATTATGAATATAAATAAAAAGATATTTTTTGGTTATATGATAATATTTATAATTACCATATTAATCGGATATCTGCTGGGAAAATATATTTTTCAGGAAATTTATGAATTCGGGAAAAGAACTGAATTAAGAACACAGATAAATAATCTGACACCGGATAATATAACAACCGGAAATCTGAAGAATATGGAAAAAAAGCTGAAAGCTGATATTATAGCCTATGATGATAATTCTGAGTATAATATAAAAAGTAAATTTGAGAATATTACAGTAAAAAAAGACGGTAAAGAGTACATAGTAATACTGGATAATCTTTCTGATGATCTGAACGAAAAAATAACCTTCAACATGACAAAAGAAATCACAATAATAGGTTATGAAATTTTTGGCGATGGCTATATCATTCCGATCAGAATATTATATAACGGGAAAACGTATATTGATTATGAAATAAATCAGGAAATAGAAAAAAAGCATTATGACGGATTAATAACTCTTGAGAATGCTGAATTAGAAACAGTTTCATTAAGGAATACGCTGAAAGAGGATTTTCTTGAAATGGTGCTGGAAACTTATGTGAAATATAACGGATTTAACGAAAGTTTTCAGTTTACACATAAAGATCCCCACGATGAAAAGGAAAGATACGAGGTAATAATAAAAAAAACCGGACTAAAAACTGTAATTCTGGTATATTCGTATAAAAATGTGACAGTGTTGTTTGATGAGCTGAAAAGTTATTTTTTATATCTGATTATAATAGGCTTATGTCTTATATCTGTCTTGACAATGCTTTTTACGAGAATTATAACAAGCCCGATATTAAAGATATCAAAGATAACAAATAAAATTACAAAACTGAATTTTGAAGAAAAACTGGATATAAAAAATAAGGATGAAATAGGGGAGCTTGCATCCAATATAAATAATCTCGCGGATACTCTGGGGAAAACTCTTAAGCAGCTGGAAGAGGATAAAAAAAATACAAAAGAGCTTATGGGTAATCTTTCTCATGAATTTAAGACACCTCTTACTGTAATTTCAGGTTATGCAGATCTGCTGGCAGAAGATTATGATCAGAAATATATTGAAATAATCACTGAGGAGGCTGACAGACTTGCTGTATTAATAGAGGAAACTACAAGAGCAATGAGTCTTGACAGCAAAATAGTAAATCTTACTATGGAAATATTTGATCTGAAGGAGCTGGTGCTGAATATAACAGAAAAGCTCAGTATCAGTGTAAAAGAAGGCATGAATATAAAACATAAACTGGAATCAAGCTTTGTGAGGGCAGATAAGAATAAACTGGAACAGGTAATCTATAATTTTATATCCAATGCTTTGAGACATGCCAAAACTTATGTGAAAATAGAATTGAAAAAAATAGATAAAAAAGTAATTTTTTATGTGAGAAACGACGGACAAAAACTAACTGACGAAGAAAAAGAAAAAATATGGCTGAAATTTTTTAAAAGAGACAGGGAAAATAAAGGAAATTCGCACAGATCCGGTCTCGGGCTTTATATATCCAGAAGTATTCTTGTACTTCATAATTCAAAGCACGGCGTGGAAAATACAAATGACGGGGTTATATTTTTCTTTTCGCTGGAAGAATATCAGGATAAAAAAGATATTTAATAAAAATTTTTATTTGAGAGAAGTTTTATATATGTTAGAATAATATCCGGAGAGAAGAAAAATTCTATCTTTCAAAGATCTTAACAAGTGGAGGAATTTATGAAAAAGCTATTACTGGTAATTTTTACATTCTTTTCATTTTCTGTATTTTCAGGGCCTGTGGGAATAATAGGAGCTATGGATAAGGAAGTAGCAGGACTGAAGAATGAAATTAAGGTAAAAGAAATAAAGAATATCGGGGGAATTGAATTTTACAGCGGGACTTTACAGGGGAAAGACGTAGTTTTATTAAAGTCTGGAGTGGGTAAAGTAAATTCGGCTATGGCTACAGATATTCTGATAAGAGAGTTTAAAGCAGATAAAATAATTTTTACAGGAGTGGCAGGAGCCGTAAATAATAAGCTGAATGTCGGAGATGTAGTAATCTCTGTTGATCTTGTAGAGCATGACTTCGATACAACTGCTTTTGGAGAGAAGCCGGGGAATGTACCGGGATCAGATAACGGGAAATTTTATGCCGATCAGTCTCTGATATCGCTTGCAGAGACATCAGCTCAGAAGGTTCTTGGAAAAACACATGTATTCAAAGGAACTATAGCAACAGGGGATCAGTTTATAGCTGATAAAGCCAAGGTTAAGGTTCTGGAAGAGACATTCGGTGCATGGGCTGTGGAAATGGAAGGTGCTTCTGTTGCACATGTATCTGCACTTTATAAGGTTCCTTTCGTGGTTATCAGGGCAATATCTGATAAGGCAGACGGTTCGGCACATGTGACTTATGACGAGTTCTCAAATAAGGCAGCAGAAAACTCAATAAAAATAGTAAATGAGATGTTGAAAAAAATGTAATTTATATTATGAGAAGACAGAGATTTTGGTTTCTGTCTTTTTTATATTTTCGTAATTTTCCGAGGATAAAATTAAATTATTTGATTATTTTTTATTGTTAAATTATAATAAAGCTATATTTTTATTTTATAAAGGAAAAAATTATGGAATGATATGAGAGAACGGCAGGTATGAAATGAAGAGACAAAGCTGGACAGAGTTCAGAAAAAATATAGAAAAAGTAATAAAAGAATTTGGTCTTTCAGATAAATTAAAAAGCGTAAATATTACACAAATAGAGAATATAGATAGAAAATTTATGCAGTCCTTCGTAGAGTGCGGAAAACAGAGTGCGAAGTTTTACGGCTGGATATGGGAGTATCTGAAAGATGAGATAAGCTGGGGGAAGCATTCGCCTGATTATAAAAAAACCTCGGAAATTATCAGATATACAGCCGGCAGTACTGATGAAGATTTATATATTATATTTACCCAGACATACAGGGAAAAAGAAAAATTCTGGTATTATGAAGGCAGAACAGACGCAATGATTACTGTAATTGAGGAAACTCCGGGAATAGACGAGTTTTATATTTTTGATAAAAAGTTTACGTGGCTCCTTGGTCAGAATCATCATGATGTAATATTTGCCACAGGAAATGAGAAAACCGAAAGATTAAAAAAAGGCTTTGAAATTTACGGATAAAGTGATAAAGTATATATAATCAGTAATTATAAATATTGCTGTAAAAATATTTGAAGATAAAATTTTAACGGTATATATTCTGGTACAGTGTCCTTACTTGCAGTTTTTATTTAGAGAGGGACAAGATACTGTACTAAGATTAAAGAGCATTGGAGAGATAAAATGAAAAAAATACTGTTGGTTTTCCTGTTTATGTCACTGGCAGCTTTTAGCAGAGGAACATTTACTGATCTGAAATGGGGAGATAATCCTGATGCAGTGGTCGGAGTACTCGGGAAGGCAGATGAAATAGACGGAAATGAGATGGTTTATAATCAGCTGAAATTTTTAGATATTACCTTTGATAAATTATTTTTGGGATTTTCAGGGAATAAGCTTGTTTACTGGGGCGGGGTCAGTAATGTAAATCTTGAGGAGTTCAAAGGTCTGGCATATTATTTCAGGGATAAGTATACTGCTAATTTTGATACTGAGGAAAGTGACAGTCTGATAGTATTTAAGTCTGTAAGTAAAAATAATACTGTTTTATTTATGATTGATAAAAGTACTGTAAATAACGACAGTTTCAATATTGTCATTTCTGATATGACTGAAGACGGGATGAAATTCATAGACAGCGTGGCAAAGAGCAGAGGGCAGTAAAAAACATGATTTTGATACAGCACCCAAAGGTCAGCATAAAACTGACAAGGGTGCTTTTTTATTGGAGTAAGATTTTGATATTTGTGAATTCATATTAACTGTGCTAAGATAAAATAAAAAATCAAAAGCAGAAGAAAAGAGATAAAAATATGGAATACATTGATATTATCAAGGAATTATTTGCAGTTTCCCGGCCTAAAGGATATACGGCGGAAGAAATCAGTGCCGTTAGAAAATTATACGGAGGAATTCCTTTGTTTCTTGAACAGTTTTATTTGGAACTGGGACGGTCTGACGAGCTGCTGTACTTACAGGACGAATTAATGCTGCCCGGAAAATATCCCGTTTTTCTTGATTATGAATATATGATTTTTTTTAATGAGAATCAGGGAGTATGTCAGGCTGGCATTGCCAAAAGTGATGTTAAAATGGAGAATCCCCCGGTTTATGTAGGTTATGATAATAAAAACTGGGTAAAAACAGCAGAGACTCTGTCTGATTTTCTCACAGCAATGTACGGATATCAGGCAAGTCTGTGTCTGGAATATTCGTCAGAGGCTTTCTACTGGGTTTCTGATCAGGAGATACAGTTAATAGAACAAAGCTTCTCCAAAAGGCAGGAAGGATTATCAAACTGGCTGAATTTCAGAGTTGATTTATACGAAAAAGGAGAAGGAAGGATTACATTAATGCATACAGGCGGAGATGTACAGATGATGTATGCTGCAAATAACAAAAAGGATTTTAAAGAAATACAGGCTGTTTTGGAAAATATCGGGGAAATAATCTAAAGGTAAGAAAATTGATTATTTTATAAACAGTTAAGGAGATAGAATGACATATATTTTTGTAGATTTTGAAGGATATAAATACTGGATTGAAGTTAATGATGAGGGAACTGCTTTACGGCAGGTAACAATAGATGAGAATAATATAACTTCCATATCCTGCTTGGAGCCTTGTCTGGCAGATCAGTATGTTGATACTGAAAACGACTGTGAAATAATAAGTAAAGATGAATTTGAGAAGGTATGGGAAAATGCTGTTCTGCCTTATCGTAAAATATGGAATACTGAAAAGCTGAAATATAAAAAAGGGCAGAATATATCAGGCATAATAAAATATTTTTATCCGCAGGGAGCTGTTTTAGATCTGAATAATGGTTACGGATGTATGAATATTGAAAATTGCAGAGAAAAGCCATTATATCCGGGTTGCAGTGTCAGCGGAACTATTTCAGGATATGATGAAGAAAATATGTGGATTCTAATCAAAAATTGTGAATTGGAACAATCATAAAAAGGCTGGTGTTTATCAGCCTTTTATATAAAATCTTTCATTAAATATTTCTTTGTTCTTTTCTTTCCATTTATTGTAAGAATATAGATATATTCTCTGCATGGATAATTCCAATACATATCAGTAATAATCCCTTTGATTTCAGGGTTATTTGTCAAAGTGACAATGTCACCAAAAGATAACGGTGCAGGTATGACTCTGAAAAGTTCCGGTTCAACTTTTAATATATATTCATAATATTTCAGTAATAGAAAATTACCTTCTTTTCCAATACATTGTAGTATTTTACCATTTTTGAGAAAAAAATCTTTTTTATGCTGTTCTAACAAAGAAAAATTTTCAAAAATATCATTTTTAATGCTAAGATAATGTCCCCATAAATTAACAGGGTTACTTATTTTCTTTTCAAAATTTTTGGAAAAAATTAAATTATATTTCTCACTTATTAATTCATGATTATTTATAATTTTATATAACTCTTTTTTGACTTTAAATGTCATTTTTTTATGTTGAAGAGTAATATATTGATCAGTATCATCTATGCAATTAAAGATTTTGCCATAGGGTATTATATTTTTGAAATTCTCCAGATCACATGGGTTTATAAAATGATCTCCATCTTCGGGAAACCAGGGATAATATCCCCAACTTCCTTTTAAATCCAGTATGAAATCATCCTTTATATATCTTTTAGTTTTGCTCTTTCCGTTAATATGAATAAAATACATTTGTTTTTTATCTTTAGAGTGAAATATAGAAGAAGAAATAATTCCCCCAATAGCAGGATATTTTTTTAATATTACACTGCTTCCATATGGAAGTATACTTTCTTTTTGAATATCAATTTCTATATTAAGATTTTTAGTAACAGGAAATTTACTCTTTTTATCTTTAGATAGAATTTTTTCCAATATCTTCATGAAAATCCTTTCTTTTTTGTAAACTAAAACAGCTTTAACTGCGGATCATACTTTCTTTCTTTTTTCATTTTTTCCCTCATAGGATTCGTATAACTGAAAGAAATAGAGTATTTTTCTTTCAGGAAATTTATATTTTGATAAAGACTGTATTTATATTCTTTTCTTTTTTCAGTATTATTATAAAGCATATAAATATTTTTATACAGCTGGGGATAATTACGAAGAACAAAATTAAAAAATGATTTTCTTGTTTCTCCTCTCAGGTAAAGGATTCCCGGCAGTACATAATGGACATCACTTTCTTTTGCATGAGAAAACAGTGATTCTATATTTTCAAGGCTGTCAGTAATGTAAGGAATAATCGGCATAGAATGCATTCCTACAGAGGCATTGGTTTTTCGCATGGCTTTCAGTATTCGGAATCTCTCCATGGGCGGTGAAGCATTGGTTTCAATCATAGCAGCTGTTTTTCTGTCAGTAACGGTAATAGTGGAAGCAATATTTATATAGGTAAGTCTGGATAATTCATCTATCAGATCAGTATCTCTCAGTATAAGTGCAGATTTGGTGGAAATAATAGCAGGATTTTTATGTTTAATAAGAAGCTTCAGTATTTCGGGCATGATTTTGTTATTCTTTTCTACAGCCTGATAGCTGTCTGTGACACCGCCTATATTTATTACTTCGTGTTTCCATGATTTGGAGCTGAGCTGTCTGTCCAGTTCTTCCACAATATTGGTTTTTACATATATTTCATTAAAAAAATCATCTGAATTGGAATTTATATATTTGTGGGAATAAAGGGCATAGCAGTATTTACAGTTATGAATGCAGCCTCTGTATATATTCAGATCCCATTTATACGGAAAACCGCCGCTGACTTTGTTCAGTGCAGATTTGCATGTGATATTTTTATATCGGACAGTATTCTTCATACTAAAACCGCCTTTTTAATTAATTTCTTAATTTTAGTATATCATTTCAAATAGAGTTTGTAAATTCAATAAAATAACCTTTTTAAAATGATTGACAAAATATAGAAATAATTATATTATTTTTAATAAGTTTATCGTAGAAAGGGAGAATTAAATGGTATTTCTTTTTATACCAATGTTGATTATATTGATGTTGGTGCTTTTCATACTTGTACTTACGTTATTTGTTGTTAAATCTAAAAATAGGGAAAATTATACAGAAGATGAATATACACCGGGGGAGATATATAATTATTCTATACAGGAGCGTTATTTTACAATAGAGACATTAAATATGAAACTTATTATACTTCCTTTGATAGTATCTTTTGTAACTGTTTCTCTTTTATTCGGAATAATTATTATGGCAGAAACAGAAATACCTGTTTTATCTGATACAGGAAAAGAAATTATGAACGGTTATACAGTTTGGTTTATACAGTTTATAGTTATACAGCTGATAGTTTTTATGCTTTTTGCATTATATAAAAAAATACGGATAACGGCAGAGAACGGAACCTTGTATATTAACGGCGTGATACAGGATATAAGATATTATCAGATCAGGAAAATATTTGCGGAAAATAGTCTGCTTTACCTGAAAACGGAAAGAAAGCTGTGGATTTTGCTTCCTGCAGCAGCAGAAGGGCTGAGAAAATATCCGAGAAGAGATATCTTAAAAAAGCAAACAGAAGAAATAAATAATAAGCTTAGAACAATAGAAAAAATTCTTTCGGGCAGTGATGCGGAATATAAAAATTTCAGCTGGGTAAGAAATCGGCTTCTTGGTTTCGGGGGAATATTTGTACTTTTGGCGTTGGTTTCAATAGGAATGCTTATAACTAAATATTATATATAAGAATGTAGGAAGCAGTCTGATATTTTTAAAATATAAAATAATAATAATTTATAAAATTTATTTAGTAAAAAAATAATGTTATAAAAAATAAAAGGCAGGTGATATCATCTGAACAGTATAATATGTGAAAGAGTTTATGATTCTGAAATAAAGGCAGGCTACAGAATTTTAGCAGACCGTTTATGGCCCAGAGGAGTGAAGAAAACAGAACTCCGATATGATGTATGGTTTAAGGATATTACACCGACACCGGAAATACGAAAAGAATTCGGACATAAAAAAGAAAATTTTGATATTTTTAAAGTCCGGTATCTGAATGAACTGAATACTAATCCTAAAAGCGGTGAATTTATACAGTTAGTGTCAGCTAAGCTGAAAAAAGAAAATGTGATTTTACTGTATGCAGCAAAGGATACTGTTTATAATCATGCAGTAATTTTAAAAGAGTGGCTGGAAGAAAAGTTAAATGGAAAATAAGCTTATATAAAAAGAATTAGTTTTATATATGTTTTCATTAAAAATCGATATACAAAACATATTGATTTTTCAAAAAAAATCTGATATACTTTTCATATAATAAAAAAAGAAAGAGTGGTGAGTGCAATGATTAAATTTATAAGAAGGATAAGGGAAAGAAATTTTAGAATTAAATACCCTTGTCATGACTAATTTAATCATTGTATATATAGATAGATAATAATGTTAGTCAATGGCCTTCAAGCTGTTGACTTTTATTATAAATGCTAGATGAAGTAAATATATGCGGAATCTTATGATGAATTGTCATAAGGTTCCTTTTTTTATAAAAATAAAAATAAATCAGGAGGAAATAAAATGATAAAAGTAGGACTGGTAGGAGCTACAGGATATGCGGGACAGCAGCTTTTGTGGATTCTGAACATGCATAAGGAAACAGAAATAAAATTTATATCTTCAAACAGCTATGAAGGAAAGGAAATCTCAGAAGTATACGGGAATTATAAAAAATATTTCGGGAAAAAGCTGATATCACAGGAGGAGGCGGGGACAAAGTTAGATGAAATAGATGTTCTGTTTATGGCTCTTCCGCACGGGATGTCTGAAAAACTTGCAGGACAAGCATTGAAATCAGGTGTAAAGGTAATAGACCTCGGGGCGGATTTCCGTCTTGATGATTCTGAAACATATGAGAAATGGTACAAAGTAAAGCATGAAAATCCTGAAATAAACAGACAGGCAGTTTACGGACTTCCAGAGCTTTACAGGGAAAAAATAAAGGAAAGCAGCATAGTAGCAGCACCGGGATGTTATCCCACGTCGGCAATACTTGCGGCGGCACCCTTATTGAAGAAAAATCTGGTAAAAACTGAAAATATAATTGTTGATTCCAAGTCTGGAGTTTCGGGAGCAGGCAGAGGTCTGAAAACAGAATCGCTTTTTACAGAGGTAAATGAAAACTTTAAGGCATATAATCTGTTTATGCACAGACATACCCCCGAAATAGAACAGGAGATGGGAAAAGCGGCAGGGAAAGAAGCAGGAGTGATATTTACCCCTCATCTGCTTCCGATAAACAGAGGAATACTTTCTACACTCTATCTGGATATGACAGAAGAGATAACTGAGGAAGAAATTTATAAAATATATGAGGAGTTTTATAAAGATGATTATTTTGTAAGAATAAGCAAAGAGCTTCCCGAGATAAAAAATATAAAAAATACAAATATCTGTGAGATCGGAATAAGAGCGGATATAAAGAAGAAGAAAATCATAGTGGTATCTGTAATAGATAATCTTATAAAGGGTGCAGGAGGTCAGGCCGTACAGGCTATGAACATAATGTTCGGGCTTCCCGAAACAGAAGGACTTGATTATCTGTCTATGTATGTATAAAATAAAATTCAAAAGGCGGGATAAAAATGATTAGAAGTGTAAGATTGAGCGATGCTGAGGCAATAGCAAAAATATATAATTATTATGTAAAAGAAACAACAGTTACATTTGAAACAGAGGAAATAGACATAATGGAAATGGAAAAAAGAATAAAGAAAACGCTGGAATACGGTTATCCTTTTATTGTTTATGAAGAGGAGGGAATTGTAACAGGTTATGCCTATGTAAGAAAATGGAGAGAAAGAATATCCTATAATAATACTTTGGAAACAAGCATATATGTGGATAAGGACAAAAAAACAAAAGGTACAGGAAAAAAACTGTATAATTCATTAATAGAAAAGTGTAAAAAATCCGGAGTGCATGTATTAATAGGAGTTTTAGCCCATACAAATACTGCAAGCAAAAAGCTTCATAAAAATACGGGATTTGAGAAAACAGGACATTTTAAAGAGGCGGCAAATAAATTCGGGAAGTTTATAGATGTAGAATTCTGGTCTTTGATATTAAAGGCGGCAGGATAGATTAAAAGAATAAATCAGAGAATATTATATAAATTAGGAGGATTAGGAATGAATGTAATTAAGAACGGGACAATTACAGATGTAAAAGGTTTCAAAGCTGCGGGAATAACCGCCGGTCTGAAAAAAAGCGGGAAAAAAGATCTGGCATTAATCTATAGCGAATATAAAGCTGTATCTGCTGCCGTATTTACAAAAAATCTGGTAAAAGCAGCTCCGATACTGGTAGATATGGAAAATATAAAGTCGGAAAATACTCAGGCAATTATAGTAAACAGCGGAAATGCCAATGCATGTACAGGGGAAGACGGCTATAAAAATGCAAAGAAAATGACAGAAATAATAGCGGAAAAGCTAAACCTGCATCCGACAGAGGTTTTGGTAGAGTCTACCGGAATTATTGGTGTTCAGATGGATATGGAAAAAGTAGCTTCCGGTCTTGAAAAAATAGTACCAGAGCTTAGTGAAGAAGGAGGACATAATGCAGGAGAAGCAATAATGACTACAGATACATTTCCTAAGAATTTAGCCGTAAAGATAGAAATCGGCGGTAAAGAAGTGACAATAGCCGGAATAGCCAAGGGATCAGGAATGATACATCCTGATATGGCAACGATGCTTGCATTTCTCGTAACAGATATAAGTATTGATAAAAAACTGCTTCAGAAAGTATTTTCAAAAAGTACTGATGATTCATATAATATGGTTTCCGTGGACGGAGATACCAGCACTAATGATATGGCGGGAATACTGGCAAACGGTGCAGCCGGCAATACAAAGATAACTGATGAAAACAGTGAGGAATTTAAGATTTTTAAAGAGGCTCTGAATTTTGTTAATAAAGAGCTTGCGAAGTCCATAGCAAAAGACGGCGAAGGAGCTACAAAGCTGATAGAGGTAACAACAAAAAATGCCAGAACAATGGAAGATGCAAAAAAAGTATCAAAATCTGTTATTACTTCAAGTCTTTTTAAAGCAGCGGTATTCGGCTCAGATGCGAATTGGGGAAGAATATTATGTGCCGTGGGATATTCAGGAGCAGAGCTGATTGTGGATAAAATTGAAATATTTATAAAAGGTGAGGATAAAATAATTCAGGTAGCGAAAAACGGAATGGGTATAGACTTTGGCGAGGAAGAAGTAGAAAAAATACTGAAAGAAGAAAAGGTAGGGGTTATTGTCAATCTGAATGACGGGAATTATGATGCAACAGCCTGGGGCTGCGATCTGACTTATGACTATGTAAAGATAAATGCAGATTACAGAACATAAAAAAATATATGACTAAAAAGAGTTTTACAGTAATTAAAGCCTGTTCCTGTCTGTCAGCAGATATAAACAGGTCACTACAATAAACTAAAAAAGGAGAAAAAATGTTAAACAATCATGAGAAAGCAGATACACTTGTAGAAGCTCTGCCGTTTATACGGAAATATTACGGGAAAACTGTGGTAATAAAATACGGCGGAAGTGCAATGGCAGATGAGGAAATAAGAGAGGAATTTATAAAAGACGTTGTGCTTATGAAGTATGTAGGGATAAATCCTGTTATTATCCACGGCGGAGGGCCTGAAATAAATCTTATGCTGAAAAAACTCGGGAAAGAAACAGAGTTTGTGGAAGGGAACAGAGTAAGTGACACTGAAATAGTAGAAGTCGCAGAGATGATACTTTCTGCAAAGCTGAATAAGGGCATAGTAGCAGATATTAATAAACACGGCGGAAAAGCTGTGGGCTTAAGCGGAAAAGACGGAAATCTTATACTGGCCAAGAAAAAATATATAGAAAAGGATAATCAGAAACTGGATATAGGCTTTGTCGGCGAGGTAGTAAAAATAAATCCTGAGATAATAGAGATACTCGCGGAAAAAGATTATATTCCTGTAATATCATCAATAGGACAGGATCTTGAAGGAAATACCTATAATATAAATGCAGATTATGTAGCAGGCGAGATAGCCGGAGTGCTTAATGCATTCAGACTCCTGTTCCTTACAGATGTGGACGGAATACTGACTGATCATAATGATAAGGCAACCCTGATTCCTGAAATAAGCAGTTCAGAAGTGATAAAGCTCATAAATGACGGCATTATAACCGGAGGAATGCTTCCTAAGGTAAATACATGTCTGAATGCTGTTAATAAGGGTGTAAAAAATGTTATAATACTAAATGGAAAAGTAAAGCATTCAATACTTTTGGAATTGTTTACCTATGAAGGATTCGGTACCATGATAAAAAGCGACTGATATTTTATATAATTACAGATATGGATTACCATATTCAGGGTAACGGTGAAATATTAATAAATTATAAGGAGGAAATATGTTACTAAATGTATATAACAGGTTCAACGTAAGTTTTGTAAAAGGAAAAGGTGTATATCTCTATGATGATCAGGGGAATGAATATCTGGATTTTGTATCGGGAATAGCTGTAAACTGCCTTGGACATGCTCATCCTGTCATAGCAAATGCACTGAAAAAACAGGGAGAAACACTTATTCATATATCAAATCTGTATCACAGCAATGCTCAGACAAAGCTGGTAGATAAGTTAACAGGTTTGAGCGAGCATGAAAGAGTATTTTTCAGCAACAGCGGAACAGAAGCTATAGAGCTGGCAATAAAAATAGCAAGAAAATATGGAAATAACATAGATAAAAATAAAACAGAAATAATATATATGAAAGATTCATTTCATGGGAGAAGTACCGGCTCACTTGCGATTACAGGTCAGAAAAAATATCAGGAGCCTTTTGAGCCGCTTATGCCTAATGTGACGGAATGCTTATTTAATAATATAGAAGACCTGAAATCAAAGGTAAATCAGAATACATGCGCGGTAATACTGGAGCCTGTTCAGGGAGAAAGCGGTATACAGACAGCAAGTCCGGAATTTTTGAAAGCTCTGAAAGAACTTTGCAGTGAAAATAATGCTCTTTTGATATTTGACGAAATACAGTGCGGAATGGGAAGAATGGGAACATTATTTGCATATGAACAGCTGGGTGTAGTACCTGATATTGTGACTATAGCAAAGGCACTAGGAGGAGGAGTACCTATAGGTGCATGTCTGACTAGGGGGAAAGCTAATGATGTAATGGTTCCCGGGGATCATGGCTCTACATACGGAGGAAATCCTCTGGTATGTGCAGTCGCATATGATGTTCTTACAGAGCTCGTGGATAACAAGGTTATCGAGGGAGTAAAGGCAAAAGGGGAATATGCTATAGAAAAGCTTAATAAATTAAAAGAAAAATATAAGCTGATAGAGGAAATAAGAGGAACAGGTCTTCTGATAGGTATAAAACTGGATGAAAGTGTGGCAGCAAGAGATTTTGCAAATACTGCATTTGAAAATAAATTCCTTCTTGTACCCGCAGGAAATAATGTTTTGAGATACTTTCCGCCGTTAAATGTAACTTTGGAAGAAATAGACAAATCTATTGAAAAAATGGAAGAAATATTGAATATATTTGAAAAATAAAATTTTGAGAAAAGAAGAGGTGAATTTATGCTGAAAAAAAAGTCATTTTTGAAACTGCTGGATTTTACAAAAGAGGAACTGGAGTTTCTTTTGAATCTGTCAAAAAAATTAAAAGAAGATAAGAAGAATAATGCCGAAATGAAAAAACTGAGCGGAAAAAATATAGCGCTGATATTTGAAAAGACATCTACAAGAACAAGATGTGCATTTGAAGTAGCGGCTTTTGATCAGGGAGCAAATGTAACTTATATAGGACCTTCTACATCACAGATAGGTGATAAAGAATCTATAGAGGATACTGCAAGAGTGCTGGGCAGATTTTATGACGGTCTGGAATACAGAGGCTACGGACAGGAAATAGTCGAAACACTGGCTGAATATGCAGGTGTACCTGTGTGGAACGGTCTGACTACAGAATCGCATCCTACACAGGTGCTGGCAGATTTTATGACTATACTTGAACATAAGGGAGATCTTACGGGAATAAAATTCGCATTTATGGGAGACGGAAGAAATAATGTGGCAAATTCTCTGATGATAGGAGCAGCAAAATTCGGAATGGATTTTAGAATTGTAGCACCAAAAGAGCTTTTTCCAAATGAAGAGCTGGTAAAAAAAGCCAAGGAGCTGGCTGCCGAATCTGGTGGAAAAATAACACTTACGGAGAATCCTGCCGAAGGTGTAGATGACTGTGATGTCATATACACTGATGTATGGGTATCAATGGGAGAAGATGAGAGTATATGGAAAAACAGAATCGAGCAGTTAAAGCCGTATCAGGTAAACAGCACTCTTGTGAAAAATGCAAAGCCTGATTATTTATTTATGCATTGTCTTCCGGCTTTTCATGATCTGAAAACAAAAACTGGCGAAAAGATGCATGAGAAATTTGGAATTACAGAAATGGAAGTTACAGACGAGGTTTTTGAAAGTGAAAATTCTGTTGTTTTTGATGAGGCGGAAAACAGAATGCATACCATAAAAGCTGTTATGGTAGCAACTCTTGGAGAAATAAATATCTAATAATATTGTAAATAATATATAGGATACTGTATTGTTTTTATACAGAAGCTGTCAGGAATGACAGCTTCTTTTAATATTTGCTGATATAAAAAACTACTATTTATGTTCACTGAAAATTCACATAAAAATGTTATAATATAAAAAAAGGAGCAGAAACTATGAAAAATATATTGGTTTTCCTGATGCTCGGAGTAATGCTGAGTGCACTTCAGGAATTAAGATATCCTTCTGGATACAGGGTAAACGGCAGCAGAGTATTTTATACATATATAGAGCTGACAGAAATAGATATGACTACATTTGAAATTTTGAATGAAAGATACGCCAAGGATAAGAATGCAGTTTACTATGAAGGAAAAGTCATAGTAAATGTTGATCCCGTAAATTTTGAGCTTTTGGGGGATTTTTTCGGAAAAACTAAGAATAATATATACATAGGGAATACGATAATAAAAGATGCAGATATTAATAGTTTTGAATTATTGGGACACAGCCGCAGCAGGGATAAAAACCATGTATTTTTTGCTGATAAAATATTGAAAAATGCAGATCCGGCTACTTATATAGTTTTTAACAATAAATACGCCAAAGATAAAAATCATGTTTATTTTTGGGATAAGGAGATAGAAAATGCAGATGCTCCGACATTTGAAGTATTAAACGGAGAATACGGCAAGGATAAAAACAGGGTTTATTATAACAGCAGAGTGGTCAGAAAAGCTGATCCTGCTACTTTTCAAATATTAGAAGGGCCTTTTTCAAAAGATAAAAACTATGTATATGTTACAGGAGAAATATTCGAAAAAGCTGACGTAAAAACATTTCAGACACTGGGTGATTATGGATATGCCAAGGATAAAAGATATGTGTACAGATACAATAAGATACTGGAAGGTGAAAAACCGGCAGATTTTCTTCCGCCGCCCCAGCCTGTAATCATGTATTAATTTATTAAAGAAAATACAGCCGGAAAAGTCTTTTTTCTATTTGATTTTCCGGCTTGACACAGTTTTAATAAAATGTTAGACTTAATTATTAATTAAAGATAATATCTTATTAGAAAGTGGGTGTTTTATGAGAAAAATATTGTTTCTATTACTTTTGGGTTTTAGTATGCAGATCTATTCGAGCCCTTTTACCGAGACTGATAAAAAAGAAGTTTTGAAACAGTTTTCGGAACTTCAGAATGCATTAAAGAGGAAAAATGCCAGTGCACTTTCTACATATGTATCATATCCGCTTAAAGACGGAAATATAAAAACAGTAATCTGGAAAAACAGCAGTGATTTTATTAAAGATTTTAGAGATCCTGAAAATTATGTGTTTTCACATCTGGATGAGCTGAAAGTAAATTCTGCATCCGGTCAGATAGATAATGTGGAAGAAAAGCTGCTTGAAAGGGGAGGAGAAGGCGGAGATAAATTTATGGAAATAACGGGGAAATTCATTACTTCCAGTGATGATGAAGCCGAATTTTATTACGGAGCTTCAGGTATTTCCAAGAATGATGATCTTTTTGTGGTAACAGTCTCAGTTTATGATGATATGTTTGACGGATCAAGCTATTATATTTTTATACTATCGGGAAATAAGCTGAAACTGGTTTCTTATCTTCAGCTTCCGTAACAGACGGTTTTACACAATTAAAATAAATTATAAGAAAGCGGTGTTTTATGAAAAAAGTTTTATTTTTGTTATTTTTAGTTTTTAGTTTTGGAGTTTATTCGGCGACTTTCAGTGATTCTGATAAAAAAGAGATTTTGAAACAATTTTCTGAATTTCAGAAAGCAGTAAAAAAGAATGATGCGGCAGCGGTCTCTAAGTATATTTCTTACCCTTTGAAAGAGGGGAATACAAAAGAAGTAATCTGGAAAAACAGCAGTGAGCTTGCGAAAGATCTAAAAGATAAGGAGACGTATACGTTTTATTCCATAAATGAACTAAAAGTAAATTCTAATGCAAACAAGATAATCAATGTAGAGGAAAGACTTCTTGAAAAAAACGGGGAATTCGGGGATGAATTTTTAAGCGTGACCGGAAGATTTCTGGATACTGATGATGTAGAGGGAACTATCTATACAGGTATAGATAAACCGCATTTTGTAGTAGCGGTAAGTGTCTATGACGATATGTTCGAGGGAGGAACTTATTATCTCTTTAGCTTTGAGAACAAAAAATTAGAGCTGGTTTCTATTTTCAGACTTCCATAAATATAAAAAAGTCATTGTATTGCTTTACAGACACGGCATAAGAGTACAGTGATTTTTTATTTGGAGTAAAGAGTAATTTATAAAAAAGCAAAACTTTTTAATTTGATAAGGAGACGGTTATGAGAAAAATCATATTATTTATATTGATAAGTATATCAGTATTCAGTGAGTATAAAATTGAGAACGGAAAAGTATATTATGAGGACAAATTAATAGCTGAGGCAGATGCAGCGACTTTTGACAGCAGTACTGACTATGCACAGGATAAAAATTATATTTATTATACGGAAAAGAAAATTGAAGGTGCTGATCTAAAGACATTTGAGATACTTTATTCAGGTTATTCAAAAGATAAAAATCATGTTTATTATAAAAATAATATATTAAAGGGAGCAGATTCAAAAACCTTTGATATGGTACATTTCGGACATGCCAAAGATAAGAATAATGCTTATTATTACGGAAAAAAAATAGAGGGAGCAGATGCTAAAACCTTCGATATAATAGAACCTTGTGCTTTTGGATTTTCGAGAGATAGTATTTCGGTATATTATGAAGATAAAAAAATACCGGGTTCAGATCCTGAAACCTTTGAAATATTGGGAGAAAACGGATACTCAAAAGATAAGAATCATGTTTATTTTGAAAATCATATTATAGATGGTGCTGATATCAAGACTTTTAGAGCTTTAGCAGGAAAAATAGCAGAGGACAAAAATAATTATTATAAATCCGAGAAAATATCAGGCAAGAAATAAAAAAATCAATAAATATAATACTTTAAATTGAGTACTAAAATATAATCACTGTAAGAGTCACAAAAACACAGTGATTTTTTTATTTGAAAAAAATTCTTGACATAAGAATAAAAAAATGATATCCTAAATATAAGTTTAAAAAACTAATTTATGTTTAGGTGATGAAGATGACAGAAAGAGAAAGGGAGATATTGCATCTCATAAGGGAAAATCCTATGATATCTCAGGAAGAGATAGCAAAAAAAATAGGAATAACGAGGACTTCGGTAGCTGTACATATAAGTAATATCATGAAAAAAGGAATTATACTCGGAAAAGGGTATATAATTAATGAAAGCCCTTATATTATGGTTATCGGCGGAACCAATGTAGACATACAGGGGTTTTCCAGAAGCGAGCTTAGAGCACATGACTCTAATCCGGGATATGTGGGAGTTTCATTCGGAGGTGTCGGGAAAAATATAGCAGAAAACATAGCCAGACTTGACATCAATACTAAATTTATAACAGTATTCGGCAATGACCTTTACGGGGAAAAAATAAAGGATCATCTGAATAAACTGGATATAGACGTAAGTGATTCGCTGATTCTGGAAAATGAAGAAACATCTATTTATCTTTCAATTCTGGATTCGAACGGTGAAATGAATGTAGCCATATCATCAATGGAGATATTCAAAAAGCTGAAGCCTGAATATCTGAAAGCCAGAAATAAGAAAATAGAGGGCGCGGAAATAATAATAGTAGACACAAACTTGGAAAAAGAAGCCATTAATTACATAATGGGCTATAATACAAAAACAAAAATAATGCTTGATACAGTATCTACAAAAAAATCCGAAAAGGTAAAAGACATAATAGGGAAATTTCATACAATAAAGCCTAATAAAATAGAGGCAGAGCTTCTTTCGGGAATAAAGATAAATTCCGATTCCGATCTTGACAGAGCCGGGAAATTTTTTCTGGAAGCAGGTATAAAAAATATCTTTATTACTCTCGGGAGTGACGGGGTATATTACATAAACGATAAGAAAAAAGGAATAATAAAGAATCCTAAAGTAACACCCGTAAATGTAACAGGCGGAGGGGATGCCTTCGTAGCGGGAATAGCACATGCGGAATTTATGGGGAAAGACATAGATGAAGCTGCAAAATTCGGAATAGGAGCAAGTATACTCACTATTCTTGATGAAAATACAATAAGTGATCAAATATCTGTAGAAAACATAGAGAATAAAATTAAGGAGATGAAATTATGAAAAACTTTATGAAGTATCTTGAAGTAAGCAAAGAGGTAAAAGAAGCACTGGAAAATAACAAACCCGTGATAGCACTGGAATCAACAATTATATCACACGGAATGCCTTTTCCACAGAATTATGAAACAGCACTAAAAGTAGAAAAAGTAATAAGAGAAGCAGGAGCAATACCAGCTACCATCGCAATACTGGACGGAAAATTAAAAGTAGGATTGTCTGCTGAAGAGATAGAGTTTTTAGGAAAAGAAGGAAGCAAAATAATAAAAGTAAGCAGAAGAGATCTTCCTTACATTGTGGCAAATAAATTAAACGGAGCAACAACAGTGGCAACTACAATGATAGTCGCAGAAATGGCAGGAGTAAAAGTATTCGCTACAGGAGGAATAGGAGGAGTGCACAGAGGAGCAGAAACAACTATGGATATTTCCGCTGACCTTGAAGAACTGTCAAATACAAATGTAGCAGTAATATGCGCAGGTGCAAAATCTATTCTTGACCTTGGTCTGACTCTGGAATATCTTGAAACTCACGGAGTACCTGTATTAGGATACCAGACTAAAAAACTTCCGGCATTTTTCACTAGAGAGAGCGAATTTGATCTTGATTATAAAATAGATACTCCAAAAGAACTGGCAGATATAATAACAGCAAAATGGGAATTGGGATTAAACGGGGGAGTAGTAATAGCAAACCCGATTCCTGTGGAATATTCAATGGATTATGATGAAATAAGCAAGTCAATAGAAGAAGCCGTAAAAGAAGCAGAAGCAAACGGAATAAAAGGAAAAGAAAGCACACCTTTCCTTCTTGGAAAAATAAAAGAAATTACTAAAGGAAAAAGTCTTGAGGCTAATATCCAGCTGGTTTATAATAATGCAAAGCTGGCATCTGAAATAGCTAGAAACATGAAATAATAAAATATAGAAAATATTACAGAGCAGGCATATTAAAAAAATATATCTGCTCTTTTTTATATGATAATACCAGCAGCTGCAAAAAAATATACAGGAACTGAGAAATATAATAAAATAACTGCAAAAAATAAAAATAAAAAGCCGAAAAAATATTTGTAAAATTTCCGGCAAAGTCTTTAAATAAAAGAGAAAATTAAAAATATTATTATAATCAAAGTAAAAAAAATGAAACTGAAATATGGACATTTGTAAAAGTATGAGGTAAAATTTAGTTAGTACCTTATTTCATTTATATTTTGTTTTTATATTTTATATAGGGTACAGGTATTTTATATGTATTTAAAAAAGTTGTTTTGAATATACAAAGACAAAATACCGGTGGATAAAAAAATTCAAATACGGAGGATAAAGAGTAGGTGATAAGATGAATTTTTTAGATGCTGTTTACAATGCAGGAGTGGTAGGAGCCGGGGGTGCCGGATTTCCCACGCATTTGAAAATGACAAAAGAGGTAGGGACTTTTATTGTAAATGGTGCGGAATGTGAACCGTTACTGGAAGTGGACAAGTTTTTGATGAGGGAAAAAACTTATGAACTGATCAAGGGTATGGAAATAATTGCCGGAAATCTAAAAGCTGCCAGAGTGGTTCTGGGTTTAAAAAAGAAATATAAAGCCGAAATTAAAAAACTTAGCGAAACAATAAAAGAACTGGATTCAAATGTAGAATTATTTCTGATGGATAATTTTTATCCTGCAGGAGATGAACAGATAATGGTAAAAGATATTACAGGGAAGTCTATACCTGCAGGGGGAATCCCGCTTGATGTGGATACTGTGGTTTCCAATGTAGGAACTGTGATAAATGTTTATGAAGCCATAGAAGAAAAACCTGTGACAAAAAAATATGTATCTGTTTTGGGAGAAGTTAATAATCCTGTTATGCTTGAAGTACCGATAGGAACTTCTTTTGAAGAGTGCATAAAAAGAGCCGGCGGCGTGAAAATAAAGAACTATGCAGTAATAGAGGGCGGACCAATGATGGGGAAAATAGTCCACAGGGATGAGCTGGCAGAGAAGGCAGTGATAAAAACAACAGGTGCACTGATAATCCTTCCGGAAGATCACTATGTGATAAAAAGAAAAGAGAGACCTGAGGCACATATTCTTAATGAAAGCCGTGCAGCCTGCATTCAGTGCAGAATGTGTACGGATATGTGTCCGAGATATCTGATAGGACATAAATTAAGACCTCACAGAGTAATGAGAGCAATGGGAATGGGCGAACAGGATGAAGAGATCCTGAAGGAAGCTCTGATATGCTGCGAGTGTAATGTATGTGAATTATTTGCCTGTCCTATGGGAATTTCCCCAAAATCTACTAATACATATCTGAAAGGTGTATTCAGGGAGAAAGGTGTACGTTATGACGGTAATAAAGAGATACCTTCTGAACATGAAATGAGGGATTATCGAAAAATTCCCGTAAACAGACTTATAGCGAGACTGAATTTAAGCAGATACTACAATAATAAAGTAGCTGACCTTCAGGAACTGAAAGCGGATAAGGTAAAAATATTTCTGTCACAGCACATAGGAAAGCCGGCTGTACCTCTGGTAAAAGAAGGAGACAGAGTAATAGAGGGGCAGAGAATAGCAGAAGTAGGAAGGGAAGAATTCGGGGCAAATATACATGCCAGTATAAACGGAGTTGTAACTAAGGTAGAGAAATCGTATATAGAAATTGACGGAATGGTATAGAGAGGTGAAAAATAGTGTTGACAATCGGTATGATAGAGTTTAACAGCATAGCCAAAGGTATAGAGGCATCGGATATTATGATGAAAGCAGGAGAAGTAGAGCTAATGAGGGCTAATACTATATGTCCCGGAAAATTTATAGCAATGGTTTCAGGGGATATTGCCGCAGTGGAATCTTCCGTTAAAGCCGGCGTAGAAGCAGGTGAGGAAACAGTAGTAAATGAACTGGTGATTTCAAGGGTTCATCCCGAAGTAATAAGAGCAATCAGCGGTACTACAGAGCTGGATGAATTGGGAGCTCTCGGGGTTCTGGAATATTATGATGTGACTACAGCTGTAAACGGGGCAGATGCGGCAGTGAAGGCTGCAAATGTACAGCTGATAGAAGTAAGACTGGGATTCGCTATAGGCGGAAAGTCTTTTGTGACACTTACAGGCGATGTAGGTGCAGTAAACGAAGCGGTAAAGGCCGGGAATGATCTCGGGAAAGAGATGGGTATCCTTGTATATTCCACTGTAATTCCAAGTCCAAGAAAAGAATTATATGAAAAGTTATTATAAAATACAAAAAGCGAAATATTTGGAAAAGGGCTGTGTCAAAGGAGATACAGCTTTTTAATTTAAAATTATATTTGAGGCTTTTAAATAATAATTTTCCTGTTATCAGATTATATGGTTATAAATAACACTTATAAAATAGGAGAAAAAAATTATCAGATAGTAATTACAATGTTTATAGGGTATAGTTGTATATGAAATGTTACATTAATAAAAATTAATTTGAATAAATGATATTTTTTTGTTAAAATAAAAAAACAAGTAAGTACTTGCTTGTAAATGGAGGAGAAGAGAATGAGTTCAAAAGATAAGATAATTAAAGCTACACTGCATTTGGCAGCTATTTTAGGAATAAAAGGAACAACTACAAAAAAAATAGCAGAATCAGCAGAGGTGAATGAGACTACTATATTCAAAAATTTTAAATGTAAGGATACACTGATACATGAGGCACTGCAAGCAGAAACTGATAAAATAAAAGATGAGATTGACTGTTTTTTCAGGGGCACAATAAAGACTAACAAAGAACTGATACATAAAACAAGTGAATTTATAATGGAAATATATGACAAATATGAAGATTACATGATGGTCACTATCAAAGAGATGGGAAGCAAAGAGCTGGAATCAGTCAAGCCTAATATTCAGGATTATCTGACAGAGTCGGTAGAAAAGAAATTAGACAGTTTTCTGACACCAAAGATGACTCATAAAGACTCGGAAGCTATTTCGTACATAATGAACAGTGTAATTTTATTTCTGGCAGCCGATAAGGTTAAAAACAATATATACGGACATCCTAAGAAAGACGAGGTGGAAATAGATTATCTTGCAGACGTATTAGAAAGATTATTAATTATAGATGAGAGGTGAAATATGAAATACGTAAAAGAAAACAGAGAAAACGTGGTAAAATTGCTTGGATCAAATGTAAGAACCGGATTATCAAGCGGAAAAGTAAAGGAAATACAGGCTGAAATCGGTTTAAACCAATTTGATGAAGAGAGGAAAGAAACTGTTTTTGAAAAAATAATTCATCAGTTAAAAGAGGTTACGACAATAATATTATTGTTCGCAGCGGTAATTTCACTTTATCTTGCAGTTACGTCAGGGCATGGGTATGCAGAACCGGCAGTAATAATAGCAATAGTGGTATTAAATGCTGTTTTAGGGATAAAACAGGAAAGTAATGCCGAAAAAGCTTTGGAAGCTTTGAAAAAAATGAATAATCATACAACAAAAATAATAAGAGACGGGAAAATTGATGAGATAGATGCAGTAAATCTGGTGCCCGGTGATATCCTGTTGCTGGAAGCAGGAGACAAAATTCCTGCCGATGCAAGGATACTGGAAAGCAGTGCATTAAAAGTAGAGGAATCTATGCTTACAGGTGAAAGCGTACCTGTGGAAAAAGATCCTGATGCTGTAATTGACGAGGATGCATCTGTAGGTGACAGATTAAATATGCTTTTCTCAGGTTCACTGATAACAAACGGAAGAGCAAAAGCGATAGTTGTAAGTACAGGTATGAAGACTGAAATGGGGAAAATAGCAGGACTGCTGAATAATACCAGTAAATTGAAGACACCCATGCAGATAAGACTTGCAGAGCTTGGGAAAAAGCTTAGTCTTATTGCTATAGCAGCAGGTGTACTGGTATTCATAATAGGACTTTTATATGGAGATACCCCGATGGCGATGTTGCTGACATCAGTTTCTCTGGCAGTAGCAGCCGTACCTGAAACACTTCCTGTCATAGTAACAATAACACTTGCAGGCGGAGTACAGAATATGGTAAAGAAAAATGCAATTATACGGCGTATACCTGCTGTGGAAACACTGGGAAATGCATCTGTAATATGCTCGGATAAGACGGGGACATTAACACAAAACCGTATGACTATAAAGAAAATATGGACAATAAATACAAAGGCAAAAAATGCCGAGGAAAAGTTCTTGGATGAGGAAATGAAGATTCTGGAAATGATGAGCCTGGCAAGTAATGCTGTAATAGAAGAAGCAGACGGCGAAACAAAGGTAGTGGGAGATCCCACAGAAACTGCAATAATAAGACTGCTTGAGAAAAAAGGAATAAAAAAATCAGAGCTGTCTGAGGAATGGCCGAGAATATTTGAGATACCTTTTGATTCTGACAGAAAACTAATGACAACAGTTCATAAATATGAAAATAAATATTTCACAATTACAAAAGGAGCATTTGACAGAATCTCCGGGGATTGTACAACTGAATCATGCGAGCTGGCACAAAAAATCCATGATGATTTTGCGAAAGATGCTTTAAGGGTAATAGCGGTAGGATATAAGACTTATGACGAGCTCCCAGAAAATCTTACTGCGGAAGAGCTGGAGAAAGATTTGATTCTTGCAGGTCTGGTAGGAATGATAGATCCTCCGAGACCGGAAAGCAAAGCAGCAGTAGCAGCAGCAAAAAGGGCAGGTATAAGAACAGTGATGATAACAGGAGACCATATAGTAACTGCATCTGCTATAGCCCGTGAGCTGGGGATACTTTCAGACGGCGAGAAGTCGATTACAGGACGTGAATTATCTAAAATGTCAGAAGAGGAGCTGATAAAAAATGTAAGGGATTATTCAGTTTATGCCAGAGTAAGTCCGGAAGATAAAATACGTATAGTAAAAGCATGGCAGGCAAACGGTGAGGTTGTAGCAATGACCGGGGATGGCGTAAATGATGCACCGGCACTGAAAGCAGCAGATGTAGGAGCTGCAATGGGAATAACAGGTACTGATGTAGCGAAAAGTGCTGCTGATATAATACTTACAGATGATAATTTTGCAACTATTGTAGATACAATTGCAGAAGGAAGAAGAGTCTATGAAAATATCAGAAAAACAATATACTTTTTGCTAAGCTGTAATATTTCGGAAATATTCATAATGCTTATAGCGATATCACTCGGCTGGGGAACGCCGGTAATAGCAATACAGCTGTTATTAATTAACGTAGTAGCTGATGGTATACCAGGCTTCTCATTAAGCAGAGAGAAAATAGAGGAAGATGCTATGACTAATGATCCTGTTCCTAAGAATGCCAGTATATTTTCAAACGGTCTGGCATGGAAGATAGGCGGACAGGCTGTTATATTCACTATTATTACACTTTTAGGTTTTTATATAGGACGTGAAGTAGAAATCGGCGGTATGATACCAACATATGAAATAGGACAGACAATGGCATTTGTTATACTGGGATGGTCATCAGTAGTTCATATATTTAATGTAAGAAGCAGTGAATCAATATTTAAAATAGGATTTACATCAAACAAGCTGCTTTTCTGGTGTGCGATGCTTTCGATCGGAATAGTATTTGCAACAGCTGTTGTACCTGTACTTGCCAGTACATTCAGTCTTGAAAGTATGAGTACGGTTCACTGGGCAATAGCGGCAGGCTTGTCAATAGTACCGCTTTTAACTGTGGAATTAAGAAAATATTATGTTAACAGCATACTTAGAAAAAAAACACAGACAAAGCTGGATACATATTAAGATAAGATCAAAGGTTTTCAGACAGGCTGTTTCGTTAATGAAACAGCCTGTTTTTTTAAAATAAAAATTTAAATATCCTGTTTCATATGTTATAATGGACTGAAAAATACAAAGAAAAGGGAGAGGAATATGAGTCTGTTTTTAGGGATACTGGCGGCGTTCTTTTTTTCAACGACATTTATACTGAACAGGAAAATGGGAATAGAAGGGGGATATTGGCTTTGGAGTGCCATTCTAAGGCATTTTTTTATTTTTATATTCTTTTTTGTCTGGCTTGGTATAAAAAAAGAAATAAAGCCTGTGATAAAAGAAATAAAATTAAATACCGGTGCATGGTTTTTGTGGGGAAATGTAGGATTTACAGTTTTTTACAGCTTTATTTGCTTTGCATCACAGTTCGGACCGTCATGGCTTATTGCGTGTTTATGGCAGATGACAATACTCGCAGGGATCCTGCTGACTCCGTTTACATCTGACAGTAAAAAAATTCCTCTAAAGCAGGTTATCTATGCCGCTGTTATATTTATAGGAGTAATTCTGGTGCAGTTTAGCGGTGAAAAAGAAATTAATATAAAGGTTATATTATTAACTATGGTTCCAATGATAATATCCACGACTGCCTATCCCTTAGGGAACAGAAAAATGCTTCAAATATGCGGCGACCATCTGAGTACTGTACAGAGAATTTTCGGAATGATACTCTGTACAATGCCTACCTGGATTATTTTATCAATTGCAGCATATTTCAGAAGAGGGCTTCCTTCGGCTGGACAGCTTGAAGGATCACTTATAGTAGCAGTTTTTGCAGGAGTTATAGGGACAACATTGTTTTTTAAAGCTACAAAGCTGGCAGGGGGAAACCATAAAAAGCTTGCCGCAGTAGAATCTACACAGGCAGCAGAGTTAATTTTTGCCCTTATAGGAGAGATAATTCTTCTGCATGGAAGTTTCCCGTCAACAGCAGGCTTTATAGGGATAGCAATAATAATTTTTGGAATAATTATGCTTAATTTCAGAGAATAATCACTGATTCAGGTTTATTGAAATAATACAGAAAAACTAAGGAGAGCAGATAAAATAGATAAGACTAATTTATATAAATCCGGGAACAGAATCCGGCAGCTTTGAAAATCAAATAGCGATTTAATACTTTACATTTTGTGTTAAATATGATATCATTATTATGAATTTTTTCTAGGAATTTAGGTAGCCTCTAAGTTCTTGGATAAGATAATTTATAATTTAGGAGGAAATATTAATGGCTTTAAAAAGTAAACAGGAAATAGTTGCAGAATTCGGGAAAAATCCACAGGATACAGGTTCTACAGAAGTGCAGATAGCATTACTTAGCGACAGAATAAATCATCTTACTAGTCACTTAAAAACGCATAAGAAAGATTTTCACTCAAGAGCAGGGCTTTTGAAAATGGTAGGTAAAAGAAGAAGACTTCTAAACTATCTAAAAAGTAAAAATGTAGACGGATATAGAGGATTAATAGAAAAATTAGGAATAAGAAAATAATATAAAAGAGCGTTTTGCTCTTTTTATTTTAAAAACAGCGCTAACGCCGGGAGATGATAAAAAGTGATAAGAGGAGTAGAAATAAGGGATGCAGCAGATATTGCAGCTATATATAATTATTATATAAGAGAAACAATAATAACTTTTGAGACAGAAGAGATAGATACTGCCGAGATGGAAAACAGAATAAAAAAAATACTTGAGGCAGGGTACCCTTTTATAGTTCATGAAGAAAATAATAAAATAACAGGTTATGCTTATGTGGGAAAATTCAGAGAAAGAAGTGCCTATAGCGAAAGTCTGGAAACAAGCATATATCTGGATATTAACGAAAAGGGCAGAGGAATCGGCAGAAAGCTTTATAAAAGACTGATTGAGCTGTCACAGGAAGCAGGAGTTCATGTATTAATAGGAGTAGTATCATACCCGAATCTGGCAAGCCAGAGATTACACGAAAGTGTCGGTTTTGAAAAAGCCGGGGTCATTAAGGAAGCAGGAAAAAAATTTGGTAAATATATAGATGTAGAATTTTGGTCTTATATTTTAGGTAAGGATAAGTAAAAATGAGAAGGAAAGCAAATAAAACGAATATATTGGAGGGTTCTATATCAAAGGGGCTTTTTAAACTTGCACTTCCGGTTGTACTTACATCTTTGATATCCATAGGATACAGTCTTACAGATACATGGTTCATAGGGAAATACCTCGGAGATAAATATGTTTCTGCAGTAGCAGCAGGTGCATTTTTTATAAATTTCGGAATGTGTTTTTGCAATATACCGAAAATAGGAGCTCAGGTGCTTGTAGCACAGTCAATAGGAGCACGGAAAATAACAACTGCAAGAAAATATGTGAGAACGGCACTTTATCTTTGTGTGGCTTTTGGTCTTATGTATTGTGCATTTGTTATGGTATTTCATAATTATCTTATTAAAGTCATAAAAGTACAGGATCCGTTAATTGTTAGCGCAGCAAATCAGTTTTTGATGATTTCCGCAGTGGGGTTTGTATTTTTATATCTCGTAATTACTGTATCATCAATAATAAATGCTGAGGGCGATACTCTGGGGCCGTTTATTTTTAACTCTGTCGGTCTTCTGCTGAACGTACTTCTGGATTTTATTTTTATAAAATATTTTAAGATGGGTGTAATAGGAGCGGCAACTGCAACAGTTACAGCACAGGCAATAGCATGTATAGGAATACTCTGTTATCTTTTCAGAAAAACGTCAAGATTCCGAAAGCTTCGTATATGGAGGCTTGATCCTGCACATTATTACAGAAGAATTGTAAAGCTGGGTATTCCGAACGGAGTTAATCAGGCCTTATTTTCGGTATTTGCAATTATTCTTGCAGGGATGATAGCAAGTATAAATGAGACTGCACTGGGGGTACAGCGTGTGGGAATTCAGTTTGAAGCATTTTCATGGAACATCTCCATAGGTCTGGCAAGTGCAATATCAGCTTTTGTTGGACAAAATTACGGTGCAAGAAACCTTGAAAGACTGAAAGCCGGTTATTTTATAGGATTAAAGTGGATAGTATCAATTGGATTCGTGATCTCGGCTATATTTATATTCGGAGGAAAATATCTTTATGGATTTTTCTTTGAAAATCCCGAAACAATAGCAATGGGTCAGGATTACCTGCGTATTCTGGGATTTTCACAAATGTTTATGTGTGCGGAAATCACAACAACCGGTGCATTTAACGGAGTGGGAAGAACATTGCAGCCTACTGTAAACAGTGTGGCAGTAACGAGCTTGAGAATACCGCTTGCTTATATTCTGACACTGCTTATGGGACTTACGGGAATATGGTGGAGTATAAGCGGAACAAGTATATTAAAAGGTATTATTTCTGTCGCATGGTTTTTATGGACTTTGAGAAAGATAAAAAATTCCGGGGAAATGTTAAAAGAGCTGGCAGCTTAAGAAAGCTGCTACAGCAGGCAGAGTGTATAACTCAATGAATAATTTTAATTATAAAAATTTATCTTATCATAAAAGCAGAGGAGTGATAACATGTCAATGATAAGAAAAGCTGAAAAAAAAGATGTGAATGGTGTCATACCATTGCTTATAACAGCAATAGACGAAATGAAAACAGTTTTTACAGGGTATACTGATGAAAAGAAAATTTTATCCAAATTAGGAGAATACTTTCTACTTGATGAAGGAAGATATACATATAAAAATTTTTCTGTATGTGAAATTGATGGTAAAATAGCAGGGATAATAGTAGCTTATCATTCGGACGAAGGAGAAGAACTGGATGAAGTGATGCTTGCCGGGCTGCAGAAAAACGGGATTACAAGAGACTATTTTGAAAAAGAATTTTATGAAAATGAATATTATATAGACTCTGTAGCTGTAGGCAGTGATTATCAGGGACGGGGAATAGCAAAACAGCTGATAAAGTTCGCAGAAGATGAGGGAAGAAAAATGGGATATGAAAAATCGAGTCTTATAGTTCATATGGATAAGGAAAAAGCTTATTCGATATACAAAAAAATCGGTTATGAAGAGGATTCGAAAATAACAGTGTATGGAGAAAAATACAAACATATGGTGAAGAAACTATAAAATAACATATGGGAGGCTGTTTTGAATAAAAAAGAAAAGATATGGCTGGGATTTCTGGCTTTTGCCCCATTTGCGGCAGCAGTTATAATAAATGGAATGATAGCCAAAAACCTAACTTCTATTATGGCTATGATTTTTGAGGATGCATTTTTTTCAGATATTCTTGCATTAATATTGAAAGATTACAGTTTTATTTTCATATTATGGGGAATAAGCTGTATTTTATCCCTTACACAAAAAGTAGTCTATATAATACTTGCATTAAAAAATAAAAATATAAAACGCACAATAAAATTTCTTTATATAGTTTGTATGGTATTTTTTGAGATAGCGGTAATGATTTATTTTTATCTGGAAGTCCTTCACGGGAAAAAAGAGAAAAAAGAAGAGGATGAGGAAGAAAATACTGTATGGATAGATTAATTAACAATACAGCGTAAAATAAAAAGATACTTCTGTTATTTTTACAGGGTATCTTTTTTGTTATATAGAATTATTCTACGGGGAGATTGTGCTGTTTTAAAAATGAAAGTTTATCCCAATAGCCGCGCTGAAATACTATTTTATCTTTAATAATATGAAAAAAACCGCAGCCTCTCAGACCCAGAGGATCTTTCCATTCAAGAATGACCCATTCACCGTCTTCAAATATATTTTCGATAATACAGACCATTTCAGCCTGAGAGAATTCATTCACAAACATTTGTTTTATAGCTGTCCGTCCGATAACCGGAGCGTTGGCAACCTGATGATTAACTGCATTATCATCATATAGAGCGGAAATTGTCTCAGGATCACTGTTATTAAAAGCATTAATCACTGAAGAAGAATTTCTTTTGGTTTCATAATTAAATACCTCCGTTAATAAAGAAATTATTGCTGATATGAGAAAAAACTGTCCGAAAATTATATTGCAAAAGCTTTCAGACAGTTTTTATATTATTGAAATTTGCTCATTATATACACTATGCAAATAAAAAGTCACAAATTTTTTCCATAAAAGGCAGATCGAAAGTCTGGCCTTTATATGCCTTAACACATGCAATTATCTGATAAACAGACAAGGCAATCAGCCCCAGAAGAAAAATTATCTGTCCGATAAAAAAAATAATATTACAAACAAGTAAAACTAAAAAAATCATATTTAATGCCAGAGTTCTTTCAGCATAAAATCTGACAAATTCATTTTCTTTTTCCAGAATAAGTGAAGCCAGTGAAACAATAAAGCTCATTCCCAGAAAAAAAGATATGCATATAAAAAAAGCTGCAATACTGGCTCTCAAACCGCCGATAGAAGCTTCTTCCCTTGGATTTCCCTTGTATTCAAACGACATAATTAAACCTCCTGAAAATATATATGAAATTTTACCATAAACCGGACACAATATCAATAATTGAAATTATTCGGCAAAAAGAGTATAATGTAACATAAGAATTTTTTAGAACACTAATTTATTGTAATATTTCACTTGCAATCATCCGAATGACACTGTTTATTTTACTGTATGACGTGTTTAACAGACAGAATACCGGCTTGTTTTGATTTGATGAAATATTACATGAGGAGGACAGAATATGTATTGTACATTAATATGCTGCATGGACGGAAGGTTTAATATGGCAGTAAATGAGTATATAAGGGTGAAATACGGGTATGTTTATGTAGATACCATAACAGATGCCGGACCGGTATCAAAAATAATAAATGAAAGCTATCTGAAAGATATAGAGGATAAAATTGTATTGATCTCTGTAAGAAAGCATAAATCAGATCATCTTTTTATAGCAGGTCATCATGACTGTGCAGGGTGCCCTGTAGATGATGATACACAAAAAGGCTATATAGAAGAAGCGGTGGATATTCTGAAAAAGGATCTGAAAGATATAAAGGTAACAGGAATATTTATAGACGGGGATTTTAATATAAAAGTCGTAAAAGAGGTGTAAATATGGTTGGAAAGTACAGAGTGGACGGTAAGAAAAGCATTAAGTTAAAAGATTTTCCCACAGCAGATAAGGGAATATTCAAGAACAAAGAAGAAGGATTGCTGAAATTAGGAGAGAATATTGAAATAATAAGTGAACTTCAGAATAAACTATATGCTGAGGACACATATTCACTTCTGATAATTTTCCAGGCAATGGATGCAGCAGGTAAAGACGGAACAATAAAACGTGTTTTCAGCGGGATAAATCCGCAGGGTTTTCAGATATTTAATTTTAAGCAGCCTTCAAGGGAAGAATTGGATCACACATATATGTGGCGTACATCTAAGTCTATGCCTGAAAGGGGAAGAATAGGAGTATTTAACAGATCATACTATGAGGATGTACTTGTGGTAAGGGTGCATAATCTTTTGTCAACACAGCATCTTCCTAAGGAAAAGCAATATAAGGATATCTGGAAAAGAAGATTTCATAATATAAGAGAGCAGGAAAGATATCTATTTGAAAACGGGGTAATACCAATAAAGTTTTTTCTGAATGTTTCCAAAGAAGTACAGAAAGAAAGATTTCTTGAAAGAATTGAAGATCCAAGCAAGAACTGGAAGTTTTCTTCGGCTGATATCGAGGAGAGAAAATACTGGGATGATTATCAGGATGCTTATGAGGATGCAATAAACCATACAAGTACTTCCTATGCGCCATGGTATGTTATTCCTGCGGATAAAAAGTGGTTTGCCAAATTTGCGGTATCTGAAATAATAAAGGAAACTCTTGAAAGCCTGAACCTGAAATATCCGGAATTAAATAAAACACAAAAAAGCGAACTAAAAAATTATAAAGAAATATTATTAAAAGAGAAATAACTATAAAGGAATAAAATGGAAAGCAGATTTTTTATAACTGAGGATATAAAAGAGCATAAGAAAGGGAGAGATATCCTGAATATTTTGAAAAACTACAGTATTGTCAGCTCGGAAGCAGAATTTCTAAAAATTCTGAAAGAGAAAAAATCAGGTTTTGAAAAAGAAAAAGGATATTTTTTATTTACGGTAAAAAAGGGCAGATTTTTGAAATCATATCATTTGGATGAAAATTTTCAGAAAATAAAGGAAGAATATTATCTTTCATATGAGAACAACTGTCCTTTTAACTGTGTTTACTGTTATTTGAGAGATTATTACAGCCATGGTGCATGTATATTTTATGTGAATACAGAGGATATGTTTCATGAACTCGACAAACATACCGGTAAGAATGAGATGATAAGCTGCGGGATTGTCAATGATTCTCTTGTTTTTGACAATATTACAAATATTTCGCATGATCTTATTAATTATTTTAAAAACAGGAAAGATCTTATTCTGGAGTTCAGAACCAAGAGTAAGAACATAAAAGGACTTTTGAATGAGGCAGTTTATAAAAATATATTTGTTTCATTTACTTTTAGTCCGGAAGAGGTTATAAGAGAATATGAATTTATGACTGCTTTGCTGGAAGAAAGAATAATGGCAGCCAAAAAGCTTCAGGAGCATGGCTATGATATAGGAATAAGGATAGATCCCGTGATAAATATAAAAAACAGAAAAAATGCCTATAAAGATCTTATAAAGAAGCTGATGACCAGTCTGGAAACGAAAAAAATAAGAGATATAGGTCTGGGCAGTCTGAGGTATACAAAAGGACTAAAAAATAAGGTTCTTCTGGAGAGAAAAACTGACTTGTTTTATAATGAGCTGATAACAGGAATAGATGGAAAAGAAAGATATTTTAAAGGAATAAGAATACAGATGTATGACGAGATAATCAAGGAAATAAGGAAATATGGGGATTTTGATATTTATCTTGGAATGGAAGAGGAATATATCTGGAAAAAAGTTTTGAAATAGGAGAATAAATGTTTTATTTTATTTGCGGTACTGAAAGCAGAGAACTAAAGTATCTGGAAATACTGGATGATATAAAAAAGAAAAATCCGGGAATACAGGAATTTGCCTTTGATGTGGCACTTAAAGAAGATGATAAGTTTTTTGAAAAACTAAATTTTAATTCCATATTCGGCGGTAAGGAAATACTTGTATTAAAAAGAGCAGAGAAGCTCGGCAATATAGAGGAAGTTCTTACTCTTGTTTCCAATGTGGAAATGGACTCAAAATATGTAATAATAGATTTTCACACAGAAGGAAGCAAAAAAAATGATAAATTATTTACTCTTCTTGATGAAATAAGCAAAAAAACTGAAACTAAAGTTATCAAGACAGAGGAAGATGAGAAAAATCTCAGTAATTACATAAAAGAAAATCTAAAAACAGATACAAAGGAAACTCAGAGACTGCTTAGCCTGATCGGGGAAAATCCTTTTAAGGTGAAAAACGAGGTAGAGAAAATAAAAAGCTTTCTTGGTGATGAACCATACGATTTTGAAAAAATAAAGAGTATGATTTCCGTGCAGAAAGAATATTTTATATATGAATGTGTTGAAAAAACAATAAAAGGCGAGATTTTTGAAGTAATGGAATATCTGAAAAAAACAAAGGAATATATGGGCTTTTTATACAGTATGTACGGAGAAGTCGAAACACTTCTGAAGCTTTTGGAGCTGGAAGATGAAGGATTCAGACTCAGAGGGGACTATAACTCGTTCAAATCGGAATATGAAAAAATAAAAAAATATTTTTATGTTAATAAAAGACCGGCACACCCGTATGCTGTATTTAATAAATATAAGAATCTGAAAAAATTCAGCAGGAAAAAGCTTAGAAGACTTAGTTATAAATGCTGGGAAATAGAAAAAGATATAAAGACAGGAAGGCTTCCTATGGATATAGGTGTAGAAGCACTTGTGATGGAAGTAAACAGATAAAAATTCAAAGAATAAAAGAGCGTTCATTTCAATTTAAGAATATGGACGCTCTTATTTTTGTGATTATAATAATATAATTTACAGTATTTTATGGAGTTACTATATTAAAGTCAGCAGTGAAAGTATCGAATAACTTCATATATTCCTTGAATTTCTCTGTATCACCGCTTAATTTAGCTTTTCCAGACTGTACTTCTTTATCTAATGTTGTTTTTTTAGTAAGTATATCATTCAGGCTTTCTCTAGAAAGTGTAAGTGAAACTTCAGAATTTTTCTGGAAATTATCAGTTTTTTTATACATTAAAACTGAATTTTCAAGTGTTATAATATATTTCTCTTTTGTATCCGGAAGCTCCCAATTTACAGAAATTGTTTTACCTTCTGCTTTAGCGCCGTCTAAACGTATTCCCATATAATCAAGAAACATTTCGTTTGTCATGGCTTTAGTAGCATCAGGTGATCCTAAACCGTAGTCAGCAGGAATATTTGGTTTACCGTTTCTAAGCTCATAGGCTCCCATCAGATATTCATTTCTCCAGGTTCCGTTTTCAGTTTGATATCCAAGCTGTTCAAGTGCATCAGCAGCAAGATTCTTAGCTTCCTGATTATCGGGTTCTGCAAATACCACTTTGTTCATTACTTCGGCTACCCATCTGTATTCACCTTTACTGTAATATTCACGTGCTTTCTTAATTATCTGTTTTGAACCACCCATGAATTCTACATATTTTTTGGCAGACTCTTCAGGCGGCAGAGGATTTAGATTAGCCGGATTACTGTCATACCATCCGAGATATCTCTGGTAAACAGCTTTTGCATCATGGTTTACACTTCCGTAATAACCTCGTAAAGACCATTCTTTTTCCAAAGTTTCGGGCATTTTTATCATTTCAGCTATCTCATTCATTGTGTATCCTTTATTAGCCAGATTCAGAGTCTGATCATGTATATATTTATAACCGTCTCTTTGTTTTGCTAAGTATTGCTTTATATTATCTGTTCCCCATTTAGGCCAGTGGTGCTGTGCAATTACTACTTCGGTTTTATCTCCGTATGTATTCAGCATGATATCGATAGCTTTCCACCATTTTGCCGCGTCTCTTACCTGTGCGCCTCTCAGAGTATATAAGTTATGTAGTGTATGAGTCGCATCTTCTGCTGTATTTAATAATTTAAACTGCGGAAAATACATTATCATCTCTGATGGAGCTTCTGTACCAGGAACTAACGTAAATTCAATTTGTATACCGTCAATACTTTTTTTGACAGCTTTACTGTCAGAAGATTTGATAACATCTGTAGGAGCTATGAATGAAGGAGTTCCGATTGGTCCTGTTTTTCCAAGTCCGGCATCAACCTGTCCTTTTGCACTTCTCGGCAGGACAGAGCCGTACATATAAAGAGTTCTTCTGCTCATGGCATTTCCGGCATAGACATTTTCACTTATTGCTTCTTCAAGAAAGCCTTCCGGCGCGTAAACTTTTACTTTACCAGATTTTACATCATCTTCGCTGATAACACCTCTTACTCCTCCAAAGTGATCAGCATGGCTGTGGCTGTAAATTACAGTAGAAACAGGTTTTTTAGTTCTGTTTTCATAGTAAAGATCTAGTGCAGCCTTGGCAGTTTCCATTGTAGATAACGGGTCAATGATTATAAGTCCTTTAGTTCCTTCTATAATAGTCATATTAGACAAGTCATATCCTCTTACCTGATAAACCTTGTCTGTAACCTGAAAAAGTCCATTCAGTTTATTTATTTCAGCAATACGCCATAAGCTGGGATTAACAGTCTGAGGTGCATTTCCCTGAATAAAATCATATGTAGTCATGTCCCATGCAGCAGGTGCGTTTTCAGAGCCTTTAATAATTAATTTTTCAGGGGCGGCAATAAAACCTCGTTTGGCATCTGCAAAATCCTGAGTATCAGCAAAAGGCAGTTCTTTTAATACCTGTTCATTTTTTTCTTTTGTAAAATTAGTAGCATCTTTAGGTTCTTCGGCAGCATACATGCTGACTGACAAAAGTAAAGACAGAGTTAGTAATTTTAAAAGATTCTTTTTGATTTTCATTTTTACCTCCAGAAATTTATTTTATATTTTTAAAAAAAATCAAGGTTACAAAATAATTTCAATGAATTGTGCTTTAAATATTTTAGTTCTTCATCGCTGAAATTCATTAACAGCCTTTCATATTTCAGATGATATTCAGCCATAACTTTATCCAGAAAAGTTAAGCCTGCCGGAGTAATATATATGTTGCAAAATCTCCGGTCTTTTTCTGAAAGAGATTTTTTTACAAGCTCTTTTTTGTTTAATGTTTTTATTACATTGCTTATAGTAGGATTGGATAATCCCAATTTTTTTGAAATACTTCCTGGTGTTTCAAATCCGTTTTCACTTATTACTAAAAGTAGTAGTATAGAAATCTGGGTACTTGTGACTTCAAACCGACTGAGATAACTATCAATTTTTCCAGTAATTTTTTGATGTGCCAGCATATAGCTGAAGTATGCTTTTGTCAAGTCAGGCTCAGCAAAATCATATTTTTTTATTAAATCGTTAAATTTTTCCATGTCTGGAATTTTAATTTTAATAAAATTCATCTCCCATCAATTTGAATTAACATTTTTAATTTTAGAAAGATTAATATCTAGCTAACTAATTGATTATACAATTAACAATGTAGAATGTCAATATGGAAATAAATAATTTTTTAGTTATTAACAGCAGGGTATTATAAGTTTCATAGAAGGGGATAGTATAATTATAAAGAGATATTATTTTTCTATAATAAAAAAAGAAAGTAAGCAGAATATAAAAAAAACCTGACTTTGTCAGGTTTTGCTAATCAAGCTCCGCACGTGAAAACAGTTCAGAAATTAATTCAGTATTTTCACAGGCTTCTTTAAATGAAAGAGCGAATTTTTTTAATGCTTCGGAATCTGATGAATAAGCACAAAACATATCTGCCTCAGGATCAAATTTCACTGTACCTATCAAATCCGGCATCTTTTCCTCAAGAAATACAAGGGCAAGTGATCCCCAGTCATATCCATTTCCGATAAATCCTTCGTCGGCACGGGAAGCAAATATTTCAGCCTTATAATTCAAATTACTCAGACATAAGGAAGTACTTTTTTCATGCTCCACCCAGAAAAACGGTTTTATAGTTTCTTCAAAATTCATATGACCTCCTAAAATTTTTATTTTTTGATATTATAACATATTAAGGCAGTAATAAAAAATGCAAACAAAAAAGACACCCAGTGTCTTTTTTATATTGATTAGCTAGCCAATGAATTAACTTTTGCAGCGAGTCTTGATTTTTTTCTAGATACAGTGTTCTTCTTAAGGATACCTTTAGTAACAGCTTTATCTAGCTCTTTATATGCAACACTCAATGCTGTTTTAGCTTCGTCGACATTATTAGCATCAACAGCAACAAGAACTTTTTTAACAAATGTTTTTACTCTGCTTTTTATAGCTTGGTTTCTTATTCTATTTCTCTCACCTATGTATACTCTTTTTTTAGATGATTTTGAATGAGCCATTAGTAGCCTCCTTTCTGATGATTTTACGTATAATCATATCATTTTTTCTTATAAAAATCAAGCTTTTATCTGAATAGTACTCCAAATCTTTATGAACAGTGGGTTCTTAAAGATATAGATATGTAAGATACAGTATAGTACAGGTAAAAAAAATATCTTTTTCAAAAAAATTATAGCAGAAAAATGAAAAAAATTTTTTTCAAAATTATCACATGAGTTAATAAAAATTTCAATAAAATATTAGATATAAATTTATAACAATTATTGATAAAAAACAGGATAAAACAAGAAATTAAATGTAATATACTTGAAATAAAAAATAAAATTAAAAAATAAAATGATTATAATAAATATAAAAAGTAGTTTGATATTTGTTTTTTGTATTAATGATAAAAAACAATAAAACTTGTTATATCAGTATTTTATGATAAAATAGAAAAAATGAATTTTTTCAGATATAAAAAATATTCAAAAAATAACAATCAATAAGAAACTTGACAAAACAATAAAAAATGGTATTATTAATTATAGATTTTTAACAAGAGAGGTGAAGGTAATTAATGGGAACACTTATTAATGAAAAACTGATAAAACTGGATATGGAGGTGACAACAAAAGAAGAAGCCATAGAAAATCTGGCAAAATTAATACACGAAGAAAAAAAACTGAATTGTGTATGGAAAGAAAACAGCCTTGATAAATGCCAAAATTGTGATTTCTGCTCTAAGACAGGATTTTTGCATGCTCTACATGAGAGAGAAAAATCGTTTCCTACAGCAGTGGGCTATTCTTTTGCCATTCCACACGGGAAATGCGGTTCTGTAAAGGATGCTGCCATAGCATTCGCAAGACTGAAAGATGAGGTAAAGTGGGGAGAAGACGGTGATGAGGACGAGTATGTGAAATATGTATTTATGATTGGTGTATCAGAAGAAGCTGCGGGAGATGAACACATGAGAATACTTATAAAATTATCTACTTCTATACTGGATGATGATTTTAGAGACAGGCTGTCAAGCATAAATACAAAAGAAGAGGCTTTGCAGATAATAAAGGAGTACTCTGACAATATAAACTAAGAATAGGGAGAGAAAATATGAAGGATATTGTGAAAATTTTTAAGGAAATCAGACAGCATCTTATGACAGGAGTATCTCATATGATACCTTTCGTTATAGCGGGAGGGATATTACTGTCTTTGGCAGTTGTTCTGGGAGGAAAGGGAAGTGTACCTGATAATCCGATTCTGAAAGATATTTTTGATATAGGAGTAGCTGGATTTGAATTAATGATACCTATGCTTGCGGCATATATAGGATATTCAATAGCAGGTAGATCAGCACTGGCACCGGCGGCTATAGCAGGGCTGGTAGGAAATAAAATAGGTGCAGGATTTTTGGGAGCTTTATTTGCCGGAATAATAGGCGGAATAGTAGTATTTTATCTGAAAAAAATAAAAGTACCTGATGTATTCAGATCAATAATGCCGATTTTTGTGATGCCGCTGATAGGAACATTTATTACTGCGGGAATTATGATGTGGGTAATAGGGAAGCCGATTGCCAATATAACGGTTTTACTGACTGAATGGCTGCAGAATATGAGCGGAACTAATACAATACTTCTGGCTGTTATACTGGGAATGATGATAGCATTCGATATGGGAGGACCTGTAAATAAGGTAGCATTTTCATTTATGATATTGTCAGTATCAGAGCAGATTTATACAATCCCTGCAATGATAGGGGTAGCTATATGTGTTCCTCCGATTGGCCTTGGAATATCAACACTGATAGCACCTAAAAAATACAGTGACGAGGAAAAGGAAACCGGTAAAGCCGCCATACTTATGGGACTTGTAGGAGTAACCGAAGGGGCAATACCTTTTGCAGCTGCTAACCCTTTAAGAGTAATCCCTGCATTAATGGCAGGAGCCGCATGCGGATCTGTGACAGCAGGTCTTCTCGGAGCAAAGCTCAGTTCTTCATGGGGAGGACTAATAGTACTGCCTACAGTGGAAAATAAAATCGGTTATATAATAGCCGTCCTTGTGGGGGCTTCGGTAACGGCAGTGACAGCAGCGGCACTAAAAAAATCAGAAGCAGAAGAAGCAGTTTCAGATATTGATGATATAGAATTGGAAATAGAATTTTAAATAACGGAGGAAAATTATGAAAATACTTGGAGTGACATCTTGCCCGTCTGGTGTGGCACATACTTATATGGCAGCTGAAGCTTTGAAAAAAGCAGCATTGGCAAAGGGACATGAAGTAAAAGTAGAAACACAGGGATCGATAGGAATAGAAAATGTAATAACTATGGATGATGTAAAGGATGCAGATGTAGTGGTTCTTACAAAAGACGTATCTTTGGCAGATCTTGAAAGATTTGACGGCAAGCCTACAGTTAAAGTAGCAATAAGTGATGTGGTAAAAAAATCTAACAAAATTATAGAAAAAATAGAAGAAGCATTTAAAAACAGATAAGATAAAAAATCACTTTTACGACATCGTCTAAAAGTGATTTTTTCTTAATTTATTATATGATGGAAACATTCTTTTTTTTCATAAATGTTTTTATGTCTTTCGAAATATCGTTATCGGTAATAAAGCCGTTAAAATTATCGACATTTGAATATATGAAATTACCGTCCTGATAAAATTTCTGTTTTTCGGATATAAGATATTTTTTCTTGGCGGAATTAATAATAGCCTCTTTAGTAAGACCGTCTTCAGAATCAAATGTAGTCAGACTGCCTGATGCAGTATCAAGACCTATGGTTCCGAGAAAGGCTATGTCAGACTTAAATTTTTTGATCTGATCTATTGAAATAGAGCCGACAAAGCCGTCAAGCTCTTTATTTAAAACACCGCCGATACCGATAAGCTTTATATTTTCTGAATGATAAAGAAGATGCATTATATCGATCATATTAGTGATAACAGTAACATTAATACCGCTGCTGTCTATCTCATCTGCCAGATAATAATTTATGGATGTGATATCCAGAAAAACAGTATCGTTAGGTTTTATCAATGAGAGAGCCTTTTTGGCAATTTTTTTCTTTTCTTCGGTATTGGAAGTTATTCTGCTCCATATAGAAAGATTTTTGACTATGGTTCTTTTTGGGATTGCGCCGCCGTAAGTTCTTTCAAGAAGACCCTGATCTTCCAGCTTTTGAAGATCTTTTCTGATAAGATCTTTGGAAACACTAAATTTTTTACTTAGATCATTTACTTCGATTTTCCCTTTTTCTTTAAGCAAAGACATTATTATTTCCAGTCTTTCTTTTACAAACATGAGACCTCCCTGTAATTTGTTATACTAAATTATATATTAAATAAGTAAAAAAATCAAAGATAAAATTCAAAACAATAAAAAACAATAAAAATATTGACAAAACAATAAAAAACATGTATCATAGAATTGAAAACCATTGGAGGTAATGTTATGAATGAAAGAATAAAATTTTTGAAAAAAGATTTATTTAAAAACGAAAGAGAAATATCTATCGAAAGAGCATTGCTTTATACTGAAAGCTACAAAGAAACAGAAGGTAAATCTCAGATAATAAGAAGAGCAAAAGCAACTGAGAATATATTGGATAAAGTGGAAATAAGCATAAGAGAAAAGGAAATAATAGCCGGGAACAGGACAGTAAAGCCAAGAAGCGGGATTATATCCCCCGAAATGGATCCTTACTGGATCTTGGAAGAAATAGATACCATGATAAGCAGACCGCAGGATAAATTTAAATTTACAGAAAAAGATAAGATTATATATAAAAAGGAGCTTTTTCCTTACTGGCAGGGAAAATCCATGAAGGATTCCATTGAATGCAATATAGGCGAGGATATAAAAGCGAGTGTAAAAGAAAAAATAGTGAAGCTGAATCAGACTGATAAAGGTCAGGGGCATATAATTCCGGATTTTGAAACAGTTCTGAATAACGGACTGGGGCATTTAATTGAATTAATTAATAAAAAACTCAGGGAAAATCCTGATAATGAATTTTATCAGGCTTCAAAGATAGTGTTAGATGCTTCTGCAAGACATATTTTGAGATATGCAGAGCTTGCCGAAAAAATGACGGAAGCTGAAACCGATATTACACGTAAGGAAGATTTGAAAAAAATAGGAGAAATATCAAGAAAAATATCAACGGGAAAACCGGAAAGTTTTCATGAGGCATTGCAGCTTTTGTGGTATGTATGTGTAATTCTTCAGTATGAGTCAAATGCAAGCTCGATTTCGCTGGGAAGAGTAGATCAGTATCTAAATGATTTTTATGTAAGTGATCTTAAAAAAAATATATCCGAAAATGAATTAAAGGAATATCTTGAAGCTTTTTATATAAAAACAAATGATGTAGTTCTCGTAAGAAGCAGTAACAGCGCAAAATTTTTTGCAGGGTTTCCTACAGGATATACAGCACTTCTGGGAGGACTTACATCCGAAGGAAGACAGTCGGTAAATGAGCTTTCATACTTATTTTTGGAAGCATATAAGGATATACAGCTTCCACAGCCCAATCTCGGAGTCAGGGTAAATGAACTGGAACCAAGAAAATTTATTAAGAAGACATGTGAAGTAATCAGACTGGGAACAGGAATACCGCAGATTTTCAATGATGAGGTAGTTATTCCGTCTTTCCTTATAAGGGGAGTAAGCCTTGAAGATGCAAGAAATTATTCTGTGGTAGGGTGTGTAGAGCTTTCGATTCCGGGGAAAACATATGGTCTTCATGATATTGCAATGCTGAATATAATGAAAATTATGGAGAAAGTATTACTTAGAAATAAAGAAAACACTGGAATTACATTTGAATTTATAATAGATGAAATAAAAAATGACATAAAAAAATATGTGGGATTAATGGCCGAGGGAAGCAATATAGTAGATGAGGGGCATAGAATATACGCTCCGGTTCCGCTTCTTTCCGTTATGGTAGATAATTGCATAGAACAAGGAAAGGATATAACAGAGGGAGGTGCAAAGTATAATTTTTCAGGAGTTCAGGGCATAGGAATGCCGAATCTTTCAGATTCGCTGTATGCTGTAAAGAAATTTATATTTGATGAAGGCAGATATTCATTCAAAGATGTGATAGAAGTAATGGAGAATGACTTTAATACTTCATACGGTGAGGAAATGAGACTCAGACTTATCAATGACGAGGATAAATACGGGAATGATCTTGATAAGGTAGATGATTTAAGCTCAGAAATATTAAGATTATACTGTAAGGAAGTGGAAAAATATAGCAATCCGAGAGGAGGTATATTTATTCCGGGATCATATACGGTTTCTGCACATATTCCTCTCGGAGAAGTAGTGGGTGCTACACCGGACGGAAGAAAATCAGGAGAGCAGCTTGCAGACGGAGGCTTATCACCTATGTTTGGAAGAGATAAGCTTGGTCCCACAGCAGTACTAAAAAGTGTAAGCAAGCTGGATAATGTCCTTTTGACAAACGGCAGCCTGCTAAATGTAAAGCTAAGTCCGGGACCGCTCCAAAGTGATCAGGGACTGGAAAATTTCGTAAACTATCTTTATGCTTATATGAAGCTAAAAATACAGCATATACAGTTTAATGTAGTAGGCAGGGAAACTTTGAAAGAGGCTCAGCTTTATCCGGAAAAATACGATAATCTTGTAGTAAGGGTAGCAGGGTACAGTGCATTTTTTACGGAATTAAATGAAAAAATACAAAATGATATAATAAACAGAACAGAACATGTGTTTTAGTGCAGTGTCTTAATTCATAATCAGTCAAGCATGAAAATTAATCAATGATGGAAGAAGCACTACACTGACAGCTTGTTTTTTATCTCACAGAAATGTTTTGACAGGGAGAGATTATGAATGAATAAAGCTTTGATTTTTAATATCCAGAGATATTCTTTAAATGACGGTTCGGGAATACGAACAATGGTATTCTTCAAAGGATGCAGACTGAGATGCCCGTGGTGTTCCAATCCTGAATCACAAAGCAGTAAGATAGAAATAATGATAAATAAAGAAAAAAAGAAAAAGTATGAACAATATGTGGGAAGCGTAGACGAGGATCCTACTGGAACATATGAGAAGAGCGGTAAATGGTACAAGCTTGATGAACTTATGAAAGAAGTGCTTAAGGATGAGGTATTTTTTAATGCATCAAAGGGCGGGGTAACATTATCAGGCGGGGAAATTCTGGAGCAGGGTGAATTTGTATTGGAATTTCTGAAGGAATTAAAAGAGCATGGAATAAATACTGCTGTAGAAACCTGCGGTTACGGGGAAAAAGAGGTTTTGGAAGAGATTTTGAAATATACAGATACAGTTTTATTTGATTTGAAAATAATGGATAATGAAAGATCAAAAAAAATATTAATAGGGGCATCTGATATAATAAAAGAAAATTTTAGGAAGGCAGCTGCTGCGGGAAAGGTAATAGTACGCTTTCCTTATATTCCAGGATATACTGATGATATGGAGAACCTGAAAAAAATATCGGAGCTAATGAAGGAATGCAGTGTATATAATCTGGATATTCTGCCTTATCATAATTACGGAAGCAAAAAATATGAATATCTAAACAGAAAATATCTTCTTGAGGATTTAAAAATACCAACAGACGAAGAAACAGAAAATATAAAAAAGTTTTTTGAAAAAGAAGGGTTTATTGTAAATATAGGCGGATAAATAAAAAAATACAGGAGGAAATATGGAATATTTATTAGATACTGCGAATTTGGAAGAGATAAAATATTTTAATGAAAAATTCCCGATTGTGGGAGTAACTACAAATCCTACAATAATAGCAAATGAAAACGGGGATTATAAAAAAATAATAAACAGTATTCTGGCAATAATCGGAACTGAAAAAATGCTGCATGTTCAGGTATTGGGAAGAGAAGCCGATACTGTAATAGAAGAGGCGGAATTGCTGAAAAACACCTTTGAGGGAAATCTTTACATTAAAATACCTGTATCAGATGAGGGATTGAAAGCTATGTCTGAATTAAAGAAAAGAGGTTTTAATATCACTGCAACAGGAATACTTACTTCACAGCAGATAGTCATGGCTGCAAAGGCCGGTGCAGACTATATGGCTCCATATGTAAACAGAGCTGATAATATCGGAGGCGATGGTGTAAAAGTAGTAAGGGATGCTTATGATATATTAAGCAGAGATAAGAATAATAAGGCTAAAATACTCGGGGCTTCATTTAAAAATGTAAAACAGGTTCATGAGTCTATACTTGCAGGAGCAGAAGCGGTTACAGTAGGCTCTGATGTATTAAAGCAGATGATTTATCATCCATATACAGACTGGAGCATCGAAAAATTTGAAAGTGACTGGGGAAAAGTCTACGGCAGCGGAAAAACATTAATTGATATTTTATAGAAAAAATTTATCAGTATATAAAAAAACATTCTGAAACTCCAGAATGTTTTTTTTGTTTGATAAATTTACGGCTTTAAGATAATGTACAGTATAGAAGAAAGCAATTATTATGATAATAAAGAAAAAAACAGAGTTTCTCACTCTGTTTATAATGAACCGGTAACTTTCAAATCATATTTTTGTTTTGTTTCGATATTTTCCAGCTTGAAATTCGGACTAAACAACCTGATAAGCCTGCACTTTTTCCCTTTTATACCATCCCCCATTACTCAGTTTCCATTTGCCTCTTTTCCTTTTTTACAATCATCGATTGCTGCTTTTTCTGCTTTTTTTCCTGTTTCTTTATAAAAAACATCGGCTTTTCCTATAAATAATCTGTTATCTTCTGAAACAACAACAGCCAAATATTCACGGATAAATACTGCTGTACAGACTTGAGTGCTTCTGTCACAGGATAAGGATCTGTCAAGAGCAGTCAGAAAATTTTTTGTCCTTAAATCAACAAACTGATAAGAATTATTTTTAATATCAAGTATAAAATAATACATATCAACAGGCGGGGCATCAGGCGGAGCCGAATAACTGGGAGTATTAACAGGGCAGTATTGACCATATGTTACGCAGCCGCCTTCGGGACATGTGCGTATCTGGACATTACAGCCGGCTGCAAGATTGACTACACTCATGCATCCGAATAATCTAAACAAAAGTAATAATCTTCTCATATAAAAAAACTCCTTTAATTTTTTATTTTAATATAATGAATTATAATTTATCAAATGAAAAAAAACGATGTAAAAAAAGGACTTAAAGCAGTTTAGTTTTCTAAAAAATACATAAATCTGTTATTTTTAAAAAATAAAAATAAGATACTTAATATGAGCAAACATAGGAAATTAAAGATAAAAAAAATAGAAAAGAGTAAATGTCCAATAAATATATTTGTATATGCTAATAATTATTGACAAAAGAACTGTTTATTATTATAATGAACATACAAATGAAAGTATGGAAAATATTATGAATAAAAATAATTAGTAAGAGCAGTTATTCTTCTTAAAAAGATACATCTAATGGTATGAAGAAAATAAAAATTTAGTATTCTTATTTAGAATTAGATTTTTAATTTGAACAAATCATTATAATTAAGGAGAAGGCTATGAAAAAATATAAAAGTGCATTAATATGCTTACTGGCATTTAATGCTGCGACTTTTACTTATAGTGCGTCAAATGTTAATAGAGATGCAGCTGAAAATTTGTATAATCAAATGACGAGAAATATAGAAACAGGGAAAAGCAATGACTCGAACTATAAGCAAATAGAAAAAATATTAAATAAAAAAAATAAAGAAATAAAAGATCTGTATTTACAGGGAGATTATATAGTAAAACCGGAATATCTGGAATGGCAGATATTTTTTAGCGGTTTCTATGCAGAAAGAAGAAAGGGAGATAATACATTAAATAATGCGGATTATTATTCAGATCCTGATAAAACTCCTACAAAGCCGATAAACCCGCAGCCGCCTATAGATGTTAACATAGGACTGGCAGTTTCTGTAAAAGATATAGTACCGAGAGACAGAAAGCTTGCTATTACACTTCCGAATGAAGTCAGTATAAATCCGACAGTTATTAATATACCGGCTCCTGTTGCATCTGCAGTTATTGCAGTAAATCCGCTGCAGTTTCAGCCTATTTATCCGAGTATACCGGTGGTTAGTGTAAGTACCGTAACACCGATCTCATTTAATTTTCCCGGTTCTGCCAATAGTGACGATCAGTATTTCTTAAAGCTGAGTGCTGCTATTGCACCTATTTCCCAGCAAAATTTAACCGGACAGGGAACCGGGGGGACTATGGATGTTATAAGCCGTTCATCAGTTTTGAATCAGGATTTTGACATTTATGTTCAGGATACTCATGCAGTAGGTGTATCTGGCGGGGCAGCACACAGATTGACAGATAACGGAATACAGAATACATCTGCTACAGGTCTGACTTCATCTCATGCTGCTATGAAGCTGATAGGGGGGCATACTGTAACCATAGATAATATGGATTTTCGTATGGTAGGTGTGGGGAATAAGCCGGGAGACTATCTGATGCTATTTCATACAGATGCTCATGATGACGGTGGTGAAGCTGCAAAATGGATAATTAATTCTAATACAACAACAAAATTATACGGACAGCAGTTGATATTTTACGGAGTTCAGTCACATAAAACTTATACTTATGGTGCAGATATGATAAATTACGGAAATATAGAAGCTTCGGCAGATACCTCTGTAGCTACAGGAGGCGGAATCGAAAGCGGTTTAACCCCGCAGCAGAGAATAATATTTACTACAATAGATGCCAATGTAGGAAATATAGTTTATTATAACAGATATTTTAATTTTATTAATGAAAATGGAGCCAATATAACATTAAACGGAACTTCCGATGTGTTAGCCAATTATGCAACACCCGGAAATACAAACGGAGGAGCAATTTTTACCAATAACGGAAATGTGACATTAAACGGATTGAATTCAATAGGAATAATACTGAACAGTTCAGTAAGTGATTTTGGTGATTCCAGAATAGTGCTGAATAATCCTCTGGTATTAAACGGTGATAAGTCAATAGGTATACAGGCTACGAATTCAATGATCAATCTGGATAATTCTGTAATAAAGGTAAACATCGGAACTGCAGGCAATGCGGCTAATTCTACCGGAAATGAATCAGGCGGAGATGCTTCGAAAGTAGAGAATGCAATAGGAATGGCTGTGGATTACAGCACGGCAAATCCGCTCAGAATGAGTAATTATAATATAACTTTAGGAAATGCAGCTAAAAACAGCTCGGGAATTATAGTACAAAACGGAAATATAACTTTAGGATATGACTCCGCGGCAGGGAAAACACAGTTAATAAGCAGTAACGGAGGTATACAGAATAATCTGCTTGTTGCCATAGGCTCGAATTCTTCGGCGACTACAGAAGCAAATACAACATTAAGCTTATTAAACGGTAACGGACAGGTCGGTATTTTTTCAAGTAACGGAGCGGCAATTACTAACGGAGGTACACTGAATGCCAGTGGTAACGGGACAATAGGAGTAATCACAAATGACGGAACTGTTACTAATACAGGAAATCTGAATATAAGCGGAGGAGTATATACTGATCCTTTAAACAATAAAATGGGAACTGTGGGGATAGCAGTTTTAGACAGCGGAGCAGGAACGGCAAGCTTTACATCTTCTTCGGGAAATATTCAAATAAATGTAAACGGACAGGAATCTACAGGTTTATTCACAGATTCAGGTTTAGTAGATATAACAGGCGGAAATATTCAGGCATCGGACAGTGCTTTTAACCTTTACTCAAAAGGTGCCGCAGGAGTAATAAGATTAAACGGAACTACTCTGCGTACCGGTCAGAGATCATTGCTGTTCTTTAGTGAAGACGGCGGTACTTTTGATTTGACAAATGTAAATGCAACAATAGCAGGAGGAGCTGACAGTTCATCAAGAGGAACTGCCTTTTATTACTCAGGAAACAATACACCATTGACTAAGACAGACCTTGAGAATTATTTTCAGACAACTTTCGGAGGTCTTACAGGTAAGCTGACTTTAAATATGGAGGCGGGCTCAAGATTATTTATAGTAGACAATATAATAATGAATCTGAGTACTGCAGCAACTCCTCTGGGGTCACTTGCCAACGGACCGACAGTCATAGGAAGTAATTATAAAACATATATGATGTATAAAGGAACTTTGATTATAGATCAGAATGTAAATCTTGACTCAGCTACAGACCCCTATAATACACTGGAACTGGCTACATCACATATAAATAACACAGCGGCAACAGTTACAGGAACACAGACAGGACAAATAGGAATGGCACAGGAAAACGGGCTTGATACTTTGGGAGCTTCATTGCCGAGAAATCAGGTCACATTAATAAATGATGCCGGAACTTTTAACTTGAGCGGTTCTAAGTCTGTGGGAATATATGCAAGTAACGGGGAAATAAGCAATATAAACGGAGGAAATCTGATTCTTACAGGTAATGATTCTATAGGGATGTATGCAGTAAATGGTACAGAAGCAATTAATGATAATGCTTCAAATATAGTGATCGGAACAAACGGTGTAGGAATATATGCCGAAGGATTCAAACAGGGATCATCACAGGCCTTTGGAAACGGAACGCTGGATATAACAAATAACGGGAATATAACTGCACAAAGCGGATCAGGAGCAATAGGGATATTTCTTAATAATAACTCTACAGGTGTAAGAGGAGATACTAAGCTTGATATAAGCGGAGGAAATATAAATGTTCAGAATTCTGTGAACGGTGTGGGTGTATATATAAGCGGCGGTACATTAACGTCAACCTCTCCAACTACAATCAGTGTTGGTACAAATGGTATCGGACTTTATGCAAAAAATTCAGATATAAACTTATCTGATATTACATTAAATTTAAACGGAGATAATGCTCTGGGAATATACTTTGACGGAGTATCGAATTTTACAGGGGCAGGAACATTTAATATAGACGGGAAAAATGTAGTATTGTATAACATGGTTTCCGGCGGGGTAGTAAATGCGAATATAAATCTGGGTACAGTAACGACAGGTTCTTCATATATTTTCGGAAGCCTGATTGACCAGGTGGGAGTTTATACAGGAGATGCAAATTTAGCATCAAACGGAAGCTTTTTGATCGGAAAAAATTCAGCAGCATTTTTAACATCTACAAGCACTGTTTCAGTACAGCCTGGTTCTGTGAATACAAGTGCCTTTGTACTGGATGGACAATATGCTATGCCGGCGGGGAGCAGCGCGTACGCAGGAATGACAGCTGATATGGACGGGGAAAATGCAGGTATTATATCAGTTGATGATTACTCTGCGGGAATATACGGAAGAAACGGTTCAAGACTGATTAATACAGGAACTATATCAGTAGGAAATTATTCAGCTGCGGTAGCATCTTCTGGTGCCGGTTCATCAGCAATAAACAGCGGAATAATAAATCTTGGTTCAAAATCAAATGCATTATTTTTGAAAAATGGTATAAATATAGAAAACAGAGCCACAGGTGTTATTACAGGAAGCGCGGATCACATAATAGCACTGTTTGCCGATAATGTGAGCGGTCCAATAATAAATCAGGGATTCATAACACTTACGGGAGATCAGTCAGCAGGTATTTACTCGGCAGGTTCTGCGGCAAAAGTAATAAGCAACAGCGGAACAATTACTGTGGGAGATTCATTGGATGCTCTGAATCCGAGTATAGGAATATATACGGTTAATCCGGGTGATCAGATTACAAATAATAATCTTACTGCGGGTAATAATTCAATGGGAATATACAGTATAGGCGGTCAGATAACACAAACAGGAATGTTAAATATAGGGAATACCGGAGCAGGTATGTACGTAAGAGACGGTTCGGTTAATATAACAGGTACTGCAGCATTAAATTTCGGAACAGATAAAGCAGTGGGAGTATATGCCGAGAATACTTCAGTAACAAATGCTGCCAATATGAACATAGGAAATAAAAATTTCGGTTTTGTGGTTTTAGGCGGTTCATTTTCAAATACAGCATCAAATATAACAATGGGAACAGATTCTATCTATTTGGTTAAAAGCGGGACAGGTACTGTAACAAATGCTTCGGGAACAACAGTATCAATGACAGGTTCTGAAAATTCGGCATTCTATCTGCTAAACGGGGTAAATTTCGTAAATGGCGGAGCTATTACAGGAACAGCTGGAACAAGTAATGTGGGAGTACACAGCAGCTCAGGAACTGTAACAAATAATGGAGCTATAAATCTCGGAGATTCAAATCTTGTATTCAAAACAAATTTTGACGGAAGCTACACACTTGATCCAAATGGAAATAAAATCGTAGATATAGAAAAAAGTTTGTTCACTGTGGGAGTGTATGGAACAGACTCAACTCTTGTTAATACATCAACAGGAAATATTACGGTTGGTGCCGGAGCTGTGGGAATAGCAGCTATTTCCGGTTCTGCAAGAAATGACGGTAATATAACAGCCACAGGCAATTATTCAATGGGAATGTATACTGAAAGAGCCAGAATAGTAAATAACGGAACTATTAATGTAACAGGTGATAATGTAATAGGGATGGCAGGAAACGGAGAAGGTACAAAAATAGAAAACTACGGAACTATAAGAGTTTCCGGAACTCACGCAATAGGTATGTACGGCCTGTCATCAGCAGAAATAATAAACGGCGGAACTATAATAGCCGACGGTGATGGAGCTCAGGGAATAGTTCTGGGGAACGGCTCGACTCTTAATAACCTTGTAGGAGGAACAATAATAATAAACGGCGGAGTAGGTACGGGAAATTATGGTGTAGGTGCCGGTGAAGTATATAATACTCCTACGATTATAAATGCAGGTATAATAAAGGTAGCTGAAAAATTCACTACAGACGGTGTAAATGTGGTGATAAACGTAGATCCTTCGACAATAAAAGCACCGACAGCAGAAGATATAGCAGCGGGAAATTATGACCCTTCAGACATAGGTGCTGATTATCTGATATCAAATTCTGTCAGCATACAGGCTCCGGCCTTTGATGTGACTTCGCCGCTTCAGGTTTCAGGGAATTTTGCTGTAGGAACAAACATGGAAAAATATAAACTGGAAGATGTGATAATACCTGATTCTGGTTTCGCTGCTGACTCGGCTTCGATACCGGTACAGAGTAAATCACTTACATGGAAAGCAATACCAGTGCTAAATTCAAGAGGAAATCTGGATGTATGGATGGAGAAAATACCATATGATAATTTTACAAGCGGTCTCTGGTATCAGGACTTTGGACGTGCATTAGATGCGAAGTACTTTAAAGCGGAAGGAAATGCACTGAAATTATACGATAAGCTTGATCTTTTGGAAAATGAGCTGGACTTCAGACATCTGATGGCAAGTCTTGCAGGCGATGTGTATGCTAATATCAACCAGAGAGAGGAAGATATAGCCAGAACCTTCGAAAGCTCACTTGACCTTTTGCAAAACTCAAAAAATAATACAAAAGAAAATGTAAAAATAGATGTAATTGTAGGAAAAGGTGAAAATAAGGAAAATACCGACGGTGTACAAAGCTATAATTATACTACAGCAGGAGTACTTGCACTGCGTGAAGTAGAGAGAACATACAAACATACATTCGGCTACTCTCTGGGCTATCTTCATACAAGCTTTGAATTCAACGACGGAAACAACAGTGAAGAATGGGTGGATACTGTTCAGCTGGGAGTACATAATAAATATACTGCGGACAGCTGGAAAATAAAAAATGATCTCACAGGAAGAGTAAGCTTTCATAATGTAGACAGAAATATAGACTGGGGAGCCGGAAGCAAAAGATCTGAAATGAACGGTACTTATGAAACTTATTCAATAACATCTGACAATATAATTGGAAAAGAGTTTGAAATAGGCAAAAAAACAGTTATAACACCTTATGGAGGATTAAGAGCCATGTATATAACAAGACCTACATTTGATGAAAGCGGGCTGGAAGCAGTGGAAGTAAAGGGTAATGATGCCTGGAGCGTAAAACCAAGAGCAGGAATAGAGCTGAAAGCATCAACACCGCTAAGTCCGAAAAGTGAATGGAAATTAAAGGGAACTTTGGATCTGGCATATGAATATGAGCTTGCTGATCTGAATGAAAGAGAAAAAGCAAGACTTACAGCAATAGAAACAGACTATCATGATTTATCAAAGCCTATGGATGAAAAGGGAGCATTTAGAAGCAAGGCATCTGTGGGTGTGGAAGTGGAGAACAGATACGGTATTTTCCTTACAGGAGAATATGTGGTAGGGAATGACAATCAGGATGATTACAGAGCAGGTGTGTCATTAAAAGCAGTATTTTAATAAATAGAGAAAATCAGATCTGAAAAATGATCTGATTTTCTAATATATAAAATATAAAAAGTGATGGAATTTTAATGAAATAAAACAGATATTTAAAAGAGAAAAATAAAATAAAAGTCCTGCTCTTTTTTACAAAAGAAACATTTATTAAATATAAGAATGAAATAAAAGCGGTAATCCTGCATTTACAATACCAGAGCGAAAATAAAATGAAATCCTGCCTTGAAAAAATGTTAGTAATATTGTAAAATTGCTACAAGCGGGAGGATACATGAAAATCTTTGAATTTTTAGAAAAAAAAGCTGTAGCAAAGCTGAAAAAAGAAATAAAGGCTGCTTCGGGAAACGAAGTTTTCTTCAGAGGCATTCCCAATGAAGAGGGAATTGTTACAGATATAGAAGTAATTGCCAGAGGAAATGAATATTCCGTGGCGGCAATTTTGAACAGAATGAAAAAAAATGAAATAATAATACATAATCATCCGTCGGGATTGCTGGTTCCTTCCGATAATGACGTACAGATATCGTCAGTGTATGGAGAGCTGGGAGGCGGTTCATACATTGTAAATAATGAGGTTAATGATATATATGTACTTGTTTCTTTAAAGAAGCATATAAAAATAGATATAGATAAATATTTTGGCGATCTGGGTGTAATAAGAAAAAAATACCCTGATTTTGAAATAAGAGATGAACAGTACAAAATGTCAAAGGATATCGAGAAGTCTCTTAATGAGAATAAAAAGGCACTGATAGAGGCAGGAACTGGAACTGGGAAAACACTTGCCTATCTTATACCTACACTTGAATATGCCCTGGAAAATAATCTGAAGGCCATAATATCAACCAATACCATAAATCTGCAGGAACAGCTTATTAATAAGGATATACCGCTGGTAAAGGAACTGATAGGGCAGGATTTTAAATATACCCTTGTAAAGGGAAGAGGAAACTATCTCTGCAAGCGTAAACTGCAGAATGCAATTATGGAAGAGAGCGATGACAGTGAGGATAAAGAAATCCTGCTGAATCTGCAGAAATGGAATGAGACTACGAAATACGGGGACAGAAATGAATTAAGATATGGAATAAGTTTTGAAATATGGGAAAAGGTAAACTGTGAACTGGATCTTTGTACAAATGTAAAATGTCCGTATTTTTCAAGCTGTTATTTTTTTAATGCGAGAAAAGAAATAGGGAAATCTGATCTTTTGGTACTGAATCACCATATGTTTTTTGCAGATTTGTCCATTCGAAGCGAGATAGGCTTTAATACAGATTATTCCATACTTCCGAATTATGATATTCTTATTTTTGATGAGGCACATAATATAGAGGACACTGCAAGAAGCTATTTTACAAGTGAAGTATCGAAGTATTCATTTGGTAAACTTATGGGAAATATCTATAATAAAAGAGTAAGAAACTATAATAAAAGCGGTATTTTTGTCAGAGCGCTTATATATCTGAAAGATAATCTCAGCGAGGAAGAATATGAGATTATAGATAAAGTGAAAGAGGAAGAAATAATTGAGAATTTGAATAAATATTATGATAAAATAATAGAAATATTTGACAGGTTTTTATTAGGATTTTCCAAAGACAGTGAACAGATGGAAATAAAAAAGAGATTTGACAAGGATTATATAAAAAGTAGCAGTCTGTGGAAAGAGATTATGAAACTCAGAAAAGAATCTGTACATCTTTACAGCATTATGATAAAAGGACTGACTAAGCTTACAAATGAAATTGATAAATTCAGGCTTGAGGATGAAAATGGAATAATATTTGATTTTAAGAAGTATATAGAAAGAGTAAAGGTTTTTATGAAGGATCTGCTGTATATACTGGATTCCGATCAGGAAGATCATGTTTACTGGACTAACATAAATCTTAGAAAGGGAAGCATAAGAATTTATGCAACACCGTTTGAAGTAGCTGATGATCTGGAGCATAATTTGTTTAACAAAATGGACAGAATACTTTTTACTTCGGCAACGCTTGCCGTAGAGCAAAAATTTGACTATTACAAGAAAAATATAGGACTTGAAAAAAAGGGCATAATAGAAGAGATTATCGACTCTCCTTTTGACTATGAGAAGCAGATGAAGGTATATATACCCGACGATACAAAGGATCCTAATTCTCTCGAATTTTTCTCTGATGTTTATGATTTTATAAAGAAGCTTGTAATAAATACCAAAGGAAGATGTTTTTTATTATTTACATCTTATTCCTCACTGAATTTTATATATAACAAAATCAGGGGAGAATTGGAAAAAATGGGATATACGCTGCTGAAACAGGGCGAGCTTCCAAGACATGAAATGATAGAGCTTTTTAAAATAAGAGATAAAGCGATATTGTTCGGGACAGATAGTTTTTGGGAAGGAATAGATGTACAGGGAGACAGTCTGAAATCTGTGGTAATAGTAAAGCTCCCGTTCAAGTCTCCGGAAGATCCTGTAACAGAAGCTATAATAGAATATATGAGAAAAAATAACCAGAATCCGTTTATGAATTATCAGATTCCGCAGGCTGTGATAAAATTCAAGCAGGGTGTGGGGAGGCTTATCAGAAGCAAGACCGATACTGGAATTGTAACAATACTGGATAACAGAGTTATAAAAAAAGCATACGGAGAAAAATTTTTGAAATCTCTGCCAAAAACGTCTATAATAAGAGGAAACAGAGAATATATTCTGAAAGAAGAAAAAAGAGTGAAATCAGAGGCTTTATCCCAAAAGGATTCTGATATTCACAAGGATTAAAGATATTAATATTAACAGAATAAATTTATGTTATTCAAAATATCGGCATCCTGTTTTAGTCAGGTTCTGCATTAAAGATACAGGTGTTTTGATATTGAAAGATAATAATTGTCTTAAAGTCATGATAGACAATAGGAGGAAAAATGAGACTAAATTTTTTTGGAAGAGAAGTAACTATAACAATAGATGATAAAAAGATAAATAAAAAAGGTGTAGTTTCCAGTTTTGTACTGAATAATAAGTTCAGATACAGATTTCTTCTGCTAAGCAGCATGTTTCTCATATTTGGTATATTTATGGAAACAAAAAGGATAAATATCAGCTATCATATCGGGGATAAAGCAACAAAGGATGTAATAGCTTACAAGGATGTGGTATATTATAAAGATCTGCTGGATGAAAGCGTAAAAAACAGAATTATAGAAAATACGACTCCTGAATATGACAGAAATAAAGAGGTAGAAGACAACTCAGTTTCACAGCTGAATACATTTTTTGATTCCATAAACTGGTTCAAGCTTCAGCCTGAAATAGATAATGCCGAGCTAAAAAGCTTCATAGATCAGAATAAGCTGAATTTGAGCGTGGATGAATTAAGAACTATAATATTGAGAGACAGCAGCTCGTATATTCTTGCACTGGTAAATGATATGAGAAAAATCTATGCCGAGGGGATAGTAAAAAAAGGCGATTTTGATAAAATAGTTGCTTCAAAGGACTATAAGCTCGGAGCCGAGGAGAAAAAACTGTTAAAGAATTTCATGGTAATAAATATGAAGTTCAATCAGGAAAAGACAAAAGAAAAAATTGATAAAAATATAGAATCATTAAAAAATCAGGAAATGAAAATATATAAAGGCGATGTGATACTGAAAAAAGGTGATGTAATAACAGCAGATGCTTATGAAAAGCTGGAAAAGCTGAATATGGTAAAAGTAAGCGATAAGGCCAGAAAAAGTACCGGATTATTACTTTCGTTCGTTATTTTATCTATGGTTTTGTATTATATTTTGAAAAAATATTCGAAAAAAATAATGGATTCAAAGGCATTTTATCCGAGTCTTATTACAGTAGCAATATTAAATCTGATATATCTGGCATTTTTTCAGGCGGGATTTCTTTTGTACCTTCTGCCTTTTGCAATTATACCTATAATTCTCTCTATTTTGGGAGACAGGGTATTCGCCATTACACTGTCGGTATTTAATCTGGTTCTTCTTACAAGAGATGAAACATGGTTTCTGATAACTCTTGGAGTAACAGTGGTAGCAATATATCAGGCTTCGGCTTTGGTAAACAGAAGCGAATTCGTAAAGCTGGGAGTATTTCTCGGAGTATTTCAGGCGCTGCTTTCTGTGGCATACGGACTTGTAAATCAGTTTCCTATGACTATACTGGGGCTTTTGATTATACTGTCGGTTTTTTCCGGAATACTCACAGGAATGATATGTCTCGCCCTGCTGCCGTTTTTTGAGAATACCTTTGATATACTGACCAATATAAAGCTCCTTGAGCTGAGCGATTTTTCGCATCCTTTGCTGAGAAGTCTGCTGGTAAAAGCATCAGGAACGTTTCACCATAGTATTATGGTGGGAGCACTTGCGGAAAGAGCTGCGGAGTCAGTGGGGGCAAATGCTACCTTCGCAAGGGTAGCGTCATATTATCATGATATAGGGAAAATGAAAAGACCGAATTTCTTTGTGGAAAACCAAAAAGGAAGGGAAAATCCGCATAATCATATAAAACCTACACTGAGCGCGCTGATTATTATTTCGCACACCAAGGACGGCGTGGCTATGGGTAAAAAATATAATCTTCCGAAGGAAATTCTGGATATAATGGTAGAACACCACGGTACGACACTTGTGCAGTATTTTTATAACAAGGCTAAGGAAGAAGGAGAAGAGATAAGAGAACAGGATTTCAGATACAGCGGACCGAAGCCGAGAACAAAAGAATCTGCGATAATACTAATGGCTGATACAATAGAAGCAGCAGTAAGAGCTGCGGAAGATAAAACAAAGGAAAATGTAGAAAGTCTGGTAAGATATCTGATAAAATATAAGATAGAAGACGGACAGCTTTCAGCTGCGGATATAACTCTGAGAGAGATAGAAGTAATAATAAAGGCCTTTCTGGATGTACTTCAGGGCGCTTATCACCAGAGAATACAATATCCTAAGGTAGGAGAAAATAAAAAATTAGTGGAAGACGAGGATTTTAAGCATGAGTAATATAGATATAACTTATGATATTTCGGATGTACAGGAATTTATGGATGAAGAGAAGATAAACGAGTTTGTGGATATGATCCTTGAACATGAAAAGCTGGAAAACACAGAAAATACATATGTATCATTTTTGATAACTACTAATGATGTAATACAGAATATTAACAGCGAATACAGAGGGAAGGATACTCCTACTGATGTTATTTCATTTGCTTATAACGAAACAGAAAATATCGGGCCTTTTGATATTCTCGGCGATATTATAATTTCCGCGGAAAAAGTGACGGAACAGGCGAAAGAATACGGACACAGTACAGAAAGAGAATTTTACTATGTATTATGTCATGGAATGCTCCATCTGCTGGGGTATGATCATATTGACGATGAAGATAAAAAAGTAATGAGAGAGAAGGAAGAAGAGCTGTTAAAAGAAATTGGCTATGAGAGAGGCTGATCGCATTGAAAAAATTTAGATTTTTTAAAAAATATCAGGATTTGGACTGGGACATAAAAAAGGAAAGAGAAAGAGACCGAAAGATAATAGACAGCTTTAATTTCGCCATAGAGGGTACAATAGAAACGATAAGACATGAAAAACATATGAAAGTTCATGTCTTTGTATCTATTGTGATAATCACCATAGCGATACTGACTAATATCAGCAAACTGGAGCTGATGGTTCTGGCACTGACTATTTCCCTTGTTCTTATAACCGAGCTTATAAATACATCAGTAGAAGCAATAGTAGATCTAATATCCCCTGAAAGGCACGTTCTTGCCAAGCTGGCAAAGGACGTAGCTGCAGCCGGGGTTTTGATATCGGCAATAAATGCAATAATAGTAGGATATCTGATTTTTTATGACAGAATTCTGAATATATTCAATACCAATCTTCAGATGACCAGAATAGCAGCAAGAACCGGTAATATAGTAGCGATAACTCTGGGGCTTATATGTCTTATTGTTGTCACTCTTAAGGCGTTCTGGGGGAAAGGAACACCGCTGGAAGGCGGAATGCCCAGCGGTCATAGTGCTATTGCATTTTCTATTTTTGCGATGATTTTATTTCTTACGAGTGATATAAGAATATTGCTTCTCGGATTATTAATGGCACTTTTAGTGGCACAGAGCAGGGTAAAATCAAAAATACACAGTTTTAAAGAGGTATTTGTGGGAGGGGCAATTGGTTTTCTGACGACCTTTTTGATCTTTTCCATAATATCAGCATTTGGAGGCTTATATAATTAAAATAAGAATAGATAAATCAAAATTAGGAGGAAGAATTAATGTCAAAAGAAATATTGGTATTAGGACACAAAAACCCTGATACAGATAGTATATGTTCGGCAATAGCCTATTCGGCTTTAAAAAATAAAACAGGAGCTAATACAATACCTGTAAGGCTTGGGGAAATCAGTAAGGAAACTGAATATGTTCTGGAATATTTTAATATGGAAAAACCAAAATTACAGACAAATATAAGCGGAGAAAGCGTAATACTGGTAGATCATAATGAAAGAACACAAACAGCAGACGGTTTCGAAGAAGCAAAAATACTGGAGCTGGTAGACCATCACAGAATATCGAATTTTCATACAGATGAGCCGTTAAAGGTAAGAATGGATATAGTAGGGTGTACATCTACACTGGTTTTCGAGCTGTATAAAGAAGCAGGACTCACTCCTGAAAAGAATATAGCGGGACTAATGCTGAGTGCTATAGTATCTGATACTCTTTTATTTAAATCACCTACATGCACAGAAAGAGATGTAAAGGCCGCAGAGGAGCTGGCTGTTATATCTGAAATAAACCTTGAAAAATATGGTCTGGACATGCTTATAGCAGGAACAAACCTTGATGATAAAACTAATGAAGAGCTTCTTAATATGGATATGAAAGTATTTGAGATTGATTCTCTTAAACTGGCTGTTGCACAGGTAAGTACTGTGGATATTGAAAAGCTGCTTACAAAAAAAGCAGAACTGGAAAAATCAATAGATGATTTTATTTCAAAAGAAAAGCTTGATATGTTTATGTTTGTAATTACTGATATACTGAATAATAACTCTGTTGCATTAGTAGTTGGTAAGAGAGCAGATATTGCAGAAAAAGCTTTTGAACAGACTATGAATAATGGAATTCTTACACTGAACGGTGTAGTATCAAGAAAAAAACAGATTATTCCGCCGTTAACTAAAGCAGTACAAAATTAATAAATAAGGAAAATAAAATATGTCTTTGATACAGCGGTTTTATTTTCCTTTTTTTAATCCTCGGCAGAATGTTTTATTAAGATACTGACACTTTTTCAGATAATCCCATAAAGCTGGCGGACAGGATTTGGCAATAATAGAGAAATTTTCTTTGTTATGTGGTATAATTAGTGAAATATAATTAAGAAATTAAGTATTTTATGAAGAGAAAAGGTGATTATTTATGGGAATAGGAAAACTGAATTTTAAGAATACGGTAAGTAATGTTTTCAAAAAATTTACTTTTGAAGAAATAGAGAAAAGATTAAGCAAAAAAGACGGAATAAAATATGAGGATATAAAATTCGGATATGATTCGGGCAGCTTTGCCGAAAGACTGAAGCTCCTGAATCTTACAGAGGATCAGGAAAAAATAATTACAGGCGGGAACAGCGACGAGGATCTTGAAACATACGGATTAAGTATAGAAAATTATATCGGGACAGCCAAGATACCTGTAGGAGTGGCAGGACCCATAATTATAAACGGGAGCTATGCTCAGGGAAAATTTTATGTTCCCATGGCAACGACTGAAGCTGCAATGCTTGCTTCATATACCAGAGGAAGTCAGCTGATATCCGAGGTCGGCGGGTGCAGTGCATTTGTTCTGAGCGAGGGAGTATCAAGATGTCCGTGTTTTTTATTTAGAAATATGCTTGAAGTAGGAAAATTTCTGTTATGGCTTAGCGAGAATGAAGAAGAGGTAGTAAGTCATGCAGAAAGTACATCCAGATATGCAAGAGTAAGGGATATGAATGTTACAGTGGAAGGAAACAGAGTATATCTGAATATTATTTATACTACTGGAGATGCATCCGGACAAAATATGGTAACCATAGCCACTGAAAAGGCGTGTGAATTCATAGAAAAAAACAGTGTGATAAAACCGGAAAAATGGTATATAGAAGCGAATATGTCCGGGGATAAAAAAGCTTCCTCACAGTCATTTCAGAGTGTACGCGGAAAAAAAGTAGTGTGCGAGGTAATAATTCCGAAGGAGCTTTTGAAAAAGAGATTAAATGTGACAGCGAGAGAGATGGAAAAATTTTATCAGGTAACGCAAAACGGAGGGATACAAAGCGGGGTATTTGGAAATCAGGGACACTATGCCAATGCTCTTGCGGGAATATATATTGCCTGCGGGCAGGATGCAGCATGTGTATCAGAGTCTTCTGTGGGACTTACCAGATTTGAGGCACTTGAAGATGAAAGTCTGTATGCTTCGGTTACATTGCCTAATCTTATGGTGGGTACAGTAGGAGGAGGTACAGGTCTTCCTACACAAAAAATTTATCTTGAAGTTCTCGGGGCCTATGGAACCGGGAATGCCAATAAATTTGCCGAAATAGTAGCAGGAATGTGTCTGGCGGGAGAATTGTCAATATCTGCTGCAATATGTTCAAATAATTTTACCAGAGCCCATAAAATTTTTTCAAGAATAAGGAATAAAAAGGGGTAATAAATGACATTAAAAACATTGTACATATATCAGAAGGAAAGATTTCCCGTATTGAAAAACGGACTTTTGATATTAATTCTTTCCGTATCAACTTTATGTTTTACAAGGGTACTTCGGAATAATTACGAATTTCCTTCATTAGAGGAAGCTGTCATTGTATTTGTTATTATGTTTATATTTTTCTTACAGCTGAGAATAGCTGATGAATTTAAGGATTTTGAGGAGGATATGAAATACAGGGCGTACAGACCTGTTCCCAGAGGGCTTGTCAGCCTGAAAGAACTGAGAAATATGGGAATAGCAGGATTTTTTATTCAGCTGGCACTTATTTTGTTTTTTAATAAAGATGTGCTGATAATATTTTTTATAGTATATCTGTATATTTTATTAATGACAAAAGAATTTTTTGTTCCCGGATGGCTGAATAAACATCAGGCAGTGTACATGATATCACATATGATAATAATGCTGTTATTTCATTTATTTGTTATTATTTATCAGCTCGGGGTATTTCCGGGAAAAGACTGTCAGCTATATATTGTTTTATATCTGATTATTGGTTTTATGAACGGAATGTCTGCTGAAATAGGAAGAAAGATAAGAGCTCCCGAGGACGAAGAGAACGGAGTAGTGACTTACAGTAAAATATGGGGAATTAATAATTCTGTATTTATATTTGTTTTTATTCAGATTTTGAGTTTTGTTTTATGCCTGATTACAGCTGTAAAAACTGATTCACTGTTTCTAACAGCAGTAATTTTGGGATTTTTGGTTATTTTAACAGTGATAAAGGCATCTGGATTTATAAAAATCAGTAAAAACGGGAAAATATTTGAAATACTTTCAGGAGTATGGATACTGGCTGTATATTTAGTTCTGGGAATAATTCCGTTGATAAAGGGGTAAAAATATGAAGGAATATATCGTAAACAGGGAAAATTATCATAATTTCAAAAATAGCGGCGGAAAGGTCAAGGGTCTTTATGAACTTGGAAAACAGGGGTTTTTAGTTCCTGAATGGTTTGGGATAAGTCCGGATATTTTTTATGATAATATTATGGAAGATATCTCATCTTCTAATGATAAAAATGAAATAATAAAGCTGATAGAAGAATTTTCGTTCAGAGAAGGCAGTAGCATGATTCAGGAAGCTGTGAAAAAACTGGAAACAGCAGATTATTACGCAGTAAGATCATCTGCACGGGCTGAGGATTCTGAAAAATTTTCTTTTGCCGGTCAGCTCGACAGCTTTTTATATGTAAAAAAAGAAGATATTGAATTTTATATAAAAAAAGTATGGAAGTCTATGTTTTCAGATCATATATATGAATACGCAAAAAATAATAATATAGATATAAAATATGAACTTCCCTTTGTAATTATACAGCGGATGATAGATTCCGAATCAGCAGGCGTAGCCTTCAGCAAAAATCCCGTAAACGGAAATGATGAAGCTGTTATCAGTGCTGTATACGGTCTTGGTTCCAGTCTGGTAAACGGGGAAGTGTCAGGTGATACATATGTTGTAAATACGGAAACCGGAAAAATTCTGGAAAAGCAGATAAATGACAAGGAAATTATGCATATTTTAGATAAAGAGCATGGTTTCGGCATTGTAACAGTAGCAGTAAACACTAAAATCAGAAGTTTTCAGGTTCTGAAAGATGAGGATATAATAAAAATAGCAGAAACTGTAAAAGAAGCTGAAGAAAAATCAGGCTCTCCAAGAGACATAGAATGGGGAATCGAAAAAGGAAAAATTTATATATTACAGTCAAGACCTGTTACAGCACTTGAAAAAAATCTGAAAAAAGAAAGAGAAGTCATATGGGATAACAGTAATATCGTAGAAAGCTACAGTAATATTACTCTCCCTTTGACGTTTTCCTTTGTAAGAAGTGTTTATTCCAAGGTTTATGAACAGTTTTCACTATTAATGGGTGTGGATAAAAAAACAATAAGAAATTACCTGCCTGTGTTTAACTGTATGCTGGGTTATCTAAACAGCAGAATTTACTATAATCTTTTAAACTGGTACAGACTTCTAGTCTTATTCCCCGGATTTAAGGCAAACAGAAAGTTTATGGAGCAAATGATGGGAGTAAAGGAAGAGCTTCCCGAAGAAGTGGAAAAAAGTATAAAGGATAGCGGAAACATAGGACGTTTTTTAAGCAGAATAAGATTAGCAAAGACCTTTTTAGGTTTTGGAATAAATTTTCTTTTGATAGATATAAAAGTGAGAAAATTCAAAAATCTTTTGAATAATACTCTTGAAAACAGAAATACAGAGGAAATGTCGGAATACGAGCTGTATAATTATTACACAGAGCTTGAAAATAAACTTTTATATAACTGGCAGACGCCGATTTTAAATGATTTTTATACGATGATATCATTTGGAATACTGAAAAATAAAATACAAAAATATAAGCTGGATACTAAAGACGGCATTCTTCATAATGAATTAATAGTACACGAAGCTGAAATAATAAGTGTAGAACCATCAAAATATATTGAAAAAATGGCAGAGATCGTGAGAAGTGAGGGAATGACAAAGAATATTCAGGATATAAAGAGCTTTGAAAAAAGTGTTTTTGAAAATGAAAAATTCAGAGTGATTTTTGATGAGTATATGGAGAAGTACGGAGATAGAAGTATCGCAGAGCTGAAGCTGGAATCACCGACACTCTATGAAAATCCAGAACTGCTGCTAAAAACTGTTTTTGAAACTGCAAAAAATGAAAAAAGAGTTAGAAATGACAGCTTTACAGATTTGAAAAATAAAGAAAAAGAGGTGTTCCAGAAGCTTGGCGGGAAATTTATAAAAAAGTACAGATTTAAAAATGCACTAAGACTTGCCAGAAAGCATACTGCACTGCGTGAAAATCTGAGATATGAAAGAACAAGAGTGTACGGCAGAGTAAGAAGGATTTTTCTGAGAATGGGAGAATTATTTGAAGAAAAGAATATAATTGAATCTAAAAAGGATATATTTTATCTGGAGAAAGATGAGATATTTGCCCTGATAAACGGGACTTCTGTTTATCCTGACCTGAAAAAAACAGTGGATCTCAGAAAAGAAAAAATTGAGAAGGATAAGCAAAAGGAAAGTCTTCCTGACAGATTAAAAACATTTGGTGTGCTGAGCAGCGACTTTGAATATATTTCTCTTGATAAAGATGAGAATATCAATGCGGAAATGAGAAAGGGGACAGGCTGCTGTAAGGGAGTAGTAAGAGGAAAGGTACAGGTAGTAAGAAATCCTAATGAAACTGTAATAGAAAAAGACAGTATAATAGTAGCGCATTCCACTGATCCCGGCTGGGTAATGGTATTTCCGCTTGCCAAAGGGCTTATAGTGGAGAAGGGAAGCCTGCTTTCACACAGTGCAATTGTGGCAAGAGAGCTGGGAATTCCGGCAGTGGTTGCTGTAAATAAAGTTACCGAGTGGCTGAAAGACGGTGATACTGTGGAATTGGACGGCAGCACAGGAGTAATAAGGAAACTGGAGGTATAATGGAGAGTGAAGTCAGCAAAAAAGTGGATTTTTCTATAATAAGGTATGCGCAATGCTGGGAAGATCCCGAAATCTTACTTGAAGCTCTGGATATAAAAGAGGGAGACATATGCATATCTATAGCTTCTGCCGGGGAAAACAGCTTTGCGATGTTAACTGAAAATCCCAGTAAGGTAATAGGAATTGATTTGAATCTTGTACAGCTCAGACTTGTGGAATTAAAAAAAGCTGCATTTTTATCTCTTGAATATAAAGAAATGCTGGAATTTCTGGGATTTAGGGAAAGTAAAAAAAGAACAGAGTATTACAGGTTACTAAAGAACAGCCTTTCATCAGAGACAGCGGAATACTGGGATAAAAATTTTGATTTGATAAAAGCAGGTGTTATAAATACAGGAAGATTTGATAACTTTTTTCAGATTTTCAGAAAAAAAGTGCTGCATTTTATACATGGTAAAAAAACAGTAGCGGAACTTCTGACTAAAAAAAGCAAAGAGGAAAGATATGAATTTTATGAAAAAAAGTGGAATAATGTCAGATGGAGAATTTTATTCAAAATATTTTTTTCAAAGTATACTGTGGGAAAGCTTGGAAGAGACCCCAGACTCTTTGATTATGCAGGCAGTACAAGTCTGTCCGGTCTGATGCTGAAAAAAACAAAATATGCCTTTACAGAGCTTGATGTGTCAGAGAATCCTTATATAGAATATATTCTTACCGGGAAATATACAAAAAATCTTCCCTTTTCCATGAGAGAGGAAAATTTTTATAAAATAAGAGATAATCTAAACAAGCTGGAATTACATAATGTAAGTATAGAGGAGTATTTGGAAACGTCAGATGAAATTATAGATAAATTTAATCTTAGTGATATATTTGAGTATATTTCAAGTGAAAAATACAAAGAGCTTATGAAAAAAATATATGAATTTTCTTCAAATAATGCAATACTGGCATACTGGAATATGATAGTGCCCAGAAGCAGACCAGAAGAACTGGGAAATAAAATTATCCCGCTTACAGAAACTGCTAAAAGTCTCCATGCCAAAGATAAAACATTCTTTTACTCAGACTTTGTGGTGGAAAGGATAGTAAAATGAAAACACTGATATTTATTCTGATAATTTTTTCACTTTACGGACTGCTCTTTTTGGTTATTGACAAACTTGAAAAAAAGGGTCGGGCAGATTCTGAACTGACGAGAAAGCTTCTTCATATAGGTTCGGGGCTTATAGCACTACTGTTTCCTTTGTTTTTTAAGTCACTTACCGGAGTGGTGTATCTGGGAATATTTTTTATTATACTGCTTTTGATACTGAGAAATATGGAAAAATTCAGCGGTGGGATCGGAAAGGCACTCAGAAAAGATGAAAGGCAGTCGAGGGGGGATATATATTTCATAGCAAGCATAGTAATACTCTGGGTTTTTTCATATTCAAACAGAATATTATACTATATACCGCTTCTTATACTTATCTTTCCTGATGCACTGGCAGCTCTTGGAGGAATGAAATTCGGAAAAATAAAATATAAATCTGTTGTTGGTGAAAAATCCGTAGAGGGATCGGCTATATTTTTTATTGTAACATTATTAATAACACTGGGTTCACTTCTTCTTTTTACAAAAACAGGACTTGGATTATCTGTGATAATTTCACTGCTGATGGCATTTTTATCTATGATTCTGGAAGCAATATCCTGGAGAGGACTGGATAATATATTTGTTCCGGTATTAAGCTTTTTTATTCTGAAAAGCTCAATGGAGTCTGATATTTTTACTACAGGAATAAACCTTCTTGTTACAATAATTTTATTTTTAATAGTTATTTTCGGTAAGAAGTATGCTTCTTTATCAGATGATGCGGCACTTACAGGAGCATTTTACTGTTATTTTGTATGGATTACAGGCGGGATAAAATGGACTGCGGCAACTTTTTTTCTTTATGTTTTGTACAGAGCAGTTACGATAAAGCCGGATTTTGACAAAAAAGAACCTTATAATTTTGCTACAATGCTTATTATATGCCTGCCGGCACTTTTCTGGCTTATTGTATACAGAATAACAAATATAGAGGATATTTTCTATGTGTATCTTACGGTTATTTCATCACATCTTTCGATAATCGGAACAGCAAGGATGAGATATACACATCCGGAAATTGATTTTAAGAGGGTGGTTTTGATAAACAGTCTTATAGGAATATCCTATCTGACAATATTTATGAATATTTTCTCGGAAGGATCAGAGAAAATAATCTGGATTTTCTGTATAATTGCAGTTTGTTTGGCAGCATTTATATTTAATATTTTACAGTCTGAAAGAAAAGATTATACACTGAATAAATACAGTCTTATAAAACATCTGCTGACAGTATTTATATGTTCATTTATAGTTTTAATACCAATATGGGGAAAATATTTTTTTAAATAAGGTGGTTATATGAAGATAAATATTATTTCAGAAACTGAATTGGAAAAATTCTGTGATTTTGAAAATTTTATTCTGGATAAGGAAAATGTGAAAAAATGCGGGGCCTTGGAAAGTGTAATTGTAGAAGAAGAGGGAGCTGTTCTGGCAAGGGCTTCATTATGGAATGCGGAAAATAGAATACAGAATAAAAAAACAGGATATATAGGACATTTTGCAGCTAAAAACAAGGAAGCAGGATTATTCTTAACAAGGTATATAAAGGAAAAAGCGAAGGAATACGGGCTGGAATATCTCGCAGGACCTTTGGACGGAAATACATGGAAGCAATACAGATTTATGGTAGAGGATAATAAAAATCCTTTCTTTCTGGAGCCGTATAATCCTCTGGAATGGCCGGAGATATTCGCAGAGTCAGGATATGAAGTAATAGGGGAGTATTATTCCGTAAAGGTAACAGAGCCTGAAAAAAAATTCAGGGTATCAGAGCGTATTAAAAAAGTAAGATTTTATTCTGATTTGACAATAAAAAAAGCTGATAAAGAGAATTTCGGCAAATATATAAATGAAATATATGATATATCTGTAAAATCATTCAGAAATAATTTTTTATATTCAGAAATAAACAGAACAGATTTTTTATCTTTATATTTAAAAATAAAAGATATCATAGATTTTGATTTTATATTTATGGTTTATAAAAATAATAAACCTATAGGTTTTGCATTTGGTATTCCAGATTATAACGAAAGATTATATAAAAACAAAATAGAAACCGTAATTTTGAAAACACTTGCAGTAAATCCCGAATATCATAATTTCGGACTGGGAGCAGTATTATTGGAAGAATTTCATAAAACTGCCATAGATAAGGGATATAAGAATATAATTCATGCACTGATTCATCAAAGCAACATGTCTGGTAAAATATCAGAAAAATATGGTGAAATTATGAGAAAGTACCATTTGTACGGGATGGTGACAGCATGAATATATCTGATATCCTAAAAGAATTAGCAGTAAAAATACCTAATAAAACTGCTGTTATAGATACTAAAACTTCATCAAGAATTTCATTTAATTATCTGGAAAAAAATTCATCAAAAATAGCTAATATGTTTAAAAAGGCAGGTCTTCAGGAAGGAGACGGAGTTCTGATATTTGTTCCGATGTCTGTAGAGTTATATTCTATACTGGCAGCAGTATTTAAAATGAAGCTTGTAGCAGTATTTATTGATCCTTATGCAGATTCAAAACATATAAAAAACTGCTGCCAGATATACACTTCTAAGGCTCTTATAATTTCAGGGAAAAAAGCAGGGTTTCTCTGCTATATGAACAGTGAAATAAGAAAAATACCTAATAAATATATAATTAACGGAAAAATACCGGGATTTAGAAAATTTTCCGAATATGAAGATCAGTCCTTTGACTTTGCATGTACAGAAACTGCTCCTGACACAAAAGCACTTGTTACATTTACGAGCGGGAGTACGGGAAAACCCAAGGGACTTGTAAGAACACACGGTTTTCTTGCTGCCCAGCAGAAGGTACTGGAAAAAAGTCTGGAAATATCTGAAAACAGCAAGGTTTTGACGGCATTCCCCATGTTCATATTATCAAATATGTACAGCGGGCTGACAAGTATAATTCCGAATACAGACCTGAGAAAAATAGGGGAGACTGACGGAGGTACTATCAGCGGTCAGATAATGTCTGAAAGTATAGATACAATACTTGCGCCGCCTTCATTTTTTGATAATCTGGTCGAGATTCATAAAAATACAGGAAGAAGTATACACAGTATAAAAAAAATTATTACAGGAGGAGTACCTGTATTTCCTGAAATTATGGAAAATTTGAAAAAATTATTTCCTTATGCAGAAATAAAAGTAGTTTACGGCTCATCAGAGGCTGAACCAATGTCAGAATTATGCTATAATGAATTAAATGAAAATGATATACAGAAAATGAAAAACGGAAACGGACTTCTTGCCGGAACGATTATTGAAGATATAAATTTGAAAATAATAGAAAATGATCAAAAGCTAAGTAAGGGAGATCAGATAAAAATACTGGAGCAGGGGGAAAAAGGGGAAATTATCGTGTCAGGCGGACATGTACTGGATACTTATCTGGATGCTGAAGAAAATAATAAGATAAAAATAACAGCTGATAATGAGAATTGGCATAGGACGGGAGATCTGGGCTATATAGATGCTTCTGGAAGACTCTGGCTTCTGGGAAGAGCAAAAGCGGAAATCTCCAGAGGCAGTGGAAAAATATATCCTTTTTCCATAGAGACAATGCTTTCTTTTGAAAAGGATATAAAAAGAACGGCAATTATAAGTAAAAAAGGGAAGATACTTCTGTTTATAGAGATTTTTTATACAGAGGATAAAGAAAAACAGCTTCAGATTCAGGATAAGCTGGAAGAAAAAATAAAAGAAATGAAAATTACTGTAGATAAAGTAATTTTTGCTGATAAAATTCCGGTGGATAAAAGGCATAACGGTAAAATAGACTACGGCAGTCTGGAAAGATTATCCGAAAAATATATATAGAAGGCGGAAAAGAAATGAAAGAAATTAATTTGGAAAAAGTAATATCAGAAGTAGAGAGATTATGCACAGAGTCAAATTATTTTCTTGACGAGAAAATAATGGATAGACTGAAAAAAGCTTTTGATACCGAAGTTTCGGATACAGGAAAAAATATTCTCGGGCAGATAATAGAAAATGACGAAATCGCCGGGGAAGAGCAGGTTCCAATGTGTCAGGATACGGGACTTACAGTTGTTTTTCTGGAAATTGGTACAGAGGTAAAGATAAGCGGAGATATTTACGAAGCAGTAAATGAAGGAGTAAGAAGAGGATATAAAAACGGGTATCTGAGAAAATCCATGGTAAGGCATCCTCTTGACAGGATTAATACTAAGGATAATACACCGGCAGTAATACATACCAAATTAATTCTCGGTTCAGATAAGCTGAAAATTATTGTAGCACCAAAAGGCGGAGGCAGTGAAAATATGAGCATGGTAAAAATGCTAAAGCCGTCTGACGGTGCAGAGGGTGTAAAGAGAGCTGTGCTGGATGCAGTACTTAATGCAGGAGGAAATCCATGTCCGCCGATAATAGTGGGGATTGGTCTCGGCGGCAGTTTTGAAAAGGCGGCAATACTGGCTAAAGAGGCTCTGCTAAGGGAAATAGACGATGAAAGTGATAATCCTGCGGACAGAGAACTGGAAAAAGATCTGCTGGAGTTAATAAATAAAACCGGAATAGGGCCTATGGGGCTTGGCGGGAAAAATACGGCACTTGCTGTCAAGGTAAATTCATATCCGTGTCATATAGCTTCTCTGCCGCTTGCCGTAAATATAAACTGTCATTCTGCAAGGCATAAGGAAACAGAATTATAGCGGAATAGTCTTTAATATATTTTATATGAAACCAAGGAGAAAAAATGAATATAGAAACCCCTTTGAAAAAAGAAGATATAGAAAAATTAAAAGCCGGTGATATAGTAAAAATTTCCGGAATAATTTATACTGCAAGAGATGCAGCACATAAAAAAATGTGTGAACTGCTGGAAAAAAAACAAGAGCTTCCTTTTGATCCGGAAGGAGCGGTCATTTATTATGTAGGGCCTTCCCCCGAAAAGCCCGGACAGGTCATAGGAAGTGCCGGTCCTACGACCAGCGGGAGAATGGATGCCTATACACCGTTACTTCTTTCGGCAGGAATAAAGGGAATGATAGGTAAAGGGATAAGATCCGATAAAGTCAGGGAATCAATAGTAAAAAATAAAGCGGTATATTTTGCGGCAACCGGAGGTGCAGCAGCTTTGATATCACGAACGGTAATAAGCTCGAGAGTCGTAGCCTATGAAGAATTAGGGACAGAAGCGGTCAGAGAACTGACAGTAAAAGATTTACCGGTTATTGTAATTAATGATATATACGGAAATGATCTTTATACAGAGGGACAGAAAAAATATAAAGAAGAATAGAAATGAAAAGGAGAGGAAAATGTCTGTATTTGACGAGTCACTTAAATTGCACGAAAAAAACAAAGGGAAAATAGAGGTAATATCAAAGGTAAAAGTGGAAAACAAGGAGGATCTGAGTCTGGCTTATTCTCCCGGAGTAGCTGAACCGTGTAAAAGAATAGCTGAAAATAAAGAAAATGTCTATAAATATACATCAAAGGGAAATATGATAGCAGTGGTGACCGACGGCTCTGCTGTACTGGGACTGGGTAATATCGGTCCTGAAGCGGCACTTCCAGTGATGGAGGGAAAAGCAATTTTATTTAAGGAATTTGCCGGAGTGGATGCTTTTCCTATATGTCTTGATACACAAGATACGGAAGAAATAATAAGAACAGTAAAGCTCCTTGCACCGGGACTCGGAGGTATAAATCTTGAGGATATATCTGCACCAAGATGTATAGAAATAGAAAGCAGATTAAAAAAAGAACTGGATATTCCCGTTTTTCATGATGATCAGCATGGTACGGCAATAGTAGTAACTGCTGGTCTTATAAATGCATACAGGTTTCTGGGGAAAAATCTTAAAGATGCAAGAGTAGTAGTTAACGGAGCAGGAGCAGCAGGGAGTTCCATCTGTAAAATGATAAAGGAGCTTGGTGTAAGTGATATTATTGCAGTGGATAAAACCGGAATATTAAACCGGGATGATATCAAAGACTATAATGAGCTTCACAAAGAACTGGCAGGAATAACAAATATAAATAATAAAAAAGGAACACTTACTGACGCCCTTGAAGGGTCAGATATATTTATAGGTGTATCAGCAGGAAATATACTAAAAAAAGATATGGTAAAGAAAATGAATAAAGATGCAGTAATTTTTGCTATGGCAAATCCTGTACCTGAAATAATGCCCGAGGATGCACTGGAAGCAGGAGCAGCTATAGTGGGAACAGGAAGATCGGACTATCCTAATCAGATAAATAATGTTCTGGCATTTCCGGGACTTTTTAAAGGAGCACTTGAGGCTAAATCAAAAAAAATTACAGAAGATATGAAAATAGAGGCTGCAAAGGCTATAGCCTATATTTTGAATGACGATGATCTAAAAAAAGATTATATAATTCCTGATGTCTTTGATAAAAGAGTAGTAGAAAGCGTAGCCGAAGCAGTAAAAAAAGTCGCAGTAAGCAGCGGCATATGCAGGTAGTAAGAATTTTTGTTAAATTTGACCTGTAATGTCAGCAGACTCATTTTAATATATTTTTATTTGTTGAAATATATATAAAGTAAGATAAAACAGTGTAAAATTATAATTTTAAATAAGGAGGACTGATTATGTCAAAAGAAGAAACTAAACTATATCTTGATGATGAGGAAACAGGACTTTCCAGAGAAACAAGCCATCCGAATTTCACAGAGCATTTTAGCGAAGAATTTTATTATGATTGTGTGGATGATGAGTCGCCGTTTGGAAATGATAATGGTGCGGATACTCTTTACGAACTTGAGGATTTATTTAAAAGCGGGGAATATAAAGGTAAAATACTCGGGCTTCCTAAAAAAATAGTATCAGTTGTATGGGATTTTCATTATTTGGAGCCTGATAATTTCAGCAAGAAAAAATTAGCTGATCTTATAGAAGAAGATGAATTTTCTCTGATTGCTACAGATCAGGTAATAATTGCCGTGGCATTAGGGGAAATAAAAATTACCGGAAAAATAGAACCTAAATTAAAAGAATTGGCGCTGAAGGCAATGAAACGTCAGAAAATAGTCTTTGAACTGCTGGGCTATGAAGGAAGCGGTACTTATGATAAAATTATGTCTGACTTAGAAAGTTTTGAAAATAAATGATAACGGAGAAAAAAATGACAGGAAAAATATTTTTGTCAGTGATATTAATTCTGACTGCAGGAGTAATATATCAGTGCAGTATGGGGAAAAGCAGGGAGGCTTCCGGTATGAAAACAGAAATTATCAATGCAGTAAAGAGAAATGATTATAATAAAGCTAAAGAACTTTTGGAAAAAGAAGCGGATGCTAATACAAAAGATGAGAGGGACAGAACACTACTTATGATTGCAGTGTATAATAACAATTATGAAATTTCTAAGCTGCTTATAGAAAACGGTGCTGATATCAATGAACAGGATGATATGAAAAATAATCCGTTTCTTTATTCAGGAGCTGAGGGACAGCTGGAAATTCTAAAGCTTTTGACGAAAGCCGGCGCAGACACAAAAATTACCAACAGATACGGCGGAGTAGCTTTGATTCCTGCGTCTGAACGCGGACACACGGAAACTGTAAGGTATCTCCTTGAAAATACAGATATAGATGTAAATCATATAAATAATCTGGGGTGGACAGCACTTCTGGAAGCGATTATACTTGGAAACGGCGGGAAAGAACATATAGAAATCACGGACTTGCTTTTGAAGCACGGAGCTGATCCCAATATAGCCGACAGGAACGGCGTAACTCCTCTTATGCATGCAAAAGAGAAGAAATATAAAGAAATAGAAACATTGCTTATAAATGCCGGGGCAAAATAATAAAAAACAGGGAGAATATCTTTTATGAAAAGTGAAAAAGAAAAAATGTTAGACGGGGAAATTTATAACGCTTATGATGAGGAGCTGGTAAAGGGAAGGATAGAAGCCAGAAAATCAATAAGGGAATTTAATGATATATGTGAAGATGAGCCTGAAAAGAGAGAAGAAAAAATCAGGGGAATTTTTGGAAAAGCCGGGAAAAATACCTATGTAGAATCACATTTTAAATGTGATTACGGATATAATATAAGTGTCGGTGATAATTTTTATGCTAATTTTGACTGTGTATTCCTTGATGTTTGCCAGATAGAAATAGGAGATAATTGTTTTCTGGCACCGGGTGTTCATATTTATACAGCAGCTCATCCGCTTGATGCAGCAGAAAGAAGCTCGGGGATAGAGTTTGCCAAGCCGGTAAAAATAGGAGATAATGTATGGATAGGCGGAAGATCTGTAATAAATCCCGGAGTTACAATAGGAAATAATGTAGTAGTAGCATCAGGTTCTGTAGTAGTAAAGGATATTCCGGATAATGTACTTGTAGGGGGCTGTCCTGCGAAAATAATAAAAAAAATCTAGTTATCATGAAAGATCAATATGGAAAAGAAAAAATCCCTGAAAGTTTAATCGGACTTCAGGGATTTTTCATTTATTTTACCGTGATAACTTTAAAAAAGTTATCAATAATAATCTCTTTGGTATATTGTGCAAGTATTGATTTGAGGTACTGGTAAAGCTGGCAGAGCTCATACAAAATGACAAAAAACTAAACTGCATATGGAAAGAAAAAGAGCTGGAGAATTGTCAAAAGTTTGATTTCTGTCATACAGAGGGATTCATAGCAGCATTAAAGGAAAGAGAGGAAAGTTATCCCACTTCTATAGGTTATTCACTTGCAATTCCGCATGGAAAGTGTAACTCGGTGTCAGAATCAGGAATTGCTTTTGCGAGGCTTACAAATGAAATAGAATGGGATGAAGATGAAGAAGTAAAATATGTTTTTATGATAGCTGTTTCGGAAGAGAATGCTACAAATGAACATTTGGAAATTTTGATAAAGCTTTCGAAATCTATTTTAGATGATGAATTCAGAGAAAAATTAGAGAAAACAGACTCAAAGTCAGATATTTTAGAAATCCTGAATAGATATACCGCTTAAGAAAAACGAGGCTGAGCAGCTAAAGCAGCCTCGTTTTTTCATTTTGCTGAACAGCAGGTCATTCAATACTATTTAACCTAAATAATAAAATTTTTTCTAATATCCTATTTTATTTGACGGAACATAGTTCTGAAAATATATATAAATATTAAAAACCAAAGAATAACAGCAGATATTGAGATGTTAAAAACAAGATTTTTAATTAAATAACTATAAAGTTTTTTGTTGACAGAGAAAGTAAAAAGTACTATAATTAATTATGTGAATATGGTTCCGATACCGTTTTTATTGAAAAAATCTTTCATAAATCACTTTTTCTTAAATAATCATTTTTTGGAGATTATTATTATTTATATAAATTGATATATTATTATCGGAACTATGTTCCGAAGCAATGTTAGAATTTATAATTGGTCAAATCACACCTGATATTGGAACAATAATATGGAAATGACAGTTATAAATTTGTCAGAAAAACAGTAAAAGGGCTGGTATATTACAGAGTGAAGGATTTTATGTTTTAAATAAAATACCGGAAGGTGGTCGATATGGCAACAAATAAGAAAAAAAGTAATTTAGCAGTAAGTATTTCCGCAGATACTGAAAAAAACAGCGGAAATAAAAAAAAGACACAGATAAAAGCTGACTCAGGAAAAAAAAGCAGGACTAAAACTGCGAAAAGAAAAAAAAGAGGTTATATAGAATACGATAAAGAGATACTTTTAGATTTGATAAAGGAGAAAATAGAGACTGGAGAACTAAAATATATATCTAAAATAGGAACCCTGAAGGGAATGCCCAGTTACAGATATATAAAAAAGCTATGGACTATTGAGGAGCTGAATGATATATTTGGTATTAAACTGAAGGTGTACTCATATACTAACGGCAAGATAATAAAGGAGTATTACAGAATAAAGGAAAAATATGATGTAATAACTTCCGATATAATGAAAAAAGAAACTGGTATATGCATAGATTCTATAAGAAGCCGTTTTGGGAGCTGGAATAAATTTTTGATTTTTCTTGGAGAACAGCCTGTAAGAAAATTAAAAAGGGTAAATCATACAAATGAAGAATTGATAAAACTGTATAAAGAAATATCATTGAAAATCGGAAAAGAAATATACGGGGCTACTTTTTCAGACCTGAAAGAAAACGGATTCCCATATTCAAGATCAGTATTATCCAGCAGATTTACCGATATGAATAATCTGAGAAAGTTAGCAGGCTTTGAGATAAAAACCGAAAGAATAACAAAATATTCAAAACAAAAATTAACAAATATGCTGTTTGTTAATTACAAAAAATACGGAAGAAGATTAACACAGACAGAAATCAAGGAGGATAAAAACCTACCGAATCCTTCTATAATTTTTAACTATTTCCAGACTACAGAGATAACAAAAGTATGGAATGAGGTTTTAGAAAAAACTAAGCTGTAAAACTAAAATGAAAAGTTATCTATTATTTAAATAAAAAAAAGAAATTCTCAGATATTTTAAAAATGAAATATCTGAGAATTTTTATAATTAAAGACTAAAAAAGCAGAGCAGAAAATCATATGTAATGTAATTAAAAATGTCAGCGATCTTTATCCGTAAGAAATCAGGAATCAGTTTAAAATGTTTTTTCTTTTGAAATAAACATTTACAAATAAAAACTAATAAAAAAATAATATGGAAATTAGTGAATATAATTCGAATATATGATAAAATATATATGTAACCGATGTTTTGTCAGAATAATATTTTCAAATCTAATTGTTCAATACTGAACAAAACAACAGAAATATCTATTTAAGCAGTAAAAGCAGCAATAATTCACATAGTCAGATTTTTATGGAGAGAGGAAGAATATGATAATTCAACTGAATGACAAAATTAAATCGAAGCTTACCAGTTCCGAAGAGCAGGTAATAAAGTATATTAATGAAAATGATAATAAACTGGTTGATATGTCAATAGTGGATATAGCCGAGGAAACATTTACCTCTCCCGCCACAGTTTCAAGGGCAATAAAAAAATGCGGGGTTAACGGCTTTATGGAACTTAGATATAATTTATCCAAAAGGAAGGAAGAAATAAACAGTTCCAAGGATATAAATGAAATTTTCAGCAAATCACTTATAGAAACAAGACAGACACTGGAAAACATTTCTGTTAACCAGATATTGGAAATAATCGAACTGATACAAAAAAGCAAAAAAATAATAGTAATAGCAAGAGGACTTAGTGAGCTCGTAGCTACAGAATTTTCGTTAAAGCTGGAATTAATGGATTTTAACGTATTTAATATATCAGATCCTAATATTATGAAAAAATTCAGCAGGGAAGCAGATAAAGATCATCTTTATATAGCATTTACACTAAAAGGAGAAGATCAGGATATTCTTACCACAATAAAAAATGCCCATTTAAGAGATGCAAATGTAGTAGCGTGCTCCTGCGGCAGCAATAAAGAATTGAGAAAATATTCAGATCATATAATACTGGGCTATAAACACTCTAATATCTCAATAAAAAAGTTTGAGGTGACCTCAAGACTTCCTTTATTTGTGATTTCAAGAGTTATTCTTGATTATCTGGTAATGAATTCAATGTAATAAAAATACTAATAAATGAAAACGGAGTTTCTAAATTTTAGACTCCGTTTCTAATTTTGAATTTTTCAGGAGTTGTAAATTACAAGGAAAGCATTGAAAACATTGATTTTTTGTGATATTTTTATAAACACTTGACATTGTCACTAATTAGTGATATAATCATTTTGTAAAGTAAATTAAAGGATATATTTTTTTGAAACTATATCACTAATTAGTAATAAATGGGAGATGATTTAGATGTTAAGAAGATTACCAGTAGAAAAAATGGGAGAATCAAATTTAGGATGGTTAAGAAGTAAATTTCACTTTTCATTTGCTGAATATTATAATGAGAAAAATATTAATTTTGGTGTATTAAGAGTAATAAACGATGATTATATAGCTCCGGGAACTGGTTTCCCGACACATCCGCACAGGGATATGGAAATAATATCATATGTGATAGAGGGAAAACTGACTCATAAAGACAGTATGGGCAACGAATCTACTCTTGAAAGAGGAGAAGTACAGTATATGAGCGCAGGAACAGGAGTTACACATTCAGAGTATAATAAACATGCGGAAGATACAAGAATTTTACAGATATGGGTTCTTCCGGACAGAAAAGGACATACTCCTAATTATGGCGAGTATAAGTTCAAATATGAAGACAGAATAGGAAAATGGCTGCACTTTGTATCGTCAAAAGAAGGAGATGCCCCGATAAAAGTCAATCAGGATGTTAATTTCTATGTTACTGAAATTGAAGCAGGAAAAGAAATGGAATTTGAGGTAAAAGAGGGTCGTCAGGCGTATGTAGTGCAGATAGAAGGAAAGTCGGAAATAAATTCTACAGCTATGAATCCGAGAGACGGATTGGAAACAATAGGGGAAAGCTTGAAAATAGCTGCACTGGAAAAATCGCATATTCTTGTGATAGAAATGAAAGAAAGAGAAGATTTAAAATAAATATATGAAAAGAGGAAAAAGATGGAAATGATGAATATAATAACTGAAATAAACCGTTATACAAGTATTTCAAGAGAAAGAGAATTAACAAATACAGAAAAAAATGAAAGAAATACATACAGAAAACTTTACTTGAAAAAATTCAGGGAAAATTTCAGAAATCATCTTGATAATATAAAAGTAGTATATGTAGATGAAAATGGTAATGAAATAAATACAAACTAAAAAAATCACCGGAATAAATGAAAATATTCCGGTGTTTATTTTTCAAAATACAGAAAAATATATTGAAATAAAAAAATAAGAATATTAAATTTGAGAAAGAAAAAATTTTATATTTTATATGGTCTGACAAAATGAAATGTAGTTTAATTATTTTGGAATAAGGAAAAATAATAAAAGTCGGTTTTTTTATATCAGGTTTTAAAAAAAATATACAACAGATAATTATAAAAATGTAATTTCAGTGAAAATATTTTCAGCAAAAAAATATTGCATATTCTGTGCTAAGAGGAATATAACATCAGCTTATACATAATTTTGGAAAGATTTTCATGAAATAATATGGTATATATAATATTAGAAAGAATCTAAAAAATTTGAGGTGAGAAACTTGATTTACACATTAACAACCAATCCAGCTATAGATATGAACATAAATACAAAAACTTTAAAGCCCTCACATGTTAACAGAACGGACGAAGTAGTTTATACTCCTAACGGTAAGGGGATAAATGTCTCGTTTGTACTTAGACATTACGGAATTGAAAGTAAAATTTTAGGTTTTTTTGGCGGATTTTCCGGACATTACATCGTAGATGAGATAAGAAAGAGAGACTATGTAATAGAGCCTGTATGGATAGATGACGAAATTACAAGAATCAATATTTTTATCAACAGTAACGGTGAAGAATATAAACTTGTCAATAAGGGAGGTAATGTAAATTCTGAAAAGCAGCAGGAGCTTTTGGATATGATAAAATCAAAAGACGACTGTACGCATTTATCTATAAGCGGAAGTCTTCCTGCAGGAATTGACGAATCATATTATCACGAAATATTGAAGATTTGTAAGGAAAAAGGTATAGAGATTATTCTGGACATAAGTTCAAAAGAATTGAAGGAGCTTTTGAAATATGAGCCTTTACTTATAAAGCCGAATGATGATGAAATAAAGGAAGTATTCGGCATGGAAATTACAGATGAAAACAGCGTAAAGGAAGTAATGAAACATCTTCACGGGCTTGGAGCCAAAAATGTTCTTATGACAATGGGAGCAAAAGGTCTTTATTTCTCGAATAAAGAAAAAATATGGTTCTGTGATGCGCCAAAAATAACACTTTTAAGTTCAGCATGTTCGGGTGATTCTTGTCTGGCGGCTTTCTTAAGCGAATGGCTTATGGGAAAAGATATCGAATACGCATTAAAAAAAGCTTCTGCTACAGGAGCAAATGTTGCCGAATCTATGGCAATCGGAGATTTGAAAAAAGTAGACAAATACATTGAGAGTTTAAATATCAAGGAGGTAAAGTAAAATGGGAAAAATTCTAGCAGTAACAGGATGCCCGACAGGGATAGCACATACTTTTATGGCTGAAGAAGCATTAAAAAAGGCAGCCGCTGAGTTAGGCGTAGATATAAAGGTGGAAACTAACGGTGCGGTAGGAGTAGCCAATGAGCTTACAGAAGAGGATATCAGAGATGCGGATGGAATTATAGTAGCCTCTGATAAAGATGCAAGAACTTATAGATTTGCAGGGAAAAGAGTAATAGAGGTTCCGGTAGCTGACGGAATTCGAAGACCAAAAGAGCTTATCGAGCAAATATTGGCCGGCGGAGGTACTGTAAAAGCGGGCGGAGCTGTAAAAGCTGAAGCAGCAAGTGCGGGAGCAGGACAGGAATCAATAGGAAGAACAATTTATAAGCACCTTATGAATGGTGTTTCAAATATGCTGCCATTTGTAGTAGCAGGCGGAGTTTTAATAGCAGTATCGTTTTTATGGGGAATTTATTCGGCTGACCCTGCAAGTGACCAATACAATAATATAGCAGCGGCTCTGAAAAGAATCGGAGGAGTTTCATTCTCAATGATGGTACCAGTATTCGCAGCATTTATAGCATCGTCTATTTCAAGCAGACCGGGAATGGTAGCAGGATTCGTGGGAGGACTTCTGGCAAATGAAACTGGGGCAGGATTCCTTGGAGGTATCATAGCAGGTTTTTTTGCAGGATATTTAGTATTATATCTGGTAAAAGCATTAGCAGGATTACCAAGACAGTTTGAAGGATTAAAGTCAATTTTCATTCTTCCTATATTAGGTGTTCTTTTGACAGGGGCATTAATGCTTCTTCTTGGAGGACCGGTAGCAGCTATTAATGAATCAATGATGAATTTCCTGGCTAATCTTCAGTCAGCTAACCCGATATTGCTAGGAATAGTAATCGGATGTATGTCGGCATTTGACTTCGGAGGACCGGTTAATAAAGCAGCATATGTAACAGGAACAATCTTGCTTGGACAAGGAAACTACTACTTTATGGCAGGGGTATCAGCAGCATGTATTACACCGCCGTTAGTAATTGCACTGGCTACAACAATTTTCAGAAACAGATTTACTGAAGATGAAAAAGCAGCAGGATTAGTTAACTATGTATTGGGAGCTACACATATAACAGAGGGAGCAATACCATTTGCAGCTGAAAGACCGCTTGTAAATATACCTATACTCATGATGGCATCTTCTATATCGGCAGTACTTTCTTATCTGATGAAAATACAAGTACCTGCACCGCATGGAGGATTCTTAATACTTCCAATAGTTACAAGAGGATATTTATGGGTAATTGCGATCTTAATAGGATCATTAATCGGGGCAGTAGTTTATGGATTATCAAGAAAACCTATACCAGCAGCTGAAGCAGCAAAATAATAATATAAATTAAACCATGTTACGCGCAAGAAACTTTTAGAATAGATAATATATTTAATTACAGAACAGGAGAAAAGAATGTTAATATCTGGAAAACTGGGATTAAGAAATGCTCTGGAAAATAATTATGCCCTGCCAGCTTTTAATTACACCAACCTTGAAGGAATTAAGGCAATTATAGAGGCGGCTGAGGAAATGAACTCGCCGGTAATAATTCAGGTAACACAGGGAGCTATAGATTATGCGGGATTCGAATATTTGAGAGATTTGGGAACAGGAGCCGCAGCCAGAAGCAAGGTACCGGTGGTTTTACATCTGGATCACGGAAAAGATTACAATTATCTGTTAAAAGCTTTTAGATACGGATGGACATCGCTTATGATGGATGCCTCTCATGAAAGCTTTGAAAATAATGTAAACATAGTAAAAGAAGTAGTAAAAATGGCCTCTCCTCTGGATGTAGCAGTAGAAGCAGAGCTTGGAGTAATAGGCGGAAAAGAAGACGACCTTGAGGTAGATGAAGCAATTTATACAGAAGTAAATGAAGCTATAGAATTCGCAAAGCAGTCAAACTGTGATTCACTGGCTATTGCAGTAGGAACTGCACACGGTATCTACAAAGGTGAAGTAAAGATAAATTATGACAGAATAGAAGAAATAAAAAAGGCTTCGGGTATTCCGCTGGTTTTACACGGCTCATCAGGTGTTCCTGATGAAATGGTAACCAAAGCAGTAAAGAGCGGTATTAATAAAGTAAACTTTGATACAGAATTAAAGCTTGCCAATCTTGCAGCATTAAATAAATTCCTCACAGAAAATCCGGGAGTATATGATGTGAGAAAGATATATAAGCCATGTATAGAAGCTATGAAGGAAGTAGTAAAAGCTAAAATAAGAGCCTGCGGTTCAGAAAATAAATCATGGATTTAAGGAGTGGACTAAATTGGAATTAATGGATTTAATTGATAAAAGATGTATAAAACTGGAAGTTGATGCAAAAAATAAAAATGATCTGTTTGATGAAATGATAGGGTTATTATATGATGCAGATAAAATTAAAAGTAAAGAAGGATTTAAAGAAGGAATTTTACATAGAGAGGCACAGAGTTCCACAGGTCTGGGATTCGAACTTGCAATACCGCATGCGAAATCAAAAGAAGTAAAAGTGCCGTCAATAGCAATAGGTTTCTCTAAAGAAGGTCTGGATTATGACGCAATGGACGGAGAACCGGTTAAACTTATATTTATGATCGCAGCGCCTGAAGACGGCGGAGATCTGCATGTTATGCTTCTTGCAGAACTGGCAAAAATGCTGATTTATGAAGATTTCAGAGAACAGCTGCTAAATGCCAAAAGTGCTGACGAGGTTATGGATATAATTAGAGATAAGGCAAAGAAACTATAAAATATGTAATTTTTGGAATGAAAATGTCTGTTTGAAAAAGCAGGCATTTTTAATTTTATGATTTTTATATTTTAGTATGTAAAATATGTGAAATATAAAAAATGTCTGTCATAATAAAACAGATAATTAACTATTATAATAAAATCATTATTTTTCTGGTATTGCAAAGTTAGATAAAAAAAGTTAAAATGATCTAAAATAGAAATTGGAAATTTATCGGAAGTCGGAATTGACAGTGAGAAATATGCAATTTACAAACTACAGGAATCATTGGGTAGATATATCGAATGTTTTAATCTAAACGGTCTGACTTTAAGATTAAATAGTTGATTTAAAGGAGTGGTTATTATTAAAGTTATAGATTATCATGTACATTCTGATAATTCATTTGACGGAAAATCAGATATTGACAGCACCTGTCAGGAGAGTATAAAAAAGGGGGTACAGGAAATCTGTTTTACCGAGCATTTTAGTGTTGATCCGAGAGATGTGAGCTTTGGTGTTTTAGATTACTCGAAATATACCTGCGAGATAAATGAAGCACGAAAAAAATACGAAAAGTATTTACTGATAAAAAAAGGTCTGGAAATTGGTGAACCGCATCTGGCAGAATACAGCGAGGAGCTGAAAAACTTTCTTGGAGGGACTGATCTTGACTTTATAATAGGTTCTGTTCATAATATTAACGGGGTAAAGTTACGTCTTTTTATGAAAAATAAAAAAAAGCATGATATTTATCAGGAGTATTTTGAAGAAATATACAAGATGGCGGAAACAGCAGATATTGATGTAATAGGACATCTTGATATGATGAAACGGTATGCGTATGCTGAACATGGAAATTATCATATTGAAGATTACAGGAGAATAATACAGAATATTTTAGAAAAAATAATTCGGAGAAAAATAGGACTGGAAATTAACTGCTCAGGCCTGAACCATGATGTAAACGAAATGTACCCAAAAGTAGAAATTTTAAAATGGTATAAAGAATTAGGCGGAGAAATTCTCACTATAGGTTCTGATTCCCACAAAAGTGAAAGTATTGCTTCCAAGAATGGGAAGATAATGGAAATGGTGAAAAAATTAGGATTTCAATATATTTATACATATGAAAGCAGAAAAAGAACACCTTTTTATTTATAATTTTTAAAAATACAAAATATCGGGCAGGTATCATGGTGAAATAGTTTATACAACGTTTGGTATGGAAATTATTATAGAAATAATTTCCATATTTTTATTATCAGACTAAAGAATAAATAATAGATATTTCAAATATTTGTCAGTATATATAAATACCATTATATGTTTAGAGATAAAAATATTTTTTTTTTGAGAACAGACTTTCATTTTTTAGGACAATAATAAAATTTAATGATTTTATTATATCTATAGAAGTTTTAAGAAATGTAAAGTAATCCGGATACAATTAATTTTCTTATTAAAACACTTGATTTATGATAATAAAAAAGTTAAAATAAATATGATTAACAAAGTTATTTTAAGGAGGAATTTATGTTGAATGATAATGAATTTACAATAGAGGATATCAGAAGAGTAGCTAAAAGAGCAAAATTTTTGAATACTGCTTTAATAGTCCTGACATTAGTTTATTTTGTACTGAGCTGGGTTTTAAACGGCATGTTTGCATTTGGTGATCCGACTCTGGTTATATGGATATTCAGCGGAGTATCAACAATACTGGCTGTGATTATTCTTATTTTTTCTATACTTACTTTTGGAAAAATGAGATTTTTGCAGATAGAAGGCGGAGGGCAGCTTCTGGCTTCAAGTATTATATTTACAATATTTGCATTTTTTGGATTTTTATTAGGAATTGTAATATTAATATTATCGGGAATGTCAATAAGAAAAATAAAAGAATCTATGGAGATACTGGAAATAGAACACAGCGGGAATATTAACCTCGGAAATGACAGAAACAGCGACGACGAGAAAGGGGTTTGGGGAAAATAATGTTTAATAAAATATTTCCGGAGCAGGTGTCCGGAGAAACAGAAATACTGCAAAATATAGAAAACGTGGAAACTGCAATCGGTAAAATAGGCGAAGGCCACTATGTAAAAAAGGAAAATGATACTATTACAATAATACCAAAAGGTGCTCTTAACGTATTAGGAATGACACATCCAATAAGAAATTACAGAAAAGTAATATTCAAGCCGGTAAAAACAGGAGATTTTTCTACAAAACTTGAATATACAGTATTTCGTAAACTGGCTAAATCTTCGACGGTCATATATATTATATTCTTAATACTGGATATAGCGCTTATTGCCGGAGCAGTATACACTGCTGTTACTTTCAGCGAACTGGCGCCGCTTTTGTTTATGGCAGCAATTGCCTGGATTTTTATATCAGGCTGTGCATTTATATTTGATTACTTTGTGTTATTATCAAAAGGTGCGGTTTTGAGAGGATTTAAGAAAAATATACTTAGAAGACTGACAGCCTTGAGCGAAGCGGCATCAAGAGCCAGACAATAATACAAGGCGGTGGATTTTTTGGACGATAAGAACAGGGTAATGGCAGGGGCGAAAAGAAAAGCTGTAAGAAATATTATTTTCGGAATTATATATAATATAATCTTTTTTATGATTATAAAGCTTGTTTTGGAAAGTAATTCCGAATCATATGAAAGTGCACTTATGATTTTGATATTTTCGGCTGTTTTGTTTGTGATGTCTCTGGTATTTTTCCTAATGTGGTTTTGGGAAAAAATGGGAAATTTTTATGTTATTTTGAAAGAAGACAGGATTCCGAAAGCTTTGCTTCTGGGGATAAGTTCCGCACTTATGCTTATTCCGGGATTGAATGTTATTTCTGTAATATGTGCTTTGATTTTTTTGATTTAATTTAATAAAAATATATCCCGAATTCTCTTTGTGTTTTATACATGATGAGATTTTCGGGATTTTTTATTTTATATCAGTCAGATTGAGATATACTGAATATCCAATAACCAATATCGCCTATTTCATAATGCCTTGGCGGACCGCTTCGGCTCCTGATAATTTTACAGGCAATTCTGTAGTTGTCAGAGTAGTACTTATATTGCTGTTAAATTTTATTTTATTTACGAGTTGCTTAAATCTTTTTTATGATTTTAGCAGGATTTCCTCCTGTAATAACATTTTCAGGGACATCTTTTGTAACAACAGCACCTGCTGCAATAATCGAATTTTTTCCGATTGTTATTCCCGGAAGAATAGTTGTATTCGATCCGATCCAGACATTTTTACCTATAATAATCGGGGCCGGATAGAGAGTACCTCTGTCTTCAGGCCTAAAACCATGATTAAGAGTCGCAAGTATTACATTATGCCCGATGAGAGTTCCGTCACCGATGATAATACCGCCTTGATCCTGAAAATGACACCCTGCATTGATAAATACATTTTTACCGACTGTTATGTTTTTGCCGAAATCTGTATAAAACGGCGGAAACATGGAAAAAGTTTTGTCAGCCTGTTTTCCGGTTAAATCAGAAAAAATATCTTGTATTTCTTCCGGCGTATGAAATGAATTATTTAATAAGTCAGTTATTTTTCTGGCTTCCAGACTTGACTGACACATGAATTCATAGAGTTCTGTATCAGACAGAATAGGCTTTTGGTTGTTAACATGTAATAAAAAATCATTTATATTCATTTATATTCTCCTTTATAATTAAAAATGTGCAGCTCAGAAAAATTTACCATTCCGTAAAAATGCGTATGCTTTTCTGATTATTTAAAATTATAAAATAAAAAATTAACTATATCAAATACTTATTTTAAATATATAATCATGCTTTACAGACATGATAAAAAAAGTTATACTATATGTAAATATTATAACAGCGGAGGGATAATATGGAACTCAGAGTTTTAAAATATTTTCTTGCAGTCGCAAGAGAAAAAAATATAACAAAGGCTTCTCAAATTCTGCATATAACTCAGCCTACTCTGTCAAGACAGCTTATGGAGCTTGAAGAGGAGCTGGGAAAAACTTTGTTTATAAGGGGAAAAAGAAAGTTAATCCTTACTGACGAAGGAATTTTATTAAGAAAAAGAGCAGAAGAAATACTGGAATTAGTCGAAAAAACTGAAAAAGAAATTATGAGCTCTGACGAAATAATAAATGGTGATGTATTTATAGGCGGGGGAGAGAGTGAAACCATGCGGCTTATAGGACAGATATCAAAAAAGCTTCAGGAAAAATACCCATCTATATGTTATCATTTATTCAGTGGAAATGCAGATGATGTTCTTGAAAAGCTTGATAAGGGATTATTAGATTTTGGAGTTTTAATAGCCCCTGTGGATATAAGAAAATACGAGTATATCAAATTTCCCAAAACAGATATATGGGGATTATTAATGAGAAAGCACAGCCCCCTTGCAAAAAATAAAGTTATAAAGCCGCAGGATATATTAGATATTCCGCTTATTTGTTCGAGACAGACACTAGTCAGGGAGGATATTTCAAAATGGATAGGGAAAGATATAAATAATCTCAATGTTGTCAGCAGCTACAATCTGATCTACAATGCATCGCTTATGGTAGAAGAGGGAGTCGGCTATGCATTGTGTCTTGATAAATTAATAAATACTACCGGAGACAGTGCTTTGTGCTTTAGACCGCTGGAACCGAGGCTGGAGGTCGAAGTATATATCGTATGGAAGAAATCACAGATATTTTCCAAAACCAGCAAAAAATTCTTGGAAGTATTGCAAATGGAATTATTGGAGGAAATTTGAGCTTCTTAATCTAAGCTGAATAAAATGGTGTTACTAATGATTGCTTTCGGCTTTCATATAAATTAGTATAATCTGCTTATGAAACAATATGTCTTTTTTAGGTCAACCGTATGTTAATAAGTATCTTTGCACAAAAACAATTATGAAATTAAAAAGGATACTTATCAAATTATAAGTATCCTCAGAGATAAAATTTTTCTATATTTTGAGCTTTTTACCATATCTGAGATCTTTTCTCAAATCCTGAATTTTTTTATCCATTTCTTCTAATTCCTGAAATATTTCTTTCTCATCATCGCTGGTCTCAATAACATTTTTTATTCCGCCGTTATTAATAACAATTCTCTTATTTCCCATCAGGGCAAGCAGAGGATCATGAGTAGCCATAAGTACTATTTTTTCCTCCCCTACGAGCAGCTCAAGAGCTTTTTTTCTGTCAATGCCGGCATTTTCTATCTCATCTATAAGAACAATAGGTGAAGAACTCAAGATTGCCGTATCGGATATCATAAGTGCACGTGACTGGCCGCCGCTGAGACTCGTAACCGGTGTATCAAGCGTAAATTTTTCTCCTGCAAGATTATTGGCGTTTTCTATAATTTTGTTTATTATTTCTTCTTTATCTTCAACCATTCTGCTGGCAGCATGAAGCTCCAGAAACTCATAAACACTTAAGTCCATTATAAAATTCATGTTTTGTGAGAGCTGTGCTACCATTTTGTTACCTGATGAAAGCCTGTGAGAAGTGTCTACATTTTCATCATTAATGAGGATATGTCTTTTTGTAGGAGTATCTCCCTGGGCTGTCCATTCAATATCTGCAAGAAGTCTGCTTTTACCGCTCCCAGTAGGACCTACAATACACAGAATTTCTCCTTTTGATATCTCAAGCTTTTCAAAATTCTCCTTATTTCCGCTTTTATCAGTTCCGGGAAGAAGAGTAAGCTTTTCTATAATGTTTTTTTTCAGTCCGAGAATTTCTGACATTTGGTCTACATAATTTTCAATAAGAGTGCTGATTTGTTCTTTAGTAAGAGCCCGGTCTTCCAAATCAAATTCACTGATTTTATCCAGAGCCTCTCCAAGGGAAATGGTTTTATCAGACATATCTATAAGATTTTCTTCAAAGGTTTCTTCCAAAAAGGGGTATTCTTTTAATAGCTCATCAATTGTTTTATTTATTAATATATTATTTTTCATTATTTATCACCCAAGTCAATTTTTCTGATATTTCCCATTTGATGCTCGGCACCTATACGTGTCTCGCCGAGACAGTAAGAACAAGTAGCGGAAGGCATTGGGAAACGTAATTTTTTTCCTTCAAGTGTTTCAAGATTTTCATTTTCTTTATATATTATAGTAGAGAATTCATAAGCACCCTGACCTGTAAGTCCATTTACATGCATAACCACTGCATTCGGATTAACTGAATTTACCCTTGAAGCAAAAACCTCTCTTTCAGCCTGTGAAACTATATCGCCCTTGGTAATAACCACGATATCTGCTGTTTTCAGCATAGGACCTATCTTCTTGGGAGTATTTATCCCGCTTAGATTATCTATAACACAGACAGCCTTTATATTTTGTATATATGGCGAGCATCTGTTACATAATCCTGCACTTTCTGTGATAAGGACATCAAGATTTTCTTTTAATCCCCACTGAACTACCTCTTCAATATTACTTACAAAATAATGATCAGGACATAGCGAACCGGAAAGTCCTTTTTTTACAGGAACTCCTGCTTTTTCATAAAGTTTGTCGTCGTCAGTATAAAGACAGTCAAATTTTACTACGCCTACCTTAAGATTTCTAAGTTTCAGATTTTCTATAGTTTTTATTATAAGGGCTGTTTTTCCTGATGAAGGCGGCCCTGATACAGTAATTAAATTCATTTTATACCTCCTTAGTATTTTCAATTAATATTTTTGTACAGTTGTCAAGTATCTGATCTATGTCATTTTCATATAAATAATTCCAGCCTGCCCAGAGAAATTTTCTGTCTTCGACATTATTTTCCACATCTGGATGTACACTTGGAAAATAACCCTGTTTTGAAAGTATTTCACCAGTTTCTTTGCTTGAAAGAAACTCTGCTGTTTTATCAAGAGAAGCACTTTCACGATTTTTAATAAGCATAAATATAGGTGAAATTATAGCTCCGTCTTTGGGCCAGTTTACAAACATTTCTGATCTTTCCGGCAGCATTTTGGAGAAAAAATAGGGTATTATTGTTATTGCCGGTTTATTTGCCTTTAATTTATCTGCTTTAACCATTTGTGAAGGATGAAGACTGTCAAGAAAATTATTTTTTAATTTTCTGATTCCGTCATAGCCGAATCTGCTGTGCAGGGTAATAAGAGCAGCATTGTATAAATCAAGGTCACCCATTGGAATACTAATGCTTTTTTCAAATTCAGGGCTCAAAAGATCTTCCCATGTTTCCGGACATTTTCTTCCTTTCAGCTCTGACGGATTAACAAGCATAACTGCAGGTACTGTACCTATCACAGCATAATTTCCGTATGGATCCTTCAGACCTGTATTATCAAATATTTTATTATATTTTTCAAGTCCTGTTTTATCTTTAAATAGAGATTCTTCTTTTATTCTGTTTTTCAGATTCCGGCCAAAAAACAGTTCAAAGCCTGTAGAGATAAATATATCAGGTATTTTTGAGAAATCATTGTCTTTTATAAGATCTTCCATCCATCCTGAGCCTGATGATGCAGATTTCAAATCATAATTCAGCTTTATTTCAGGATTATCAGAATCAAATTTTTTGAAGGCTTCCAAAAGAGGAAGTCTTATGGGGCAGGGAAGAAGCCCTGAAACATCTGTTCCCCCAGTTTTATATTCTCTGGCTTCTGCGGTAATATCTGCATCATATGTATCAAATGAAGAATTCAGCGTATCCAGAAGTATTTCCAGATTTATCTTTTTTGTTTTTGCTGCCATCTCAAGAGTTAATTTATTTAGAAGGGCTGACTTGGAGCTGTCATCAAACCCGCTTATATTTTTCGATTTTAAAATATTTACCGAAGAAGGATATTTTGATACAATTTCACCTAGTGTCATTTCTTTTTTTATCATAAATATTACCTGCTTTCTAATTTATATAAATATCTTACATAAATTTTCACTAAAAAAATGTAACATTGGTTACAATTGATGGCTATATTTTATGAATGTGTGCTGAAATGCCCTGTTTATTTATTAAAGGATGTATAAGAAGAGAGTTGCTATTTTATGGAAATGTATGGTATAATCACTATAAATCAAGAAGAAAAGGAGTAAGTAATTCTTAAATTCTTTGTATCAGTACATATCTAAGAGTATTTAAGTGTTATTTGCTTCTCTTCTTGGTTTTAAATTAATAAACAGGAGGAATAATATGTTTAATGAAAAATCCTATGAATTGAAAATAGGAGAAAAAACAGTAAAGATAAGCAGCGGTAAAATAGCGAGACAGGCAAGCGGAGCAGTAATAGTAGAATGCGGAAAGACAGTACTTCTGGTTACAGCGACAAGAAGTAAGGAAGTAAGAGAAGGGACAGACTTTTTCCCGCTGACAGTGGACTATATAGAAAAATTTTATGCTTCCGGAAAATTTCCCGGAGGTTTTATAAAGAGAGAATCAAGACCGTCTACAGACGAGGTGCTTATAGCAAGATTGATAGACAGACCTATAAGACCGTTATTTCCTGAAGGGTTTTTCTACGGAGTTCATATAGTAATAACTGTAATCTCTTTTGACGAGGTAAATCTTCCGGAAAATCTGGCAACACTAGGAGTATCGGCGGCATTGTCAATATCTGATATACCTTTCGCAGGACCGGTGGGAGGAGTAAATGTAGGTTATATAGATGGAAAATTTGTGCTTAACCCTACACCTGAGGAACTGGAAATAAGTGATATCGAACTGTCTGTGGCAGGTACTGCAGATGCAGTAACTATGGTCGAAGCAGGAGCAAATGAAATTCCCGAGGATATAATGCTGGAGGCTATTATGTTCGGGCATGGAAAAATAAAAGAGATGTGTGAAGAACAGGAAAAATTCATAAGCCAGTTTGAAGTAAATAAAATGGAGTTTGAAGTGGCAGAAGTGAATCCCGAAGTAAAAAGTTTTATAGATGAGAAAGCAACAGAGGAACTGGGGGCTGCTATAGAGAAACACGGGAAGCATGAAAGAGATGATGCTATAGATGCTCTTTTTGACAGACTTCTGGAAGAATTTTCCGCATCATATGAGAATAATGAAATACCTGCTGATATAGCAAAAGAATTTAAAAACTATTATCATGATTTAATGAAAAAAATGGTAAGAGAGTCTATTTTATATAAAAAGAACAGACCGGACGGAAGAAAGACGGAAGAGATAAGACCTATAGATGTGGAGATAGACACACTGCCTATACCGCATGGTTCTGCATTGTTTACAAGAGGAGAAACACAGGCACTGGTAACGGTAACGCTGGGAAGCAGAGTGAATGAGCAGATAGTAGACGGAATGGAAGAGGAGTCAAGAAAGAAATTTTACCTTCATTATAATTTTCCTCCTTATTCAGTGGGTGAAGCCGGATTTATGAGAGCTCCGGGAAGAAGAGAACTGGGACACGGAAGCCTTGCTGAAAGAGCATTAAAGTATATGATACCTGAACAGGAAGATTTTCCTTATACAATAAGAGTAGTTTCTGAAATTACAGAATCAAACGGATCATCATCACAGGCAAGCATATGCGGTGGATCGCTTGCATTAATGGCAGCAGGTGTGCCGATGAAGAGTTCTGTAGCCGGAATAGCAATGGGTCTCATAAAAGAAAATGAAGAATTCGTAGTTCTTACTGATATTCAAGGATTGGAAGACCACCTTGGAGATATGGACTTTAAGGTAGCAGGAACTAAAAACGGTATTACAGCCCTTCAGATGGATATAAAGATAACAGGAATTACAAGAGAAATAATGGAGATTGCATTGAAGCAGGCTCACAACGGAAGAATGTTCATACTTGATAAAATGAATGCCGTTATTCCGGAACCAAGAAAAGATGTCTCGGAAAATGCTCCGAAGATTCACTTTATGAAGATAGATCCTAGTAAGATTGCTATCTTAATAGGTCCTGGCGGAAAAACAATAAAATCAATTATCGACCAGACAGGTGCAACAATAGATATAGAGGATGACGGAAGCGTAGCCATCTTTGTAAAAGAAAAATCAAGTCTTGATAAAACAATAGAGCTTGTAAAATCTTATACACAAAGCGTGGAATTAAACGCGGTTTACACAGGAAGAGTAGTTAAAATTGCCAAATTTGGAGCCTTTGTAGAAGTGCTTCCGGGTAAAGAAGGACTGCTTCATATTTCTGAAATAAAGAAAGAAAGAGTAAATAAAGTAGAGGATGTCCTGAAAGAAGGGCAGATAATAAAAGTAAAAGTTATTGGAATGGAAGATGAAAATAAATTTAACCTGAGTATGAAAGCTTTAGAAAATGAGAAAGTAGGAGGTAATGATGAATCTGCCAAATAAATTAGCAGTTTTAAGAATAATATTAGTCATTCCTTTTGTCTTTATCCTTAGTTTTGGATTAAGAATAGAAGGAATAGGTGGTTTTATATTAAGAATACTGGCTTTTTGGATTTTTGTAGGAGCATCAATTACGGATTTTTTAGACGGCTATATAGCCAGAAGAGATAATCTGGTAACGAATCTGGGGAAACTTCTGGATCCCCTTGCAGATAAAATTTTAGTGCTTTCTGCACTTGTGGTATTTACTAAAAATGATCAGCTTTCAGTATGGTTTGTTTTGTTAATTCTTTTTAGAGAGCTGGGAATAACAGGTCTGAGATCTATAGCAGCGGCAGAAGGAAAAGTAATTGCGGCAGAAACTCTCGGGAAATGGAAAACAGTTTCACAGATCATCGCAATACTTATTATAATATTATTTCCTCTGGGAAATATGTTCGGTACTTTTATAATGATTATTCCTCTTGTTCTGACTTTTATGTCTGGATATGAGTACTATGTGAACTGTAAAGATATACTGAATAAGTAGGAAGGTATTAAATTATGTATTTTATAGGAAATATTTTATTAAGAGTAATAGATATTTATCAGATCATAATATTAGTTTCTGTGGTATTATCGTGGATTGACAGATATGGTGAAATGGGAGTGACAAAATTCGTAAGACAGCTGACTGATCCTTATCTGAATAAACTCAAGGTGATAGTTCCTGTCGGGGGGATGTATTTCGACCTTTCACCGATTATAGGACTTTTGCTTCTGGGATTGATCAGGCAGATTGTTGTCAAGATATTTTGGGGATTTTAAAAAAATAAAATTATAATACAGGGCTTGGAATCAAATAAAATTATTTGTTCCGCCCTTTTTTATTTACCGGTATTATATTTTCTGCAGTCTGCTTAATCACTTACAGTGACTTATTCTAAGAAGTATTTGGAATAGAAAAAAATACATTGAAGAAGAAAAAATTATGTTGTATAATAAAAACAACAAAGTATAGGAGTAAAATTTTATGAAGATAATAGAAGAGCTTCAAAAATTCGGACTTACTAAAATAGAAGCACAGGTATATTATGAGTTATTGAAAAATCCTGATTCTAACGGTTCACAGATATCAAAGAAAATAGATACACCGCGTACATCTGTATATATGGCATTGGAAAAGCTGTATTCGCTTGGTTTTATTTATCTTATTCCCAGTCTTAATGAAAGAAAAAATTATATGGCTGCCGATCCTGATAAATTAGTAATGAAGTTAAAAAGCGAATATATGAGAAGTGCGGAATTTCTTGAAAATGAACTGCTGAAAATACATATAAGAAGTGATAACGAACAGTTTATAAATCTCAGAGGTGAAGAAAATATCCTTGACAAAATAAAAGAGATATTAAATAATACAGAAAAAGAAATCTATATGAATACTAACATTAATCTTATGTTATTTGAAACAGAACTGGAAAATATACTGAATAAAGGGGGAAGAGTGATTTTATTTAGTTTTGAAAAGCACAAACTTACCGATTCACGAATAGAAGCATATAATAAGACAGAAAACTACATCAGTGATCCAAATAAGAGGCTGATGCTTGTTTCTGATATGAAAGAAGTGATTATAGGCAGTTCTGATGCAACACATGGTTTTACGGGAACGTATACAAAAAATCCCCTTCTGGTAAATATAGCAGCAGAACATATTCATAATGATATTTATTTATATAAACTGGAAACAAAGTTTGGGAAAGATTTTTGGAATGATCTGAAAATAAGTACTTTAAATGAGGAGAAATAGGAGGAATTAATATGATAGTAAGTGATGAAAGCTTGAAGCATACCGAGTCAAGGCTTAGACAGCAGTTTGGCCTGAGTCTGGAGGAAGCAAAAGAATATTTGAAAGTAAGTATAGAAAGAAAAATAAGAAGACAGTTTGGGAAAACAATAAAAGAGGCTGAGCCTCATGAAATATATTATGCATTATCAAGAACAATTCTGGATTACAGCATAGAAAGCTGGTATAACACAACAAGAAATTACAATGAAAAACAGGTAAAGCAGGTTTATTATTTTTCAGCAGAATTTTTAATGGGAAGATATATGGGAAATAACCTGATGAATCTCCAGATATATGAAGAGATAAAAGAAGTGTTAAAGGATCTGAATATAGATATAAATATCATCGAGGACAGCGAGCCTGACCCGGGTCTTGGAAACGGCGGACTGGGAAGACTTGCAGCGTGCTTTTTGGATTCACTGGCAACCTTAAAAATGCCGGGGCATGGTTACGGAATAAGATATAAGTACGGGATGTTCCAGCAGAAGATAGAGAACGGTTATCAGATGGAATATCCGGATGACTGGCTGAAATACGGAGATCCGTGGTCTATAAAGAGACTGGACAGAGTATACGACATAAAATTCGGCGGTGAAGTGGAAGTACATAAAGATGAAGTAGGAAAAGAATATTATAAGAGAATGAATACAGAAACTATCAATGCAATAGCCTACGATGCTCCGATACTCGGATACGGCACTGAAACCGTGAATACACTGAGACTGTGGGAAGCAAAATCTCCTCAGGGATTTGACCTTCAGCTTTTTAATGATCAGAAATATCTGGAAGCCAGTGCAAGCGCAGTAAAAGCAGAAGATCTGTCAAGAGTACTTTATCCTAATGATACAGAAAGAAGCGGTAAGGAGCTGAGATTGAAACAGCAGTATTTCTTCGTATCAGCATCGCTTCAGGATATAGTAAGAAAATATAAGGAAAAGTACGGCAATGTATTTTCGGGATTTGCAGATAAAATAGCCATACAGCTTAATGATACACATCCTGTGGTAGCAATACCAGAATTAATGAGAATATTCCTTGACAGTGAAAAAATAAGCTGGGTAGAAGCATGGGAAATATGTCAGAAAGTATTTTCATATACGAATCATACAGTCCTTGCAGAAGCTCTGGAAAAATGGGATATTAATATATTCAGTTCGCTTCTTCCGAGAGTGTATCAGATAATAGAAGAGATAAACAGAAGATTTATGACGGAGATAAGTAAAAAATACCCTGAAGACTGGGCAAAGCAGCAGAGAATGTCAATAATAGGAAACGGAGAAGTAAGAATGGCGTGGCTGGCAATAGTAGGGACGCATGCCATAAACGGAGTTGCGGCAATTCATACAGAGATTTTGAAACATCAGACATTAAAAGACTGGTATGAGCTTTATCCGGAAAAATTTCAGAATAAAACGAACGGGGTAACACAAAGAAGATGGCTTCTTAAAGCAAATCCGGAGCTGGCAGGGTATATTACTTCACTGATAGGCAGTGAATGGGTAACTGATCTTTCTGAATTAAAAAAGCTGGAAAAATATATTGAGGATGATAATGTACTGAATAAGCTTCTTGAGATAAAGCATAAGAAAAAACAGGATCTTGCCGAATATATAAAAGAGAATAACAATATAGAGGTAAATATAGATTCTATATTTGATGTGCAGGTAAAAAGACTCCATGAGTATAAAAGACAGCTTCTGAATGTGTTTCATATAATGGATCTGTATAATAAGATAAAAGAGAACCCTCTGCTGGAAATAGTTCCGAGAACGTTTATTTTTGGTGCTAAGGCTGCTCCGGGCTACAGAAGGGCGAAGTCGATCATAAAGCTGATAAATGCAGTAGCTGAAAAGGTTAATAATGATCCTGAAATAAATGATAAGATAAAAGTTATTTTTATAGAGGATTATAAAGTATCACTGGCAGAAAAGATAATTCCGGCAGCAGATGTATCAGAGCAAATTTCCACTGCTGGAAAAGAAGCATCAGGAACAGGTAATATGAAGCTCATGATGAACGGAGCCATGACATTAGGGACACTTGACGGAGCTAATATAGAAATAGTAGAAGAAGCCGGGGAAGAGAATAATTTTATATTCGGTCTGAAGGCTGACGAGGTGGAAAGGCTGAATCTTTACGGAAAATCAAATCCGCTGGAGGAATACCATGTAGTAGAGGGCTTGAAAAAAGTAATAGACCAGCTTGTTGACGGAACATATTATGATAATCACAGAGGGCTCTTTAAAGAGCTGCATGCCTCACTGCTGAATGGTGTGGAGGGAGGCAAACCGGATCAGTATTATGTACTGAAAGACTTTGCTTCATACAGGGCAACACAAACCAGACTGCAAAATACATATAAAGATAAGAGAAAATGGGCACAGATGATGCTTGTGAACATAGCAAACTCAGGAAAATTCAGCTCTGACAGAACTATAAAAGAGTATGCAAAAGATATTTGGAACATCAGTTCATTTGAATAAAATTTTCATTAAATAATAACAAGATGTTGTGAAAAATTAAAACGGTAAACACTAGATGTAGTGAAATGCCGTTTTTTTTAATTTGCACTACAAAAAAAAGCTTGCAAAAAATCTTAAATAAAGGTATAGTTGTTATGTGGGAGAAAGTGGTAAGAAGTGGTAAAAAGTGGAAAATGATATGAAAATAGGTGAGTTGCTATGTTTATGGGAGAATTTACCTGCAAGATAGATGATAAAGGCAGGTTTATGTTACCGGCTAAGTTTAGAGAGATATTACAAAATGATGAATTCGTTATTACAAGAGGTCTGGATAACTCAATAGACCTTTTTCCAAGCAGCGAATGGACTAATATCGAAAATGAACTTAGAAAGCTGAAAAGAACAGACAGTAAGCACAGAGCATATCAAAGATTCGTATTATCAGCAGCCACAAAACTTACAGTAGATAATCAGGGAAGGGTAAATCTGCCGAATTCTCTGGTGGAGCATGCCAAAATAAATAAAACTCTCATTGTAACAGGCATGGTAGATAAAATAGAAATATGGGCAGAAGAAGTATGGAAAGAATATATTGAGAAAACAGAAGCATCTATAGAAGATATAGTTGATGAAATAAATTTTGATTTTTAGGAGTAAATTGTGGATTATCATAAGCCGGTTTTATTTGACGAAGTAATTGAGAATATAGTTACCAATGAGGAAGGAGTATACTTAGATTGTACACTGGGAGGAGCAGGACATACTCAGGGGATTTTGGAAAATACTTCAGAAAAAGCAGTGGTAATTGCCATAGATCAGGATGATGATGCAATAGAGTTTGCCGGGAAGAAACTGGAAAGCTACAAAGAGCGTATAAAAATATTTAAAGATAATTTCAAAAATCTGGATACTGTTCTGTATATGGCAGGATATGAAAAGGTGTCGGGAATTCTTATGGATATAGGAGTTTCATCATATCAGCTTGATGATCCTGAAAGAGGTTTTTCTTATAAATATGAGGCTAAGCTGGATATGCGTATGAATAAAAACGCTAAGATCAGTGCATATGAAGTAATTAACGAGTTTTCAGAACAGGAAATAGCAGATATATTATATAAATACGGTGAAGAGCCGAAATCAAGAAGAATAGCAAGAAAAATAACCGAAGCAAGAAAAGAAAAAAAAATAGAAACAACAACAGAATTAGCAGATATAGTAATTAGAGCAATTGGGAAAAGCATGAAGAGACATCCGGCCAAAAGAACTTTTCAGGCCGTAAGAATGTATGTGAATCAAGAATTGGAGGTTCTCGAAGAAGCATTGGAAAAAGCTGTAGAACTTTTAGAAGATAGAGGGCGATTATTAGTAATAACTTTTCATTCTTTGGAAGATAGAATAGTTAAAAATAAATTTAGAGAATTCGAAAAGCCATGTAAATGTCCGCCAAATATACCTATTTGCGTTTGTGGTAAAGAAAGTTTAGGAAAGGTCATAACTAAAAAGCCAATTGTTGCCGGCGAGTTAGAGTTAAAAGATAATTCAAGAGCACATTCTGCAAAGTTAAGGGTTTTTGAAAGGAGAGCATAATGGTTAAGAGAGAGAGAAAAATTGATGTTATAGATTTGCCTGTAGTAAAAAGGACCATAAGACAATATGATAATTTTGAAACAGTGCGTAAGCAACACAGAAAAACGAGAAGCAGAAACAACGCAAAGTTGTATATGAAAATATTTGTGTATTCAGCAATTTTTATGGGTGTTTCAGCATTCAAAATGACAACACTGTATGATGTAATGGATCTGACGATGAAGCTCCAAAAATTAAATACAGAAATATATGAGACTGAATTGGTTATAGATGATCTGAATTATTCGTTTGACTCAAAAGAAAATTTGAAAGAGGTAGAAAATCTGTCAAAAAAACTTGGTTTTGTAGATGACAGAGATATAAGATATGTTAGATTTAATTAAAATAGTTGGTAAATTCTTTAAACAATATAATATGAAATCTTTTTAACTAATGTATATTAGGAGAAAAGATTTTTTTTATGCAAATTTTTTTTATTTATTGTAATTATAATGAGTATTTTGACTTTTTGAATACAGTAAATCCGGATACAGCTTATAATTTAAAAAAAAATTGTGAAATATATGTGAAAGAAAATCTGCATAAAAAATTTTTGGATTACTGTTTGGATTAGCTGAAATCAAAAAAGGAGTCCATTTTTTGAAAAATATTTGGTACTGTTACCGCATACTATCTTAAATGGAACTCCAATATAAAAGATTAATCGTAAGAAAAAAGCATATAAATTACAGAATACCAAATTTTAACAAAGATAATTTGATTTCTAAATTTTTTTATAAAATTTGTATTTAATATGAAAAGTTTTCAGATAATTTATTTTGGAAAATGCTTGACAAAAAACAGCATCTGATAATTAATTGAATTTGCCCAGTATTCCCAAGTATGACCTCCCGGTCTTTCAACATAATCATGAGGAATATTCATTCCTAAAAGCTTTTTATGCAGATCTCTGTTACTTTCGATAAAAAAGTCATTTATACCGCAGTCAATGATAATATTGACATTTTGATTCAAAAACTCGGAAGAGAGAGTGGAAATAGTATAATCATCCCAGCTTTCTCCGCTTTTTGAAGGATCAATTACTTTATTTATACCCCAGTTATTTTTGAAGTTTTTAGGATCAACTCCGCCGCTCATACTTCCTACAGAACCAAATGTATCAGGATGCTTTATTGTCAGATAAAGAGCACCGAAACCACCCATACTGAGCCCTGTAACAGCCCTTCCTTCTTTTTTGGCAATAGTCTGGTAATTTTTATCTATGTATTCAACTATTTCTTTTCCCACAAATGTTGAAAATTTTGAATTTTTATTGATTTTACTGTCTATATACCATTTATCATAGTCACCGTCCGGAGCAACAAGAATAACACCGTATTTATCTGCTAATTCTTCAACAGGAGTTTGTTTAACCCAGTCGGTATTGTCTCCGCTCCAGCCGTGAAGCAGATATACCACGGGAAAATTTTTAGATGAGTTCTTATATTCATCCGGTGTAACAACAGTTGTCTTGTATGATTTTCCCATTGCCCTGCTCGGAATATTGACAACCTTACTTTCATAGGTGAAAATTACGGCACTTAGAATAAAGAAAACCATGATTCTGATAAAGCTGAATTTTTTCATTTTTAACCTCCTAAAATTAGATATAAAATAATTACCTCTAAAATTATAACCTGATATTCAGGGAAGTCAATTAAATTATAAGCAAATACTTTTTCAGAAATATAAATATATTCAAAAAATAAAAGGAAAACCGGTGTTGTATAATATGCCGGGATTGCGGAAAAAAGTATTGAAAATAGCAGAAAATATATACAGAATGATAAAAATGTACAGAAAAATTTTTCGGAAAAGACTGTTGAATTATATTTTGCATATTAACTTAAGTCTTTTTACATATAAAAGATTTATTTATAATTTTTAAATTACTGTAAAATATATTTAAAAAATCTTGTATAAATAGACTTTTTATTTTATACTATTAGTAAATATCCAAAAATATAAAAAGGATAAATAGTTAGGAGCTATAATGGATAATGACTTTATAAAGGCAGAGGTCTCAAAGATTTTTGACGGGATTGTAAAAATCAGAAGAGATATACATATGAATCCTGAGCTTGGGTTTGAAGAGACTGAAACATCGCAGAAAATAAAAGATTTTTTGACAGAACACGGATTAGAGGTACAGTCTGCTGTGGGGACAGGAATAGTCGGTATACTTCATAACGGTTTGGGAACAGTAGCTGCAAGCAGGGCTGATATTGATGCACTTCCTATAACAGAAGAAAATGAAGTGGAATATAAGTCCAGAATAAGCGGGAAAATGCATGCTTGCGGACATGATGTACATACAGCGGTACAGCTTGGGGCAGTAAAGTTTTTTGCCGAAAACAGGGATAAATGGAAAGGGACAATAAAATTTATTTTTCAGCCTGCCGAAGAAACAACAGGGGGAGCCAAGCCTATGATAGAAGAGGGAATCTTAGAGAATCCCAAGGTAGAATATATTTTTGCACTTCATGCCGCACCGGAGATAAAAGCAGGGAAATTCGGTATAAAATATGGAAAAATGCATGCTTCATCGGATGTATTTGAAATAAAAATACACGGGGAATCAGCGCACGGAGCACTTCCGCAGAACGGAACAGATACAATAGTAATTGCTTCGCAGCTGATCAGCTATATACAGACAATAGTGAGCCGTAATATAGATCCGAGAGAAGAGGCAGTTATTACCATAGGTAAAATTTCCGGAGGCAAAGCGGAAAATATAATATGCGACCTTGTAAAGCTGAAGGGGACAATCAGAACTCTTTCTCCGGAGATCAGAGAGTATATATTAGATAAAATGCGTAATAGCGTAATAAAATTTGTGGAAACTCTCGGCGGCAAGGCGGAGATTTTCATAAGGAACGGTTATGATTCTGTAATAAACAATGATGAGATTACAGCAATACTGGAAAATAATATAAAAGAGCTGTACGGGGAAGACAGCATTGTAAAAATTGATAAGCCGAGGATGGATGTAGAGGATTTCAGCTTTTTTCTGCAGAAAGCAAAGGGAGTGTTTTTCAGACTTGGTGTAAGAAATGAAGAAAAGGGAATAATCTATGATCTTCATCATCCCAGATTTAATGTTGATGAGGAAAGTATAAGATATGGTATGGAACTGCAGATAAAAAATTTGATAAGTGTATTGGAAATGGGTGAATATGAAAAAGGGAGATAACATAACAATAAAAATAGAAAAACTGGTATTTGGCGGAGAAGGACTCGGACATTATGACGGATTTACGTTTTTTGTTCCTATGTCGGTACCAGGGGACGAAGTGGAAGCAGAAATTATTTCACTAAAAAAGGATTACGGGCGTGCCCTTATAAAGAAAATTATAAAGCCATCAGAGGACAGAATTGCCGGTATGGATAAAATAAGCTTTGAAGATTTTCAGGGCTGTGATTATGCAATGATAAAATATGATAAACAGCTGGAATATAAAAGCAGTATCCTTTTAGAAACAATAAAAAAAATCGGGAAAATAAATGATGAAATTAATTTTGAAGGTATCATCGGTGCTGAGAATATAACCAACTACAGAAATAAAGTTTCTGAACCGTTTGCCAAAAAAGACGGGAAGATAATAACAGGATTTTATCAGAAAAAATCTCATGATGTCTTTGAAGTAGAAAATAATATACTGAGAAGCAAAATTGCCGATAAGGTAGTAAATGAACTGCTTGAGAAGCTGAATGAAGGGGATTTTACCGTTTATAACGAGGTAAATAAATCGGGATTTTTGAGATATCTTCTGGTAAGAAATAATTCCCGTAATGAAGTAATGATAACAGTAGTGATCAATAAAACTACTCAGTTAAAAAAGCTTAGAACCGTACTTCTGGGACTTACAGAAAAATACAAGGAAATAGTTTCTGTGTATATCTCACTGAAAAGCGATGAAGGAAATTATGTTCTGGGAAATGAGCATAAGCTAATCTATGGCTCAGAGTATCTTGAGGAAGAGCTTGACGGGATAAAATTCAAGATATATCCGGACTCGTTTTTTCAGATAAACAGCGAGCAGACAATAAAGCTGTATAATAAAGCTATGGAATATCTTGGAGATTCTGAGGATAAAAGAATAGTGGACGCTTTTTCGGGAACAGGTACTCTGGGGATGCTGATTTCCAAAACAGCAAGAAAAGTGTACTGTATAGAGAGTATGGAAAGCTCTGTTATATCTGCAAAGCATACTGCTGCTGAAAATAATATAAAAAATGTAAGATTCAAAATAGGAAAAGTGGAGAATAAGCTTCCCGAAATTTTAAAAAATACAAAAATGGACGGAATAATATTTGATCCGCCAAGAAAAGGGATAGACGAGAATACCCTTAAGAGTATCGGAAAGCACGGAATAGAAAGAATAGTTTATATTTCATGTAATCCGTCTACCTTTGCCAGAGATGCTAAGATACTCACTGATTTGGGCTATAGGCTCGAAAAGCTTGCGGCTGTGGATATGTTTCCGCAGACTCATCATATTGAGGTTTGTGGTCTATTGAGAAAATAATGGTAATAGCATATATATTTATGATTTTTATAATTAAATATTATTGAATTTATGAATTACTAAGTGTTGTTGTGTTAAAGAATACCATATGTTATACTTTTGTTTAGAAGAGTATAATTAATTAAATATAAAAATATATTTGATTGTTAACTCTAATTAATATACATAGCCATCAAAGAAATTTATTTGAAAGGAGATTTTCCAATGGCTAGAGCTGATTTGTTAAAAAAGTTATTCAGTAGTTTTAAACAAGATGATAAAGATTTATTTTATAAAGTTGCAATAGAAATAATAGAAGATGAGCAAAAAAAGAATCATGGAATATTAGCTAATGATTTAAAGAAAATATTAAATGGAAATTATCAATTTAAAAAAAATATGTCAAATTTTATAGTAGATACTCCGAAAGATGATAGTAAAGATGCTTCATTAGTAGAAATTCATTATCCAGATAAATATTTTAGTGATTTAGTTACAACAAATGAAAAAATTGAACAATTAGAAGAAATAATAAGAGAATTTAATAATTGGGATGTATTAACTAGTAATGGTGTATTTCCAACTAGGCGCATTTTATTTTATGGACCACCAGGATGTGGGAAAACACTTGCAGCAAATGCACTAGCATCTGAGATCGGAATTCCAATGATTTATGTTAGGTTTGATGCATTAATTTCCTCTTATTTAGGGGAGACCGCAAGTAATATAAGAAAGGTTTTTGACTATGCAAAAACAGATAGTTGGATAATTTTTTTTGACGAATTTGATGCAATTGGTAGGAGTAGAAATGATACATCAGAGCATGGAGAAATAAAGAGAGTAGTTAATGCTTTTTTACAACAAATTGATAATTTTCATAAACGTTCATTAATAATAGCGGCGACTAATTTTGAACAATCACTAGATTATGCAATTTGGAGGAGGTTTGATGAAACAATTAGATTTGATATGCCAACAAATGAAGAAAAAATGAGAATATTTAAGATGAAAATGAAAAAGTTTAATGGACCAGATCATTTGTTAATTAATTATATGGATGATATAGAATCATTTTCGCATTCAGATATTGAAAGAATTTGCCATATTATTATGAAACAATGCATTTTGGATGGAAAAAAAATATACACTAGAAATGATATAGAATATGCTGTAAAAAAACAAAAAAATATTGTGGCTTTAAGAAAAACACAATATTAATTGATGGAGGTGGATAGAGGAATATGGCAAAGTATAAACATCTTGAAATAATCAGGGAGAGTAGAATCAGTAAATATCGTTTTCATGCGAATACAAAAGCACCACGTCCTCCTTTACGTGATTTTGGAAAACATGGTCAAAAATTAAAAACTGAATTAGATAATACATTAGAAAATATTGTACTTAAAAGAAAGGACATTGGTATTCAGTCTGAAAATTTATTGGTTTTAGAATTAATTAGTGATGCTCTGGCTCCTGATATTCTTGAGGAAATGTTAAATAAGTTCAAACTATATCTAGTTGAAGAAGAAGAAATTCCAAATACAAATAATTCCAAGTTGATTATTCAATTTGAAAATGAAGATTCATTAAATGAATTCAATAAAGAAAGAGAATTATGGGAAAGTGATTCAAAAATTAATTCTATATTGACTTACGCTAAAAGGAGGGAATTGTTCCGAGCAATTGAAAATATTCGTGAAGTTTCAAAAAATGATAGATTAGGAATTAGATTGAAAAAATATTTAGAAACTAAAATTTCGTTTTTAACAGAGTTTTTTATTGTAAATATAGATGTTTGGTTTAATGGAGAATATAAAAATGTTATAGAAATAGAGAATCAAATTAAGCAAGTATTAGGAACTGGAGGAAGTAAATTATTAGGGGATTTATTTGAAATTCCAAGTTTATTACTTGGTAGAGTTCTTGTAAATGATTTTACATTGAACGCATTACTTAGCATGGATATCATAGCATTGGTGGATTTACCATTTAGTAGTATATCTAATGAACCGTATGAGTTATATAATTGGGATTATAATCCTTTGGTATCTGATGAATTAGATGATAGTTCACCGTTAGCAACAATTTTAGATTCTGGAATTTTCACTGGTAATCCACTATTAAAAGATGTTGTAGTAGCTGAAGAAATGTTTGATGTCACAGAGGATACTCCAACAGATTTAAATGGTCATGGTACTGCTGTTGCTGGAATTGTTGTTTATGGAGATTTTAATGAATGTCTAAAAAATAAAAATTTCAAACCGTTAGTACGGGTATGCAATGGAAAAATTATGCATAATGAAAATGGGAGACCATGTTTTCCGGAAAATAAGAGACCTGAACAACTTATAAAAGAAGCAATAGAATATTTCTATACTAAGTATAATTGCAGAATATTTAATTTATCTGTTGGAGATAATGAACACATATATAATGGAGGAAGACAGTTTGCATGGGCTGAAATGTTGGATCAATTATCAAAAATGTTAGATATTGTTATAGTTGTAAGTGCTGGTAATGTATCTGATCCAATAATTAATAATTTTAATTCAAGAATTGATTTAATGGAAAAATGTAGAGATCAATTATTTTTTCCTGAACATCGTTTAATTGATCCGGCAACGTCAGCGTTAAGCATTACAGTTGGTTCTATAGCTAAATTTGGAGAACCAGATGGACTACCTAATAGAGCAGGTAAATTATCTGTTGGTAGAGAAAAACATCCATCAGTATTTACAAGAATTGGAAAAGGAGTAAATAAGGCAATAAAACCAGAATTAGTAGATTATGGGGGGAATTTTGCAATTACTAAGTTAACTGGTGGAGGAATAAGGTGGATGAAAACAGATAGAAAATTATTGGAACCTACTTTAAATAATACAAATGAAAATATTTTTAAGGGATATTGTGGTACAAGTTTTTCAGCTCCACATGTGACACACATAGCAGCTAGAATTGAACGTTCTTTAGAAGAACAATTTGGTGAAAAACCAACTTCTAATTTAATTAGAGCTGTGTTGATTAATTCTGCAAGATGTACATCTGAAATGTTAGAATGGGCGGAGAATTCCGCAGATGTATTTTATACAGGAAAAACTAATCCAAAACAAGATAGGCGTCTTCGACTTATTGGATATGGAAAAGCTGATGATTCATTACTTTATTCAGATGATACTAGAGTAACATTAATTGCAGAAGATAAATTAGAGTTACGTTCTTTTCATTTGTATAAAATACCTGTTCCTAAAGAATTTTTAAATGTAAAAGCTGAGAAAACTATTTCAATAAGCTTAGCTTATAACCCTATGACTAGATTAAGTAGAAAAAGTTACTTAACCAATAATCTTTGGTTTGAAGTATTTAGAAGAGTAGATGAAGACACTCTTCTACAATATAAAGCTAAAAAGGAATCTGGCAATGATTCGGAAGAATATTTGAATTCAATTCCAAGTGAATATAAAGCAGCATTTTCACCTGGTAGTACAGAAATTTTGAAAAGCACTCTACAACAGAGAATTTGGAGAAAAGGAGCAAGTGGAGGAAAAGATTTATTATGGGATGAAAATGAGCCATTTATTTTCATTTTAGTCACTGGTAAAGAAAAATTCAAATATACTGAGCAAGAAATACCACAAGATTATGCTCTTGTTGTGACTTTTTTACATTCTGGAGAGGAAAAAATCGATTTGTATAATACTTTAAAAAATAAAGTTCGAATACGTGAACAAGAAATTAAACAAGTTGAGCGTATACGTGCCAGAGGTTAAATATATTTTTATAAAACTTCTTTATTAAAAAGAAAATGAAAAGTTCATTCTAGAATTAGTACTTTTTATTTGATTTTTATAAGGAGTTTTTTTAATGAAAATCTTTTATATTTTCTTAATGTAAATTATTTCTTGCTTTTAAACTCTTATTTTGGTATAAGTAACTAGAGAAAATTCTAAAATAATTTTTTGTCATAATGTATTAAAAAAGACCGCAAAGTATTGAAAAATAAAGGTCACAATAGAAAAAAATAAATCACATTTGTGAAAATGTATTTGTAATATTGTTAAATTCAGATATTAAAACTGAATTTATCCGAAAAAATTTTAGTGAAAAATTTTTATGTGCCGAATACAAGGAATAAATAAAACGGAGAGTGAATATGAAAAAGAATGAAGACAGGCTTTTAGTAAAAATAGCACAAATGTACTACGAAGAAAATAAAACACAAAGCGAAATTTCAAAAATACTCGGAATCCACAGAACAAGCATAAGCCGGATGCTTAAAACAATAAGAGAAAAGAAAATAGTAAAGATTTTTATTAATTATGATTTCGGGGGAACATTAAGCCTGGAAGAGGAGCTTAAGAGTGTATTTGGATTAAGAGATGCCGTAATAGTACCGTCTACTCCAAATCAGGATAAGAAGATAAAGGTAAGTCTTATAGGTGCAGCAGCAGCGGATTATCTCGGAAGGATAGTAAAAGACAATGATCTTATAGGTGTTTCCTGGGGTGAGGCCTTGGCAGAAACTGTAAATGCCATGGAAAAAAAGGATTGTAAGGGAGTGGTATGTATTCCGTTAATAGGAGGACCTTCGGGAAAGCTTGCCAGCTCATTTCATGTGAATACCATAGCTTATGAAATAGCCTCCAAGCTGAATGGAAAGTCCATGCTTATAGATTCGCCGGCTATTCTTGAAAGTGAGGAAATAAAAAAAGCACTTATGGAAACTGAATATAACCATGAGCTGTCTGAATTATGGAAGAAAATAAATATTGCAGTATGCGGAATAGGGAGTCCCCTGATCAGCAAGCATTCAAACTGGCAGGGCTTTTATGCGGATAATCTTCTGGAATCATTAAAAGGAGAACAGGTAGCGGGAGATATATTATCGAGATTTTATGATATAAACGGAAAAGTTTTGGATACCATTATTTCCAAAAAAATGATAAGCTCTGAACTTGATAATTTGAAAAACGCTGATTATTCCATAGGAATAGCAGAATCTCTGGATAAAGTCGCCGGAATTCTGGGAGCTTTGAGGGGGAAATATATAAATGTACTGGTAACAACTGAGGAAACAGCAGAAGCAGTTTTAAAGATGAATAATAAAGCATAAAGCAAAAAGAAGACTATAATTTTTATGGTCTTTTTTTATTTTAGCAGTATAACGGCTTATTTGGATAATATTTCCGACATATATTGCATGTATGGAAAATGAAATTAATCAAAATTTATTATTATTGAGTTTTATCAGTTTTTATAAGTGGTTCGTAAGATTTATTTTTTCTAAAAGTATTTTTCTGAAAAAATATAGTTGACATTGAAAAAAATTTTTCATATAATCAAGTTATCACAAATGTTAATTAAAAATCACAAAAGTGAGAAAGGAGAATTATGACTGAAAATTGGTTGAATTTAGAAGGAAACGTAGTAATAGTCACAGGAGGATCTTCCGGAATCGGAGAGAGTATCGTGAAAGAACTCCTTGAACTGGGGGTTTATACTGTAAATGCAGATATTCACCCGGGAAAAACTGAGCATGAGAATCTTTTATACATAAAAACAGATGTTTCCTCAAAAGCAGATATAGATAATCTTATAAAAAAGGTTATGGAGAAATACGGAAAAATAGACGGGCTGGTGAATAATGCCGGAATAAATATACCAAAGCTTCTGGTAGATGCGAAAGATACAGGATCAAAGTATATGGCAGATGAAACAGCTTTTGACAAAATGACTTCAATAAATCAAAGGGGGCTTTTTCTGATTAGTCAGGCTGCCGGAAAAGTATTCGTAGATCAAAAACACGGTGTAATAGTAAATATGTCTTCTGAAAGCGGAGCTGAAGGCTCAGAAGGACAGAGCATATACGCAGCTACGAAGGCGGCTTTAAACAGCTATACCAGATCATGGGCCAAGGAGCTGGGGAAATATAATGTACGTGTAGTCGGAGTGGCACCGGGAATAATGGAGGAAACAGGACTTAGAACTATTGAATATGAAACAGCTCTGGCTTATACAAGAGGGATAACAGTAGAGCAGCTGCGGGAAGGATACAGCAAGACAAGTACAATACCATTGAACAGAAGCGGTAAATTAAGTGAAGTGGCAGATTTTGTATGTTATCTGTTATCTGAAAAAGCAAGCTATATTACAGGAGTAACATGCAATGTGGCAGGTGGAAAAACAAGAGGATAAGGAGAAAAATTATGATAGTAATCTTGGCAGGACATGGAAAAATCGGAACAGCGATGTTAGAGTCAACACAAATGGTAATAGGGGAATGCAGTAACTTTTTTTCTGTAGAATTTTATAAAGGGGAAGGACCTGAGGATATCATAGAGAAGTATAACAAAATACTTGAAGGAAGAGAAAATGAAGAAGTCCTGATAGTGACTGATTTATTTGGAGGAAGTCCGTATAATGCAGCAGCAGTACTGGCAATGAAAAATGATAAGGCAGAAGTGATTACAGGATTATCACTTCCTCTCTGCGCAGAGCTGGCCACTATGGAAGCAGTAAGTGCAAAAGAAGCATCTTCATATATGAAAGAGGCAGGAAAAGAATTTGTAAAGTCGTTCAGAGATCAGACTTTAGAGGATGAGGAGGAATTATAGATGATAATTAATCTGGCAAGAATTGATGACAGGCTTATTCACGGGCAGGTAACCACAGTCTGGTCAAAGGAGGCAAATGCAAACAGAATTATAATAGTCAGCAAAGAGGTAAATAATGACGAGATCAGAAAAACTCTTGTGAGACAGGCAGCACCTCCGGGAATAAAAGTAAATGTGGTAGATGTAGAAAAAGCCGTAAGGGTTTTTAATAATCCTAAATATGATAATGACACTGTTTTCTATCTTTTTACCAATCCCGGCGAAGTTTTGGAGCTGGTAGAAAGCGGTGTGCCGTTAAAGAAAATAAATATAGGGGGAATGTCATTTAAAAACGGGAAAACGCAGATTACAAAGGCAGTTTCAGTAAACGAAGAAGACGTGGCAGCATTTCGTAAATTAAAAGCCCTTGGGGTAGAACTGGATTTACGTGTAGTAATATCTGATCCGCCGGTTGATTTTGAAAAAAAATTAAGCGAACACTTTAATTAAGGAGGAATAGGGAATGGAATTAAGTATTTTACAGATAGTCTTAATATTTATATTCTCATGTATAGCAGGTATGGGAAGTGTACTGGATGAATTTCAGACACACAGACCTTTGATTGCCTGTACAGTGGTAGGACTAATATTGGGAGACGTAAAAACAGGGGTAATCCTGGGAGGTACTCTGGAACTGATAGCCTTGGGATGGATGAATATAGGAGCTGCACAGTCTCCTGATTCGGCACTGGCGAGTGTAATAGCAGCAATACTGGTAATAGTAGGGAAACAGGATATACAAAAGGGAATAGCAATTGCACTTCCCGTAGCAGCAGCCGGTCAGGTGCTTACAGTATTCGCAAGAACAATTACCGTAGCATTTCAGCATGCAGCAGATAAAGCAGCTGAAAATGCGGATTTTAGAAAAATAGAGTTTTTACACTTTAGTGCATTGTTTATTCAGGCGCTGCGTGTGGCAATACCATCTACGATAGTAGCAGTATTTGTAAGTGCCGAGATGGTAGATAAAATGCTTTCGCTTATTCCGGACGTAGTAACAGGCGGACTGGCAGTAGCCGGAGGATTTATAGTAGTAGTAGGTTATGCGATGGTATTAAATATGATGAGTGTAAAATATCTAATGCCTTTCTTCTTTTTGGGATTCGTGGTAGGAGGTTATCTGAATTTCAGCCTTCTGTCATTTGGAGTAGTAGGACTGGTAATGGCGCTGATATATGTACAGCTGAATCCTAATTACAAACAGGGAAGAACAGTTGCAGAAACAATACCGGGAAATAGTGCTGCCGCAGAATACGACGACGAACTGGAGGACTAGTGTCGTATCCCGTTCACTCCGCTTAATATAATGCGGCTGGTAAATTGTGAATGAGATACAATACTGTACTTTGACCGGTTTGACTCGGAATTTTATGAATTATGGATAATCAGAGATATTTTGACTGAATAATTTCAAAATATAAAAAGAAGGATGATGTCAAAGTTTTATCAGCATGATTATTTGTTATATCTGAAAAAGAAATTCTGAGTAAAGTATTCAGGCAATAAAAATATTTAAGAAAATTGCCAAAATACCAGGAGGGAATAAAATGTCAGAAATAAAAACTAAGATAAACCGTAAAGATATGATAAGTACTTTCATAAGATCAAATTTTCAGCAGGCTTCGTTTAATTATGAAAGAATACACGGACTTGCATTCTGTGTGGATATGATTCCCACAATAAAGCGTGTTTATTCAAAAAAGGAAGATCAGATAGAAGCATTAAAAAGACATCTGGTTTTCTTCAATACGACGCCGGCTGTCTGCGGACCGGTTATAGGGGTAACAATTGCCATGGAGGAAGCTAAGGCAAGCGGTGCAGAAATAGACGACGGTACTATAAACAGTCTGAAAGTAGGACTTATGGGGCCATTGGCAGGAGTAGGAGATCCTCTGGTATGGGGAACTTTAAGACCAATTACGGCAGCAATAGGTGCTTCATTGGCGTTATCGGGAACTATACTCGGACCTTTAGTATTCTTTTTAACATTTAATGCAGTAAGACTGGGGATGAAATGGTTCGGTCTGAAATACGGCATAGCAAAAGGGATGGATATAGTAAAGGATCTGTCAGGAAATATTCTTCAAAAGCTGACAGAAGGAGCTACTATTCTGGGACTCTTCATAATGGGAGTTCTTGTCACGAAGTGGACTTCAATAAACGTGCCGCTGGTAGTATCGGAAACTCCGGGACCAGATGGAAGCATGGTAGTAACAACAGTACAGAATATTTTGGATGATCTGGTACCGGGATTACTGGCTCTGGGTCTGACAATGCTTATGATGAAACTTCTGAAAAAGAAAGTAAGTCCTATTGTATTGATATTTTCCTTATTTGCTGTAGGGATTATAGGTTATTGGTCAGGTATTCTTGGGTAAATATACAGTAGAATTTTGAAAGGTGAGGATAATTAATGAAAACAAAAGCGGTAAGGCTTTATGGCAAAAATGATTTGAGACTGGAAGAGTTTGAGCTGCCGGAAATAAATGATGACGAAATATTAATGTCAGTAGTAACAGACAGTATATGTATGTCTACCTGGAAGCTGGCAAAGCAGGGGGAGGATCATAAAAAAACACCGGAAAATATAAAAGAAAAACCGATTATAGTAGGACATGAATTTTGCGGGGAAGTCCTAAAAGTCGGAAAAAACTGGGAAAAGAAATATAAGGAAAGCGAAAGATATGTAGTGCAGGCTAATCTGCAGCTGCCGGATGCTCCATGGTGTCCCGGTTATTCATATCAATACTGCGGAGGAGATGCTACATATATTATTCTGCCTGCTGATGTTATGAAACAGGACTGTCTGCTTCCGTACAACGGGGAAACTTACTTTGAGGGATCACTTATAGAACCTTTATCTTGTGTAATAGGAGCATTTAAAGGAAACTATCATCTTATAGAGGGTACATATGATCATAAAATGGGAATAAAAGAGGGCGGAAATCTCCTTATATCGGGCGGAACAGGACCTATGGGCCTTCTTGCCATAGATTACGCACTTCATGGAGACATAAAACCTAAGAACATAGTAATAACAGATGTAAATGAAGAAAGATTGAAAAGAGCTTCCGAGCTTTATAAAACAGAGGGAGCAGTAAAAGTACATTATGTAAATACAGCTAAAATTGATGATGTTGTTGCTCATCTAAAAGAAACAGCCGGAGGAGGATATGATGACGTATTTATATTTGCTCCGGTGCCTGAACTGGTTACTCAGGGCTCAAAACTTCTGAATCCTGACGGATGTCTGAACTTTTTTGCAGGACCGCAGAACAAAGATTTTTCTGCTGAAATAAATTTTTATGATATACATTATAATTTTACACATTATGTAGGGACTTCCGGAGGGAATACAGATGATATGCGTGAGGCAATAAAGCTTATAGAGGATAAAAAGGTAAATGTGGCAAAGGTGGTAACTCACGTTCTGGGTCTTGATGCAGTAGCAGAAACAACATTAAATCAGCCAGAAATAGCCGGCGGAAAAAAGGTAGTCTATACACAGAAAAAATTTATGCTGGAATCTCTTGAAAAGCTTATGCAGGATGAAAACAGCGAGCTTGGAAAAATATTAAAGAAAAATGACGGAATATGGTCAAAGGAAGCAGAAGACTATATATTGAAGAATACAGAAAAAATATAAATGTTTTATTGAAATATTTTAGAAAAGTAACAGGATATTAAAAATAAAAAATCCCTCATTAATTAAGAGGGATTTTTCATTAGTCCAGCTTCTCTATAATTTCGTCAACCCATGAGCTTACTTTTGCATTAACTTCTTTCGGGTCGCTTTTTACCGGGCTGAGAAACTCCGTTTCACCGATAATATTATTATCTCGCAGAATATCATGTAACTTTATGAAGACTTTTCCTTTACCTCCTCTGGAACAGCAGAACAGTGCAATGTTTTTATTTTGTATTGAATTTTCAGCCAGAAAAGTATTCAGGGCAGGAGCAAAGGAACCGGCCCATACAGGTGTACCGATAAAGATAAGATCATATTCAGCGGGATTAATATCAAACGGTTCCAGTTCAGGCTTTTCATTCTTAAAAACCTGTCTGCCGCCTGAAAGCAGTTTGAAAAGTCCTTTTTTATTATTGTCATGAACAGGCTTTAAACGCAGAATATCACCGTTAACAGCACTCTTTATCTGCTCGGCAATTAATTGGGTATTTCCGTCAAGTGAATAATAAACTGTTAAAATTTTCATGGGAACCTCCTTAATAAAAAGTATTTGAAAGAATTTTGTTAAATTATTTATTATACAGTTTGTAAGTTTTTTATAACCCTATATGTCATATTATTATAACAGCCTGTTTTATCTGGTGTCAACAAGATTATTAAATATAGATGTTTTTTTTGAAAAAAAATAAAAAAATATATCAGACAAAAGAAAAAGAAGCAGATAGCGAAAAATAAAAAATAAGAATGAAATAATAATATGACAGAATTATGTCATATTAGATAGTGTATAATAAAGCATGCAATATAATTAGGAGGATAGTAACATGAAGTACGAAATAGTAGAAATACCTACTAAAACAATGGCTGGAATAAGTATTCGGACTACCAACGAAAATATGCAGGCTGTTAATGATATAGGGAAATTATGGGAAGAATTCTGGAACAAAAATATATTTAGCTTTACTGAAAATAAAAAAAACAATAAGATGTACGGAGTATACACTAATTATGAAGGAGATTTTACAAAGCCTTATGATTTTTACGCATGCTGTGAAGTAAGCAGTGAGGGGAACAATAACGATGAATTTTCTGTGATATCTGTTCCCGAATCAAAATACGCAAAATTTTCTCTAAGAGGGAACTATGATGAAGCTGCTGAAAAATTATGGAATGCAATATGGGAAACAAAACTTGACAGAAAGTACACATATGACTTCGAGGTTTATCACAATGATGGTAATGATCCTGAAAATTTACTTCTGGAGATATATGTTGCCGTGAATTAATATATATTTCATGCTGAAAATGGCGGTTTATTAATTATCCGCCATTTTGAATTTTATAAAAATATACTTTGAAAATTATTGAATTTTAATATTAAATTTCTATGGAAATTATAAGGAATTTTTATATTTATTTACAGGAAATATATGTTATTATTTTTAGGTACAAATATGAGTTTCATATGAAATGAAAAATAATGTATAAAAAAACAAAACATTGAAATACATGTGTTATTAGTCGAAAGTATGATTGATTGCTTTTTCCGTCTGAACTGCTGGATGCTTTGAAATATTTACAGCTTGACATCCTGAGCCAAAATGCTTATAATCAGATATAAGAAAAATAAATAGAAGGAATCAAAGCAAAATTGTATTTTTTACTTTGTTTTGTTTTATTTACAAAATATGGGAGGTATGATGAACCTAATTATAATGTGCATATTTGCATATTTTTTAGGAAGTATTCCTAATGCTGTATGGGTAGGGAAGGTATTTAAGAAGATCGATGTAAGAGAGCACGGAAGTAAAAATGCAGGATCTACAAATGCAGCAAGAGTACTTGGAGCAAAATTAGGGATATTAGTACTGATTTTAGATGTACTAAAAGGTGTGATACCGACGTATTTAGCCTTAGGAATTAATACACTCGGGAATATGACAGGCATAGCTGGAATTGATCCTATTATTATAGGTATAGTTGCTATTCTGGGTCATACATTTTCTATTTTCCTGAAATTTAAGGGAGGTAAAGGTGTAGCAACAACTTTGGGTGTTTTTTTGGTTCTTGCTCCAAAAGCAATATTATTTTTATTTATTATTTTCTTTGTACTATTTGCTGTTTTTAGATATGTATCGCTGTCTTCTATAGTAAGTGCCGCATGTCTGCCTTTTTTTATATATTTTATATATAAAAATATTCCGTTAACAGTGGTTTCTTTAATATTGGCACTGGTCATAATAGTAAAACACAGAAGTAACATACAAAGACTCATAAACGGAACAGAGAATAAATTTAAAGTAACTAAGGATGGTGAAAAATGAGTAAAGTATTAGTACTTGGCGGGGGTGGATTCGGAACATGCCTCTCAAATCTTCTTACTGAAAACGGAAATGATGTTTATCTTTGGGAGTACAACGAAAAGGTAAGAGATGTAATACGAAAAGAGCATGAAAATACAGTTTTCCTTCCGGGAATAAAACTGTCAGAAAAACTAAAAGTGGTGGATGAGTATCAGAAGCTGCTGGGCGAAGAAAAGTTTGACTTTATTTTATTAGCGACACCATGCCAGTTTTTGAGAGGCATACTGAAAAATTTGAAAACTTCCTTGACGTATAAAGTAATAATTATAAATATTGCTAAAGGAATAGAAATAGCTTCGAAAAAAAGAATGTCAGAAGTAGTGGAGGAGGAACTGGACGGATGCGATTACGAATACGGAATACTCACAGGACCTACACATGCAGAAGATCTGGCGAAAAAAATGCCGTCGGCAATTCTTGCAGCATCAGTCAATCTTGAAACTGCCGAAAAAATACAGAAATTATTTAATAATGATTATTTAAGAGTATATACAGGAACAGATCTGATCGGTGCAGAGCTTGGCGGAGCACTGAAAAACTGTCTTGCTATAGCTGCGGGCATGGCAGACGGACTGGAACTTGGCGACAATTCCAAAGCAGCACTTCTTACAAGAGGAATTAATGAAATAATAAGAATAGGAGAGTACTACGGAGCAGATCCAAAGACTTTTTTTGGTTTGTCCGGACTTGGTGACATTATAGTTACCTGTACAAGTAAACACAGCAGAAACAGATTTGTAGGCGAGCAGCTCGGCAAAGGAAGAAAACTTGCAGAAATATTAGAGAGTATGAACGGTATTTCAGAAGGATCAGAAACAATAAAAGCGCTTCATAATATTATTGTTGATGAAAACATAAATGCACCAATTTTTACTGAATTATACAAAGTCCTTTATGAAGATGAAACTCTGGAAAATTTATTTTATAACCTAATGAGTAGAAAACTAAAGTCAGAATTTTAGATGGAGATAGAGTATGGAAAAAGAATATAATTTAATTGATTTATATTTGAAGGATATTCAAAAATATGAATTATTAAATAGAGAAGAAGAATATGAACTCTTTAGAAGAATCAAGGAGGACGATTCTCAGGATGCAAGACACGAGCTTATTTTATCTAATTTAAGACTTGTAATAAGTATTGCAAAAAAATCTCTGGGGAACGGACTTCCGCTTATTGATCTGATAAGTGAAGGTAATATTGGTTTAATCAAGGCAATCAATAAATTCGACTATACTAAAGGACACAGATTTAGTACATATGCAGTGTGGTGGATAAAGCAGTCTATAAAAAAGGCTATTATTAATAAGGGAAGGGATATAAGAATACCTTCATATAAATATGAACAGCTTGCAAAAGTAAATAAAGTGATGGTTAACTATATAAATGACCATGGCGAGACACCAAGCGTGGCATATATAGCGGAACAGCTGGAAATAAAGGAATATAAGGTAAGTCTCCTTATAAACGAATTTCAGGATATAATATCACTGAATGACGTCATAGGGGATAACATCTTTCTGGAAGATGTTATAGGGAATGAAGATAATATAGAAGAAAAAATAATAAAGAATGACCAGATAAACAAAATGCGTGAACTTCTTGATAATATATTAAGTGAAAGAGAAAGAGAGATAATAGAACTCAGATATGGATTATACAACAATAAAATGCATACCCTGAAAGAAATAGGCGATGAGCTGAATATAACAAGAGAGAGGGTAAGGCAGATAGAGAAAAAAGCAATTACAAAACTAAAATCTCATTTCCATGAGTTTTTTAAATAATATAAAGGAGGAATAATGCTAAATATAAAAGTAAACAGAAAAGATTTTCTCAAAGGATTACAGATAGTAGAAAATGCAGTATCGGAAAATAAAATCAGACCTGTAATATCAGGTATTTTTATAGAAGCAAGAGAAAACGAAATATTTTTGAAAGGTACTGATCTTGAACTGTCAATAAACTTTAAGATAAACGGAGAAGTAAAAGAAAACGGGAAAATAGTTATTAAATATAAGCTTATAGAAGAATTTTTGAAGCAGATAGAGGATGAATTCATAGAGCTTATAGAAGAAAGCGGAAAAATAATAATAAAAACAGGAAAAATAAATTCGGAATTCTCTACTTATGATCCTGAAAATTATCCTGCCACACCTACTTTGGAATTAGGTGTAGAATATAATTTTGATAAGCAGAAGCTTTTGGAATCTATAGAAAAAGCCAGAATAGCAGCATCACTTACACCTGAGAATCTTGCAGTTAACTGTATCAGATTTGAAATAGAGGAAAATAAGCTGAAGCTGGTATCTTCAGATACATACAGACTGATTTATCTTGAGGAAGAACTGGATGAAGAAGAGAAAAACAAAGAAAGTCTGAGTGTGAGCATACCTCTGAAAACAATGGACGGCCTTCTAAAAATAATGAAGCTGACAAGTGAGGATAAAATTGTTTTAAAATCTGACGGAACAAAAGTATATTTCCAAATGGGAGATGTAGAAATTCTTACAAGAGTTATTGAATTGCAGTTCCCTGATTATAAAGCAATTTTAACAGGAGCCCAGTATGATAAAAAAATACTTCTTAATACAAAGGATTTTATTTCTGTATTAAAAAGAACACTTATATTCGTAAGGGATAACTATGAAGCTAAAAACAGCGGAATATTCAGCTTTGAAAATGACAAGCTTTTTTTGAACGGAATCAGTGAAAATGCTAAAATAAAAGAAGAAATACCAATTATAAAAGAAGGGGAAGATATTAAGATTTCCCTGAATGTAAAATTCTTACTGGACTATATTTCTACCATTACAGGAGAAGTTACGCAGCTGAAAATGCTTAATTCAAAGAGTTCGGTATTAATAACAGAAGAAAAAAATGATAAGTCGCTGTATCTGACAATGCCGTTGGCACTCAGAGATTAATAGATTATCTGAATACACCTGAGTTATAAGTGTATTAAAATAAAAATATAGTAGTAGTGTAATTAGGAGGAAGCATGGGAGCCTGGGGATATGGGTGTTTAGAAAATGATACAGCCCTTGATTTTATAGGTTATTTAGAAAATTATAAGGGGAAGGAACCTAGTTTAAAGAAAATATTAAGAGAAATGGAATATGATGCAGAGTATGTGGATTCAGATGTAGATGCTGAGATTCTTGCACTTGCAGCGGTAATTCTGAATCAGGAAAAGATAATAGAATTTACTGAAATAACAGAAGAAGTTCCATATCTGCCGCATACAAAAGATGATATAAAAGTATTAAAGGAACAGATTGAAGATATAGTTGCCAATTCTGAAAGCCATGAGCTTTATGAATTATGGGAAGAGGCTGAAGAAGAAGACTTTAATGAATGGAAACAGGAAGTGGAGGATCTGGCAGAAGCTTTATCAGATCTTTTGAAATAGTAAAAAGGAGAGAAAATCTCTCCTTTTTACATTAGTATTTATTGAAGTATAATTTCAGTTTTTTGATAAACAGATAACTGGTTAATCTGTCCATATTCCGTCCATAGCAAAAGATTTACACGGTTTACCGGTTTTGTATTCAGTTTTGTATGCTTCCAGCTCTTTGTCATCCTGAATATTTTCATATATCATACGGAACATAGCACATTTAGCATAAATATTTCCCGCTTTATCAGCTTTTCTATAGTATTTTTCAGCTTTTTCAAAATTATTTTCTTCCTGATATTTAGCAGCTTTTGAAAATAACGAATCAGGATAAATTTTTACTCTTGTAATAAAAACTGCTGATATTTCAGCTGTTATCAAAATTATCAGTATAAAAATAAACAGTGCTTTTTTCATTTTTTCCTCCTTGTTTCATTACTTATTCTATCATATAATCGATTTTTAGTATAAAATATTTTATACAATTTTATTATGAAATAAATTACGGAGCTTTGTTATAAAATATCATAGATTTTCAGAAAACAGACAGAATTTCAGCTGACGCGCAATTGCAAAAACAGCTTAGAAATGTTATAATTAAAGACAAACAAAAAATGGGAGAATTTTATAGTGAATATAACTTTATATAGAAAATATAGACCTCAAAATTTCGAGGAAATTGCCGGGCAGGGACATATAGTCAAGGCAATAAGAAATTCTTTAAAAGAAAATAAATTATCTCATGCTTATCTTTTCAACGGACCGAGAGGAGTGGGAAAGACTACAATAGCCAGATTAATAGCAAAAGGGGTTAACTGTCTGACTAACGGTATTTCCGACCATCCGTGCGGTACATGTGATAACTGCCGCGAGATAGCAGCGGGGATTTCTATGGATATGGTGGAAATAGATGCTGCTTCAAACAGAGGAATAGATGAGATAAGAGAGCTGAAAGAAAAAATAAACTATCAGCCTGTAAACGGCAATAAGAAGGTATATATAATAGATGAAGTTCACATGCTTACAAAAGAAGCATTTAATGCTCTTTTGAAGACTCTGGAAGAACCGCCTTCACATGTTATATTTATTCTCGCTACTACTGAGGTGGATAAAATACCTGATACTGTAATATCAAGATGTCAAAGATATGACTTTCTTCCATTAAATATGAATGATATTATAGAAATGCTGAAAATGGTTTCCGAAAAAGAAAATATAAAAATAGATGAGGAAAGTCTGAAGCTTATTTACAGAAAATCCGAAGGGAGCGCCAGAGACAGTTTTTCTATTTTTGAACAGGTAGCATCTAATTTTTCCGGCGAAGAAATAGATATAGAAAAGACTCAGACAGCTTTGGGAGTGATTCCTGACAAGCTTTTGAATGAATTTCTGACAGTGGTATCCAATGGAGATAAAATCGGCGGGATAGATTTTGTGGATAAATTATGGGAAGATGGTATTCTGATAGAAAATTTTCTGAAGGATTTTTCATATTTTTTGAAGGAAAATCTAAAAAGAGAGGATTCTATCGGGATAGACAGAACTTTATCATTAATAAGCGTAATTTACTTTGTTCTGGGAGAATTCAGATATGAAGAGGATAAAAGACTGCTTGGTTATGTTCTTATAAATGAAATATTCAAACAAGAGGCACCCGTTGTTATTACAGAAGTAAGACAGGAATATAAAGCAGCAGAATCAGTTCCGAAAAGTACTCAGGAGACACCAGCGGGCAATACTCAGATACAGGAAACAGCTCCGAGTCCTTCTGTGGAGCTTTCCGATCTTAATATAAATATTATAGAAAAAAAATGGCCTTTATTTAAGGGAGAGCTAAAAAAAGAGAGTATCATGCTGTCTGCATTCCTAACAGATACCACTCCTGTGGAGCTGGAGGGTGATAAGCTGATGCTGGGGCTTCCGGGATGGCAGTCTTTTCACCGTGAAAAAATAGAAGATAAAGATAATAAGCTTAAAATAGAAAAAATATTAAAAAAAATATACGGCGCGAAATTAATTATAAATACAAAATTAATCGGAGAACAGCCGAAAAATGAATCTGACGAATTCATCAATAAAGTCATAGACTTTTTTGATGCTGAAATAATTGAAAAAAAATAAGACGGGAGTGAATGGTATGAAAGTAAAAGTGATACTAAAAGAGAATATCAAGGGCGTAGGGAAAAAAGATGAAATAATAGAGGTTAAGGACGGTTATGCCAATAACTTTTTATTTGCACAGAATAAGGCAGTTCCTGCGACTGAGGAAAATATAAAAAAGCTTCAAAATAAAGCAGAAAAAAATAAGAAGGACCATGCTAAGGAAGTAAAAAAAGCAGAGGAAATAAAAGGGAAAATTAATAATAAGGAAATAGTTCTTGCAGTAAAGGCAGGAGAAAACGGAAAGGTTTTCGGATCGATAGGATCAAAGGAAATAGTGGATGAAGTAAAAAAAGTTTTTGGACTGACTATAGATAAGAAAAAAATAGATGGTGAAAATTCAAGAATGAAAGAATTAGGCGTTCATGATGTGGAAGTAAAGCTACACAGCGAGGTAAAGGCCATATTAAAAGTGAAATTAATAAATAAGGAGTAAATATGGACCAGAATGCAGTAAAAACACCATATAATATAGAGGCGGAAGAGGCGCTTCTGGGGTCAATATTCATAAAACCCGATGTTCTTTCGGAAATTATAGAGCTTGTTACAGAAGATGATTTTTATAAAAATAACTATAAAATTATTTTTATGGAAATGAAGGAAATATATAGAAGTTCAGCAGTAATAGATTCATTACTGCTGATAAATTCTTTAAACAGAAAAGGTGTTCTGGAAGATATAGGCGGAGAACAGCTTATATATGACCTTACAGAAGCAGTTCCTACTGCTGCCAATGCAAAGATGTACGCACAAATAATCAGAGACAACGCAGTGCAGAGAAAGCTGATAGATACAGGAAGTAAAATAGTCGAAATGGCCTATAAAGGATATGATGATGTGCAGACAATGCTTGATAAATCTGAAAGCATGATTTTTAAAATAGCAGAATTCAAGCAGAAAAAAGACGTAATAACATTAAAGGAACTGGCAAATTTGGAATTGGAAAGAATGGAAAAAATGCCTAAAGGATCAGGAATAACAGGTATTAGTTCAGGATTCACGGATTTTGATTCTATGACAAGCGGATTTCACGGTTCTGACCTTCTTATTCTTGCGGCAAGACCTGCCATGGGGAAAACCGCTTTTGCTCTAAATCTGGCACTGAATATAGCAAGACAGAATAAATCAGTGCTGGTTTTCAGTCTGGAGATGTCAAATGTGCAGCTTTACCAGAGACTCCTTGCAATGGAGACAAGAATACCGCTTACTAAGCTGAGAGAAGCAAGGCTGTCGGAAACAGAATGGGCTGCACTGGCAAACGGAGTCGGGAAGCTTGCAGATCTTCCGTTTTATATCTCGGATGCACCGGGAATCAATGTTCTTGAGATAAAAGCAATAGCACGTAGGCTGAGAGCCGAGGGGAAGCTGGATGCTATTGTAATAGATTATCTTCAGCTTATTACAGGTACTGACGGAGGAAGAAAGAGCAGGGAGCAGGAAATATCAGAGATATCAAGATCATTAAAAATAATAGCCAAGGAACTTGATATTCCTGTAATAACACTTTCACAGCTGTCAAGAGCGCCGGAATTAAGAGCAGATAAAAGACCTATGTTATCAGATTTGAGAGAATCCGGAGCCATAGAACAGGATGCTGATATAGTTCTGTTTTTATACAGAGATGAATATTATAATGAACAGAACAGGGGAGAAGGCGGCGAAAGTACCCCTAATCCTGAACCGGCAGTGGTAAATAACATACCGGTAACTGAGGTAATTATAGGTAAGCAGAGAAACGGTCCGGTGGGAACCGTAAAAATAGGATTTCTGAAAGAACAGCAGAGATTTGTAAATATAACTTTCAGAACGGATTAATAACTTATAGACAGCTGTACTTAATTATATGAAAAAGTCTTTCATCTTTAAATCAGACTGTAAGACAGCGCATAAGATTAATTAGGAGGAAAAATGAACACAAGAAAAATCGAATTATTAGCACCCGCAGGTAATCTTGAAAAACTGCAGTCTGCATTCCATTTTGGAGCAGATGCCTGCTATATAGGCGGAAATGCTTTTAATTTAAGAGGGATGTCGGCAAATTTTAAGAACCCTGAACTGGAAGAAGCAGTAAAATTTGCACATAATATAAATAAAAAAATCTATATAACCTTAAATATATTTGCACATAATAAAGAGATTGACCATCTTCCGGAATTTATAAAATTTCTGGAAAGTGCAGATGTAGACGGAGTAATAGTAGCGGATTTAGGGGTTTTTCAGCTGGTAAGAGAAATAGCGCCTGATCTTGATGTGCATGTAAGTACACAGGCTAATAATACAAACTGGAGAAGTGTAAAACTGTGGAAAGATTTAGGAGCTAAAAGAGTAATACTTGCCCGTGAAATGTCTCTTGATGAAATAAAGGAAATAAGAGAAAAAGTTCCTGACATTCAGCTGGAAGTGTTTATTCACGGAGCAATGTGTATGGCAGTATCGGGAAGATGTCTTCTGAGCAATTATTTTACAGCAAGAGATGCTAACAGAGGAGTATGTGCACAAAGCTGCAGATGGAATTATAAGGTTGTCGCGGAAAACAGACCCGGGCAGTATCATGATGTAGTAGAGGATGAAGACGGTACATTCATATTTAATGCAAAAGATCTCTGCACTATTGAGTTTATAGACCAGCTCATAGAAACAGGCGTAGATTCGCTGAAAATAGAAGGACGTATGAAAAGCATCTATTATAATTCCACAGTAGTAAAACAATACAGAGAAGCAATCGATCTCTATCTGAAAGGTGAGTATAAATATGATCCTAAGTGGCTTCATGAGCTTCAGACAATAAGCCACAGACTTTACTCAAAAGGATTTTATTTGGGAAAAACAACAGAGGAAGACCAGAATTATAATACTAATCTATCTTACAGCCAGACCTATCAGCTGGTAGCAAATGTACTGGAAAAAAGAGAAAATAATCAGTATCTGCTTCAGATAAGAAACAGGCTGTCAGTCGATGATGAGGTAGAATTGATAAGACCTGCAGGAGATCCGCAAAAATTCAGAATAACAGAATTTTTAAATACAAAAAATGATGAAACAGTTAATGTAGTGCATCCTAATACACTTGCACTTATTACAAGCGAACTGGAAATGGAACCAAAGGACTTATTAAGAGTAAAGCTTCCTTTAGGCGAAAGTGAAAGCGATATAGATAAAGAAAGTAATTAACAGAGAACTTGCCTTGAAGGTGAGTTTTTTTCTTTCTTGATATAAAAACTAAAATTAGACTTATTTTAAAATATAGGATAAAATGTAGTTACAATAATGTAAAGGAATGATAATATGAATTTTCTTGGACATTCAAGAATCTCTGTGGAGATTGACATAAAAACTATGTATGGTAATTTTACAGGTGATTTTTATAAAGGCAGACTGGAGAATCTTAAGCTTCCCTCTGATGTGAAAAACGGTTTGTTTCTGCATAGAAAAATAGATTCAATATCTGATACAGGAAATATTCTTACTGAAAGGATAGATAAAAAATTCTCTATTTTCAGGGGAGTTATTTCTGATATTATAATAGATCATTTTCTTGCACTGGAATGGGAGAAATTGTTTAATGAAGACCTGAATGACAGTATAAAAATGGTATACAGAGAACTGGACAAATACAGGGATATTTATACGAAAGATTTCACAGAAGTTTATAACTGGATATCCCGGAATAATATACTCTATTCTTATAAAAATCCTGAGAATATAAAAAAGACTTTTGCAGGAATTTCTAAAAGAGTGAGAAAAGGAAATATATTAACAGAGGCATATGATGAGCTTATAAAAAAATATGATTTATTCCACAGACTGGGGATAGAGGAATTCAGGAGGACAGCAGATATCGTCCGTGCGGAATACACACCTTTTGACAGATAAATAAGCTGTCAAAGGTAATTCTATATAATAAAGTTCTTTAGTTATGATATAATACGAAAAATAAGTTTTATATTCAATAATTTAGTGTAAAATAAGGAGTGTGAAATGTCAGAAAATAAAGAAAATATAGAGAAAAAAGAATTAGCAGAGGAAAAAGAAAATAATACGGAAATTTCTGAAGAAAATGCAGAGATATCTCAGGAAAAAACAGAAAAAAATATTTCGGAAGAAATAGAACCGGAAACAGGAGAGGGGAAAAATCCTGAAATTTTTATTCATGAAACTGAAGAAGCTAAAATTGAAGAAAATCCCGAAGAGGAGCTTTTGGATGAAAATATTAAGGATAAATTTGACCCCTCAAAGTATGTTCCTTATGATCCGGGGGTAAAGAGCCGCGGAAATACCAACAAGCTTCCTTATATAATATTTGGAATTATAGTGGCTTTGGGAATAATTCTTTATATTATAATCGGAAATATGGGAGGCGGTAATAGAATAGGCGACCTCGCTCAGGAAGAAGAGCAGACTGAAATCGAACAGACTGCTGCTCCAAGCACAGATATTAATGATTATAAAAAGAAATACTGGAGCGGTGATTCGAGCATAACAATAACAGATGCTTTCTCAGGATATAAAAATGCTAAAAATATAGAATATCTTTTGTATGAAAAAGACGGAAGAACAGTTTTTCAGGTTAAGGCAGAGCTGGAGGTAAAGCAGATTCTTGATTATAACGGTCCTGATATAAAAATCGGAAATGACGGAGACCTGTCTGAAACAGCCTATCTGTATTTCAGAAAGCATCAGAATGATATAAAAATCTATGACAACAGTTATTTTTATATACCAAAGGAAAATACAGGAAGTGAAAATCTGGATTTATCCAAAAGAGAAATAGAAATAACAAACGGGAATGAAGTATATAAAGCTGAGTATTCCATTGGTTTGAATGATATATATAATGACAGTTTTAATTATGGGGCAATGCTGAAAAATATGAATAATTTTTATTTAAAAGTAGTTCCTAAAAAATCAACTAGTATAAGCGTAAAATTCGAAACTAAGGAAAAGGCTGATGAGGAATTAAATAAGGTATATCAGCAGCTCACGGGAATACTTAATGATGATCAGAAGTCAAAGCTTACATCTTCCCAAAAAGCATGGCTGGATTACAGAGACAGCGAGTTTAAATTTTTGAATTCTGTATTCTTTATAAAAGATATACCAAATTCTGCAGAAATTTCGAATAGATTTTCTGAAAAATACAAAATAAAAATAATAGAAAACAGAATCAGCGAATTGAATATATATAAAGAACTGGTAGATAAAAAAGGTGCAGTAAAACTTGATGAAACAGAAATAAACAAGCAGATGGAAAATCTGAAACAGAGATATGCAACGCTGCTTACACATCTGAGCGGTGACAGTCTGCAGTTTATGAAAGATTCGGAAACAAAATGGTCTTCTTTTGCAGATACTGATCTGATATTCGTTCAGAGCCTTTCCGCTGTACTTCCGGAAGGAGAGACATCACAGTTTTCAATAGGATTTGAGCCTTACAGTATAAGACTGAAAATGCTTCAGGTATATGACGATATCTTATTTTAAGAAGAGCGTGCTGTAGTTTATCAAATAAGTAAAAATATATATAAATAAAACAGGAATTATCTGTAAAATGATAATTCCTGTTTTTTATTTTAATAAATTATTTTTAAAAGAAACCTTCAAGTCCCATTCTGTACTTATTCTGAAGTTCCACAGGCTCTGTACCGACTTTGAATAATGCTGTTCTTTTATCCATATTATCAGTATCAAGAAGACCGGTTTTCAAATCAATATCTCTCATAGAAAGATCCTTACTTTTTATGTAGTCATCAATAAAGGCAAAATTACCTACTTCAAATCCTTCAAGATTAACAACAGTCTGCATATAGTTTTTCCAGATAGGAGCAGCAGCAGCTCCTCCAGTCATTCCGCCGCCCATAGATTTATTATCATCGTTACCGACATATACTATGGTTACCAGTGTAGGTGTGTATCCTGTGAACCATGCAGAACCATAGTCACTTGTAGTTCCTGTCTTTCCGGCTTCCGGTATAAGCTGTCCGTTTTTAAATACTTTTGCACTTTGACCTGTACCATATTTTACCGCACTTTCAAGCATGAAAGTAATCAGTGCCACATCTTCAGGTTCATATATTTTTACTTTTTCCTGTTCTTTTTTAGCATCATAAATAACTTCACCATATTTATTTTCTATTTTATATATAAATATAGGTTTAACTCTGTAACCGCCGTTAGCAATAGCTGAATAAGCCTTTGCCATATTAAGAGGGTTAGTAGTAATAGATCCTAAGGCAAGGGTAAGATCCCGAGGGAAGTCTCCGCCTTCTATACCGGCATCACGCCAGACTTTTTCCACTTTATCTATACCAATCTGCTGTAATAATTTTACAGGTACTACGTTATTTGAGATTTCAATGGCTTTTAGCAGACTCATGCCGCCTCTGAATTTTCTGTCATAGTTATTCGGGCTCCAACCAGGAGTGGTAAAAGGCGAATCCTCTATAACAGTATTCATAGGAATATTCTGCTGTATTGCAGCCAGATAAATAAACGGCTTATATGATGAACCGGGCTGTCTTGTAGAGCTTATTGCCCTGTTAAAATCACCTTTTCTGTAATTTTTCCCGCCGACCATGGCTTTAACAAATCCTGTATTAGGATCCATTGAGATTAATGCTCCGTTTAGTTTTTCACGTCTTTTCAGGTTGTAATTATTGTGAAAAGCTTTGTAAGCAGCTCTCTGCATATCAAGGTCAACTGTAGTATATATTTTATATCCGTCAAACAGCGCTTTTTGGTCGCTCTCATTGATTTTTAGTATTCTTTTTGCTTCACTTATAGCAATAGATGTAAATTCCGGTGCATTATTTGAAACCGAAATTTGTTCGTCTTCATTCAGATCAGCATTTAAGTCACTGTTTTTAGAAAGTACAATTTTTTGGTTCAGTGCTTCTTCATATTGTGCCTCGGTAATAAACTTATATTTGTACATCTGTGCCAAAACTACCTGCTGACGTTCTATTGCATTTTTCATATTTTTTGTAGGCGAATATTTTGTAGGAGATTTTGGAATACTTGCAAGTATCGCAGCTTCCGCAATTGTAAGATCCTTTGGTTCCTTATCAAAATATTTTCTTGCTGCATTTTTGATTCCGTATGATCCGTTACCAAAATAGATGGTATTTAGATAATTTTCAAGAATTTCGTCCTTAGTATATCTTCTCTCTATCTCAATAGCAAGCAGAGCTTCTTTCAGCTTTCTGTCAAATGATCTTTCGGGAGACAGAAATGCATTTTTGGCAAGCTGCTGGGTAATGGAACTTCCGCCTTCTTTGGCACTGCCGGTAACATTAGATAATACTGCTTTACCGAGTCTCATAAAGTCAAAACCGTGGTGTGTTCTGAATTTTCTGTCCTCTATAGCAAGAAAAGCGTTCTGAACATCCATGGGAACTTCGCTTATATGAACCGGAGCCCTGTTTTCCAAAGTGATGATGTCCAGCTGGTTTCCATTAATGTCATAAATAACAGTAGGAGAAATAGGCTGGTAATTTTCAATTACTTCTGAATTGGGAAGCTCTTTCTTTACCTGATATACAAGAACCCCCACGGCAATAAGCAATGCTATAAATAGAAAAATAAAAATTTTTATTGCTATAGATAATTTTGATTTCATTAAATCAACTCCCTTTTTACTTTTAGCTGTCCGCATGCTGCAGCAATATCCTGCCCTTTTGTTTCTCTTAAAGTTGCATTGATATTGTTTTTCAATAAAATTTTATAAAATTCCTGTTGTCTGGTTTTGGAAGGAGTCTCGTATGACTTTCCTGCTACCGGATTATAAGGAATCAGGTTTACAAGACAGCTGAATTCTCTGAGAAACTTAGTAAGCTCAAATGCATCATTTTTACTGCAGTTGAAATCATCAATAAGGATGTACTCGAAGCTTATGCGTTTTTTAGTTTTCTTCTGGTAAGCCAAAAGGCTTTTTTTCAAATCCTTAAGAGGATATTTTTTGTTTACAGGCATAATTTTACTACGATATTCATCATTTACAGAATGCAGTGACACTGCAAGATTTACCTGTGAGTCCAGCTCTGTAAATTTTTCAATATACGGAACAAGTCCGCTGGTAGAAACAGTAAAATTTCTTTTAGAGCAATTCTGTCCGTCGATACTGTTCAGAATGTCTATAGAGTCCATAACATTGTCAAAATTCAGAAAAGGTTCTCCCATTCCCATAAAAACAACATTATCAAGTTTATTACCCTTTTGGTTCAGATATTTCTGTACATAATAAAACTGCATCAAAATTTCGGAAATATCCAGATTTTTTTCAAATTTCATCGTGGCAGTAGCACAGAATTCACATCCTAAAGCACAGCCGGCTTGTGATGAAACACAGAGAGTATAACGGTTTTTATGACCAATAAGAACACTCTCAATCAAGACATTCCCCTGTAATTTAAATAAAAATTTTTCAGTATTATCATTTTCAGAAATCAGGTGATCCAAGAGAGTAATCTCCGGTATAAAAAAATTTTTACTTAAAATATTTCTGTTTTCTTTTGATATATTGGAAAAATTATCAAAATTATCTTCCATTTTATTATGAAGCCAGTTAAATATCTGTTTAACATTATATTTTTTGAAATTTAGTTTTAAGAGTTCTTTTTCCAGAGTATCGTATTTTAAGCCTGATATATTAAGTTTTTCGATTATTATCACCTTCATGTTTATGATATACATGATATTTTATCATAAAATGGATAAAAACAAAAGATAATTTGAAATTGTAGGTAAAATTATGTATAATATAGGAAAGATTATTTAAAGGAGAAAAAAATGAGAAGGTTCATGATCTTATTTTTGTTATTATTTACGGCAGTATTTGTTTTTGGGGATATGCTTCATTCTGATTATCAGGTAAGTAATGACAGAGTCTATTTAATTAATCCGATTTTTTATGAGAATATAAAAGTTAAAGATGCAGGTAACGGAAGATATGAAGTTACTGACACCGGAGATTTTAATTTTATTTCGAATTCCGGAAGAAATATCGCTTTTTCTCTGAAAAACGGCGAGCTTACCGGAAGCTTTACGGAATATTATGAAAACGGATTGAAATTATCAGAGGGAAGTTATGTAAACGGGAAAAAAAATGGAAAATGGTATACGTATAATGACAGCGGTAGAAGATGGATACAGGAAACGTATAAAGACGGAAAGCTTGACGGCGAGTATGTGGAATGGTATTCGAATACAGGACAGGAAAAAATAAAGGGCAGCTATGTCAATAATAAGAGAGTAGGAAAGTGGAATACTTATTATACCAACGGTCAGAGAGAATCAGAAGGCAGCTACAGCAATAACCAGAAAGATGGTAAATGGACAACATGGTATAATTCAGGAATAAAAAAATTGGAAACAGAATATTCTAATGGTGAAATATCGGGAGATGACATAGCCTATTACGAAAACGGCAATGTTTTTTATAAAGGAAAATATCGTAATGGTGAAGGAAGTGTTGTTTCTTATTTCAGTTCGGGAGAGCTGAAGTTTGAAGGGAACTATAAATTAAGAAAAAAAGAGGGTACATGGAAATACTTTGATAAAAGTGGAAATATTGTAGCTACAGAAATATATAATAATGGAATTTTACAATATTAACGAATTCTAAAAATCAGGAGGTATTTGTATGGGTATACTTGAATCGCTCATAGTAGGTGCAGTAGCCGGAATTATAGCAAAGGCGCTTATGGGGGAAAGATATAGTTTCATAGTAACAATTATTATAGGATGTATAGGTGGTCTGATTGGCGGACTTATATTCCATGGTACTTATGGATTGTTTGCACAAATACTGGTTTCAGCTGTAGGAGCTATTATATTCCTAGTAATCCTCGGTTTTTTTAAAAGAAAATTATAATTTGAAATATGCGGCTTTTAGCCTGAATTAAAGATGACCTGAAAATATGGTCGTCTTTTTTTGTGCTGCATTTGTCATACTATAAAGTGTATAAGTTTAGTTTTTGTTTGAAAAAATTAACCTAATGAATCAAAATATATTATTAGGCAATATAAAATAATATATGATAGAATGTTATATAAATTTGCATTATATTAAAAAATAAAAATAGAACTGATAAAATAAAAAAAATATCTGTGTATCAGCAAGAGATATGCGAGATATTTATTAAATATAAAAATTAAAGGAGGAATTAATGCTAAATCATCATGGAACTGATATTATAGAAACAGAAAGACTGCTATTAAGAAAATTCAAATACAGCGATACGGAAGATATGCTGAAATACTGGATCAGTGATCCAGCTGTACAGCATATGTATTCTGAACCTGTCTATTCCACAAAAGACGAAGTAAAAGAACTGCTGGAGAAATATATAAAAAACTATGAAAAAGAGGATTACTACCGATGGGCGATAATTGACAGGAAAGAAAATGTCTGTATAGGTCAGATAGCCTTTTTTCTGGTAGACAATAAGAATCATTTTGCAGAAATTGAATATTGTGTGGGAAGAAATTTTCAGGGGAAGGGACTGGCAACAGAAGCTGCGCGGGCATTACTGAATTTCGGATTTGGGAAAGTAAATTTTCACAGAATTCAAATTTGTCATAAAGAGCATAATCTTGCGTCCAAGGCAGTAATATTGAAATGCGGTTTTCACTTTGAAGGAGGTCTGCGGGATTTCTTTTTTATGGGTGATACTTATGTTACCAGAATGTACTACTCACTTTTGAAAAATGAGTGGAATACATTAAATAAATCATAGATTTTATTTATGTATATGGTAAGCATATTTATCTGAAATATATTAATAAGAGAAAAAATAATATGATATAATCAAAAAAATAAATGATGAAGGAAGAAAAATGGGAAAAATAAAATATGACAAGATATATGAAGACCTTAAGGAAAAAATCGAGTCGGAAGTATATAAAAACCAGCAAAAGCTTCCATCTGAAAATAATTTGGTAAAGGAATATAAATGTTCGCGCAATACCTTAAGAAGAGCAGTGGCACAGCTGGCATCAAGCGGTTATGTACAGAGCCTTCACGGAAAAGGTGTGTATGTAATATATGAACAGCATAAAAAACCGGATTTCATGCTAGGGGATATTGAGAGCTTTAAAGAGGCCGGCATAAGAAACAGCAGTGAAAATAAAACAAAAGTTGTCTGTTTTTCCGAGCTGACTGCTGATGAGAGCATAAGCAGAAAAACCGGTATTCCTGAAGGAACTGATATATATTATATTCAGAGAGTAAGATTTATGGACAGTCAGGCATTGATAATAGACCATAATTATTACAGAAAAGATATAGTAAAGGATCTTACCCTGGAGATAGCAGAAGATTCTATATATGAATATATAGAAAATGAGCTGAATGAAAAGGTAATTACGACTAAACGTATTATTACCGTGGAAAAAGCCGGAAAAGACGATTTCAGATACCTGAATCTCCAAGAATATAACTGTGTAGCGGTAATAAGTAATTATACCTATAATGCTGACGGGATAATGTTCGAGTATACACAGTCAAGACACAGACCGGATTATTTTATGTTTTTCGGGCAGGCGCAGAGAATAAAAAAGAGCTGACTAAATATTCCGGAGCTGTATTCAGATCAGGTGAAATTTTTATATTTTCATATTTTACAGACAGTTATAATCGGAAAATACAGAATTCTGTAAAAAAATTATAAAAGTATCTTTCTTTTATAGTGTTTTAAGTGTTATAATAAGAAAAAATAATTGATGGCGGTTTTGTATGAAAGTAATATTGGATAAAAAGTTAATAAATGAAAAAGGATTAAAGGATTTTGATCTGGATCCTGTTAATAAAGACCTTGTTGCTGTAGGGAAAAAGCTTTATTTTGTGTCGCAGGATTTGGAAGGAAAAGTAATTATTAAGGAACTCGGCGGAAAATTGAAGAATATAGAGGGAGTAAAATTTATAAAGGAAGAAAATCAGCTTTTTGTGTCAAATTCTTTTCTTGTTCTGACTATGTACGGGGAGATTTTCAAATATTATGACAGAAAACATAAAGCATCCAAAACAGTGTTTTCCATGGAAAGAACACCTGATTATATAAATTTTACCACAAACGGGAAGATAATATATCTGATGGATGATACTCTTCATTCATATAATCCTAATTCCGAAATGACTATAAAAAAGCCTGTTATTAATAAAAATAATGAAAACAGAGGGAAATACAAAATATATGTAAACGGTGAAAATATAGTATTAAAGCATCGTGCACTTCATTCACAGGAAAATACCATAAGTATTTTTGATGAGAAACTGGAAGAGATTTTTAATATAAAAACTGTAAAAAATCATATATACTCAAGTATATCAGAACTTCAATATATTGCAGGCACAGAAGACGGAGAAGTGGAAATATGGGATGTGATCACAAAAGAGCTTTATAATTCCGTGAAGATAAGCGACTATCGCATATCTTACATTGAAAAGACAAAGGAAAATTACCTTCTAGGTCTCTCTTCGGGAGAATTAATCATAACAGACGAAAAATTCAGAATAGAGAAAAAGCTGAATCTTCATAAAGGCGATATTTTGAAAATAAAGGCCAATGATGAAAGAATATTCACACTTGGAATGGATTATAATATATTAAGTCTGAAAATATTGAAAAATGAGGAAACTGATATTGAAAGACACGAATTTATGCAGGAATATAATATAAATGATGAATATTTTGAGTTTTTTACTTATGAAAGAATAGAAGCTGTAAGAAATTTTATAAGAGAATTAAAGATAAAAAATATATCATATAATCCAAAGGAAAATCTTATATTTAAAGTATTTTCAGAACCGTTTTCGGAACAAAAAATATGTATACCGGTAAAAGAGCCGTATACTCAGGGAAATACCGCAACAGGGCTTGCATTGGAAATGGAAAAAAATTCATGGACTGATCCCGAACTGAATAATTCTTTGAGAAACATACTGAAATTACTCTATAAAACATATATGGGCACTTCAAAAGATCTGAATTATATAAGGGAAGATATAGAAAAACATATATTTAATATTCTTCCTCCGGACAAAATTTTTAAATACTGGCAGAAAAACGGAGTACTTCTTTTGAATACGGTTTTGACAATTTCGGAAACAAAAGCAGCTGATCATAGTAAATTTTGGACACCTTTTACACAGGAACTGCTGGAATTTATTTCAGAAAAAAATAAAAATATCACATATTTTTTATGGGGAAAAGATGTGCAGGCATTTGAGAAAAATATAAAAAGCGGAGAAATAATCAAACATAATCACCCGTCTGTATGGGGAAATCCTGAAAATGAGAAAGATTTTTTGAACAGCAGCTCATTTGAGAAAACAAAAGGAATTATAAACTGGCTTGGGTGTGAAACGGAACGAAAGACGACATTATTTTAAAATAAATATTTTTAACAGTTAAAAAGGCTTTTTTAGGAAGCCTTTTAATTATATGGCGGTCATACAGGAATTGGCAGGCTGTTATTTTATAAAATCGGGAATAAAATGATTATTTCTTGTAAATTATACACTAAAGTATTATAATAAAAATATATTTAAGTATTGCTAAAATATTATGATAAGAGGTGATTTTATCGTGAAAAAGGTGATATTAATGTTAATGACATTATTGTCCGTAGGAACATTCAGTGCATCGGAGATAGCATGTGTGGAAACAAGGGAGCGTCCGAGACCTGACGGTGTGGTAATAAAAGGAGACGGTATATATTATGACAACAAAAAGGTAGATACTGATGTGGAAAAACCAAGAATTTTGAAAAAAAAGTATGATCTTGAAAATTTTTATAAAAGTGATAATGAATTAAAGCTGAAAAGACAGGGTGATGAAGGCTACAGAGCTGAAAATAACGAATACTTTATTACAGCTGGGAGACTTTATTATAAAAATTATCAGATAAATAAAAATAATTATAAAAATCTGGCAGCGGTAGGGCAGGTACGGTATTCTACCACAGGTCACTGCAGTACATATACTGTATATAATGAGATTATAAAAGCTGATAATTCCTATATAATAGGAGGAAACAGCTATGCTTCCATAAATAAATATATTTCTGATGTTCTTGGAAATGAAAATGTAAAGCTTTTTTATATTTTGCTGGATAACAGACTTACTGTATACAATTATTTTGAAAACGGGTCGTTTATGAATAATTATGTGTATAATTCATCAAAAAATATGTTTATAGCCGATGGCGTGCAGGAAGTAAGGGACAAGAATTACAAAATTATATATAAAACAACTTTTAAAAACGGAACAGGATATATGAAGGTTTATGATGACAGTCTGAGTCTTGTGGAGGAAGGAAAGTACGAAAATTCCAAAAAAGTAGGTAACTGGAAGTCATATTAAGTTTGATTTCTGCCGGAATAATCAGAGAAAGAGGATTATTCCGGCTTTTATATTTTAAACATAAAAATCTTTTTATATACTGAATTGAAAAAGATTTTTTATGCCCGATGAATATGGTATAATATTACAGAATAAAAGAATAATAGATAATAAAAAACAGAAATAAAGGAGAAAAAAATGCCAAAAGCCGTAATATTAGATACAAGTGCCATTATGTACAGAACACACTTTGCTCTTATGGGAATGAGGAATTCCAAGGGGAAAGCTACAGGTGCAACATATGGTTTTATAAATACCCTGAACCTTATAATAAAGGAGTTTTCTCCTGATTATCTGGTTGCCTGCCTTGATGTCAAGAGATCCGAGCTGAAAAGAACCTCAGAGCTTACTGAGTATAAAGCTCACAGAGAGGATATGCCGGAAGAACTAGTATATCAGATTCCTAAAATAATGGAGGTTTTGGATGCCTATAATATACCTAAGTATAAAGTAGACGGCTATGAGGCGGACGATGTCATTGCCACGCTTGCCAAGAAGTTTTCTGATGATAATAATGAGGTATTTATAGTAACAGGTGATAAAGATCTTATGCAGCTTATAAAGGATAATATAAATATAGCACTGCTGGGAAAAGGAGACGGAAAAAGCCAGTTTAAATATATACAGACAGAGCAGGATGTAGTAGAATATCTCGGAGTAAGACCTGATCAGGTAATAGATCTTTTTGGTCTTATGGGAGATAAGTCGGACGGAATTCCGGGAATACAGGGAATAGGGCCTAAAACCGGAGTGGAGCTGATATCAAAATACGGAAATCTCGAAACATTATATGAGAATATAGAAGAGATAAAGGGGAAAAGAAAAGAAAAGCTGGAAAATGAAAAAGAAAATGCATTTTTGAGCAGAGAACTGGCAACAGTTCATATGGATCTTGATGTAGAATATAATAAAGAAAAGCTTAAATATGAAGAAAAAAATATGGATAAGCTCATACCTTTATATAAAGAAATGGAATTCAAAAGATTTCTTGAGGATGCAGAGCGTGCGAAAAAGAGCGCGAATCCGCTTCAGGGAACTTTATTTCAGACAACTGTACAGGAAAGAACACCTGCTGTGAAAGAGGAAAAAAAAGAGACTCCGTTTCAGTATCAAATAATAGAGACTTTGGAAAAGGCAGAGGAAATAACAAAAATAATAGGTGATGAAGTAACTGTATTTGATAATGAGCTGGGATTTGGAATTTCCAATAAAGAAAAGAATTATTATATTCCTGCGGCAATTATTTCAGATAAAGCAGATTTTCTGAAAAAATTTAAGGATAAGAATGTAAATGCTTATAATATAAAAGAGCTTTTTAAGTCAGGCCTTGAATATAAGGATTACTTTGATATTATGCTTGTCTGGTATGTATTGGGAACTGAAGCAGCACAGGATCTGGAAAGTATAATTTTTTCAGAGTTTCAGGTACTTTTGGAGAAGTATGAGGTGGAATTTAAGAAGCAAAATATGGATGAAGTTTCTCCTGAAAGAAAAGCGGAGTTTCTTACAAAAAGATCTTATTATATGACGAGATTAAAGGAAATTCTCGGACACCGTCTGGAAGCAGAGGGTTTGAATAACGTTTATGAAAATATAGAAAAAAAACTTGTTCCTGTTCTTGCTGATATGGAGAAAAAAGGCATACTGATAGATCCGGACTATTTTGGAAAATATGGAAACGAGCTGAAAAATAATCTTGCTGAAATTGAGAAAAATATATACGGACTTGCAGGCGAGGAATTTAATATTAATTCTCCAAAGCAGCTTTCGGAAATATTATTTGAAAAAATGATGCTTGATCCGGTAAAGAAAACTAAAACCGGATATTCGACAGATGTAGAGGTTCTTGAAGTTCTTGCGGCACAGGGTGTGGAGGTAGCAGAAAAGATACTGGAATACAGAGGCTATACCAAGCTTTTGACAACATATGTAGAGCCACTTCCAAAGCTGGCAGACAGTGAAAACAGAATTCATACTACATTTCATCAGAACGGTACTGCTACAGGAAGACTTTCTTCAAGTAATCCCAATATACAAAATATCCCGGTAAAAACAGACGAGGGAATAAAAATAAGAAGAGGATTTGTTTCCGAAGAGGGATGGAGCTTTATATCTTTTGACTATTCACAGATAGAGCTCAGAGTACTGGCAGAACTGTCCGAGGACGAGACTCTCATACTGGCATACCAAAAGGACAAAGATCTTCATGACCTTACTGCAAGAAAGCTGTTTTTTAAAACAGATGAAGAGCCGGTAAGCAGAGAGGAAAGAAGTATTGCAAAGGTAATAAATTTCAGTATTTTATACGGGAAAACTCCTTTCGGACTGTCAAAGGAGCTGAAAATACCTATGGGCGATGCAAAGCTGTATATAAATAAGTACTTTGAGGAATATCCCAGAGTAAGAACATTTTTGAATAGTGTACTTCAGGAGGCAAAGCTGAACGGCTTTGTAGAAACTTTATACGGAACAAGAAGATATATTACGGGAATAAATTCTTCAAATAAAAATATAGAAGCACAGGCTGACAGAATGGCTGTAAATACTGTCGTTCAGGGAACAGCAGCTAACATCATAAAAATAGTAATGGTAAAGCTGCATGAAGAATTTAAAGATAAGGAAGATATAAATATGCTGCTTCAGGTTCATGATGAACTTATCTTTGAAGTGAAGAATGAGTCTGTGGACAAGTATCTGAAAGAAATAGACAATATTATGGAAAATACAATAAAGCTGAAGAATGTAAGGCTTGCAGCAAACGGTAATGTGGGAAAAAACTGGGGAGAGCTGAAATAATATATTTACAGTATGAATTTTAATTCTGAAATTAACAGATTACTCTTTGCATTTGCAGCTATAATTATGATAATAAACAGTCGGGTATTCTATTAATGTTTTATTATGTTTTTTACTTTGATAAAATTATTGGAGGATGTAAATGAGGGGGAAAGAAAAAGACGGAGGTATATATAAATGGAAAAAGTAATAAAAAAGTTCGATGAGCTGACTCTGAATGAACTGTATGATATCCTTAAGCTGAGGGTAGACATATTTGTAGTGGAACAAAACTGTCCATATGGTGAGCTTGACAATAAAGACAAGGAATCTATACATATTTTTTACAGGGAAAATGGTGAAATTACTGCTTATCTGCGTATTATTCCGAAGTTTCTTTCTTATGAATCCGTATCAATGGGAAGAATATGCGTAAAACAGGAATTCAGAAGCAGAAAGCTGGGCAGGGAAATAGTAAAGGATGCAATAAATTATATAGAAAAAGATATGAAGGAATATATAATTACAATAGGAGCTCAGGAATATCTGAAGGATTTTTATGCATCTTTTGATTTTAAGCCTATATCTGATATATATGACGAAGACGGAATAAAGCATCTGGATATGCAGAGAAAATATTTGGGTGCAACAGAATAATATAATCAAAGGAGTAAAAAAATGGAACTGCTTATAAAAAAATATGACAAACTTACGCTTGACGAGCTTTATGCATTAATAGAGGCAAGAATAGAGGTATTTATAGTAGGTCAGATAGGGGCATATCAGGATCTTGACTTTAAGGATACAAAAAGCTATCATCTTTTATATAAGGACGGCAGAGAAGTGGCGGCATATCTAAGAATAGTCCCGAAAGGAGTCGGATACGACAAAATTTCTTTTGGAAGGGTTCTTGTAAAAGAAAAATACAGAGGAAAACAATTTGGAAGATTAATAGTGGAAAATGCCGTGAAATTCATCACAGATGAATTAAAAGAGCAGGAAATAAAAATAGGAGCACAGAAATATCTTGAAAAATTTTATGAATCATGCGGTTTTAAAACTGTATCAGACACTTATGATGTTTTAGGAATAGAGCATGTGGATATGATTTATAAACTATGAATAAAATAAGAATATAACGACAGGGGAAAAAATGTTTTTGACAAAAATAATGGTTATAAACATGTACTTTATACTAGGCTATTTTATGAAGAAAATAAAGATACTGAAGGAAGAAGACGGGAATACGCTGTTAAGAATGGCATTTTATATATTTCTTCCGGCAATTCTGTTTCAGTCAATAAGAAAAATAGACTTTACTCCCGGATATCTGGCATATCCGCTGGTAATTTTGGTAATGTATCTGTTTATAGCAATAATGGTTATTACATATTTGAAGATAAAAAAAACTGAAAAAGATACTATGAAAATAGTAGCGGGTTATTTTTCAATGGCAAATATAGGTTTTTTATACCCGTTTTATATAGCGATATTTGGTGAAGAAAATGTCTGGAGACTGGGACTTTTGGATTTCGGGAATTCTATATTTGTTTATGCAGTATCTTATGCATATATAGTAGGAGCAGAGCGTAAAAGAGATCTGGCAAAAAAGGTTTTTACCGCTCCCGGAATAATAGCTTTAGCTCTTGCATTGGCATGTAATTTTGCAGGAATAAAATTTTTTACACCTGTAGAGGATTTTTTAAACCAGCTTGGGAATCTTACAGGTTTTTCAATGCTGTTTTCTCTCGGATTATTTTTTAATTTTAGACTGGGCGAGCTGAAAGAAAGCATAAAAATAGTTTTTGCCAAAGAGATACTGAAGTTTATAATTCTTTTGATAATTTATAATCTGAATATAGAATTTTATATTAAAAGTGCATTTATGCTTATAATAGTGTCGCCTGTAGCATCAAGCCTTCTGAATTTTTCGCTTTTTGCAAGGCTGGATACTAAATTTGTATCAAAGCTTATTTCTATATCAATGTTAATTTCTTTTATAGAAATACCAATAGTTGTTTATTTTCTACAAAAACTTCAATATTAACAGTATAAAATGAAATTTCCTTCCTGGGAACAAGGAGGATTTTTTATTATAATAATTTTTAGCATATAAAATCGTTTTATAGGTTTCAAATTATCTAAAAATCATGTATAATAACAGGTGATAATAAAGGAGGTTTCATGCTTAATAATTATTGTAAAATTTTATCAAAATATTATGATAATATTGCAAAGGTGTCGAAGGAAATAATTAATCTCGAAGCAATACTTAATCTTCCTAAATCAACAGAGCATTTTATAACTGATATACACGGCGAATATGAATCATTCAGCCATATATTAAGAAATGCTTCCGGTTATATCAGAATGAAGATAGACGAAGAATTCAGCGATTTAATGCTTCAGGAGAAAAAAGATCTTGCGACTTTGGTTTATTATCCGAAAGAATGGCTTAAAGCTAAAGCGAAACACAGAGATCAGAAAAACTGGTATAAAGTGACACTTGAAAGACTGGTTATACTATGTAAGGTGGTTTCTTCAAAATACAGCCGTTCTAAGGTGAGAAAAGCCCTGCCTGAGAATTATTCTTATATCATCGAAGAGCTTCTGCATGAAAATTCCTATAATAATATCGACCGCAAGCAGTATTATAACGGTATACTGGAGTCAATAATAGAGCTTAACAGGGCTGATGACTTTATTGTAGAATTATCTAAAGTAATAAGAAGGCTTGCAGTAGATCATCTGCATATAGTAGGAGATATTTATGACAGGGGGCCGGCTCCGCATCTCGTAATGGAGGAGCTGATGAACCATCATTCCCTTGATATACAATGGGGGAATCATGATATTCTGTGGGCCGGGGCAGCGGCAGGTTCTACTGCATGTATTTATAATGTACTCAGAATCTGCATGAAGTATAATAACCTTGAGAGTGTAGAGGACGGCTACGGCATAAATTTACTGCCTCTTGCAAGATTTGCAATGAAAACATATAAAAATACAAATTGTAAGATATTTGAACCAAAAATAAATAATGATGAAAATATATCACTGGATGATATAAAGCTGATTGCCCAGATGCATAAAGCAGTTACTGTAATACAGCTGAAGCTGGAAGGAAAAATCATTAAAGAAAGTCCTGAATATAATATGGATGACAGACTTTTTCTTGATAAAATTGATTTTTCAAAGAAGACGGTGAGAATAGACGGTAAGGATTATCATATGCTTGATACAGACTTTCCTACATTTGATACTGATGATCCGTATAAACTAAATAAAGAAGAAGAGGAACTTACTGAAAAACTTAAAAACAGTTTTCAAAAAAGCGAAAAACTGCAGAAACATGTAAAATTTTTAATTTTAAAAGGCGGAATTTATTTGAAATATAATTCTAATTTACTGTATCATGCATGTATTCCTATGGAAGAAAACAGAGAATTTAAGAAAATAGAGATATTTGGAAAATTTTATTACGGGAAAAATTTTCTTGATAAAATTGACATGCTGATAAGAGAGTATTATCTCACAGAAAATAAACCGAAAAAGAAATTCGGGTCGGATTTTTTCTGGTATCTGTGGTGCCATAAAGACTCACCTTTGTTCGGAAAAGATAAAATGGCGACATTTGAAAGATATTTTATTGCGGACAAGCTTACCCATAAAGAAATAGAGAACCCGTATTTTGCACATCGGGATAAAGAAAAAGTATGTAATATGATATTGGAAAATTTTGATCTGGATATAACAAAATCGCATATAATAAACGGTCATATGCCTGTAATTGTAAAAAAAGGAGAAAGCCCCATAAAAGCCAACGGAAAACTTCTGGTAATAGACGGCGGACTTTCTAAAGCATATCAGAAAAAAACCGGTATAGCAGGATATACTCTGATTTATAATTCATACGGACTGCTTCTTACTACACACGGACCGTTTATATCTACACAGGAAGCAATAGAGTCCGGGCATGATATTCTTACAATAAGTGAAGTAGTCAGAAAAAGTGAAAGAAAATTTGTGAAAGATACTGATATAGGTATGGAAATATCTGAAGAAATATCAGAATTAAAGTATTTGTTAACTTCATATAAAGAAGGAATAATCAAAGAAAAAAATATTTAAAAATAATGAAATGAGTGATAAGTAATGAACAATAAGCAATCGCATAATATAAATAAAGTAACATTAGCCACTTTAATTGTCACTTTAGGGGTAATTTACGGAGATATCGGGACATCTCCTTTATACGTAATGTCAGCAATAATACGAGGAAACAGTAATATAATTGATTTATCTTTTGTATTGGGGGGAGTATCACTTGTTATATGGACTCTGACCCTGCAGACAACAATAAAATATGTCTTTTTAACTTTAAATGCAGATAATAACGGTGAGGGAGGAATTTTTTCATTATATACAATAATAAGAAAAAGAGCGAAATGGCTTTTGGTTCCTGCTGTTATAGGCGGTTCGGCACTTCTTGCTGACGGCATGATAACACCGCCGGTAACTGTAACTTCTGCAATAGAAGGACTAGTCACTATAATACCTCTTGAAACAGATGAAATAGTCATAATAGTAGCAATTATAATTACGGTACTTTTTCTTTTTCAGAGATTCGGAACAGCTGTAGTAGGAAGAGTTTTTGGGCCTGTAATGACATTATGGTTTTTTATGCTTGCGGTTCTCGGGGTAAAAGAACTCGTGACTTATCCGGAAGTAATAAAAGCAATAAATCCATATTACGGAATAAAGCTGCTTATTACCAATCCTTTGGGAATTATGATTTTAGGGGCAGTATTTTTGTGTACGACCGGAGCAGAGGCTCTTTATTCTGATCTGGGACACTGCGGTAAAAAAAATATACACTATACATGGGTTTATGTAAAAATATCGCTTATTTTGAATTATCTGGGACAGGCAGCATGGCTTTCTAAGCATGACGGACAGATTCTGTCAGGAAATCCTTTTTATAATATTATGCCGTCATGGTTTTTGATTCCGGGTATAATAATATCCACACTGGCAGCAATAATAGCAAGTCAGGCGCTGATATCTGGATCTTTTACACTGGTATCGGAAGCAATAAAGCTGAATATATTTCCCAGACTTAATATAAATTATCCTTCGGATTTAAAAGGACAGCTTTATATTCCCGCAATAAACACAGTATTATGGCTGGGATGTATGCTTGTATTATTTCACTTTAAAAAATCTTCCAATATGGAAGCTGCATATGGATTATCAATCACAATAACAATGCTGATGACTACTGTGTTATTCTATAATTATCTGAGATTTAAGCAGTATCCTGTGATTTTTTCGGTAATATTTTTATGTGTATACGGTACAATTGAGGGGATATTTCTATATGCCAATCTCTTTAAGTTTTTTCACGGCGGTTATATTACAGTGCTTATAGGTCTTATGATAATGTTCCTGATGTATGTCTGGATAAGAGGAAAGAGCATAAAAGAAGGACTGGCTGAAAATGTACAGATAAAACTTTATGAAGAACAGCTGACCGCTCTTCAGGAAGATGTAGATATACCTAAATATGCTACTAATCTAGTATATCTGACAAATACGCCGAATGAAGAGGAAGTAGAAAGAAAAGTAATGTATTCTATTTTGAATAAACAGCCCAAAAGAGCTGAAATATACTGGTTTATAAATGTTCTGGTTACTGATGAGCCTTTTACGATGGAATATAAAGTAAATAATGCAATACCGAATCAGGCAATAAAAATACAATTCAGACTTGGATTTAAGGTAGATCAGAGAATAAATGTATTTTTACGTCAGATAGTTAACGAGCTGCTGGCAACAGGTGAACTGAATCCGTATCAAAAAGGATATTTTTCTGAATCCGGCAATCAGGCAGGGGATTTTAAATTTGTTATAATACAGGAAGCCTTGTCTAATGAGGGACAGCTTCCGAAATTTCAGGAATTTATAATGAATTTGAAGCTGTTTGTAAAAAAATATACTGTAACGCCGGCAAAATGGTTTGGTCTGGATACCAGCAATGTAGAGGTGGAAACAGTACCTTTGGTACTGGGAAGAAGAAGAACGGCACAATTAACAAGAGTAAATTAAGAGAGGGGAGACATGAAAAAAGTGGTAATAATATTTAAAATACTGCTGGTTCTATTTATAGGAGCAGTGTTTATAAATATATACATACAATACAGTACAAAAAAATATATATTTTCTGATGTGGAGGAGGCTCCGGAGACTTATACGGGACTTGTTCTGGGGTCAATGGTCTTTGATAACGGTACTCCCTCAGGAGTAGTAAGACAGAGGCTTGATAAGACTGCAGAATTATATAAAGCAGGAAAGATAAAAAGAATACTTGTTTCGGGAGATCACGGGCAGAAGAATTATGATGAGGTAAATTCTATGAAAAATTATCTTTTGAAAAAAGAAATACCTATCGAGGATATTTTTCTGGATCATGCAGGCTTTGATACATACAGCTCTATGGTGAGGGCAAAGGAGATATTTGAAATAGACGATGTAATTGTCATAACACAAAAATTTCATCTTCCGAGATCTGTATATATAGCCAGAAAAAAAGGGATGAATGCATACGGGGTGGTTTCCAATCCGAGTGGAATGTATGATACGAAATATAACAGGGGGAGAGATAAGATATCACGGGTAAAGGCTTTTTTTGACGTTATGTTTAACAGAAAACCAAAATATTTAGGAGAAAAGATACCTATAAAAGGCAGCAATGAGAAAACATTAGATTAAAAATGAAATTTCCTGTATAAAATATTTTTAATTTCTGATAAAATAGAGAGAAGAAATAAAAAGTTTGAAAAATTAAATGATAAATAAAAAATATTTTAGCTTTATAACTGCGTTGCCAAAATTACGAATTTCTAAAATTATATAAAGCATAAAACTCTAGTATAGATGTCGTCATCAGGAAAAAGATTCTAATAAAGGGAGAAATCAAAATGGATAGAAATAGAGTAATAGCCGAGATTCCGGAATATCATCTGAATAAGTATAAATTGAAAAGAGGGTTCAAATTTGTGTATATGAAAAGCTACGAATTTTTGACTTCATTATTTTTGGTAGTGCTGATAGCAATGCTGGCAGGAGCTTATTATTATACCAATGTAGATAAATATCTGAAAGGAAAGTATTATATAGCTGCGTGTATAATAGTGGTAATATTGTATCTGATTTTTTGTTTTGTAACTTTCAGAATGAAAATATTAAGACGTTCAAGCAAAATTATTAAATCTATACCAAATAATCTTATGGGACTTACTATAAGAATAAAATTTTATCTCGACAGAGTAGAGTTTGACTCGGATGATGACCGGGGAGGAGCATTAAAATATGAGGATTTTTATAGAATAGTAAAGCTGGACGACGGATATTTATTTTTATCAGCAAAAAAGGTATTCCATTATTTTGAATATTCAGAAATAAAAACATTATATAATCTGGATTATCTTGACAGTGTTCTTGCAAAATATTATTAAAAAAATTCAGCAGATAAATAGAATAACAGTAGTTGAAGGGCAATATAAAAATACTTGTTTCTGATTAACAGAAATAATATAATTTCCGGGAGAGAAAATGTCTTATTCTGCAAATGTAAAAAGTGAACTTTTTAATGTGCCAAATGAAAATAACAGTGAAAATCTGGCGGAGCTTTTAGGAATATTCATGGCTAAAAATTCCATAAAAGAAAATGAAATAAGATTAAGTACTGAAAATATAGCTTTGGCAAAAAGGGTATACTCTAATATGAAAAAAGCCGCAGGACTTACTATTCAGCTGAGATACCTGACCAGCAAAAAGCTGGGAATTCATAAGGTATATGAAGTAATAATACCTTTTCAGAAAGGATATATTGAATTTTTGAAAAGTATTTTTGAATTCAAAAATCTCGAATCATCTATGAATGAAAATATATTCAAGGGTCTGATAAAAGGTTACTTTCTCAGCTGCGGATATATAAAATCCCCTGAAAAAGGCTACGCACTGGACTTTTTTATAGATACTGAAGATGCAGCCACATTTTTGTACTATTTATTTAAAAAAATAGGAAAAAGAGTTTTTCAGGCTGATAAAAAAAATAAAAATCTGGTATATATAAGAAATTCGGAAGATATACTGGATATATTGATTATAATAAATGCAGTATCTACATTTTTTAAATATGAAGATACAATCATAAATAAAGAAATCAGAAATAAAGTAAACAGAAATATGAACTGGGAGATAGCCAATGAAACCAGAAAAATCTCTACTTCGGAAAAACAGCTGAAAATGATTGAGAAAATAGATGCGGCAGCAGGTTTGAATAATCTTTCCGATGTATTGCAGGAAACAGCCAGAATGAGAATTGAGAATCCTGACCTTTCTCTTCAGGAACTGGCAGATCTTATGAATATATCAAAATCGGGGATAAGAAACAGATTCAGGCGTCTGACTGAATATTATGAAGAACTTATGGAAGATGAGAAATAAAATTCCGGGAATGGTGGTACTTATGTACTTTTTATCGTTAATTTACGGACTGATAACTGGTATCAGAAATAAATTGTATGATTTTAATATTTTAAAGGCAAAAAAGGTGGAAAATACAACAATAATATGTGTAGGGAATATAACTGCGGGAGGAACAGGAAAAACACCGGCAGTTCAGTATTTTGCAAAAAAAATGCTTATGGAAAATAAAAAAGTTGCTGTATTGAGCAGAGGATATAACGGAAAAAGAAAAGAAGACCCCATGATTGTCAGGAATGAAAAAGAGATATATGCCACGGCTCTCGAAGCAGGAGACGAAACTTATCTTCATGCACTGAATCTGAAAATTCCCGTTGCAGTAGCAAAAGACCGTTATTCCGGTGCCAGGCTGCTTAAAGAAAAATATGATGTGGATGTAATAATATTAGACGACGGATATCAGCACAGAAAACTTTTCAGAGATAAAAATATCCTTTTAATAGATGCAACTAATCCCTTTGGCGGAAATCATCTGCTTCCCAAGGGAAGACTGCGTGAAAGTCTTGCAGGAATAAAAAGGGCAGATGAAATAATAATAACCAAAGTAAATTATACAGGAATGCAGGCGGCAGAGCCTGTGATAAAAAAGCTTGAAAAATACAACAAGCCTTTATTTCTTGCAGAGCATAAAGAAGATTACTTTTATAACCAGAAGCTTGAAAAATTTGATTTCAATGTTATAAAAGATAAAAAAGTACTTTTATTTTCTTCTATTGCCAGTCCTGAAAATTTTAAAAAATCAATATTAAAGCTGGGATCAGGTAAACTTGATGAAATAAAATTTTCAGATCATCATGTATATTCTGATGTGGAAATAGATGAAATTATAAGGGAAGCAAAGGATTATGACTTTGTTATTACCACAGAAAAAGATATAGTGAAAATAAACAAAAATATTGAAAATCTTTTGATTTTGAAAATAAGTTTTAATATACTGTGATACGGAGGTACAATGAACATTAAAAATGAAAATCTTCCTGAAAACTTTCATGAATTTGTGGAAAAATATCAGGGAAATTTTGAGAAAAGAAAATATTTTAAAATAAATCAGGACCTGAAAATCAGTGAAAAAGAACCGTCCTGGGTGCTTGAGCTTGCTTTTGTTTATTACAATACCGGGGACAGCAGTATTCTTGATCTTGTAAATAATGAACTGGGCAAATGCTTTAAAGATAAGATAAAAAAGATAGACAGACTGTCAAAATACAGCATTCCTGAATTAAGTGACAAATTTTGGCGTGCACTTTTAAATAAAGACGGTATTCATACTATAAGACTTGGAAATGAGCTTTTTTTGAGAGACAGGGAACTGTTTTTGGAAATGGTTTATAAATATGCTTTTATATCCTCAGATGTGAATAAACTGATAAAGGTATTTTTATTTGAATTATTATGTGAAAAAGTATCATATAATATTGAATTTACTAAAAATCTGCTGAATTATTTTTCGAGCTCCGAACTGGAGTATATAAGATATGATTCTGCGGAATATATGAGTTATTTTAATAAATACCGTGCAGACATACTGTATAGTGATATTTATAAAAAAAAGCAGGGAAAATACAGTATGAACAGTCTGGAACTAAATCCGGGCACAGCTTTAAGTCCTGAAAAAGAAATAATATACGGATATCTGAAAAAAGAGGGATATTTATGAAAATAGGCATCTACGGAGGAAGTTTTAATCCTGTGCATAACGGTCATCTGAAAGTGGCCGAGTGGATACTTGACAGGGTAAAACTGGATAAGATAATATGGGTTCCGTTATATAAACCTTATCATAAGGAAATAAGCGATCTGGAAGACTCAGAGCACAGATATAATATGCTTAAGCTGGCACTGGGAAATAAGAAAAAATATGAGATATCCAGAGTGGAAATTGATGCGAAAATAATTTCCTATACGCTGGATACTTTGCTCGCGCTAAAGAAACAATATCCGGGAAATGAATTTTATGAAATAATAGGCGGGGACTCCGCAGAAACATTTCATACATGGAAGGATTATAAGGAAATACTGGAAAATGCAAAGGTACTTGTATATTCCAGACGCGGTCACAAAGTAAAGATAACAGAAAATATGGAGCTGATAGAAGCACCTTATCTGGACATATCTTCTACACTTATAAGGGAAAAGGTAGAGAATAACGAGTCTATATTCGGACTTGTCCCAAAAGCCGTGGAAGAATATATATACAATAATAAATTATATAAATGATAGGAGAAAGAAATATGATAGATATGAAATTTATTAGGGAAAATACCGAAATAATAAGAAAGAGCCTGAAAGACAGAAACAGTAATTTTGATTTGGACGGGCTTTTGAAAGCAGATGAAGCAAGACGGGAGCTGCTTCAGGAAGCAGAAACATTAAAAAAAGAGAAGAATGATCAGAGTGCATTAATAGGGAAATATAAGAGAGAAGGAAAAAATGCAGATGAGCTTTTGGAAAAAATGGGAAAAGTAAGTGACAAAATAAAAGAGCTTGACGAAAAAACAGCAAAAATAGAAGAGGAACAAAATTATCTTTTGCTGACTATACCGAATAAGCTGCATGAAAGTACACCTGTCGGTGCTTCGGAAGATGACAATGTGGAGGTAAGAAAATGGGGAGAACCGAAAAAGTTTGATTTTGAGCCAAAACCTCATGAAGAATTAGGTACAGAGCTGGGAATCCTTGATTTTGAAAGAGGCGTGAAGCTGTCAGGATCAAGATTTACAGTTTATAAAGGAATGGCAGCAAAGCTGGAAAGAGCACTTATTAATTTTATGCTGGATCTTCATACAAGTGAGCACGGCTATGAAGAAATGCTGACACCGCAGCTGGTAAAGAGAGATATAATGGTAGGAACAGGACAGCTTCCAAAGTTTGAAGATGATGCATATAAGACTACAGATGATATGTTTTTGATTCCTACGGCAGAAGTGACTCTTACTAATCTTCATAAAGATGAAATACTTGCCGAAAGCGAGCTTCCAAAGTATTACTGCGGGTTTACCGCATGCTTCAGAAGAGAGGCCGGATCACACGGTAAGGATATGAAAGGGATACTTAGACAGCATCAGTTTAATAAAGTAGAAATGGTAAAGATAGTACACCCTGAGAATTCATATAATGAGCTGGAGAAAATGGTAAATAATGCGGAAACAGTACTGCAAAAATTAAATATTCCCTACAGAGTGCTTGCATTATGCAGCGGTGATATAGGCTTCGGTGCGTCAAAGACTTATGATCTGGAAGTATGGATTCCAAGCCAGAATAAATACAGAGAAATTTCATCTTGCTCAAATACTGAGGATTTTCAGGCAAGAAGAGCAATGATAAAGTACAGATCAGAGGCAGATAAAAAGAGCTATTTTGTTCATACGTTAAACGGATCAGGGCTAGCAGTGGGGAGAACACTTCTTGCCATAATGGAAAACTATCAAAGAGAAGACGGAAGCATAGAAATACCTGAGGTTCTAATACCTTATATGGGCGGTATTACCGAGATAAAGAAATAACATCAAATAACTATCCGGGGGGAAGTTATATAAGACTGAAAAAAGAGTAATAAAATAATGGGGAAAAGTATTCAAAAAATAAAAAGGACGGCGATAAAATGAAAATATTTAAGTCAGTGTTACTTTTGATGATTTTTTCAGGAATATGTATAATGGCAAAAACTGAGGTAAAAGTTCCTGAAATAAAAACAGAAACTGTGTATATTAACGGAAATAAAAATTATGAGATAATAAAGCCGGTATTTACCAATAATGTGAAATTCAAGGCTGTAAATGATGAAATAAATAAACTGATTGATGTGGAAGCATTAAAAGAAGACGAGAAAGAAATCTGTGTCAACGATCCTGAAAGATGCGGGGATTATGTAGTATCAGTGGGTCCTGATTTGATTTATGCAGATAATAATGTAATTTCTTTTACAATAAACGGTTACCAGTATACCGGTGGTGCACACGGAGGAAGCTGGGTAACTGCTTTTCTTGTGAACAGAAAAACAGGGAAGATTATTACAGATACTTTAAAGACTAATAATAAAGCAATATTTAATAAAATACAAAAATATATTACAGACAATCCGGAAGGAATATTTTTTGAGGATAAATATACAGCGGAAGATCTGATGAATAATGCTGTAGTATATCAGTCAGCCAAAGATACTATTGGGATAATGTATATGAGCTATGCTGTAGCACCATATGCAGCCGGTATGCCGGAATTTGAATATAATACCAAAACAAAAAAACTTTATTTTCTTGATGGTTATTCAGGAGAAAAAGTACAAAAGGTAGAAATAAAATAACATAAAACCGATTCTGAATTTATTTTTATCAGAATCGGATTTTTTGTAGAAATATTTTAAAGTAAGAATTTCATTGTAAAATATAAGGTTTAGAAATGTTTTGACGAAGGTCAAAGTTGTTCAAGAATGTTGATTTTAAGGTGTAAATTTGTTATTATATAAGTGAACATATTTTAGGAGGTATTAAAATGAAGTATCATTACAAAGATTTAGGTTTAAGCAACACAAAGGAAATGTTTGAAAAAGCTAACAAAGAAGGATATTCAGTTCCTGCATTTAATTTTAACAACCTGGAACAGATACAGGGGATAATCGAAGCATGTGTGGAAACAGGATCACCTGTTATTTTACAGGTATCAAAAGGAGCAAGAAATTATATCGGAAAAGAAATGGTGCCTTTCTTAGCACAGGCAGCAGTAGCTTATGCAAGATCGAAAGGTTCTGACATACCAGTTGCCCTTCATCTTGATCATGGTCCTGATTTTGAAACTTGTAAAGACTGTGTTGAATACGGATTCAGTTCTGTAATGATAGACGGTTCACATCATGCGTACGAAGAAAATATAGAAGAATCTAAAAAGGTAGCAGAATTTGCCCACAAGCATGATGTTACAGTAGAAGCAGAATTAGGAGTACTTGCAGGAGTAGAAGATGATGTAGTGGCAGATGCACATATATATACACAGCCTGATGAAGTGGAAGACTTCGTAAAAAGAACAGGAGTAGATTCATTAGCTATAGCAATAGGAACTTCTCATGGAGCTCATAAATTCAAACCCGGGGATAACCCTAAAATAAGACTGGATATTCTTGAGGAAATAGAAAAAAGAATACCCGGATTCCCTATAGTATTACATGGTTCTTCATCTGTACCTAAGCAGTTTGTTGATTTAATGAAACAGTACGGTGGAGAGATAGCAGATGCTATTGGTATACCTGATGAACAATTAAGACTTGCATCAAAATCAGCTGTTGCTAAGATCAATGTTGATACAGACGGAAGACTGGCTTTTACAGCAGGAATAAGAGAAGCTCTTGCTAAAAATCCTAAAGAATTCGACCCAAGAAAATATCTTGAGCCTGGTAAAAATTATATGAAAGAATTCTATAAAGAAAAAATAAAAACAGTATTTGGTTCAGAAGGTGCTTATAAAAAAGGCGAATAATAAAAGTTTTATATTATAGAATCAGGAATTGGGCTGCATAAGCGGCCTTTTTCTTTACTGATAATTTTGGTAAATACAGGCAGAATGAACTAATAAAGAAAAAGATTTAAGACAACATAAATATTTAATATATTTTTTTAATATTAAAGTGAAAATCGAATTTTTATGTTATAATAATATAGATTAAAGTATATGGAAAGCAGGATATTATGGAAAATTATATGAAAATCTTCCTATTATTTCTTTTTTTGATACAGAGTGTCGGTTATGCTGAAATAAATGCCATAGAAGAGGAAATACTGGCTGATAACATAAGAAATTTTTATAAAGTAAGTGACGGCATATACAGATCGGCACAGCCTGACAGAAAAAATATGGAGTTAATGGACATAATAGGAGTAAAAACTGTGATAAATCTCAGAAGGTATCATTCCGACATTAATGAAGCCAAAAATACTTCCCTAAGGCTGGAAAGAGTAAAAATGAATCCCGGGAAGATAAAAGATGAAGATATAGCAGAGATACTCACACTCATAAAAAATTCAGACAAGCCGGTTTTGATACACTGCTGGCACGGAAGCGACAGAACTGGGGTAGTAGTTGCTATGTACAGAATAGTATTTGAAGGATTCAGCAAGGAAGAAGCCATAAAGGAACTCAGAGATGAAAAATACGGACATCACGAAAATATTTACGGAAATATAGTAAAGTATATTCGTAATGTTGACGTAGAGAAACTAAAAACAAAAATTTTATAAAATTATTGACAAAATCTATTTTTTTTATTATACTTAATAATAACTAAGTAAAAAAAATTGTATATAAATTCAAAAAACTGACGAAATTAAAGTTAATTTTTTTTTTTCGTCTTTTTTATTTATGTAAAATAAAGAATACATACTATCAAACTATCAAATTAGAAAGGAATGGTTTCAAGTGGAGAAAAAGTACGTTTTTGTTACCGGAGGGGTAGTTTCGTCTTTAGGGAAAGGAATTACTGCGTCATCATTGGGAAGATTGTTAAAAGAAAGGGGATACAAAGTAACAATACAAAAATTTGATCCGTACGTAAATGTTGATCCCGGAACAATGAGCCCGTATCAGCATGGTGAAGTTTTTGTAACAGAAGATGGTGCGGAAACAGACTTGGATTTGGGACATTATGAGAGATTCATAGATGAGGAGCTTACCAAATATAACAGTCTGACTACAGGAAGACTTATGTCAACTATTTTGAATAAAGAAAGAAGAGGGGAATATCTTGGAGCTACAGTCCAGTTCGTACCCCACGTTACAGATGAAATAAAAGATTATATAAGAAAAGTATCTTGTGCTAATGACTCTGATATAGTAATTACCGAAATCGGAGGTACAATCGGAGATATAGAGGGCGATACTTTTATAGAAGCAATAAGACAATTCAAAAAAGATGCAGGCAGAGATAATGTAATTTATATCCATGTTACACTGCTTCCTTATATAAAGGCAGCAGGAGAACTGAAAACCAAGCCTACGCAGCATAGTGTAAAAGTATTGAGAAGTTTGGGAATATCACCAGATATTATAGTAGTAAGAAGTGAGCACCCTGTAGATGAGAATATTAAGAAAAAAGTTTCTTTATTTTGCGATATAGATGAAGAAGCGGTAATAGAAGCAAATGATGCAGATGTATTGTATGAAATTCCTCTTACAATGGAAAAATTAGGTCTGGCTGATGTTGCGTGTAAATATTTAAAGCTTGAAAATAAAAAACCTGATCTGGCAAAATGGACAGCCATGGTAAATAAGTATAAAAATCCCAAGAAGTGTGCAAAAGTAGCTGTAGTGGGGAAATATGTGGAATTAAAAGATGCTTATATAAGTATACACGAAGCTATAGAGCATGCAGGTTATAATCAGGATACAAAGGTAAAGATCGATTATATTCAGTCAGAAGATTACGATACGGCAATTTTGGGAGAGTATGAAGGAATACTTGTACCCGGAGGCTTTGGAGACAGAGGAATTGACGGTAAGCTAAATGCTATAAAATATGCCAGAGAAAATAATATTCCATATCTGGGTATCTGTCTTGGAATGCAGACAGCATGTATAGAATTCGCCAAAAATGTTCTTGGTCATGAAAATGCAACTTCTACAGAATTTGATAAAACTACTGATTATCCTATAATAAATCTTATGGAAGAGCAGGAAGATATAGTGGATCTCGGAGGAACAATGAGACTGGGGACTTATCCATGCAAACTGAAGAAAAACAGCAGAGCATATTCACTGTATAATTCTGAACTAATAAATGAGAGACACAGACACAGATATGAATTTAACAATAAATACAGAGATGAGTTCGAAAATGCAGGAATGAAAATAACAGGAACTTCACCTGACGGAAAGTATGTAGAAGTGGTAGAATTAGAGGGGCATCCGTTTTTTGTGGCATCACAGTATCATCCGGAATTCAAGAGCAGACCGGATAAACCACATCCGTTATTTTTCGGCTGGATAAATGCAGTTTTGGAAAATAGTAAAAAGTAGATATAAATTTTCAAAAAATAAATAATATAAAATATTTTACAGCCTGTTACACATTTGTGACAGGTTTTTTAATATTCAAGGCTTGAAAATATTGTAATATAAAGAATTTTTAGCTGTTAATTTTTTAATTATTATGTGCATAATAATTAAAATTAATGTTTTAATTTTTAATTTTAATAAATGGAAATTAATTATATTGATTAATTTAAAATTTATAAAATGTATTTTTATATCATAAAACTGAATTCTCCGAAATGGCAGTCAGTATATTTTTAATTAATGAATACCGTCTACTTTTTTATTATAGCTGTGTAATTATTAATCACTATATTTCTTTATGTTTAACTCGTTTATGCCGCGTAAAATTATAAATATATAAGACTTTATACAGCTGAAAATAACCGGATATCAGAATATCAAGCTATAAACGAATCATTTTTTTAATATATATTAATCTTAAAATAAAAAAAGTGAATTTAATGTTATGACAAAAAAATCACAATATTTTAGACAGTAAGTAAATTTTTTTTTAATTATAAAAATTTTAATAGTAAATAAGCAGACACATTAATATTGACAAAGTAAAATTTATATTGTAAAATCTTAGATATAAAAAAGCTCAAGGAGGAGAATATGGCAAGTAAAACAGTAACTATTACTAATCCTACAGGATTACATACAAGACCAGGTGGAATTTTTGTATCTAAAGCAAAAGAATTTGAAAGTGATGTTTTTGTTGAACACGACGGAAAAAAGGTGAACGGAAAATCTCTGTTAAAGTTATTATCAATCGGAATCAAAAACGGTTCAGAAGTAACAGTAACAGCTGAAGGTTCTGACGCTGATCAGGCGGTAGAAACTTTAGGAGAATTATTAGCAACTATAAGAGATTAATTTTTTACACCCATTCTGTTTGTTTGGGTGTTTTTCTAACTATGTCGTATTTATTCACGGTTTTAATAAGAAAATATAAAAGAATCCTGATATACTCCTGATAATTCAGAGTTAAAGGTTTCTGATAATCATATATATCAGCAGCAAATTAATTTGCTGCTGTTTTTTTAGCGTAATATATTAAAATGTGAAATAATTATATATATAAAATATATATGCAAAGGGTTTTAATTTTAAAAAAAGTTATGTATAATGAATAGTAGGAGAAAGGAGAATCAATTATGTTTTTTAAAAACCAATATCAGGAGATAAAAGAGATCGGTGAGAAAATTTTTAAAAATCCTGAGTTAGGGTATAAGGAATTTAAAACCAAAGAATCAGTTATTGAATTTCTAAAAAAAGTAAATCCGGAAATAGAAATGGAATTTTTCAGTACTACCGGAATAAAAACTACTCTTGGAAGCGGGAAATCTATCAATATGGCTTTTATAGGGGAACTTGATGCAGTGTATGCCCCTTCGCACTGGTGTTCTGACAAGGAGAGCGGAGCAGCTCATAATTGCGGTCATCATACACAAATAGCTATTACACTGGCATTATATAATTACTTTTATACAACAGGAGCATATAAAAATCTGGATTATACGCTAACCTTTATATTTATACCGGCAGAAGAGTATCTGGATCTGTCTTACAGGGAGAAGCTGCAGAAAGACGGAGTAATAAATTACTATGGCGGTAAACCTGAGGCTATGAGACTGGGTATTTTTGACGATATTGATATAGGTGTTTGTGTTCATGCAATAGGAGGATCTTTTACCGAAAGAACTTCCGAGATAAACTGCGACCTGGCAGGATTTCTTTATAAGAAATATACTTTCAGGGGGAGTGCGTCACATGCAGGATTTGATCCTTTTTCCGGGAAAAATGCGTACAGTATGTCAAATATATTTCAGGTAGCTCTCGGACTTATGAGACAGCAGCTGAAGGACAGCGAGCATGTAAGAATGAATCCTATTGTTATGGAGTCGGATATGTCAACCAATGTAATACCTAACTTTATAAAAGTAGGAACAGATTTGAGAACCAAAAGTGTAGAGTATATGAAAACAGTAGCAGACAGAATAGATAAAGCAGCAATGGGAAGTGCAATATGTCTTGACGGTGAGGTGGAAGCCGAAACACAGATGGGTTATCTTCCGTTTGTGCAGGATCGTTATATAGGACAATTTGTAGTGGATGCCTTTACAGAGCAGAGTGAAATAAAAACTTTGTGGAATAATAAGTTTATCAGTGCTGCAGGGGATATCGGGGATCTTTCATTTATGGTTCCTTGTATACAGATAGGATACAGCGGATTTGCGGGGACAATACACGGAGATGATTTTAAGGATGAAGATCCTGAAATGATCTATGAAATATTTCCGAGATTCGTAGCTAAGTCTCTGGAATATATGAGCGGAAAAATTGATAAATCAAAGCTGTACAAAAAGAGTTTCAGAGAATATGAAGAATGTATAAATTCCATAGTAGGAAAATAATATACAATAGAAATTTAGGAGGAAAGAAAAGTAGAATGAAGAAATCTTATATTTATATGGTAATTTTTGCATTTATAATAATTGCCATTGCCGAAATAATAGGGATTCAGATGATTCCTATAGGGGAAAAGCTGGCACTGACTATATTACCGCTGGCATTTGCAATTTTATTTACAATGCTTTTAGGACTTAAACCTTTAAGAAAAGGGATTATAGCAAAAATTTATTCCAAGGAAAACGTAAATTTTGCAGGAAAATATCTTATTATAATTATGCTTCCTTTAATGGCAAGATATGGTGCCACAATAGCACCTCAGTTAGGAGATATAGTAAGCAAGGGTCCTATTTTCTTATTTCAGGAATTAGGAAACTTAGGAACGGTTGTTCTCGGACTTCCGGTGGCTATTCTTCTCGGACTTAAACGTGAAGCCATAGGATGTACGCTTGGTCTCGGAAGAGAAGGAGAGCTGGCTTATATATCTGAAAAATATACGCTTGATTCACCGGAAGGGCGCGGAGTACTTTCGCTTTATATAATAGGGACATTATTTGGCGCATTGTTTTTCAGTTTCTTTGCACCGATCCTTAGTTATGTGGGTTATTCTCCACAGGCCTTGGCGATGGCTTCAGGAGTGGGATCAGGAAGTATGATGGCTGCTTCATCGTCGGCATTGACTTCACATTTTCCGGAACTGGGTGAACAGATAACGGCTTATGCCAGTGCAAGTAACCTGCTGACAAGCTTCTTAGGAACATATTCAATGTTATTTTTAGCAGCACCGTTACAGAGTTTTATGTATAAGTTATTAACAAGAGGTGATAAAAAATGACAGATGATATGATGAAAGAAGTGAAACAATTTTTAAAATATGGGATAATACTTTTATTAAGCGTAGTTTCAGTACTTTTTGGAACTATGATAAAATATATATTTCATCCGAATCCAAAACTAGTTTTAAACAAATATACAGTATATGGATTACTGGCACTATGGTTTATCTCAATGGTAGGACTTTTGGTTTCAATGGTACTGAAAAGGGTTCCGGTATTAAATAAATTCCCTATTCTTGGATGGGTATCTATATTTTCAATAGCTTTTTGTCTTCCGGGAATGCCTTTTTCCTCACTGATAATTAAGTCTATTAATTCAGTGGATCTGCTTGCGATTACTACTCCGATACTTACATATGCAGGAATTTCGGTAGTAAACCGTATGTCAGAATTGAAACAAACTTCATGGAAAATATTAATAGTAGCAGTGGCAGTTTTTATAGGTACATATATAGGAAGTGCTACAATAGCTCAAATAGGGTTGACAATAATAGGAAAATAAACTTCAAAAATTAAAAAGAGGAAGATACACGCTTCCTTTTTTTCTTGAAAAAAATATTTAAATGTGTTATAGTGTTTATTATCTCAATTAAATCTTATCATTACCAATATCTTATTCATATCTGATTTTTCAAAACACTCTTTTTTTAAAAAAATAATAATATCAAATTTAATAACTTTTTCTTTTCAAAAAAACATTTAAAATTCTTTTTCAGTTCAAAATCATCAAAAATAATAATTTTATATCATTTTGTTATATTTTACGTAGAAATTATGACGCTCTTATCTTTATTTTATACTAAAATATATAACCAGGAATTGGAGGGATAAAATGAGAAAAAAATATTTATTATTAATAGGATTAGTACTTACTTTTTCAGTATATGCAGAGAATAACACAATAGAGGTAAAAGGTGGATATGATGTTTATAAGAAGGTGGAACAAAAAGATACTAACGGATATGACAAATTAAAATTTAAAAACGGTTTTAATCTGGGTGCCGAGTACAGAAGGGAAATATTTGAAAATATACAGGTAGGAGCCGGGCTGGAGTATAACTTTAATAGTGATAAAACTCCCGGAGATAAATATAATGCCGCTGAGAACAGTACTATAAAGTACAGCAGCGATGATTTAGATTCTATTCCTCTTTATGCTACTGCCAGATATGTTTTTAGAAACAGAACAGATTTTACACCATATGTGAAAGTAAATGTGGGATATTCATTTAATTCGGGGGATATGGAAGCTAAAAAAACTCTTCATGATGTAAATAAGAGTTTCAAAGCATATGATTACAGTGCTAAAGATAGTTTTTACTATGCATTTGGTACAGGTGTGGAATATAAAAATTTTATCGTTGATCTTACTTATGAGATAAATGATTTTAAAGCTGACGGAAAGAGATATACGAATGTCAGTGATACACCAGGAGGACTAAATGTATCATATAAAGATGAAGATGTAAAATTTAAAAATCAAAAACTAAAACTATCTGTGGGATATCAGTTTGATTTTTAATTAGAATGAGAGCGTCAACACTTTTTATGTATTTATAAATATACTAGTGTAGTAACTTGTCTGCTTCTATCGATCTATCTGCTGTTGAAAAGTACACACTATTAAAATAAAACAGGAGCCGAAACTCCTGTTTTATTTTATGAAGAAATGTTTTTAATAACAACATTCAGACTTTTATAATTGATATAAGTCACATTTCCCGGCTTGCTTTTTTTGATTTTCTTGACAAAGCGTTTTTCGCAGTAGTCTATTGTAACTTTATCACCAACACCGGACTTGGAATAAAGACCGGCAAGATTAGCAGCATATGATAATACAGAATCAGGAACCGGCTTGTTTTCCCTTAGTATGAGAACATGGCTGCCTGGAAGATCTTTTATATGCATCCAGATATCGTCGCCATTTCCCCGTGAAAAAGTAATTTCCTCGTTTTCACGGCTGTTTCTTCCTACAAGTATTGTAAAATCTTCAAACTGGTAACTCAAAATTTCTCTTTTTATCTTTTTGTAAAGTTTGATTTTACGCTTTTGCTTAATATTCAGCTCGTTTTCGAGTTCTTCCAATCCTATAATGTCAGTTTCATTATTAACAAAAACTTTTACCTCTTCAAGATAATCTGCTTCCTCTTCTATTTTCGGAAGCCTTTCACGGAGGTTTTCAATTGTTCTTTTAGCTTTATTATATTTATTATAGTAAAAATTCAGATTTTCATTTGGTGAAAGCGAGGAATCAAGCTTAATAACTATTTCTTTTTCATTATAAAAGTCAAATAAAGTGATCTCATGCATATCCTGTTTCAGCAGATGCATATTTGCCGCGAGGATATCACCGATATTTCTGTATTTTTGATAATTTGAATTTTTATCAAGATCTTTTTTTATATTTTGTATTATTTTTCTGTTTTTTATCAGATTATTATCAATAAATTTTAACAGATTATTTCTTTTGCTGTTAAAAAAAGAAGACTTAAAAGTAACGTTCAGATAATTATTCAGCGCTTCATTCAGAGTAGAGTAAGTCTCAAACTCAAATTCAGGGAACTCAGAAAATTTGTTATAAGTGAGAGTTCTTCCTTTTTCATGTTTATATATAATCGGAAGATAATTTTTTAAATATTCCGAGAATTTCTTATAATCATTATATACCTCATTAGCAAATATCTTTCCGCTTCCTTCCACGGCTTTTAGAAAATCATCTCCCGAAGCAAACGGAAAATCATCCTGACTGAGCTGCAGCGGTGAAATCTTTATTTTTTCAAAAGGGGGAGTATACAGGCTTCCCGGAAAAATAACTCTGTTTCCCTCATCAAGGGAAGCAGTAAATATAGAAGATAGGATTTTATTTTTTTCAGTAAGAAAAAGATTACTGTGTTTTCCCATTATTTCAAAAATAAGATCAAATTTTTCGAGATCACCAAATTGATTCAGTTTTTCAAACTGAAAATATATTATTCTGTCAAAACCGCTTTGTGTGATATTAATGAGCTTTGAATTAAGAAGTGATTTTTTCATATTCAAAAGAAATTTTGACTGAAAATCTGTATTGTCATCCTTGGTATCCTTCAAATAAAAAATCGTGTTTTTACTGTTAATTATAAAAGTCAGGTTTTGTCTGCCAAAAAATAAAGAGAGAGAAGACTTATCATATTGATAAATCTTACTCACTCTGTAATTTAATATTTCATTTTTAACTTCGTTTACAAGAAACTTCATTCCTATTCCGTCAATGTAGATCATATTGTCTCCCAGTATCAGATGTAGTTTCTGATAACCATTATATCAGCTGCATCCTCTATATTTATTATCTTTTCGTCACCATCTACCAAAAGTGACAAAATATGCTTGTTTTTATCATTGATTTTGATTAATGATTTTATGTTAATGCCTTTTTCATTCAGGTATTTTTTTATGGCAGGACTGCCTTTTATATTTGAAACCTGAATTACGTCTCCTTTTTCAAAATTCAGGATAGATTCAGGCTGAATATCTTTCTTTACTTTATTAAGATTTTTTACAATAGTTTCAAAAACTTCAATAAAAGTTTCCATTTTGCTTTTTGATATTTCGCTGGTAACTTTTTCAAGAATATTGCTGTGAAAGCTGTTATGATATTTATAAGCAAGCAGTCCTTTTTTAGAAAGCTTTACAAATACCTTTCTTCTGTCATCGTCACTTCTTTCTCTTTCAATAAAATTTTTCTCTGAAAGCTTGTTTATAGCTACAGAAGCTGTACCCATCGTTATTCCCAGCTTTTCAGAAAGCTCGTTCATGGTAAGAAGCTGATCTCCGATAGCCTCTATGACGTGAAGCTCTGTAGTAGTCAGGCACTTTATTACCTGATTCAGATTAATTTCTTCTATTTTATAATAAGTTTTATAGAATTCATCCAGTAAAACTTCAATATTTTCATACATATTTATTTACCTCCTCTGAGAGAGTCAATTTTTTCTTTGTAATCGCCGTTGAAAACATAAGAACCGGCAACTAAAACATTGGCTCCCGCTTCAATTACTCTTTTTGCAGTAATATCTGTGATGCCTCCGTCGACTTCTATATCAACATCCGGACGCATATTTTTGATTTCCTTTATTTTATCAAGAGAATATTCTATAAAACTCTGACCGCCAAATCCCGGATTTACACTCATAACCAAAACCATGTCAACCTTATTAATAATATATTTCAAAGATTCTACAGGAGTAGCGGGGTTTAGAGTAACTCCGGCTTTTATACCGTAAGATTTGATCAATTCTATGGTTCTGTCAAGATGTTTTGTACTTTCCACATGAACAGTAATAATATCAGCACCTGCGTTAACAAAATCCTCTATATATCTTTCCGGCATCTCAACCATTAAATGAACATCGAATATCAGCTTGCTGCATTTTCTCAATTCTTTTATTACGGGAGCACCGAAAGAAATATTAGGAACAAAATTACCATCCATAATATCCAAGTGTATATAATCGGCACCTGCCTTTTCCAAACTTACAAGCTCTTCTTTAAGAATGCTAAAATCTGCTGCCAGAACAGAAGGCGCAACTTTTATCATTTTTTCACCTCTCTAAAAATATTATTATATGAATACAAGTAAAATTCGTATCTCAATTTTGGAATTTTTTCATTTTCCAAAGCACTTTTTACACCGCACTCAGGTTCATTTATATGAGTGCAGTCCCTAAATTTACAAAGTACGCTGTAATCCTGAAAATCAGGAAATAAGTGTGAAAGTGCTGTTTTTTCTTTTAATTTGGGAAAATCCAGACTGGAAAATCCCGGTGTATCTACTATTAATGTAGAATTATCAAGTTCAAAAATACGGCTTTCAGTGGTAGTATGTTTACCTCTGTCGGTTTTTTCACTAATATCACCTGTTCTTAAGATATCTTCGTTAAGAAGATTATTTATAAGAGTAGACTTACCTACACCGCTTGGTCCTGAAAAGGCTGTTATTTTTCCGGCAATAAACTCTCTTAAGTCTGAAAGAGCGGTATCATCTGTAGCAATAACAGGAAAAACATCAAGTTCAAGAGCGGAAAATACCATATGAAAATTATCAGTAAATTCTTTTAATTCTGTATCTGAAATCAGATCAACCTTGGTGAATATAACAAACGGAGTTATATTTCTGTCGTATACATTTAAAAGTACTTTCTGAAAGTTAGTATAATCAAAGTCCGGAGACTTAACCGCAAAAGTAATTCCTGCATAATCAATGTTTGAAATAAGCGGTCTGTCAAGATAGTTATCCCTTTCAAAAACCTTGCATATTGCCTGCTCTTTTTCGTCAAATTCTACAATATCGCCGACAATACAGTTAAGCTTATCATTTTTTATTTTAAGGGCTCCCCTGAGTTTACATTCATAAATATTATTATCACTGTTAACATAGTAGAAACCCTTAATTTTTCTTATAACTCTTCCTTTAATAAAAGTACCTCCTTTAATCCTGTGCAGGAGCAGGTGTACCGCTGCCTTCAGGTTTCTTAGGCTGTGGAGCCTGTTTTGGCTGACTTTCTCCGCCGGCCGGAGCAGTTCCGCTGCTGTTATCCGGTTTAGCATTGTTATTTGCCGGAGGTGCAGCCGGTTTTGTACTTTTTTCGTCAATTTTTTCCATTGTCTGATTGATGATATCTTCTACATTCTGGTTAGTAACATTTTCATCTGAATTCTGCTTTATGATATCTTCAATTGTAGGTTCTGCTTTTCTAGGAGCAGGACCTGAATTTATAACAATAGATACAGCCTGTCCTTTTTCAATCTTGGCTCCCGGAGCTGGATTAGTAGATATTATAGCATTAACAGGCAGTGTATCATCATTTGCCCTGCTGATCTTACCAGCTTTTAATCCCAGCTGAACAAGAAGTGTCTGTGCATCATTCAGATCAAGACCTATCAAGTTAGGCATAACAGAAGCATCAAGTATTTTTCTTGAAGAAACAAGAAGTGATATCTTCTGGTTAGGATCAAGCTTTGTTCCCGGTGCGGGATAAACTGAAATTATAGTATTAAACTTCGCATCTGAAGGCTGATAATCTATTTTCTCTATCTGGATATCAGAGTTCTGAAGTATTGATTTTGCTTCAAGGAGTTCCATTTTTTCTATATTAGGTACTTCTTTTCCTTTTCCGTTATTAACCCAGATCTGTACTGTTCTGTTTGTCTTTACGATTTTTCCTGCTTCGGGATATTGGATAAATACTTTATTAAATCCCACTTTTTCTGAGTTTGAACTATTTATCTTAACTTTTAAACCTGCTTCTTTCAGGTATTTTTCTGCATCTTTTACATCTAAATTCATTACATTCGGAACTTCTGATTTTTGTTCGTTAAAAAAACGTCTCACAAATACATCTCTTCCAAAAATTATTATAACAGCTAATGAAATTACGAAAATTATAAATTTTATGTAGTTTATTCTGATTCTTCCAGCCATGAATTACTCCTTAACTATAGTTTTTTTATATGATATCATAATTGGGACAAAAACGCAATCAAACTATAGGAAAATGTTAAAGTACGGCAATTTTGGAACAGGCAATTTAATATAGTTTTATAACTTTTTATTTCACTGCCGAAAAAAAATAAATCATACACGGATAGAAGCATAATATAAAGTAAATATTAAGATACAGGGATAAGAAATAAAAAAAGAACTGCTGATAAGAAAAAACAGGGTTTTCAAAACGGGGAATATACACGGAAGATTAAATTTTATAATACTTTTTAGGTTGCAACAAAGCTACATAAGTGATATAATTTAAAAAATTTATTGGGAAAGAAGAGATATCAGATGACAAAAAAAGATTGGGAGTACGGAATCAGTAAAACACTGATTGACAGTGAAACATTACGTGCAAGAATAAAGGAATTAGGTGCGGAGATAACAAGAGATTTTGCAGGAAAAGAAGAAGACCTTGTAGTTGTCTGCCTGCTTAAAGGTTCACTCCTGTTCATGGCAGATCTTATCAGAGAGATAAAGCTGCCGATAACAATAGATTTTATGGAAATTTCTAGCTACGGGAATGACTTTGCAAGCACAAGGGAAGTGAAAATACTGAAGGATCTGGAAGGCAGCATAATGGGAAAAGATGTGCTTATCGTAGAGGATATTATTGATTCTGGACTTACATTAAAAAAGGTACTGAAAATAATCGGAGGAAGAGGGGCAAAGGAAGTATACCTGTGCACACTTCTTGATAAAAAGGTGAAAAGAGAAGCAGATATAAATGTACAGTATGTGGGATTTGAAATAGACGATGAATTCGTACTGGGCTATGGTCTGGATTTTAAGCAGGAATATAGAAATATTCCGTATATTGCCGTTATGGGTGAAGATTTTGAATAATACCGGAGAAAAAAATTACAGAACAAAGAAAAAATACGGTCAGAATTTTTTGGAAAACAAGGTAATACTGGAAGAGATATTTTCATATGCAGATATAAATAAGACAGATACAGTGATTGAAATCGGACCGGGACTGGGATTTCTTACCGAAAGTCTTGCTGAAAAAGCAGGGCAGGTATATGCTTTCGAGATAGATGATGATCTGGTAAAAATATTATCGGAAAAGTTTTCAAAGGTCGAGAATCTAAAAATAATCCATACAGATTTTATGGATTATGATTTGTCTGAAATAGCGGAAAAAGAAAAAAATATAAAGGTAGTTGCCAATATTCCGTATTATATTACTTCTCCCATCGTAGGAAAGCTTATTAAGTACAGGGATTCTATAGATGAAATATATATTATGGTTCAGAAGGAAGTGGCAGAACGGATAAGTGCCGTCAGCCCGAGCAGCGATATAAGTCTTCTTACACATGCAGTGCAGTTTTTCGGCAATGCAGAATATCTGTTTACTGTAAAGAAAGAGCTTTTTAATCCCGTACCAAAGGTAGATTCAGCTTTTTTGGGGATAAAACTGTATAAAGACAGAGAGTATGAAAAGCAGATAGATGAAGCAGAATATTTTAAATATCTGAAAGCAGCTTTTTCCAATAAAAGAAAAAGTCTCGGGAATAACATGAAGAATCTGGGGTATGATAAACAACAGACCGGGTCTGCACTTGAGAAAACCGGAAAAAAGCCTCTTGCCAGGGCAGAGGAATTTTCAGTACAGGAATTCATAGATTTTATAAATGCTTTAAAGGATGAAAAATGATGAAAAGCTGGGAATATATAATAAAAACTAGAAAATCTGATATAGATTATATCAATAAAATAATAGAAGTACATGAAGGAACAGCCAATGTGAGAACTTTGAACAGTGAAGAGGGTATGGTAAAAATACTTACAAATGAATTTTTTCTGAATGATGTGGAATTAATTCTGGAAAAACTCAAAAAACACGGGGTGGTACTAGAAATCCTTGAAAAAAGAGAGTGGCAGGGAGTATTATAAGCATGAAAGAAAAAATAGTGGAACATCGGGTTTATTATTATGATACTGATAAAATGGGAGTAGTATATCATTCCAATTATCTGAAATGGATGGAAGTAGCAAGAACTGAATTTTTTAGAGATATACTGCCATACAGCACGCTTGAGGAAATGGGAGTTATGCTTCCGGTAAAAACACTGAATATAGAATATTTTAATTCTGTAAAATATGATGAATTAATAAAAATAAAAATAAAACTGCTTGAGTTTTCAAAGATAAAAATAAAATTTTTATACGAAATTTATGATGAAAGCTTCACACAATTAAAAGCTAAGGCTGAAACAGTGAATGTTTTCACTGATGCAGACGGAAATTTGAAAAGGCTTTCCGGTGAAGTAAGAGACCTCTTTGGAAATTATATTTCAGTATCGTCAAAGTAAATTTCCAAAACGGTTTAATGAAAAAATAAAAAGGAGAGTAATCATGAGTAGATATTTTGATACTGTGAATTTTTTAGTAGAAAACCTGGTTGAAGATAAAAGTTCTTTTCACCTTGAGAGCAATGAAAAAGGGAAAAGCATATTTATTAAGATAATAGTGGATGAGACAAATATGGGGAAATTAATAGGAAAAAACGGAAGAATTATTACATCTATAAGAACGCTTATCTCTTCAATTGCCAAAAAAGAAAATAAAATAGTAAAAATAGAAATAAAAAAAGCCGGATAGGCCATTTTACCGAAAGGATGTTATGGAATTAGTAAATATCGGGACAATAACAGGGACTCATCATTTGAACGGAGCAGTAAAAGTCACGTCAATATTTCAGGATACTGATGTGATAATATCGGAAAAGGTGCTGCTGGAAAAGAATAATGACAAGAAGCTCTGTACTGTCAAATCAGTAAAAAGAATAAATAATAAAAAGCTTATAGTGGAATTTTCCGAAATAAGCAACATAAATGATGCCAAAAGTCTAAACGGATATCAGGTAAAAATTCGAAGAGATCTTCTGCCGGAAAAGACGGAAGAGGATTTTTATTATAATGATCTGCTGGGAATGAAAGTCTTTGAAAAAGAGGAATATCTCGGGGATATTTTGGATACTATGGAAACTGCGGCTCACGATATTTTAGTAGTGGTAAACAGTGACGGCAGGGAGATACTTGTGCCAATGGTTGATATTTTTGTGAAAAAGATAGATTTTGAAGCGGGAAAAATAGAAGTAGAATTAATAGAAGGAATGAAAGAATGAAATTTACTGTATTAACTTTATTTCCTGAGATATTCGAGCTGTATCTGAATCAGACGATCATACAGAGAGCTGTGGATATGGGAATTGTAACTTATGAAATCGTAAATATCAGGGAATTCAGCGGAAATAAACACGGGCAGGTAGATGACACCCCATTCGGCGGCGGTGCAGGAATGGTCTTAAAACCTGAGCCTTATTGGAATTATTTTAAGATAAAAAATGCGGAAAATCCCAAAAAGCCTTTTGTTATTTTTGTTACCCCTCAGGGAATACCTGCAAACCAAAATATAATAAGCGATATTGCCGAAAAAGAAGATGTGGTGCTGATATCAGGAAGATATGAAGGACTGGATCAAAGGGTAATTGATAATTTCGTGGATATGGAGGTTTCTATAGGAGACTTTGTTTTGAGCAGCGGTGATCTGCCGGTACTTTGTCTTATGGATTCGGTAATACGGATAAAAGACGGAGTCATAAAAAAAGAATCTTTTGAAACAGATTCTTTTTATAATGGTCTTCTTGGTTTTCCCCAGTATACCAAACCGGCTGTAATAGAAGGTGTAGAGGTTCCGGAAGTACTGACATCCGGACACCACAAAAAAATAGATGAATACAGACTTCTCGAATCATTGAAAAAAACCTGTAAAAACCGTCCGGATCTTTTGGAAAAGAAAATTAAGGAAGATGAAAATTTTCGGGCAGTATGGGAAAAATATAAAAAGGAGATAGAATTATGATATATTCATTGGGAGAAAAAATGCCAAAAGTGGATAAGGATACTTATGTGGCAGAGTCAGCCGCAGTAATAGGCGACGTAGAGCTTGCAGACGGTGTAAATATATGGTTCGGTGCTGTCTTAAGAGGAGATCTCGAAAAAATAAGCATTGGTTCAGGAAGCAATGTTCAGGATAATTCGACAATACATACTGATTTTGGTATACCATGCAGAATCGGGAAAAATGTTACAGTGGGACATAATGTTATTCTTCACAGCTGTGATATCGGCGATAATGTTATAGTAGGAATGGGAAGTACGGTATTAAACGGTGCAAAAGTAGGAACAAACTGCCTTATAGGAGCAAATTCCCTTGTTACACATAAGCTTCCGCATGAAGACGGGGTTCTCATAATGGGGCAGCCTGCCAAAGTAATAAGAAAACTTACAGAAGATGAAATAAAGCATATTTTTGAAAATGCAGATCATTATGTGAAAAACGGAAGATACTTTAAAGAAAATCTAAAGGAGATCAAATGAGGGAAAAGGTATATGTAGGTTTGGTACATTATCCTGTATATAATAAAAATAACGATATTGTGGCAACATCAGTTACAAATTTTGATATACATGATATATCAAGAACATGTCGCACATATGATATAGAAAATTATTTTATAATAACTCCGCTTGATGCACAGAAAGAGCTGACAGGAAGAATAATAGGATTCTGGCAGGAAGGTGACGGTATAGAGTTTAACAAAAACAGAAATGAAGCATTTGAACATACACGGCTTATGGATTCCATAGAAGACTGCATAAAAAAAATCACGGAAAAAGAAGGGAAAGAACCGAGAATAATAACAACATCCGCAAAAACCTTTCCCAATTCAGTATCTTACAAGGAATTAAGCAGTGAAATATACGATGATGGAAATCCTTATTTTCTTCTTTTCGGAACCGGATGGGGTCTGACAGATGAAATAATGGAAATGTCGTATAAAATACTTAATCCTATAAGGGGAAAGACAGAATATAATCACCTTTCAGTAAGAAGTGCTGTTTCAATCATACTGGACAGACTGTTTGGCGATAACTGATATTTTGATGAATATTAGGAAGGGCGGGACATTAGTGGATGAATATGTAAGAAATATTATATTAAACGAGCTGAAAGAACTTGAAAAAAAAGAAAATATAAAAATACTTTTTGCTGTGGAATCCGGGAGCAGAGCATGGGGCTTTGAATCTAAAGACAGTGATTATGATGTTCGTTTTGTATATGTAAGACCTCTTGAATGGTATATGTCAATAAGCAAAAGAAAAAATACATTAGAAGTTATGATAAATGAAGATTTGGATTTCGCAGGCTGGGATCTGAATAAAGCTGTCGAGCTGCTGGCTAAAAGCAACCCGCCTTTGGGGGAATGGCTGAATTCCAGTATTGTTTATACAGAAAAGGATAATATTATTGCCGAGTTTGATAAGCTTTTTGATAAATATCTCAGAGAAAACGCCTTAGTATATCATTATTTGAGCATGGCTTCCAAGGATATGGAAACTCTCCGTGAAAAAAGAGAAATAAAACTAAAAAAATATTTTTATATGTTAAGATCATTACTGGCATCAAAATGGGTAATGCTGTATCACGAAAAGCCACCTATACTTCTGAGCGAGCTTTTGACACTTGTAAAGAATGAAGCAATTCAAAGAGAAGTGGATAAACTTTTGGAAATAAAGAAAGCAGGAGACGAAAGTACTAAGATAGTGGGAAATGAAATAATTAATGAATTTATTTTTGATACAAAAAAAGAAGTAGAAAAAATGGTGAAAGAAATTCCGAATTCTAAAAATACCGATCTGAAATTTCTGGATAAGTTTTTTCTTGATAAAGTTCTTTATTATGAAAAAATATAGTTTTAAGCGGGGTTGTGGTATTAAGCAATTCCGTTTTTTGTTAATTTTTTGAAAACTGAGTGTATTTTTTTTATAAAATGAGAAAGCTAGTTTTTTTAATTTTAATATACAATTATATTCTTTGCTCCGCAAGAGAAAAAATACATAAAAAACATATTTTGAAGGAAAAAAATATAAAAAAAGCTTTGCCCTAATATTGACAATTAGAAACTTCAAGCTAAAATTAAGTATATGCGTAAAAAAATAAAGTCTTAAAAAAAAGAATTTGAGAAATATTTTTTATATCAATTCCTAAATTCTAATATTGACAGTAAATTTTTTTATACAAAAAAATGAAACGTTTTAAAAATTTTAGTTTAATATGAGTTTTATTTCAAAATAAATAATTACAGGAGGGCAGCATGAAAAAATTGATCAACAAGACAGAGAATATTGTGAGTGAAATGCTGGAGGGACTGGCTGAAGCCTATCCGGATATACTTGAAAAATTACCGGACTTTAATATTATCAAAAGAAAAGCTGTAAGCAGCAAGGTAAATCTCGTGAGCGGAGGGGGAAGCGGTCATGAGCCTGCACACGCAGGATACGTAGGGTATGGAATGCTGGATGCGGCAGTAGCCGGTGAAGTATTTACATCGCCGACACCGGATCAGGTGGTAGAGGGAATAAAAGCTGTAAAATCAGAAAAAGGAGTACTTCTTATAATAAAAAATTACAGCGGAGATATTATGAACTTTGAAATGGCAGCGGACATGGCAGAAATGGAAGATATAAAAGTGGAAAAGGTAGTAGTAAATGATGATATAGCTATGGAGGACAGTACATATACCATAGGAAGAAGAGGGGTGGCAGGAACAGTGCTGGTTCACAAGATCAGCGGTGCAGCGGCCGAAGACGGTCTTGAGCTTGACGAAGTAAAAAGAATAGCAGAAAAAACAATAAAAAACGTAAAAACCCTGGGAATGTCTCTGGGACCGTGCACAGTACCTGCAAGCGGCAAAGAAAGCTTTCATCTGGAGGATGATGAAATAGAAATGGGACTGGGAATTCATGGCGAACCCGGTATACATAAGGAAAAATTAAAAACAGCAGATGAACATGTGGAATATATGATGGAAAAACTTCTCTCCGAGCAGAAATTTTCTGAAAATGAAAAGACTGCGGTATTAATAAACGGATTAGGGGCAACACCACTGATGGAACTTTATATAATAAACAGAAAAGTTTCTGAAATTTTGAAAAATAAAAAAATAGAAATATCAGAAACTATAGTAGGCAATTATATGACTTCTCTTGAAATGCCGGGCTTCTCCATAACATTGCTAAAGCTTGATGAAGAGCTGGAAAAATATCTGAAATTTAAGGCCAGAACACCGGCATATAAAAACTGAGGTGAAATGTATGAAAAATGACAGAGTAATAGATATATTAGATGAAATAGCCAAAATAGTAATAGCACATGAAGAGGAGCTTACGGATCTGGACAGGGCAATAGGCGACGGAGACCACGGACTAAATCTGAAAAGAGGATTTGATGCAGTAATAGCAAAAGTGGATTATTTCCGGGAAAATGAAGATAATATGGATTTATCAAAGCTTTTGAATGAAACAGCAATGACTCTGCTGTCAACGGTAGGCGGTGCTTCCGGTCCGCTTTATGCTACGGCACTTATGAAAATGGCAAAGGCTTTTAGGGATAAAAACGAGGGCGATATAGATATTGATGATATAGAATATGCCGTAAAGGAAGCTGTGGAAGGGATAAAGCAGAGAGGGAATGCTTCAGTCGGTGATAAGACTATGGTAGATACAATTGAACCGTTTTATGCCGCATTCAAAAAGGCTGTACAGGAGGAAAAAAATCTCAAAAACAGCTTTGCAGAAGGACTGGAAGCAGCTGAAAAAGGTATGTTATCAACAAAAGATATTCAGGCAAAACGGGGAAGGGCGAGTTATCTGGGTGAAAGAAGCATAGGAACTGTGGATCCGGGGGCACGTTCCAGTTATCTTATATTAAAAACAATTTATAATCAAATTTAGGAGGAAAAAATGATAGGTTTAGTAGTAGTAAGTCATAACAGAAAATTAGCAGAGGAAATAATAAATTTTTCAAATGAGATGAAGCAGTTTGATTTTCCGGTAGAAAACGGCGGGGGAACAAGCAGTGAAATATACGGAACAGAACCGCAGATAATTATAGACGCAATAAAGCGTGCGGATAAAGGAGAGGGTGTCCTGATATTTGTGGATTTAGGAAGCTCTATTATGAATACGGAAATGGCTATTGAGATACTTGGCAGTCCGGAAAAATTATATATTGTAGATGCCCCGCTGGTAGAAGGGGTAATATCAGCTGTAGCCGGAAATTTTCCCGGGATATCCGCAGAAGAATTAAAACAGATATCTGAGGAAAGTAAAAACTTTATAAAAATAAAATAATCGGGAGGTTTCATTTTATGAAAAATGTTACTGAAAAGAATTATGTGATAGCTTTAGATCAGGGAACGACAAGTTCAAGAGCTGTTATTTTTGATAAAGATACAAATATAATAGGAATAGCACAAAGGGAATTCCAGCAGATATATCCCCAGCCGGGCTGGGTCGAGCATGATCCCATGGAAATTTGGGCAACTCAGAGAGCTGTATTAACAGAGGTAAATGCCAAGACCGGGATTCCTCTTGATGAAATAGCTGCAATAGGTATAACGAACCAGAGAGAAACAGTAATAGTATGGGATAAAGAAACAGGGGAACCGGTTTATAATGCGATAGTATGGCAGTGCAGAAGAACTGCCGGTATGTGTGAGGAGCTGAAAAAAAGAGGACTTGAGGAATATGTAAAAGAAAATACAGGTTTAATAATAGATGCTTATTTTTCAGGAACAAAAATCAAGTGGATTCTTGATAACGTTCCCTGGGCAAGAGAAAGGGCAGACAGCGGGCAGCTCCTCTGCGGTACGGTAGATACGTGGCTTGTATGGAAGCTTACCGGTGGAAAGGTACATGTGACTGATTATACAAATGCGTCAAGAACGATGCTTTTCAATATAAAAACGCTGGAATGGGATGATAAACTGCTGAAAGAGCTGGGAATACCGAAATCAATGCTGCCTGAGGTAAAAAATTCCAGTGAGATCTACGGCGAAACATCCCTCGGAGGCGGAGGAAATACAACAACAGTTGTTCCTATTGCCGGAATTTCCGGAGACCAGCAGGCAGCTCTTTTCGGACAGGCCTGTTTTGTAAAAGGTGATACGAAGAGTACGTATGGAACAGGATGTTTTATGCTGATGAATATAGGGCATGAATTTATAAGATCTAAAAATGGTCTGCTTACTACAATTGCAATCGGACTTGACGGAAAAGTAGAATATGCTTTTGAAGGAAGTATATTTGTGGCAGGTGCTGTTGTCCAGTGGCTGAGAGATGAGATGAGATGAGACTTATAGCTGATTCGGCAGATACAGAATATTTTGCAAAAAAGGTAGAGGATAACGGAGGAGTATATGTAGTACCGGCTTTTGTAGGACTGGGGGCACCTTATTGGGATATGTATGCAAGAGGAGGTATACTGGGACTGACAAGAGGATCAAATGCAAATCATATAATCAGAGCTGCTCTTGAATCAATAGCTTACCAGACAAAAGATCTTCTTGAGGCTATGCAGGATGATTCAGGTCTTATTCTTACAAAGCTCAAGGTAGACGGAGGAGCTGTAAGAAATGAGTTTCTTCTGCAGTTTCTTGCAGATATAATAGGTGAAACAGTATTAAAGCCTGAAATAACAGAAACAACAGCATTGGGAGCTGCTTATCTTGCCGGTATGGCTGTGGGCTTTTGGAAAGATAAAGATGATATAAAGAAACACTGGAAATTAAATAAAGAATTTAAATCTGAGCTGGACAGGGAAAAACGCAATAAATATTACAAAGGATGGAAAAAAGCCGTAGAAAGAGTAAGAAACTGGGAAAGGGAAGACAGCTGAAAGAATAAAAATACTTTTTGATTATTTCAGGGTTTATGAAGTAAAAAAACAGAAAAAATATATATTTTCTGTTTTTTTTATGGATTTTAAAAATAAATATCCGTATATATAAATCAGTCAATATTATAATATTCTTTTTTTACAAATACTAATCCTGCAATGTAAAAAATCAAAATTATAATATTAAATAAAAAATGTAATATAATACTTGAGAGCTGAAGAAATATCCTGATACTGTCAGGTATGATAAATGCAAATACAAGAGGAGCCAAAAATAAAACAGAAGCAGCAATGTGGACAGCACTGGTAAGAATCATTATTTTCAATCCCTGAGGCGGGGCTTCTTCATATGGAAGCTTTGACTTTGCAGCAAGTGCAAATGTAAGAACAGCAGCAGAGGGGATAAAAGAAAACATAAATATAAGTATGCAGGATGCTATTCCTGAAACAAATAATATGGAATATGTAAATTTGAGGTTATTATTGTCACGCATGAGAACTCCTTTAAATATAGTAATTTATTAATATTACTTTGTTAATGAAATTTTTTCAAAAACAGAAATTTTTATTTTACTCTGTAAATAATTTTTTCCATTTTGGCAGAATTTTTTCGGAATATGTTTTGTAATCTTCTTCAAGATTGAACATAACAGCGGATAAACGCTGGAAAAGAGCGTAGTTTTTGTCCCAATAATCAGATTCCATACCCAATACGGCATATAACAGATCGCCGTTATAAAAATCACCGCTGCAGAAGTAATTATTTTCAAGAGACTCCAAGGCAAGCGGAACAAGATATTTCAGCCCTATTTTCTGACCAACAAGTATTCTTATATTTTCTATGCTAAGATCTTTTAAAGGAATTTTGCGTAATCTGTGGCAGTTTGTTATAAGAGCCGAATTGTATTCCGGTTTCTTCCAAACGCAGTTTTCAAGTTCTTCCAATGAACTGTTCATATAATCATTTTTCAAAATACTTACCTCTTTTAATATATGTTAGTAAACTAAAAGGGATGTATCAAAAGAAGCTTTGATACAATCCCCCAATGTAAATTCACCACAGAGAAGTGCTTAAATCTTCAGGAGATTACTGCGGTTCTTTCATGTAATCGTATTTCTTACAGATTTCACCATCTTCATCATGAATAATGAGTTTCGACTTTTCATATGTTGATATTTCTTTTGCGTAGCTTACAGCTTCTTCCTGTGAATCAAAAACTTTTGTAGCCTGCATATTTCCGTCACCCTTAACCTGCCATTCTTCGTCCTCAAGAATAACATGCTGGTTTATACCCATGAATTTAACATCTCCTTTCAAAAAGATTCAGCAGAAAATGAAATTACCTGCTAATATTAGTATAGCATAAGAGAGAAAAAATAGAAAGACGGTAAAAGTCCGAAGGGATAATAATCAGACTGACGACTTCGAAGAGCTTAGTTTTCAGCTATGAAATAAAACCTACAGGTATAAAATTATATAAAAATATTGCTATTATTGCTAAAATGTTATATACTAAAATCAACACGGGTGCTTAATGCTGAGAAATACCGTTTAACCTGCTCTAGATAATGCTAGCGAAGGGAGTTAACAATACAGATATTTCTTAGTAGACCTTGTGAAGGTCTTTTTTTTATAAATTTTTCAGGAGGTAAAAATGTTGGTTAATTTAAGTTTACAGGTAATTCCTACAGTAAAAGAAGAGGATATTTATTATGTGGTGGACAGAGTCATTGACAGGATAGCAGAGTCAGGTCTGAAATATGAGGTAGGTCCTATGGAAACAACAATAGAAGGAGAGCTTGCAGATTTACTTGAGATAGTCAAAGATGCACAGGAAATATGTGTAAAATATGGTGCAAGCAGGGTATGTTCGGTAGTGAAAATTGATTATAAACCTGAAGGAGTTACTATAGATGAAAAAATCGGAAAATACAGGAAGTAAATTTCAGTCAGTATTATTTTTTCTGATACTAATTTTATTAATACAGATTATAACAGTAAAATTCAATATTCCAAAATATATATTTCCCTCACCGTCAGATGTTATAAGTGTTTTGTGGAACGATAAATCCGTTTTGGGAGAACATGCGCTGATTACATTCGGTGAAGCACTGGCAGGATTCATAGCAGCAGTTATATCAGGAATAATATTAGGCGGACTTCTGGGATATTTCAGGTTTCTGAGAAATATACTTTACCCGCTTATTCTTATATCGCAGATGGTTCCTCTTATTGCTGTGGCACCTGTTATTTTAATATGGTTCGGCTTCGGGATAATGCCGAAGATACTGATAGTACTTACAGTATGCATTTTTCCGTGTATTTTGTCTTTTCTGGACGGATTGGATAATATAGATAACGAGCTGATAAGTCTTATGAAAACAATGAAGGCAAATGAAATACAGATTTTTTTTAAGCTGAAGCTTCCGGCGAGCCTGCAAAGTCTCCTTTCGGGACTAAAAATAAGTGCTGTATACAGTATAATGGGAGCAGTTATAGGTGAATGGCTCGGGGCGGAAAAAGGATTGGGGATTTATATGACAAGAGCAATAAGTTCTTTTAGAACAGATGCTTTGTTTGCTTCGATATTTTTGATAATAATACTTAGTCTTGCTGTATTTAAGGCTACGGAATATGCAGAGAAAAAGCTGATTCCATGGAAAAATAACAAAATTTAGATATAGGCGGTAAAAAATGAAAAAAATTTTAATTCTGATATTTTTAATAATACTCGCAGTATCATGTAAAGATAGTGCTAAAAATGCAAAGAGCGGGGAGAAAATAAAAATTACAGTAGTTCTGGACTGGACTCCGAATACAAACCATACCGGCATTTATGCGGCTAAGGATCTTGGTTATTATGAGGAAGAAGGACTTGATGTTACAATAATACAGCCCGGAAACGGAACTTCCGACCAGCTGGTGGCATCTGGCAAGGCACAGTTCGGAATATCGTATCAGGAAAGTGTTACATTGGCAAGGCTTCAGGATATTCCTGTTGTTTCAATTGCCGCAGTTATACAGCATAATACAAGCGGTTTTTATGCAAAGGAAGATAAAGGAATAAAAACACCCAGAGATTTTGAAAATAAGAGATACGGAGGATGGGGTTCTCCTATAGAAAAAGCTACGTTAAAAGCTCTTATGGATAAAGACGGGGGAGATGTGGAAAAAGTAAAAATCATAACATCAGGAGATACGGATTTTTTTGCATCAAGTGAGAACAGTATAGATTTTGCATGGGGTTTTGAAGCGTGGACAGGAATGGAAGCTAAGGTAAGAAATATTCCCGTAAATTATATAAAGCTCAGTGATTATAATAAAAATCTTGACTATTATACTCCTGTAATTATAACTAATGAAAAAATGATTTCACAGAATTCTGATATTGTGAAAAAATTTATGCAGGCTACTAAAAAAGGTTATCAGTACTCATGGGAAAATCCGGAGCAAGCTGCCAATATCCTTTTGAAAAGTGCTCCTGAGCTAAATAAAGATCTGGTAATGGAAAGCCAGAAATTTCTTGCGAAAGAGTACAAATCAGATGCAGCTTATTGGGGAGAACAGAAACCGGAAGTATGGGAAAACTATATGAACTGGCTGTATGATAATAAATTAATTGATAAAAAGACTGATATATTAAAGGCATTTACCAATGATTTTGTAGAAGAACAATAAAACAGAGGATAAGGGAGTAAAATGAAAATTTCGCTGAATAATATCGGACAAATATATGACGGAAAAAAGGTTCTTTCTGATATTTCATTTGATGTAAACGAAAGTGAGTTTATCACATTAATAGGACCGAGCGGGTGCGGTAAGAGTACGATTTTCAAGATAATAACGGGATTGGAAAAAAACTATACAGGTAATGTAATAATAGACGGAACTGATATAGAGAAATATCAGGGAAAGCTTGCCTATATGCCGCAGAATGACCTTCTGCTGGATTGGAGAACATTATATAAAAATGCTGTTCTTCCCATGGAAATAGAAAAAACAGATAAAAAAACCATGGATGAAAGAATAAAAAAACTTCTTCCCGAATTTAAACTTTCCGGAGAAGAGGGGAAATACCCCTATGAGTTAAGCGGCGGTATGAAAAAAAGGACGGCACTTCTCAGAACCTTTTTGGTAGACAGTGATATAATGCTGCTTGACGAGCCATTTGGTGCACTGGATGCAATAACACGAAGCGAGATGCAGCAGTTTCTGCTTGAAGTCTGTGAAAAGCATAGACATACAGTTTTATTTATTACACATGATATAGATGAAGCAGTATATCTTTCAGACAGAATAATAGTTCTCGGCAAGAATCCGGCAGTGATAAAAGGAGAAATCAAGATACAGATATCAAAGCCGAGAAATACAGATGTTCTTTTGGAAAGAGAATTTTTGGAATATAAGAAAAAAATAATGGATATGCTGGTGTAATATTGTAAGTAAAAAAATCAGAAAGCAGGAATTTATTTTGAATATAGATGTGCATTGTCATTTTGAACAGCTGCCTGCGGAACTGCGTGAAAAAGAGATAAGAGGGAATATTGTGGCAGGCGTGGCTGTAGATTATAAAAGCGGGGAAATTCTTTTAGAATATAAAAAAATATATCCAAATCTTATGGTTTGTCTGGGAATACATCCTGAATATCCGGAGAAATACGATGATTATGATCTGGTAGAAAAACAGATCAGGGAAAATGCCGCAGAAATATCGGCAATAGGCGAGATAGGTCTTCCTTATTTTAATCTTTTGGAAATAGAAGATATGGAGAAGAAAGCTGATATTTTAAAAAAGGCTGAAATCATTTTCGAAAAATTTCTGAAACTGGCAGCAGAGCTTGATCTTCCGGTTAATCTTCACTGTATAGAGGACAGCGGGGAATATGCAATAAGGGAGCTGAAAAAATATAAGATAAAGAAAGCATTATTTCACTGGTTTGAGGGTGATCTATCTGCTCTAGAAAAGATAAAAGGGAACGGATGGAATATCTCTGTATCTCCGGATGTAATTTATAATAAAGAGTATGAAAAATTTGTGAGAAATATTCCGTTGGAGATTATCACGCTGGAAAGTGACGGGCCTTGGGAATACGGAGGAGAGATTGGTATTCCTTCAATGACGGAGAAAACAGCAGATTTTTTAACAAAGATTTATTCAAAAAGCAAAGAGGAAATCTTGGAGATTGCTAATAGAAATGCATGTGTTTTATTTAATATAAAAAATGACTGATTATATTTGAATAATAAAAAATATAAACGAAGCTTTTTATTTTTTGCTTTAATTTCAAAACTATACCTTACTTAACAGGTATAGTTTTTTCGTATATAGTTTCAAAATTCTGTAATAAAGATTTATTGCCGGCTGTAAAAACAGATACTGAATAAAAAAAGAAATCAAGGAAATCAAAACTAAAAAGTCAGAATTTCAATAATTTCTTTCCGGTAATATATCATTGTCATATAATTAAGTAATATCAATATCTATAGTGAAAGTATGTTATTTATATTTATTTCTGAAAAGAGAAATAATAAGAATTACAGTAAAGATAGCTGCTACAATGTAGCCGATAATACCGATAATAGACATTATGCTTTGTGTCTCACTCTGCTTTCCTGAATCAGCAAGTATTGAGGATCCTACAATGAGAGCAAACAAGAGCATTCCTATTACTATTTTATTGGTAATATAATCCAGCTGGTCAAACATCTTTTCGAGCTTGTTATGATTATGCTCTACTTTTACCTCAAGATTGCCGTCTTTTAGCTTATCCAGAACATCCGCCAGTTTTACGGGGATTTTAGGGGTAACTTTTCCTAAATCATACAGGCTTTTCAGATAATCCTTAAGTTCTTTAACGGGATTGAATTTATTGGCCATATATTTTTCCATGTAAGGACCCAGGGCAGATATCAGAGTGATTTCAGGATCCAGAGTTTCTACCACCCCTACTATATTCAGAAGCCCTCTCATAAACATTGTTACTTCCTCGGGCAGACTCAGGTTATTTTCTGCACATATAGCGGTAAGTTTGGCAATAACAATATGAAATTTCATATCTTTCAGGGAAACTCCGTCTATATATGTATAATAAAAATCTTTTATTTCAGTGTTAAGCTTGTCCCTGTCTACCTTTCCCCGCTTTATACACAGCTTTAGTACAGCATTTGTCATTTCTTCCGTATCCTCGATATATATGGAATAAAGGAGGTCATTAAGTCTTTTCAGCGTACTGTCGCTCATAACACCCATCATACCGAAATCAAGAAATGTAATTTTCCCGTTACGTACAACAATATTTCCCGGATGTGGATCAGCATGAAAAAATCCGTCTTCAAAAGCCTGCTTCATATAGTTGTTAACCAGATTTTGAGCAATTTTTTTAATATCATAATTTTGTGCCTTAAGGTCGTCAATATCAGTTATTTTTATTCCGGTAACAAAGTCCATAACAAGGATATTTTCTTTTGCATATTCCGGGTATTCCCTCAAGCAGTCCATATAATCAAGATTACTGTTATTTTTGTAAAATAAATGTATATTTTTGGCTTCCACGGTAAAATCCAGTTCATTTTCGCAGGATTTTTTCAATTCTTTTATAAGAGCAGCAGGATCCATAATTTTACTTGTAGGAGCTATTTTGAAAAAAGGCAGAGCCTTTTCAAAAAGTGAGATATCATTAAGCATCATACTTTTTATTCCTGCATGCTGAATTTTTACAGCTACTTTGGTTCCGTCTTTCAGTGTGGCAGCATGTACCTGTGCCATTGATGCAGAAGCAACAGGGATCTCTTCGATGGTGTTGAAAATATTATTTACAGGGACTCCGAAGCTGCTTTCTATAATAGATTTAACCACGGAAAAATCATCTGTTTTTACATTATCCTGAAGCATTTTAAATTCATCGGCGAGAGCATCCGAAACGAGGTCGGGACGTGTAGAAAGCATCTGTCCCATTTTGATAAATGTAGGACCCAGCTCTTCGAAAGCATCTTTTATTCTTTCGGGATGCTTTGAGGTGATAAGACTTTCTATTGCTTTATGTTTTCCGAGTATGGTTATGATTTGTCTCAAACGTTCCTTGTCGCTTATTTCGGAATTATCCGTAAAATTATTTATATTATTATCGCATAAATTTTCGTCAGAAAAACTGTCTTCTTTATTATCGGTATTTTCAGGCTGCATATCAACATTTTCTGTAATTACCGAATCAGGCAGATCATTTTGATCAAGCTCTTTATTATCAGTGTTTTCACTCATAAAATCCTCCTTCTGTTATATTAATATATAATATCTGTTCAATTATAACATATAATACTGTTCTTTAAAACAAAATAATAACCTGTTTATAAATGAAAATTATATTTGAAAAAATAAAAATTTTAAATAAAAAAATAAAAAATTCACACATTTGACACATTGGATGGTTATACTAAAAGCGTCAGATGAAAAATCCTGAAAATATTTATATATACAGCCTGTGAACCATTCTGTGAAAAATTTATAAGTTGTTATTTTATTATAAATAAAGTATAATTTGCTTATATAGTTTTTTATTACAGCAGTTTTGTTTATTGATACGCAGTGAAAACTGATTACATATAAAGGTCAAAAAACAGCTGTTTAAGGAAGGTTGCTTAAATGAAAAAAAGTACAGAAGATATAGTAAATATACTGAATTATAAATATGAAGTCTTTGAAAGCTCAGTAAGAGAGATCATAGAGAACAGATATTCGGAATTATACAAAGAGGGAAAGAAAAAAGGATTTTATCCTTTGATAGTAGTGCCTTCCGATGTTCTGTATGATGCGCTGTCAGTGAATCTGGAATTAAGCAGTACAAAAGAATTTATTAAGTTTTCAGAAGATATAGATGTGGAAAAATTTTTTAATTCCAAAAGAAGTTATTATGATTTTATGCAGGAGTATCAGGTTCCGCTGGGCGACTTTTCATTGGAAACGGCAAATGATTATCTTAATGAATACATAGACTCGGACACTTCACATCCTTTTGAAGAAATACTTATACTAAAAATACCTACAAGAAAGCCTTGGGAAATTCCTGGTTATATACCAATGGGAGGTTATAACGAATGTCCAGCACCTGACACTCAGATAGCCGTATCAGAATACTGGTATAGAAACTACAGGGCTGTTCCCACAGTAATAACAGCAAACAGTATAGAATTTATGGCAGAGGCACCTCCGCAAAATTTTCAGGATGCGGAAAAACTGGCTTACGAGCAATATTTGTTCTGCAACGAGGTAGTAAGCGACGGTGCGGGATCACTGCGTAAACTGGCATCTATATTAAAGGATTCTACCGTATGGAGTTTTTGGTGGGAATAGCAATTATTCCGAAAAATATTACAGGTGGCAGATTTTTCCGTTTTCTTTTTTATTTATGTAAATTTTATTTTTGTATACAAAAATTAATGAAAAAATGGTAAAATAAAACGGATAAGTTAATAAAAAAATATTGATCATAGAAAGGAGACATAAATTCATACATATGGAATCATTAAGAGAATTATATAAAACAGGTTACGGACCTTCAAGCAGTCATACAATGGGCCCTCAAAAGGCTGCGGAAACATTTAGAAAAAGAAATTTTGATGCTGCTTCTTATGAGGTAGAGCTGTATGGAAGTCTTGCTGCAACAGGAAAAGGACATTTGACAGATTATATCATATTAAAAACACTTGGTGAAAACTGTAACATAGTATTTAAACCGGAGATAATAAAGGAAAAACATACTAATGCAATGAAATTCACAGCTTATGATAATAACGGCAAAATAACCGGAGAAACTTTGTTTTATTCTGTAGGCGGCGGAAAGATAACTGAAGAAGGCGAAGCTGATACAGATCAAAAAGAGGTGTATAAAGAAAAGAACTTCAAGGAAATCATGAAGTGGTGCAGAGATAATGGGAAAGATCTTACAGAATATGTCGAATTTAATGAAGGCAGAGAGATATGGGATTATCTCAGAGATATACTTAAAGTAATGGACGAAGCTGTCGAAAGAGGACTTAAGGCTGAAGGACTTCTGCCGGGAAAATTAAAGCTCGCAAGAAAAGCCAAAAGTTATTATGAAAAATTCAGAAAATCCGGATTTCAGGACAGACTGGAAGGAAGGGTCTATTCGTATGCACTTGCTGTTTCGGAGGAAAATGCCGCGGCAGGTAAAGTCGTAACCGCTCCCACATGCGGAGCCTGCGGAATTATACCCGCACTTTTGAAGGCCTATAAGGTAACCAAAGATCTCACTGAGGACGAACTCGTAAAGGCATTGGCTGTAGCAGGAATTCTCGGGAATGTGGTGAAAAAAAATGCTTCTATTTCCGGAGCGGAGGTCGGATGTCAGGGTGAAATAGGAGTAGCCTGTTCGATGGGAGCCGGAATGGTAGCATATATATTGAACGGAACTTTGGATCAGATAGAATATGCTGCGGAGATCGGGCTTGAACATTGTCTGGGTATGACCTGCGATCCTATAGAAGGATATGTTCAGGTTCCATGTATAGAGAGAAATGCAATATATTCCGCTAAAGCAATAGACTGTGCATATTACAGCCTTATGTCCGACGGTGAACACCTTGTTTCATTTGATGAAATAACTGAAACTATGATGGAAACAGGAAAGGACCTGCGTTCGGAATATAAGGAAACTTCACTTGCGGGACTGGCCAAGGTAAAATTAGATAAGCTATTGAAGAAATAAAAAAACTAAGGAGTAGTAGAAAAGTGAAAAATACAAAAATAAAACTTTTATTTTTAATATTAACTAGTATGAATCTGTATTCTATTGACTTAGAGAACGCTATAACACAGCTGGAAAATCAATCCTATACTGTAGAAAAAAACAAACTTAATCTTGATTATTATGAGATAAACAGGGCTTTGATAGATAAAGGCGAATGGAACGGGCTTACTTTAAATGTAGACAATAAGTATTACGATACTGTGGGAAAAAGTCATTACGGATTATCCACACAGGCAGAATACGGGATTTTCAATTACAGATTTGACTATGATACTCTTGACAGTAAAGTTATAGAGAACAGAATAGGAATCTCCAAGGACTTGAAAGAGCTTTATTACAGCCAGTATGACTCACAGCGTATTATTAACGATCTGTCTCTGGAATCTCAGAAAGTAACAAACCAGCAGACATTGGAAGCACAGATAATAAATCTTATAGACCTGTATAAAAATTATAAAAACAAAGAAAAAGAGATAGAGGTAGAGGAAAAAACGCTGGTAGTCAAGGAAAGAGACTATAAGATAATAAAAAGAAAATATGAAGTAGGCACAGCGTCTGAGTACGATCATATATCCTCAAGGGTAGAATACGAAAAATCACTGCTCGGTCTGGATAATATGAAAAGAGAGCTTTTGGTTCTTACAGAAAATTTTAAAGTATATAATGTAATTCTTGACGGAAAATTCGATGATATAAGAAAAAGGGATTTGGAAAAAGACGAGTTTTATAATATAGGAGTTACAGATCTGAAAAATATAAAACTGACTGAAAAGGTAAATGTGGAAAAGCTCAGAAGAGAAAAATACGTAAACAGCATGCCTGAATTAAATGCCGAAATGTCTTATTCATTTGAGAATGATGAAGTAATTGTAGGCCTAGGTGTAAAAAAGACATTATTTAATTATAAAGGTGAATATGAACAGATAAAAAATGAACTAAAGAAAAATCAGGTGGATTATTTGGATACAAAGGCTACCGTGGAGAATAAAATCAAAGAAAATATGATTCAGTATACTACTCTTCAGACCAATGAATTAATAACACAAAAGGAGCTAGAAGTAAGAAAAAAAGATTATGAAGTTTATAATAAAAAATATGAGCTCGGTATGTCTACTTACAGTGATTATCTGGAGCGTCTGAATGCACTTGATCTTGCTGCAAGAGAATACGAAAAAGCAAAAAACGAGCTTGCAAGTTTTACTTATAAAATAAAATATATGAATTAGGAGTGAGGATAGTTTGAAAAAGAAAATAATAATAGCAGTTTTATTAATAGTAGTGTTACTTTTGGGATTTTTATTCTTCAAATCATCTTCCAAAAAGGATAAAAATGAAGTTACATATGAAGTAGTAAAAGCAGAAAAAGGAGACTTGCAGCTTTTTGTGGAAGAAACAGGGCAGGTAAAGTCAAATAATGAAATATCAGTCTATACTTCAAAAAAATTAATGGTTTCCAAAAGATATTTTGAATTAGGGGATACTGTAAAGAAAGGTGATGTAATACTTACATTTGATCCTACTGATAAGAATGCGGCACTTAGAACAATTCAGGAAAAAAAGATAGCTATGGAGCAGAAGCAGAGAGATTACAGCAATACAAACGAACTTCTGAAAGTGGGCGGCGCTCCCAGAGTCGATCTGGAAGATATAAACTACAGTATAAGAACAATGAGACTGGAAATAGCAAGCCTCGAGGAAGATTATCAAAAATATGACGATCAAATAATAAGTCCTGTAGACGGGGTAATAACTGAAATGATAGCCGATGATAACTACAGGGTTAATACAGACAGCCCGCTTTTCAAAATTACAAATATAAGGGATCTTTCCATAAAAGTGGATCTTACTGATTACGATGTTAAAAATGTAAAGCTGGGACAGAAAGTACTCATAACATCTGATACACTTCCGGAAGGAGAAATAATTACGGGGAGAGTCGTAGATATAGCAAGTACAGCCACTAAGGATGATTCGTATAATGAAAGCCGTGTGGAAATTGAGATAAAAATGGATAATCCGGGGCTTTTGAAGCCGGGAAATATAGTAGATTCAAAGATTCTTTATCTGGATGAACAGAATGTAATAAAGCTGCCTTACACATCAGTGATTAATGAGAATGATAAATATTATGTGTATATAGTGGACAAGGATAATAAAGTAAAAAGAAAAGAAGTTGTTGTAGGTGAAACGGATAATAACTTTTATCATATAAAAAGCGGGATAGAAGTAGGCGAAACTGTAATAAAAGAAGCTGATATGAATCTCAAAGACGGGGATAAAATAAAAATATCCGACAGTAAAGCAAAAAATAATAACAATAAAAAAGGAAGTGGGGGCGGGAATAAAAGATCACCGGGAGCTCCAAGACCACCTATGTAATACAGCATAAGAAAGGATAGTATAATGATAGTTGTTGAAAATCTAAGAAAAGTATATGAGAATGGTCCGCTTTCATTGGAAGTTTTGAAAGGAATAGACCTAAAGGTGGAATCTGAAGAATACGTAGCTCTTATGGGGCCGAGCGGAAGCGGAAAATCAACTTTTATGAATATTCTGGGATGTCTGGATCAGCTCACAAGCGGTAAATATTATCTTGACGGTATAGATATTTCCACAATGACACAGGACGAACTTTCTGCAATAAGAAACCAAAAGCTGGGATTTATATTTCAATCATTTAATCTGCTCCCGAAGCTGTCGTCGCTGGAAAATGTAATACTTCCTGCAATGTATGCCAATATGCCGAAAAAAGAAAGATATGAAAGAGGTGTGGAGGCTCTTACAGCAGTAGGACTTGGTGACAGAGTACATCATAAGCCTAATGAACTTTCCGGAGGGCAGAGACAAAGAGTGGCAATTGCCCGTTCTATAATTAATACACCTAAGATACTCCTTGCGGATGAGCCTACAGGAAATCTTGATACACGATCAGGTGAAGAAGTACTGGGTATATTCAAACAGCTTAATGATAAAGGTACTACAATAGTAATGGTAACACATGAGGAAGATGTGGCAGAACACTGCAAAAGAATAATAAGACTCAGAGACGGTATTATAGAAGTGGATGAAGAGGTGAAAAATAGAAGATGAATTTTTTAGAATTGTTAAAAATGGCCTTTTCCAATCTCCTAAGCTATAAAATGAGATCATTTCTGACCATGCTGGGAATAATAATAGGAATAAGTGCGGTAATATTAATGTCGGCAATAGGAGCCGGTGCACAGGATAAAATAGTGGGAGATCTTAATAAGCTGGGAATAGGAAACTTTGATGTTTCAATAGATAATTCCATAGATAATATAAAGAACAGAAACAGACTGCAGCAAAAGCATATAGATATGATAACTAACATAAGCGGTGTAGAGTCTGTAGCACCGACAGGAACTGTAAGGCACAGAATAGAAATGTCGTCGGGGTTCGGGAATTTCAGTATAATAACAGGTGTAGTTCCGGCATCCTTTAATATAGAAAATACCCAGCTTCTGAAAGGAAGATATTTCAATTCGGAGGAATACAGAAAAACAGGATATTTTGCCATAGTAGATGATGTCACTACAGCAAGAATATTCGGTGACGAATCACCGCTGGGACAAAAGATAACAATAAGAATCAAAGATTTAGGAAATAAAGATTATGTAATAGTGGGAGTTTCAAAAAATCCTGTGGCAAGTATGACAGGAATTTTTGGAGGAAACAGTCCGAGTTTTATATTGATACCTTATCAGAATTATCAGTATATAAGCAAGCTTGATGAAAAATATTACTCAGGAATAAAAGTAAAAGTTTCAGATCCAAACGAACTGAGCCAGATAATGGATAATACAACAAATATTTTAAATAAGGAATCAGGAATAGCCGGATTATATCGGGCTGTAAACTCAAATACCGGTCTGGAGCAGTTTAACAGTATACTCAGCATGCTGTCGATATTTGTGAGCTTTGTAGCTTCCGTTTCACTTTTTGTAGGGGGAATAGGAGTAATGAATATCATGCTTGTAAGTGTCACTGAAAGAATCAGGGAAATAGGGCTCAGAAAGGCAATAGGAGCTAAAAATAAGGATATACTTCTTCAGTTTTTGATAGAGTCAATAATTCTTACAGTCTCAGGCGGTGTAATAGGAATTCTTCTTGGAAGTGTTTCAGCGTTTTTAATATCGAACGCACTTGGATTGGTTCTTATTATAAAGGTAAGTATACTTCTGATTTCAATTACGGTTTCTATGTTAATAGGTGTGATTTTCGGGGTATATCCGGCATCAAAAGCATCAAAATTAAATCCTATAGATGCTTTGAGAGTAGATTAATTCCTTGACTCCAAAAGAATTATATGTTTAAATAAAATTGTCCGAAAGCGGAGTCTGGATATTATGAATAGATATTTTTATATATAAAATTCCGGACTGATACTATGTTAAAGTATCAGAAAATATATGAGGTGATGAAAAATGGTAAGATTTGGTATTGTAGGAACAAACTGGATAACTGAAAAACTTATAAATGCCGGAGGAATGCTGGAGAATTTTAAATTAAACGCAGTATATTCAAGAAGCGAGGAAAAAGCTTTGGAATTTGCGGCTAAATATAAGGTAGAGAATATTTTTACAGATTTAAAGGAAATGGCTGAGAGCGGAACGATAGATGCAGTCTATATTGCTTCTCCAAATTCGCTTCATTATGAACAGTCAAAGCTTTTTCTTACGCATAAAATAGCAGTACTATGTGAGAAACCGCTGGCTTCAAATGCTTTTGAAGTAAATGACCTGATAAAAACATCAAAGCAGTATGAAACTCTGGTCATGGAAGCAATGAAGCTTACATTTGTACCAAATTACGAAGCTTTGTTCAAAAATCTTCATAAAATAGGTAAGGTAAGAAGATATATAGGGTCTTACTGTCAATATTCCTCAAGATATGATAAATATAAGAACGGAGAATATACAAATACATTTGATCCTAAATTTTCCAACGGTGCACTTATGGACATAGGTGTCTATCCGCTGTATGCTATAGTATCAATGTTCGGCAGACCGAATAATGTAATTGCAAGCGGTCTTAAGCTGGAAAGCGGAGTAGACGGTGAGGGTACTCTTATTCTGGAATATGATGATATGCAGGCAAATGTTATTTTTTCAAAAATAACAGACTCTTTTAATCCAAGTGAAATTCAGGGAGAAAATGGTTCCATAATGATAAATCATATTTCTGAAATGAGAGGAGCAAAAATCATATACAGGGATAATACCGAGGAAATACTGACAGAATATCAGGAAGAAAATACAATGGTTTACGAACTGGAGCATTTCATAGAAACATATGAGGCTGGAAAGTCAGAATCACCGGTAAATAATTATGAACTCACAAAAATAATGGGTGAAATTATGGAAAGTGCAAGAAAACAAATGGGTGTGGTTTATCCGGCAGATACTAAATATGACAATGACTAGTCTTTTTGGTTACCTCTTGAAAAATATAAATTTCTAAAATTAATATTGTAAAGGAGGAAATATGGCAGAAAAAATATGTCAAAGCTGTGCTATGACACTTAATGAGGAAAAATACCATGGAACAAACAATGATGGTTCCAAAAATGAAGATTACTGTATTTTTTGTTTCAAAGACGGTGATTTTACTTATGAAATTACCATGAATGAAATGGTGGACAAAGGGATAGATTTTTTAAAAAGGTTTGGCGGACTGAATAATAAGAACAGAGAGGGTATAAGAGAAATGCTGAACATAATGTATTCAGGACTAAAGCGCTGGACAGAATAACATAAATAAAAACACTGTGATTGGAAAATTTTAACTCACGGTGTTTTTTTATTGATAGAAAAAAATTTTACAGTATTGGAGTATTTCAGCAGGGATGGAATAAAACCGGTATTATAAATTATGGAAAAGATAATATTAAAATGATGCTTTTGTTTTATTTTAAAAATATCATATTATAAATTAAATGCAGTAATATCAATATAAATATTAGTATATCAGTTTTTTTTCAAATTCTTTAAAAAATAAAACACTAATTTTAAAGGTTTATATTAGATATTAAATTAATTAATAAAATTAAAATAATAAATTGACTACTTAGAAATAAGAGGGTATAATGATAGAGGATATCTATATTTATGACTTAAAACAGAATAAGAAATTGTGTTATCATCTCTAAGCAAATGTAACGTTTGAAAATGTAACATTCAGCTACAAAAAATATAACAGAAAGGGTGATGATATGATCTGTAAAATTTGTCAGAGCTGCGGTACACCAATCATAGGCACGAGAAAATATGGTACGAATCTGGATAAAACAAAAAACTTTGAATATTGCTCACTTTGTTATACAGATGGCAGACTTTTAAGAAATGTCATTTTAACTAAAAAAGTCAAAATTATAGAAATCTAAAAGAAAAATTTAAGAAATTTGAAGGTAAGCGGGTAGGGGCTGTTCTGGAATTTTCAGAACAGCTCGTTTTTTTGTAATAAAAAATATCATATCAGATAAAAATTGTTTTATATAATATGATATTTCAGTTACATAATTTAGAAATTAAATATCTTCGAAAATAAACTGCAGATTAACGGAAAAATCATCGGAATAAAAATAGCCGGAAGCATATTTGCTATTTTGATTTCTTTTTTAAATAAAATATTTACTCCAATACCAAGAATCATAATACCGCCAAGATAATCAATTTCTTTTACGGCAGTTTCGGTAAGTATTCCTTTCAGCTCTGATGCAAAAATATAAAATATTCCCTGATAAATAAATACGGCAAATGCAGAAAACATTACTCCTATACCGTAAATAGAAGAAAAAATAATAGCACTGACTCCGTCTAAAATAGATTTTATATACAGGATATTATTATCCTTTGACAGACCGCTCTTAATGGAACCTATTATAGCCATGGCACCTACACAGTATAGAATAGTGCTGATAACAAGTCCTTTTCCAAAAGTACTTTCACGGTCTTTTACAAACTTTCTTTCAAGATATTTACTGAATTTTGTAATATTCTTATCTATATTAATTATATTTCCTATGATAGAACCTATTATCAGAAAGACAAGCACTCTTATGTCATTTCCGGCTCCAATGGTTGATTTTATACCGAGAATAATAATAAATAAACCTACACAGTTCATTATCAGCTCATTCAGGTCTTTTTTGAATTTATGTCCTATAAAAGTTCCTACTAGGCTTCCGGCGACTATAGCCAGAAGATTGACGATAACACCTATTTTAAACAGCTCCTTTCTGATTATATAATTGCTAAAATTTATTATATCATACTTATATGCTGAAAAATAAATATTTGTAATATATAGGAGGCATAAATACAGGATATCTTTATGACTGAAAAAAAGTTTTACGGGATACGAACAGATATTTTTCTTAACTTCTAACAATAATTATCAAAAAATGATATAATTAAAAAAAAATATATGAGGTGGTAAAATGAAATTTATTACATTTTTAGAAAATGCAGAAGAAAAAATAGGAATAATTTCAAAAGACAACAAAAAAGTGATAGATATAAATAAGACTCTGGGAAGTGAATTCTATGATATGACGGAATTTATCTGGAGCAATGAAGAGCACATAGAAAAACTAGTAGATATATATGAAAAGAATGAAAAAAGTCATTATAATCTGGAAGATGTAATGATAATTTCTCCAGTTCCGAGACCGGCAACAGATATTCTATGTGTAGGACTTAATTATTCCGATCATATAAAAGAATCCCAAAGTGTCCAGGATCCTGATAAAAAAATAGAAGTACCGGTATTTTTTACTAAAAGAGTGCTGAAGGCTATCGGTGACGGGGAAACAATATTAAGACATGAAGGAATTACAGAAGAGATAGACTATGAGGCTGAGCTGGGTGTAGTTATGGGAAAAGAAGGAATAAATATACCGGAAGAAGATGCAGATGAATATATTTTCGGCTATACGATAGTGAATGATATTTCAGCAAGAGATTTGCAGAGAAAGCATAATCAGTGGTTTAAGGGGAAGGGACTTGACAGTCATACATCTATAGGACCCTGCATTGTCTATAAAAAGTATATTGAAAACCCTGAAAACCTAAATATTTCATCAAGAGTAAACGGGGAAACAAGACAAAATTCAAATACCAAAAATCTTATATTTTCTGCACCATATCTCATAGAAGAACTTTCCAAGGGAATGACAATTATACCCGGCGATATAATAGCAACAGGTACTCCTGCCGGTGTAGGCATGGGATTCAAGCCTCCGAAATACCTGAAAAGCGGTGATGTGGTAGAATGTGAGATAGAAAAAATAGGAATTTTAAAAAATATAGTGGAATAAAAGAGAAAAGGAAAACAGATGAATAGGTTTAAATATACTTCGACTAATAAAAGATATCATACGTGGGATTATTATCTGAAAAGTGTATTTGGTGAAAAAGTAGCAAAAGTAAGTCTTGATGGTGGTTTTACATGTCCAAATATAGACGGAACCATAAGCAGGGGAGGCTGTATTTTCTGTTCCAAAAGAGGAAGCGGAGATTTTGCACTGGAAATTACCAGTGAAAACCTAAAGGAACAATTTGAAGCTGCCAAAAACAGTATCAGAAAAAAATGGCCGGGAATAAATAAATATATTGCTTATTTTCAGGCATACTCAAATACATATGCAGATATAAAAATACTCAGAGAGAAATATGAAACGGTATTATCTCTGAAAAATGTAGTCGGTCTGAGCATAGCAACCAGAGCAGATATATTGGATAAAGAGACTCTGGAATATCTTAGCGAGCTGAATAAAAAGACATTTTTATGGGTGGAGCTGGGGCTTCAGAGCTCTAATGACAAAACAGCACAGCTGATAAACCGCGGACATGATTTCAGGACTTTTATGAAAGCAGCAGAACAGCTGAGGGAAAGAAATATCAGGGTATGTGTTCATATAATAAACGGGCTTCCCGGAGAAACTTATGATGATATGATAAAAACTGTAAAGGATATCTCTGTCCTGGATATTAATGCAGTAAAAATTCATATGCTGTATATACTAAAAGATACACCATTATTTAAACTTTATGAAAAAGAAAAATTTAGTGTTATGAAAAGAGAGGATTACATACAGACAGTGGCAGATCAGATAGAACTCCTTCCGGAAGAAGTAATAGTAGAAAGAGTGACAGGCGACGGAAAAGCGGATGATCTTAAGGCACCTTTGTGGAGTCTGAATAAAATAAGTATTTTGAATGATATAGACAAAGAGCTTGTCAGGAGAAACACATGGCAGGGAATAAAAAGAAATATAGAGGTATAATAAAAAGAGCAGCTCCGAAACTGGAATGCTCTTTTACTATATTATTGAAAAGTTTCATCTCTTTTCAGCTGATAAAAGCTGATAACCTTATTAACTAATTTTACCTGATTCCCGTAAGTATCAGGAGATTTTACATATTTGTTTTTATCAAGTGCATCTATGTATTTTTGTAAATCGGATTTAAATACTCCGTTTTTTGAAATATAGTATTTATATGATTTTAGAAAATCATCATTTAATGTATTTGTATCAGAATTAAATACAGGTGTGTCACCTACGCCAAGCATGAGATTTTCAAAATGAAATACCAGCATTTTGGCAAATTCCTTATTTAATTCTTTATTTTCTGAAAGCTTAATATAATGCTCGGCACTAAGTATTCTGTTCACCAGATCATCAAGGGAAATGACTATTTTACTGTTTATCACAGCAGGCTTTCTGATCTCGTTATCAGAATATTTCAGATAATTAACCATATCATCTGATAAGTATTTTTCATATGTAAGAAGCTTGTTATAATTTACTGTGAAGAAAAAGTATCCGTTGCTGTATGTAAGATTCAGATTTCTGTCATAAAGGGATTTTAAATAACTGCTGAGATCCTGATTGCCGGCATCTTTATAATTCTTTATAAGCAGTGTATAATCATTATTATATTTTTTCCCGTCTTCAAGTACTGTTTTACCAAACTTCTTATCCATCAGCTCTTCGTCTTCTATAAAGATACCTGAATCTGAAGGAATGGAATAATAATAATTTTCAAACATTAAAAGCATTTCATCTGCGTTTTTAGGGTCAAGATTTTTTATGTTTTCATCAATATACTGGGAAATTATCAGAAAATCCGAATTTTTCTTAAAAAGATCATTTAATCCTGAAAGGGTTTTATCCTTATAAGTCTTTTCAGACTGTGAAAAAAAATCCTTTTCCTTTATTGTATTCTTTTCTGTAACACCTGTTGTTACAGGAGCAATATCGTTTTTAGTTTCAACAGTACTGCCGAAAGAGCCGCTTTGCTTCAAAAGATTATTCAAATCATTCAGAGAAGAATCGCTGTATACTCCGGTGCAGATACCTGTGAACAGGGCTATAAGTAAAAACTTTTTCATTTTTTCTCCTTGTATTAGTAATTTTTGATAAGCAGCTCAGCTGTGGAAATATTAGTAGCAATAGCAACATTATGTACGTCGCACAGTCTTATCAATGCCTGCACATCAGGCTCATGCGGCTGGCTTGTAAGCGGGTCTCTGAAAAACATTACGAATTCCACTTCGTCCTCTGCTATAAGTGCGCCGATCTGCTGATCCCCGCCAAGCGGACCGCTTTTGTAACGCTTTACCGTAAGACCGAGAACCTCACTAATTAGTTTTCCCGTGGTACCTGTACCCACAAGCTCAAATTTACTGAAAATATCAATATTTTTCTTAACAAATTCCAAAAGATTATCTTTCTTTTTATCATGTGCAATAAGTGCAACTTTTTTCATATCTACCTTCCTTATTATATTTAAAATTTTATGATTTTTTCTACAAAGTTTATTATTACCTGTGCTGTGAATCCCCATATAACACCGTCTGATGTTTTATAAAGCGGAATTTTTCTGACATTGGTGGTCCATTCATTATGGTACATTTCCGGCAGACCAAGATCTTTCGCAGGAAATATGAGTTTTTGCTCGTTTGTTTTAGGATCAATGACAATAGGCGAAGATTTCAGCACAATATCATACCATTCAGGCTTATTTTCCAGAAAAAATTCAACAGGCACGGAAAATATCTTGGATACTTCTTCTTCATTAGGAAAAAAATTCTCAATTTTTGTTTTGGAGAATCCTACAAACGGTTCTACGATCATATCAAACTGTGTGATAAGGGTATCAAGCTGTCCCCATATTTCGATACTTTCTTTTTTTATTCCCATTTCTTCCACAGTTTCTCTTACGGCAGTATCAAGAAGGGTAAAATCCAGTTCTTTGTCAAAACCGCCGCCGGGAAAAGAAACTTCACCGCCCTGACGGATATTTTTGTTTCTTTCCTGAAATACAAAATGAGGTTTTTGGTCTACTTCTATAAGAAGAGCCATGACAGCAGCTTTCCTGTATGATTTTTCACCATAGAAGCCATGTCTGAAATTCATATAATTTCTTATTCTGGATAAGTTTACATTTTTCATATTTTAATCACCATTGTTTTATTTAGAAATATACTATATAATATCATTATTACGATTATAAAACAAGGCTGTGAACTAAACCGCAGCAGTCAGGGAGTTTTTAGATAACAAATTACAGTACAGGGAGTTTTTATGAAATGGTTTGGATATTTATTATTCATATTTTGTGCATATCTATATTCAGAAAGTGCTAAACCGCCGGAATATTACCTGAAAAACTACAGACATGATGTGTATGAATATAAAAAAGAAGATTTTAACGGTGATGATGAAAAGGAAAGTATATATTTTCTGGCAACTAAGATAATTAATGAAGAAAGTAAAACAGTAACCTATCAGAATGGTTTGATATATTACGACAGCGGAGTTACAGAGAAAAATCATGTTTTTTATTCCAGGGAAAAAATCAATTTCATAAATGAAGGAAGTGAATATTTTGATTATATGGTAACCGGTTATTATGTCGGTGATTTTAATAATGACGGTATAAGAGATCTCGGAATATTTCTTGACTGGGGAGAGGGGTACAATGTGCTTATTCCCGTTACCTTTAATAATGATATTCCGAAACCTATCCGTGTCAGTCTTCCAAAAATAACAATAGAAACAGAAAACAACTCGGAATATAATGTAACTGTTACTGACAGCTTTAACAATGAAAAAAAATTTATTTATAAAGGAAGAAAAAATAGTAAAAAGCTTGGTTTTACAGAGGATTATCTTTTTTCAGAAAAGGTGAAATTATTTTATCTTTTTGGGGAAGAATGGGAAGAAAGCTGCGAATGCGGGATATTTGAGGATGCCTATATCAGTTTTGATTTTGTAAATGAATACGGCAGAGTAAAATTCAGATTTTCCGAAGCCGGGGGAATGGGTGAAAAGATAACGGACAGATAAAATGATTTTGTAAATTTATATTTCAAAGGAGAAAAAATGGCAAACCGAACATATCTCTACATAACTGATGATGTGGAAAAAAGAGAAAAAATAAGGGGAATAGCAGAATATAATTATGACTTTCCTCTTTTGTTTAAAATTATGTGCAGTACAGAACCTGTGCCGGGAAAATCCTCAATATTTAATTTAGAGGAAAAAGCAGCGATAATTTCAGAGATGTCCGGAGGAATAGATAAAGTAAAAAACTTTCTTCTGAAAATGAAAGAGGAAAAATCAACTTTGGGCAGGGGAAAAGAACTGGTAGGCAGTGAAACCTGCGAAAAAATTATGGAATTTCTGGATAAAAATCAATTTCTGGACGAAGGCTACAGATATTTTCTTTTGGAAGCTGCTGAGCTGTATGAGATGGAAGCTGATTCTCATAAGGAATTTGAAAAACTCACATTAAGAGATATTGAAGAAATAAATAATACAGTCAAAGATGTGGAATATTTCATGGAAACCGGGATATTAAATGACAGTATACTGGAAAAAATAGGAACATATGAAAAATTTCAATATGAACTCAGCAGTTTTAGCGAGTATCTTTACTATGATTTCAGCAGTACATATGATAAGGAAATAGAGGATATACAGTATGTAGAAATTGAAAAGCCGGAAAAAATAGTTAGAAAACGTTTAATGAATTTTGATTCCAGGGAAATAATGTTTATGATTTTTTTTCTTCTGATTTTTCCGCCTTTGGGGCTTTATTTTTGTTATGACGGTTTTAGGGGAAAATATGATGACAGATACACTTCCGGACTTTTTCTTGGTTTTTTGGGTACAGTGCTGATGTTATTCTATTTATGGAAAATAACGGACATCATTTTCGGATAATTAAAGAGGAGAAAAATTCCCGGAAAATATATATAAAATTATTGAAAGATATGAAATGTTACAGTATAATATGTAAAGCAAAGCATTTATTTTAAGAAAACTTTAGGAGGAGAAATGTTAAACGCATTTAAAAAAAAAGAAGGAAATAAAAAAGAAACTATTGCGGAAAAAAGTGAAGTAAAAACAACGGTAAGAAAAAAGGATAAACCTTCAATTTATAAAATTATACTTGAAAATGTAAAGGAAAACGGAACATTAAATGTTCAGAGAATAGAGGAAGAGCTTTGGAAGCTGGACAGTAAATCTGATGAAATGGTATTTATGGCCGGTTATAAAGATAATGTAAAACAGGAACCGAAAGAAATCAATAAAATTACAGGTATGCTTATTATTGAAAAGCTGGGGAAAGGAAACTATAAAGAACCGGAAGAATTCGAAGCCGATTTTCAGAAGCTGGATACAGGGGCAAAGGAGTTTTTGAATTTTTTTCATTCAAATGCGGTTAAAGCCAAGCCGGATTTGAAAACAGTACATGACTTCATGGCAGAGGTGCTTATGACAACTGTAAATATGGAAATATTCAAGATAGCATTTGAAATAGTCGGGAATTTTTCAGATTCAAGTACTGAAGATGTGATTTTTACAATAGGTCAGTATCCGGAAGTGGCAAGATATATGGCAATGTTACTTGTAAACAGGGAAAATTTTGATAAAATAAGAGAATTACTTTCAAAAACCGAGGGCTGGGGAAAAGTCTCGGTATTGGAGCTTCTTGCATATAACGGTCTGCTGAAAGGCAAGATTGACTATCAGATAGAGCTGATAGAAGCTGTATATTCGGGAAATTTTGTTCTGAGTATGGAGACAGATCCCATAATAGCACATAATTTTGATATTGTGGAGATTCTGGATAAAAGTACCGAAGACAGTGAGTTATTTCTGAATATTACGAATATTATGAATATAAGTATAGAAGGCGGAGTATACACTTCTATTTTAAATACTCCCGAAGGAAGAGAAAAATTTATAAAATATATTAAAACACTTGAAGCAGTGGAATTTGAACATGAAAGACTTATAGGATATATTATTTTATACAGAACATTTAAATATGTTCCGGCAGAGCTTATGGAACAGATAGTTGAAAAAGATTTTGATTATAAAAAGCTGAAAAAAGAGATAAAAAATTATCTTGATGAAAATTATAAAGAAGAAATAATGAGTGAGATACTTCAAAGCGAGAATGAATTTTTTCTGCTGGATTATGCAATAGATCATAAGAAAAGCTTCGTACTGGATATAGTAAAGAAAAAATATGCAGATAATATATATAATTATAACTATCTGAATTTAGTTTTTGAGATAGGAACAAAAAAAGCTAAAAAAGAAGTATTAAAGAAATTTAAAGATGATTTCAGCATTGAAGAAAGACAAAAGGAAAAATTTTCAATGGAATCAAAACCTGAATGGGCAGGTCATGAAAAATATAAATTTGATGCTGTGTATAGCATGGTAATTGCTAACTTTCATAAATTTGAGGATGAAGAAATCTATAATTATATGGAATACTGTCTGTATGATTTTAATCCGCAGATAAGACATGCAGCCCTGATAGCACTTTTGGCGGCTGAAAATTATGAAATGAATAAAGAGATATCAAAGCAGGTAAAACGTCTTCTGGCAGAAACACCGCATGTAAGGGCAGCAGCGTCTGAGGTCATGAAAGCATACGGGATAAAGCTTACAAAAGGGGAATTCGGTGAAATTACAGAAAAACTGGGTGACAGAATCAAAGAGGATGAAAAGGAACAGATGAAGGAATTAGTGCGTTAAAATGAAACGGAGATAAAATGGTACATGATGATTTTGGAAAAAGAATGAAAACATATGAAAATTCATATAGATTTACTCTGCCGAGAAGAATGCCGGTTATTCTGAGAATAGACGGCTGTCATTTTCATACATTCACGCGAGGTATGGATAAGCCTTTCGATGATAAACTGATAGAGGCATTCTGGGAAACATGTAAATTTCTTGGTGAGAATATAATGGGGGCAAAGCTTATCTATCACCAGAGTGATGAGATATCAATATTAATTACTAATTATGATACAATACAGACAGATTCATGGTTCAGCAATAATCTTCAGAAAATGGCATCTGTATCTGCATCCATGGCGGCTGCAAAGTTTAACGAGGTTATCAGAAAATCATACCCTGATAAAGAACTGGCCTTTTTTGATTCAAGAGCATGGGTAATTCCTCAGGATGAAGTAAATAATTACTTTACATGGAGACAGCAGGATGCGTCAAAAAACAGCATATCAATGGCAGCCTTTGCCAATTTTGCCCATAAAGATCTGTACGGACTGAGCGGTAACCAGCTGCAGGAAAAGCTTTTTTCGGAAAAAGGCATAAACTGGGATAAGTTCCCTACCTGGAAAAAAAGAGGTGCATGTATTATAAAAAAAGAATATCTGAAAGAAAATGCAATGCGCAGAAGATGGGAAACTGATCTGGATATACCCTTGTTTTCGAAAGACAGGAATTATGTAGAAAGATTCGTTTATTTATAATGGAAACAAAATTTGAATGTATTATTTTTGTGGGTATTCAAGGTTCCGGGAAAAGCACTTTTTATAAGGAAAATTTTTTTAAATCTCATGTAAGAATAAATCTGGATATGCTGAAAACGAGAAACAGAGAGAGAATACTTACAGAGGCCTGTTTTGAGGCAAAGCAGAATTTTGTTGTTGATAATACCAATCCCACTGCCGAAAGCAGGAAAAGATATATTGACAGTGCGAAAAAAGCAGGATTCAAGGTAATTGCATATTATTTTGACATAGAATATAATACTGCACTGAAAAGAAATAACAGCAGAAGCGGAAAGGAAAAAGTTCCTGAAAGGGCTGTACTGTCAACTAAAAAACAATTGGAAAAACCGGTATATGCTGAAGGAATTGATGAAATTTTTACTGTAATAACTGAAAATAAAAATATATATATAATAAAATCAGATAAATAATAATATATAAATATTTAATATTTTTATATAAAGTATGCGGCTCTGTTGGGCAAAACCGTAAATTTAATGCGGTATTGCCCGGAGCCGATTTTTTTTCGTCTGATGAAACATCAAACATTTATTATAAACAATAGATATATTTTTTTAACAAAAGCTAATTTGACTGACAAATTATAAAAGTGTATAATCAGGCTGATGAAATAAAAACAGGACACTGAAAAAGGCGGTAAGCAAGATAATGGGAAAAGTTCATGGAAAATGAATTTTTTAAAATTGAGGACATTTTTATATACAAAGATAAAAGAAAGCCGGTAAAAAGATAATACAAAGACTACAAGAGTATTCTTTAAGTATATTAAATCAATAGGAGGATGCAATTAAAATGCAAAGAATGACAACAATACTTTCGTTGATGTTGTTAGAACCATTAGCTGATAAACCGTTTTTTTATGAAAACAGCAGCAGTGTGGAGGAGACTCTGGGATTAAGTCAAAAACAGCAAATGAAAATAGAAAAAATTTATAAAAAATATCTTGATGAGATAAATGAGTTATTGAAATCAGACAAATCTAACGATGAAAGAACTAAAGAGTTTAACAAGCTTACAATGGAAAGTAAAAAAGAAGCTGAAAAGTTATTAACTGCTGAACAGCTGGAATTGCTTTCAGAGAATAATTTTACAGCATAACCGGAATTTAAAAAAATCTCCTGACTAAAATCAGGAGATTTTTTTATAAGACTAAAAGCAAATAAATCATTATACTGAAAAAGTTTTATTAATTAAAAAACTATAGATGCACTATGGGAACTAATGAATTTTTTTATATGCCGTAAAATTATTTTGCTTATAAAAATAATGAATATAAGAATACTTGAAAGTTTTGGCAAAAAGGTATAAAATAAATGTAGAATTTTTAAAACATAAATGAAGCTGTATAAGTGCATATTTCTTTGGCTTTTATCATGAAAGACATTGGAGACATGCGCTGTACAGCTGTTTTATCAGCAGATTTTCTGGAAAAAGGATTATAAAAAAATTCTCATTCGGCAGTATGGGAATGACATTCTTTGCATAAAATACCGGATAGCTGGATAGTGCTGATATACCATAAATTGAAGGAGCAGCCTGAAATGAGTATTAAATATATGAAATTAAAACCATCCGATGATATATACGAGAGACTTAACATAAAAAGTTTTTCCATAGAACATATTAATTTATTCTCCAAAAAAAAAGAAATGGAAGTTTTGATCAAAATTATCCATATAGATGCTTTCAAAGAAGTGATGGATCTGCGGCGTGAGCTGACCAAAACCTTCAGCGACAGCATAAGGGTAAAAATGAAATTCCTTATGAATACCGTTGTAGAAAGTGATAAACTGACAAGTCTCGTGGAATTTCTTCTGGATAATTACAAAAATGAAAGCATCAGACATCAGTATATTTTCTCAGATTATGAAATTTATTACAGAAATAATAAAAATATACAAATAGAGCTGAAAAGTCACCATCTGATAGAACAGGCAGTCAGTCAGGGAATAGATAAGGATCTTCAGATAAAACTAAAAGAAGTTACTGACCGGGAGTTTAAAATAAGCTTTATAAGCGAGAAAGAAGAAGGGGAATTTATAGCAGAAGCCATAGAGGAATATGCGGTGATAATGGAAGAAACATTTATGGTGGAGGATACCACATCACAAAGCTCCACTCCGGTATTATACGGTGAGGTAATAAAGAGCAGAATCATGGATTATTCAGTATTTGATCAGCTTCAGGTCGGGGAAAACATGACTATTGAAGGGGAAGTATTCAATATAAATACAAGAGAGCTGAAAAATGACAAGCTGCTTATTTCCTTTAATGTCACAAATTACAAGGATTCTATTTCATGCAGGCTTTTTCTTTTGAAAACGGAAGATTTGAAGCTGAAAAACGGTGAATGGGTAAAGCTTAAGGGAAGAGTTACACAGGACAGATTTAATATAGAAGATTATTATCTCATTATTTCATCGATAGAGAGAATTCCGTCAAGACTGGAAAGAAGAAAAGACGAAGCGGAAGTAAAAAGAGTGGAATTACATGCACATACCAATATGAGCGAAATGAGCGGCGTAGTATCAGCTAAAGATCTCATAAACAGAGCTGTGGAATACGGACATAATGCTATAGCTGTTACAGATTACGGAGTGGCATATTCGTTTCCTTTTGCATACAAAGCGGCTCCAAAAGACTTTAAGGTTATTTTCGGTGTAGAAGCCTATGTGGTGGATGACGAACAGAACATGGTGGAAAGACCGAAAGATGCCATGATAGAACAAGAGGAATATATTATATTCGATATAGAGACTACCGGTTTCGATCCGTATAAAGATAAAATAATAGAAATAGGTGCGGTAAAACTAAAAGGCCGTAATATAATAGACAGATTTTCCGCTTTTGTAAATCCGGAAGTACCTATACCGGAAGAAATAATAAAGCTTACAAACATCACAGATGATATGGTAAAGGATGCAGAGCTTATTGATACAGTCCTTCCGCGTTTTTTGGAATTCTGCGGAGATTGTACAATGGTAGCACATAATGCGAAATTCGATGTGGGTTTCCTTACGCAAAAGGCAAGACAGCTTGAACTGGAATTTCTTCCCAGTGTCATTGATACCTTATACTGGGCAAGAGTCCTTATCACAGACCTGAAAAGATTTAACCTGAAAGCACTTGCCAATTATTTCAACATATCTCTTGATAATCATCACAGGGCAGTAGATGATGCTGAAGCTACGGCTTCTATCTTTATAAAAATGCTGAATATGGTTTTATCAAAAGGTATACTGCAAATTTATGAAATAAATGACACATTTCAGAATAATGTTCAGACAGCCGATACTATGAATACAATGATACTGGTAAAGAACAGGGAAGGGCTCAAGGATTTGTACGAGCTTATTTCAAGATCGCATCTGGATTTTTTTGGTGAGAGAAAGCCCAGAATTCCCAAGAGTATGCTTAAAGAAAAAAGAGAACATCTGTTAATAGCAAGTTCTGCGAATTCAGTATTTAGAAATGACGGAGAACTCGTAAGAGCATATTTGAGAGGTATGTCAAAAGATGAAATAGAAGAAAGAGCAGATTTTTATGATTATATAGAAATACATCCTGCTGTCAACTATATTGAAATGGTAAATAACGGAGAGATGGAAAGCCTGGACATAGCTATGGAAATGAATAAATACTTTTACGAGCTGGGTAAAAAAACAGGGAAAATCGTAGTGGCAACAGGAGATGCACATTATCTGGAAGAGTGGGAATCTGTTAACAGAAGTGTATTGATACTGGGATCGGGTATGGGACACAGGTCATTTAAGCATGACCGAAAGCTTTATTTCAGAACAACTGACGAAATGCTTGATGCTTTTGCATTCTTAGGTGAGAAGGAAGCATATGAGGTGGTAATAGAGAATACCAATAAACTGGCTGATATGATAGAGCGGCTAAAACCGATTCCTGACGGATTTTATCCTCCGAAAATAGAGGGTGCGGAAGAAGAAGTACGGGAAATGACCTATAACAGAGCTAAAAAATTATACGGGGAAAATCTTCCCGAAATTTTGGAAAAAAGAATAGAACATGAATTGGAAGCAATCATAGGCAACGGCTTTGCGGTACTTTATCTGATAGCGCAAAAGCTGGTTAAAAAATCACTTGATAACGGATATCTCGTAGGTTCAAGAGGATCGGTAGGTTCGTCAATAGTTGCTTATATGATGGAGATAACAGAGGTAAATGCTATGTATCCGCATTACAGATGTCCTAATCCTAAATGTAAACACAGTGAATTTACTGATATGGCAGGCAGCGGAGTCGATCTTCCCGATAAAAACTGTCCCAAATGCGGAACAAAGTATATAAAAGACGGGCATTCAATTCCGTTTGAGGTATTTATGGGATTCAAAGGTGACAAGGTACCGGATATTGACCTTAACTTTTCAGGAGAATATCAGTCAGAGATTCACAGATACACAGAAGAGCTTTTTGGAAAAGATCATGTATTCCGTGCAGGGACAATATCGACACTGGCAGAACGAAATGCATTCGGTTATGTAAAAAAGTACTTTGAGGAAAGCGGTATTCATAAAAGAAAGGCTGAAATAGAAAGAATAGCAAAGGGATGTGAAGGAGCAAGAAAGACAACAGGACAGCATCCGGGAGGAATGATAGTACTTCCGAGTGACAAGTCGATATATGAATTTACCCCTATACAAAAACCGGCTAATGATAAAACAGCAGAGTCCATAACTACACACTTTGATTACCACGTAATGGACGAACAGCTGGTAAAGCTGGATATACTCGGACATGATGATCCTACTACTCTTAGAATACTTCAGGATCTTACAGGGATTGATATATACCAGATACCTCTTGATGACCCTAAGGTACTCAGTATCTTTAACTCTACAGAAGCATTGGGAGTTACACAGAAGGATATAGGTTCCGTAATAGGATCATTTGGTATACCGGAGTTCGGTACTAAGTTCGTACGGGAAATGCTTATAGAAACAAAGCCGAGCAGTTTTGCGGAATTGGTGAGAATCTCGGGACTTTCACACGGAACAGATGTATGGCTGAATAATGCCCAGGATTATGTAAAAGCAGGAATAACAACTCTTAGTGAAGTTATCACCGTGCGGGATGATATTATGAACTATCTTATAGATCACGGTCTTGATAAATCACTGGCATTTACTATAATGGAATTCGTTAGAAAAGGACAGCCTTCAAAAAACAAAGAGAAGTGGGAAGAATATGCCAAGGCAATGAAGGAAAAAAACATAAAAGAATGGTATATAGAATCATGCGAAAAGATAAAATATATGTTCCCGAAAGGACATGCTGTGGCTTATGTCATGATGGCAGTAAGAATAGCATATTTCAAGGTATATTATCCTCTTGAGTTTTATACGGCATTTTTGAACAGAAAAGTAGACGGCTTCAGTGTTACCAAAATGTATAAGAAACTTGACGAATTGAAAGAAGCCAGAAAGCTTCTTGATGAAAAGATGAATCTTGATGTTAAGGAAAAGGGTGATCTGACATTATATGAAATATTAATAGAAATGAGCCACAGGGGAATAGAACTGCTTCCTGTAGATATATATAAATCAGAAGCCAGTTTATTTCTGGTAGAGGAAGGGAAAATAAGGCTTCCGCTTGTTGCCGTGGACGGGCTTGGAGAATCAGTCGCCAAAAAAGTAGTAGAAGAGAGAAAAATTTCAGAATTTATTTCACTTGAAGATATATTAAAAAGAACAAAATTAAATAAAACAGTGGTGGAATTAATGAAGCACTATAAATTTCTGCCGGATATATCACTTACAAACCAGCAGACATTATTTTAAACAGAATCCCCCGAATTTTCATAAGATAAATATTTTGGAAATTCGGGGATTTTTTATGATTAGTTTAGAATTAGAGTATTAGAAAAATAATAGGGAGAAATATTATGAAATCAAGACAGATAAAGAAAAGAAGTATTATTATAGATAATATGCAGTATGTATATTCAGTAACGGAATATACCGATGATATACAAATCAGAGTATACAAAAATAAAATACTTATATTAATTATTCATTTTAGTTATCCTGAATCTTGGGGAATAGATGTGTTCAGACCAAAAACTACTGAGATGTTAATACGATATTATAATAAAAAGTATATTTTAGATGAAAAAATGACAGAATTATGGCTGTTTCAGGAAAAGGAACTTTTTGAAATCTATCTGGAATATTTTTTTACAGATGAAAATTCTGAAAAGAAGGATCGGTATTTGAAACATATTCAGCAGTATAAACACCCAAAGCAAAATAATAATTAAATAAAAGCATATAAAAAAGCATCCTTTTGGGTGTTTTTTTTATATCTGTTCATATTTAATGCTGTGACTGCCAAAAGTTGCAGAATCTGCACGTGACAAATAAAAAAATCAGGCTATAATAGTCATATAATCGATATAACATTTTGTAACAAAAAGTAACTAAAAATAAAAAACGGAGGTTGATCAAATGAAAATAGGTATCGGGAGTTCTGCCGGGGGGCTTCATCTTAAGGAAAAAGTCATGAGGTATCTGCAGGAAAGCGGGTATGAAATCGAAGATTATAAAGAGGAGGGAAATGATGTATTTAATATTTCATGCAGTATAGCCGAAGCAGTAATAGACGGCAGCATAGAAAAGGGAATAATAATAGATGATTACGGAATTGTACCGTTTATGGCATGTACAAAGTATAAAAAAATAGTTTGTGCACAGACAGCAGATGAACATTCGGCTAAAATGACAAGAGATCATAATAATACAAGCATAATTTCAATAGGATATGAAATTACCGGAGAAAATCTGGCAAAAAGCATATGCGGGATATTTGCCAATTCTGATTATTCCGGAGGAAGACATCAGGTAAGAGTAGATATGCTGGATAAAATGTAAAACAAGAATTCTTATAAACAGGAGGAAGAAAATGAAAATATCAATAGGCTGTGATCATATTGTAACAGAGATAAAAAATGAAATGGTTAAATATCTGAAAGAAAAAGGGCACGAGGTATTTGACGAGGGAACCTTCGATAATGAAAGAACACATTATCCAATATACGGAAGAAAAGTGGGATTAAGAGTTTCGAGCAAAGAAGCTGATTTCGGAATAGTAATATGCGGTACAGGAGTAGGAATTTCAAATGCTGCAAGTAAGGTTCCGGGAATACGTCTGTCTTTGGTAAGAGATGTTCTTACAGCAAAAACGGCAAGAGAAAAATTAGATGCAAATGTACTGGGATTAGGGGGAAGAATAACAGGTACAGGACTTATGCAGAATATAACAGATGAATTTCTCGCGGCACAATATGAAAAGACAGAAGAAAATGAAAAATTAATAGAAAGAATTAATAATTTAAAAAAAGAAAATGAGGAAATAAAAAAAGAAGAATTTTTTGATGAGTTTATAGAAAAATGGGATCTGGGTTATTATCATGATTAATCAGGCTTATAATAAAAAATAAAATATATTGCCAAAGCAATACAGAAACTGCATTATGGCAAAAAAAATACTGCAGTTTCTGTAGAGAAAATATCAGAAAGCAAATATATTGAAAAATAAAAAATTATTTTACAAGGATATAAAAATAGCAGCAATATTTATTTTTATAGTTATGTTTTGATTAAAAAAACATTTTTTATTTTGGAAAACTTGCAAAAGCTGCAATATTTTATAGTTCTTTTCAGGGTATAATTTATTAATTAAAAAAAGGAGGACTCTATGGACTTAGAAAGCAATGATTCCCGAATGAGCCTTATAAATATACTTGAAGCGAATCTGGAAAAGGGAGACAGCAAAGCAGTAATAGCAAGAGTACTTTTAAGAAATTTTTATAATATTCCAAATATGACACAGGAGCATATAGCAAAATTAAGTTTTGTTGCTCCGTCAACAATAGGAAGGTTTTGCAAGAAAATCGGATATAAGAATTTTATCGAATTCAGAAAATACGTTAATGAATACATAGAAAAATTAAAGATGGACAGTATGCTCAGTGATGCATTTTACGAAGTTGCAGACAAAGATGTTTTTAGTTTTTCAGATGAAATTTTCAGTTCGACAATGAAAAGTCTGTATAATGCACAAAAATCAATAGATATCGAAACTATAGACAAAGTAACCGATTTGATAATAAGTACAGAGAAAATAGCGGTCTTCGGACTTCCTATATCACAGATAATGGGTAAAGACTTTCAGTATCATATGTTAAGACACGGGAAATATATGGAAGCATTTACTGAATTTAAAAAACAGGTAGAGCTTGCAGAATCACTTGATGAAAATTCACTTGCGATTTTTATATCTAAAACCGGCGGAGAAAGAAAATTCATATGTGATATTTTGAATATAGTAAAAAATCGTAAAGCCAGAACTGTGCTGATAACATATAAACAGGACAGCTATATGGCTCAAAACAGCGATTTTCTTATAAATATTTTTTATGAGGAAAACGGACTAATACCAAGAGGGCTGATATCAGGAATACTTTATACAGGTGTATTTAATCTGATAATTATGAATTATTTGAAAAAAATCAAGAGCAAAGGCGGGAAGTAAATGAAAGTTGTAATGTTAATGTTTGATACATTAAACAGGAGAAGTCTGTCAGCTTACGGGAATAAATGGATAAAAACACCTAATTTTGACAGGCTGGCAGAAAAAACAGTAATGTTCAATAATTTTTTTTCGGGAAGTCTGCCGTGTATGCCTGCAAGGAGGGAACTGCATACAGGAAGATACAATTTTTTACATAGAAGCTGGGGACCTATGGAGCCGTTTGATTTTTCCATGCCGGAAACATTAAAAAATAACGGGATATATACACATCTGGTGACAGATCATTCACATTATTTTGAAGACGGAGGTGCTACCTATCATAACAGATATAATACCTGGGAAGGCTTTCGGGGGCAGGAGGGCGACCGCTGGAAAGGAAAGATAGGGGATATTGATATTCCGGAACAGATAGAAACCGGAAAAAAAGGAATATCTTTTAAGCAAAACTGGATAAACAGAAGTTATCAGAAAAATGAAGAGGAATTTTCGGGAACAAAGGTAATAAATGCAGGAATAGAATTTATTACAGAGAACATAAATGAAGATAAGTGGTTTTTGCAGATAGAATGCTTTGATCCTCATGAACCGTTTTACTCACCGGAAAAATATAAAGAGCTGTATAAGCATGAATATAACGGAAAATTTTTTGACTGGCCTTCATATAAACCGGTAACTGAAAGTGAAGAAGAAATAGAGCATCTTAATTATGAGTATGCTGCACTGCTCAGCATGTGTGATGCACAGCTTGGCAAGGTTCTGGATACTATGGATAAATACAATATGTGGGAAGATACAATGCTGATAGTAAATACAGACCACGGGTTCTTACTTGGAGAGCATGGCTGGCTGGGAAAAAATATGGAGCCGGTATATAACGAAGTAGCACATATTCCATTTTTTATCTGGGATCCGAGATTTGAAATAAAAAATGAAACAAGAAATTCACTGGCTCAGACAATAGATCTTCCGGCAACAATATTAGAATATTTTAATGTAGAACTTCCTGAAACAATGCAGGGAAAACCGCTGAGAAAGGCTATAGAAAAAAAAGAGGATATCAGAAAAGCAGGCTTGTTCGGCATATACGGAGGGCATATAAATGTAGTAAATAATGAGTATATTTATATGAGAGCTCCGATATGTCCTGAAAACACTCCTTTGTATGAATATACCCTTATGCCGGCAAAAATGAGAGGATTTTTCAGCAGGAAACAGCTGGAAAATACAGAATTAGAGAATGGATTCAAGTTTACAAACGGAATAAGCGTTCTAAAAACCTTTGGAGAACTGGAATCCTCGCTTTACAGATTTGGAAATAAATTATTTCACAGAAAAAGTGATCCGCTTCAGGAAAAAAATCTGGATAACATAGAGGCAGAGGAAAAGCTGACAGAAATAATGCGGGAGCTGATGCTCGAATCAGAAGCTCCGGATGAGCAGTATGAGAGAGTAGGGATCTATAAAGACAGAAAAATTACCGCAGAAGAATTAACGATTCAGAAAGAAGCAAGAATAAAGCGTGAAAAATCAGGCATAAATGAAAATATAATTATTTCTGATAAAGTTCTTGCCCAGATAAACATAATCAAAGGAATTATAAGAAATAAAGAAGACAGGAAATATTTCCTGAAGGAAATAAATAACATGTATGAAGAAAAAAAAGTAATGGAACTGAAAGAGGAGGACATATTAAAGATTGCTGACAGTGTAACGGGGAAGCTGAATCTCGGGGATAAAAAGAAAGTTTTAATGGATAGTATAAAATATGCCGATGTAAAAGAATAATAAGTTATAAAAAAGTTTTAAATATAACAAAGGAGGAAAAATGAAAGAGATACCTGTGATTTTGATCAGTCACGGTCACTATGCCAAATATGCGCTGGAAAGTGCAGAGATGATAATAGGGAAACAGGAAAACTGTGAGGTAATTTCAGTAACTGAAGATAAAGACCTCGATAGTGTGACAAAAGAGCTGGAAGAAGTGTATAAAAAACTCAAAAATGAAAAAGGTGCAGTAATACTGACAGATATAAGAGGAGGTACACCCAGTAATGCCGCTGCAAATCTTCTGGTAAGAGAAGATGATATTCTTGCCTTAAGCGGATATAATATGCCTTTGCTTTTGGAACTGTTTACTAACAGAGATCTGGAAATGGAAGATTTAAAAGAAGGATTATATGAGGCTTTTAGAGAATCATTAGTGGATCTTAGAGCAGAAACAGCCGGATTATGCGAAGAAGAAATAGAACTATAAATTATAAATCAGGAGGAAAAGATGGAAAATATAGAATTAGTAAGAATTGATGACAGAATGCTCCATGGACAGGTAGTATCCACATGGCTGAAAGATTACAGCATAGAACAGGTTCTGATAATTAACGACAAGGCTGCAAATGATCCTATTCAGAAATCTGTAGCCGGACTTGCGGCTCCAAAGGAAGTAAAAGTACATTTGTTCGGGGTAGACCAGTTCATAGATATTTTGAAAAAAACACCTATCAAAAGAAAAACGATGCTCATATTTACTACATCTACAGATGTTTTGAAGCTGGTGGAGAACGGACTGGATATAAAAGAAGTAAATGTAGGAGGAATGAGATATAACGAAAACAGAAAAAGACTTTCCAAAGCTGTATCTGTAACACCGGAAGAGGAAGACGCATTCAAAAAGCTTATAGAAAAAGATATAAAAGTATTTATACAGATGATACCAAAATCAGACGAAAGTTTGATGAAAAATTTATTGAAATAAAAATTTGACTGGAGGAGAAATTCTATGTTAATAAAGGCAATATTAGTAGCAATTTGGGCTGGTTTTTGTGTGTGGGATCAGTACGGACCTCACTTGGGATTCAGAAAACCCCTGCTTGCAGGAGTGGTAACCGGATTAATACTGGGGGACTTAAAACAAGGCTTGATAATAGGAGGAACACTTGAATTAATGTGGCTTGGTATGAATAATGTCGGTGCTTATATTCCTCCTGATGTAATAAGCGGAAGTGTGGTAGGAGTGGCAATAGGAATTCTTACCGGGCAGGGAGTAGCTGCAGGAGTAGCTGTGGCAATTCCGGTAGCAATGCTTATACAGCAGGTGTCTATGTTTTTACAGACCTTTAATATTACTCTCGTGCACAGAGCGGATAAAATAATATTAAGCGGTGATTACAGAAAGATAGACAAACTGCAGTATATAGGTATGGGATTATGGTTTCTTTCAAGATTTATACCTGTGTTTCTGGCAGTTTATCTTGGTACAGCAAGTATAGAATTCATAACAAATAAAATACCTGAGAGCATATTCACAGGACTGTCGGTAGCATCAAAAATAATACCTGCAGTAGGGATGGCGATGCTTTTGACAATGATGATGAAAAAATATATGTGGATGTTCCTTTTATTAGGATTTGTAATAGCATCATATTTTCAGATACCTTTGCTTGGTCTTGCTTTGCTGGGACTGGTATTCGCAGGAATATATGATCTGATTATCACAAGCAGGGAAAAAAGTATGAAAACAGAAACAAGCAGCACTATAGCAGAATATGATTCAGAAGAGGAGTTGGATTTATAATGGAAAATAAAATAACAAAAAGTGATTTGAATAAAGTTTTCTGGCGTACACAACTTATCCAGATGTCTCATAACTATGAGAGAATGCAGAGTCTGGGATCTCTATACTGCCTGAGTCCTATATTAAAAAGAATATATAAAGATGCACCCAAGGAGCAGAGAGTAGAATCTATGAGAAGACATCTGGAATATTTCAACACACATCCGATGCTGGCTTTTTCTATATTTGGGATAGTAGCCGCAATGGAAGAAAATACCACAGAAGAAGAAAAAGAAGGGGTAATAGCCGTGAAAACCGGACTTATGGGACCGCTGGCAGGTCTCGGAGACAGCCTTCTGAACTTTACATGGATGCCGATATGCGGAAGTATAGGTGCGGCTCTTGCTGTACAGGGTAATATTCTGGGACCTATACTTATGTTTCTTATGATAAACGGATTGTACACGCCTTTAAAATATTACGGGTTATTTTACGGATATAAAAAAGGGGAAAGTGTTATAAATGAAAAGGATGAAGGAACACGGGTTCTGGACAGACTTTCAGGAATGGCAAATGTACTGGGAGTAATAGTAATAGGAGGACTTATTGCCGGGAATGTAAAGGTAAAGATCGGAACAGAATTTCAAATAGGGGATCAGGTTCTGGTTCTTCAGGAGATGCTGGATAAGGTAATGCCAAATTTACTGCCTGTGCTTGTAACAGTAGCATGTTATTATCTGCTGAAGAAATCAAACGGAAAATATGCAGTGCGGATTATTTTCGGAGTGCTGATAGTCTCGGTAATACTGTCAATGTTCGGAATTTTGGTATAAAGAATTTTGCATACAAAAGGAGAAAAAATGAAACCAAACATAATATTAATAATGGTAGATCAGATGAGGGGAGACTGTTTGGGGATAAACGGACATCCGGTGGTAGAGACGCCAAATCTGGATATGATGGCAGGCGAAGGATATAATTTTAAGAATGCCTATTCGGCAGTACCAAGCTGCATTGCAGCAAGAGCAGCACTTATGACAGGAATGAATCAGAGGAATCATGGAAGAGTAGGCTATAAAAACAATGTAACATGGAATTATAAAAATATGCTTGCAGAAACTTTTGCCAAAAATGATTACTATACACAATGTGTGGGAAAAATGCACGTACATCCTGAAAGAAGCCTGTGCGGTTTTCACAATATTCTTCTGCATAACGGATACTCAAATAACAGCAGAAACAGCAGAAAAACATATGAATCGGTATTTTATAATGTAGATGATTATTTATACTGGCTTAAAGAGAAAAAGGGAATTTCGGCAGAGCTTACAGACAGCGGACTTGACTGTAATTCATGGGTAGCAAGATCCTGGCCTCATGAAGAACAGTATCATCCTACCAACTGGGTAGTCAATGAAGGAATAAATTTTCTGAGAAGAAGGGATAAAAGAAAAAATTTCTTTTTGAAGCTGTCCTTTATCAGACCGCATTCACCGCTTGATCCTCCTGAATATTACTATAATATGTATATTAACAGAGAGATTGATAATCCGATACCTGCAGAAGAAGAGAATATAAAGGAAGCTTATAATATCAATGCAGCAGAGGGACAAATATCAAAAGAAGCAATGAAAAGAGCAAAGGCAGCGTATTATGGAAGCATAACACATATTGACCATCAGATAGGACGATTTTTGATGGTGTTGAAAGAAAATGACCTGCTAAAAGAAAGTATAGTGCTCTTTGTTTCAGATCACGGAGATTTGATGGGAGATCACGGTTTATTCAGAAAATCCATGCCGTATCAGGGGAGCATCCATGTTCCGTTTATAGTTTATGATCCGGGGAATTTTCTTAACGGCGGAGTGATGAGAGAACCGGACGAGCTCGTAGAACTGAGAGATATCATGCCGTCATTGTTGGATTTCTGTAATATGGAAATTCCTGATACTGTAGACGGAAAAAGCATAAAAGAAATAATAGAAAATAAGCCGGTAAAATGGCGTGAATATCTGCACGGCGAGCATTTTAACCATGAAAAGTCAAACCAGTATATAGTTGATAAAAAAATGAAATATATGTGGTTTTCTCAGACAGGAGCGGAAAAGCTTTTTGATCTTGAAAATGATCCGAAGGAGCTGAATGATCTCTCAGAAAAAGCAGAATATACAGAGGTAGCAGAAAAATACAGAAAAATTCTGGCTAAGGAATTAGAAGGCAGGGAAGAAGGATATTCGGACGGTATAAATCTTATTGCAGGAAAAGAAGCCAGAGAGTGTCTGAGCCATATTCTAAATGAGTGATATTTTATAACTCAGCTTTACATTTTACTATATAAAATCTAAATCCGGCCGGGATATAGAGATATATTCCGGCCCGGCTGAATAAAACTATATTGTTTAAGCCAAAACAATGACTGGGGAAAAAATTATGATAAGAAATTTACAGTTAATGATAAAACCGGCTTCCAGCCGGTGCAATATAAGCTGTGGATATTGTTTTTACAATGAAACGGCTTGTAACAGAGAAGTAAGTGATTACGGCTTAATGAAAGAAGAAAGCATCAGGGAAATAGTCAGAAAAGCATCGGAATTCTGCGGAAGCGGGACATGTGCCATTGGCTTTCAGGGAGGGGAACCAATGCTCGCAGGAATAGATTTTTATAAAAACATATTGAAATATATAAAAAATGAAAAAATAAATACAAATTTTATTTTTACTATTCAGACAAACGGAACTTTAATAAATGAGGAGTGGGCGGAATTTTTCAGAAGAAATAATTTTCTCATAGGAATATCACTGGACGGAACAGAAAGAATTCATAACAATAACAGGAAAAATCATAACAGAGAGGGGACATTTCAGGAGGTAATGAAATCCGTTAGATTACTGGAAAAATACGGGGCAGAATTTAATATATTGACTGTGGTAACAAAAGAACTGGCTGATAGTATAGAGGAAGTCTATAAATTTTATAAAGAAAATAGTTTTAATTATTTGCAGTTTATTCCGTATATAGAAACAGAGCAGGATATGAGAGCCGGGAAATATATGCTGACATCAAAAGTTTATACAGACTTTCTAAACAGACTTTTTGATTTGTGGTATGAAGATCTGATAAATGACAGGGGTGTCAGCATCAGATATTTTGACAATATAATAGGACTGTTCCTTGGGTATCCGTATGAAGCCTGTGACATGAGAGGTGTATGCAGCTGTCAGAATATAATAGAAAGTGACGGGAGCATATATCCCTGTGATTTTTATGTATATGACAGATATAAGCTCGGAAATATAACTGAAAATACTTTTGAGGAAATATTGCAGAGTAAAAAAACAGAGGAATTTATAATGGAATCACTAAAAAGTAATACAGAATGCAGAGATTGTGAATACAGAGTCTTATGCAGCAACGGATGTAAGAAACATCGTGACAGCAATAATAAAAACAGATTTTGCAGTACATATAAGGAATTTTTCAGCAAACATGCAGATAAATTTAGTGAAATCAGAAATTTATTATTAAAAGGAAATTTTTAAAAATTAGCTCAGATCAAAGTGCAAATAAAGGAGAAAAAATATATGCTGTATTTTATAATCAGTTTATTTTCAACAGTAACAGGGGCAATAGTAGGGATAGGCGGCGGGCTTATAATCAGACCGCTTTTGGCAAATATAGGCGTGGCAAAAAGTCTGGCTTCATTTACGTCAGCAGTTGTAGTGCTGTCAATGGCAATGGTAACACTGGCTACATTTATCATGAACGGCGTAAAAATAAATATCAGAAAAATTCTTCTTCTTGGAATAGGAAGTGTCATAGGAGGTTTTCTGGGCGGGACTCTGTTAAAGCATGTAAATGAAAATTTTATAGATATAGCATATATTTTTATGTTACTGCTGGTGCTCTTTTCTGTAGTTTTCAGAAAAAAAATTCCTGAGATAAATATAAAAAATCCTTTGGCAGAAATAACAATAGGGGTTTTAACTGGAGGCTTATCAGGGCTTTTTGGTATAGGGGGAGGCCCGTTTCAGGTAACTGCATTAATTGTGTTTTTTGGCATGGATCCCAGAGAAGCAGCAGTAGACAGTATATTTATTACATTTTTGACTACACTGAGTTCCCTTACAAAGTATACAATAAATGGCTATATGGATTTTTCACTGGCTTTATATATGATTCCTGCTGCTGTTATCGGAGGATACACTGGCGGAAAAATAAACAGAAAAATCAGCAATAAAAAAGTGTCGCTGATATTTGCAATATCGATATTATTCATAATAATGATGCAAAGTATAATGATAATTTTTAAGTATACAAATTAAAGAATTTCCGGTAACATCATTTTTTTGCAGTATTATTTATCTGTTTATGAACCCAAAAAACTGATTCTGCCTGTATTCGCATTAGTTCAGTGAAATTATCCGCTATTTTTTGAAAGGGGATATCTTCAGGCGGATAGTCATGATAAAATTTTAGAATTTTTCCGTTATTCATATCGATAACAGCATTATCCCCATCGCCAAAACCTCCGATGGGGAATGGAGACAGACATTCAGACATATTATAACCTAAATTTATATATTCATTCCATTTCTTCATGAAGTGTGAATAGCAGCGATTAAGGTCAGTAATGCCATAAATATAAGGATCACTGAAATTACAGCTGCCAAAATTATTTAAAAGCCACCTGTAATCAAGCGGAATATTTACCTGAAACTTAGTTTCAAAATCTTGTAAATTTGATTCATTTTCTTTATTATCAGAGGATATTCCTTCCATAAAATATGCTTTTTCAAGTAAGCTGTATATTTTTTCTATATTAGTCATTTATATACTCCCGTCTTAATATTTTCTGTCACTCAGCTCAAAACCGCCGTAATTTTATTTTCCCCGTATAGCAAAAAAGATTCGGCATTACTATACTGATAGAGTTATTTAAACAGTCTAGCATATAGAAAAAGAAAAAGTAAGTATTTAATAAATAGTATTTGGAGACAAAATCAGTATGTAAATAATCTAATATAAAAAATATATATGTAAATTTTAATATTATGAATATAAAATAAAGTTATATATTGTTAATAATTTGAATAAAAATAATAATATGAAATCTGTATTTTATGGTAATTATCATTTATGAAAGATATCATATGGTTAAAAATGAATAAAAATAATTAATTCTCTTGAAATAGTAAAAACTTTCTGTTATACTAAATGTGAATTGAATAAGTCTCATATATGTCCAGAATAAGGCAGGACGTTTCTACAGGTTACCGTAAATGACCGGCTATGAGTATGAGGTTAATCTTTATTAACTCTTACTTTGTATTGCCTGAAATTATATTGGGACAGCTTATCAGGAGGAAGTAATGAAGAGCTTTAGAAAAAATAAAATAAAATTAGGATTTTTAATATTATTTATAAATAATAACTTAAATATAAAAAGTTATTCCACAGGGCCTAAGTATACACATTAATCAGTGTATGCTTAGGCTTTTATACTTACAATAAATTTATATATAGAAAAATAAGGAGGAATTATGACAGATATAGAAATCGCACAAAAAGCAAAGCTGTTAAAAATAAACGAGATAGCTGAAAAAATAGGATTGACAGAGGATGAATACGAACAATACGGGAAGTACAAGGCAAAGGTGGAGCTGAGCGTTCTCGAAAAATATAAGGATAAGAAAGACGGTAAGCTGATTTTGGTCACAGCGATAACACCGACACCTCCGGGAGAGGGGAAATCAACAGTATCTGTGGGACTGACACAGGCATTTAACAAATTCGGATATAATTCTATAGCTGCATTAAGAGAACCGTCATTAGGTCCGGTTTTCGGGATAAAAGGCGGTGCAACAGGCGGCGGGTATTCGCAGGTAGTTCCCATGGAAGATATAAATCTCCATTTTACAGGTGATCTGCATGCGATAACAGCAGCACATAATTTAATCTCGGCATGCCTAGATAATCATCTGAAGCATGGCAATGAACTAAATATAGACATTACACAGATTACGTGGAAGCGTGTTCTGGATATGAATGACAGAGCTTTAAGAGATATAGTCATTGGAATGGGCGGAAAAGCAAACGGCATACCAAGAGAGTCGTCTTTTCAGATAACTGTTGCCTCTGAAATAATGGCAATACTGTGTCTTTCAAATTCTATACCTGATTTAAAAGAAAAAATAGGAAATATAATTTTCGGATATAATGGTAAAGGTGAGCCGTTAAAAGTAAAGGATCTGAAAATAGAGGGAGCTGCGGCGGCATTGCTGAAGGAAGCAATAAAACCTAATCTGGTACAGACTTTGGAAAATACACCGGTATTTATACACGGCGGACCTTTCGCAAACATAGCCCACGGGTGTAATTCCATACTTGCCACAAAAATGGCATTGAAGCTTTCAGATTATGTAGTGACGGAAGCAGGATTTGCAGCTGATCTGGGAGCAGAAAAGTTTCTTGATATAAAAGTGAGAAAAGCAGGATTAAATCCTAATGCAATAGTAATAGTAGCTACAATCAGAGCATTGAAACACCACGGCGGCGGAAGTGACCTTACATTGGAAAATATGGAAACGTTAAAAGCCGGTATGGCAAATCTGGATAAGCATATAGAAAATATGCAGAAATACGGGATACCTGTAGTGGTAGCAATAAATAAATTTATAACTGATACTGAAAAAGAGATCGGTTTTGTTAAGGAACACTGTGAAAAAGCAGGTGTTAAAACAGCACTTTGTGAAATATGGGAAAAAGGCGGGGAAGGAGGAAAAGAACTGGTAGATATTCTTATAGACGAGACAGCAGAAGAAGGCAGAGAATACAAACCGCTGTATGAGCTGGATCTGGGCATAAAAGAGAAAATCACAAAAATAGCCATGGAAATATATGGTGCAGGAAATGTGGAATTCTCCGATAAGGCCGGAAAAACAACAGTAAAACTGGAAAAACTCGGATATGGAAATTTACCTGTATGTATATCAAAAACACAAAAATCACTTTCGGATAATCCGGCACTTCTTGGGCGTCCTGAAGGGTTTACGGTAAAAATAAATGAAATAAGAATATCGGCAGGTGCAGGATTTATAGTAGCAATGGCCGGGGAAATAATAGATATGCCGGGGCTTCCGAAAAAACCGGCTGCGGAATTAATAGACATAGATAAAGACGGAAAAATAAACGGATTATTTTAACTCATATATGTCCTGAATATGGCAGGACGTTTCTACAAGTTACCTTAAATAACGGGCTATGAGTAAGAGTACAAAGCATGAACATGTTCTGATGCTTTACTTTTACTTATGCATATGCAGTAAATGTAAAGTATCGGAATTTTTTTATTAATTAATAATCGGCTAAGAGAGGAAAAGTATGAATTTTAGAATATTTGTAGAGAAGAAAAAAGAATTTAACGTAGAGGCGAGAGAGCTTTTTGAAGATCTGAAAGAAAATCTTTTTATAAAAAAGCTCAGCAATATAAGAATAGTGAATATCTATGATATTTTTAATATTGAAAAAAGAGAATTGAAAAATGCAAAAAAGATAGTTTTTTCAGAGATAACAGTGGATAATGTCTATGATGAAATGGATCTTTCAGGAAAAGAATGGTTCGCAGTGGAATATCTGCCGGGACAATATGACCAGAGGGCGGATTCTGCACTTCAGTGTCTTAATCTTATATCAAAAAAGAATAGAAATGCAGGGGTAAAAAGCGGAAAGTTAATTATTTTTGAAGGCAGTATAAGCAGTGAAGATATAGAAAAAATAAAAAAATATTATATAAATTCTATTGAGATGAAAGAAAAGGATCTTTCTGTTCTTGAAGAAAATGTGGAAACTGAGAATAAAAGCGAAATAGAAATATATAAAGGATTTACAGATTATAAAAAAGAAGAGCTGGAAAAATTTCTGAAAAATATGGAACTGGCAATGACTTTTGAGGATCTTGAGTTTATTCAGAATTATTTCAGGGAAACAGAAAAAAGAGATCCGACCGAGACAGAAATAAAAGTTTTGGATACATACTGGTCAGACCACTGCAGACATACTACCTTTGAAACTAAAATAAATGATATAGAATTTGAAGCCGGAAAATATAAAAAGCTTTTTCAGGAAACTTTTGATAAATACATAGAAAGCAGAAAATATCTTTTTGAGAAAAAAGAAGCTGACAGACCGATAACATTAATGGATCTGGCAACAATTTTCGGTAAGGAGCAGAGAAAAAGAGGAAAACTCGATGATATGGAAGTATCTGACGAAATCAATGCATGCTCGGTATTTGTAGATGTGGAGATAAACGGCAAAAATGAAAAATGGCTGATGCAGTTCAAGAATGAAACACATAATCATCCTACGGAAATAGAGCCTTTCGGCGGAGCTTCCACTTGTATCGGCGGAGCTATAAGAGACCCGCTTTCAGGCAGAACATATGTATATCAGGCAATGAGAATAAGCGGTTCGGCTGATCCGAGAGAAAATATAGAGGATACGCTTCCCGGAAAGCTCCCTCAGAAAGTAATAACAAGAGGTGCGGCACACGGGTTTTCATCTTATGGAAATCAGATAGGTCTGACTACCACTCATGTAACTGAAGTATATGATGAGGGATATAAAGCAAAAAGACTGGAAACAGGACTTGTAATAGGAGCAGCACCAATTGGAAATATCAGAAGGGATAAACCGTTAAAAAGCGATGTAATTATACTTCTTGGGGGAAAAACAGGGAGAGACGGCTGCGGCGGTGCTACGGGATCATCTAAGGAACATTCGCATGAATCATTTGAAAAATGCAGTGCGGAGGTACAGAAAGGCAATGCAATAACAGAAAGAAAGATACAAAGACTGTTCAGAAATGAAGCCGTAACCAAGCTTATAAAAAAATGTAATGATTTTGGTGCTGGAGGTGTTTCGGTAGCTATAGGAGAACTGGCAGACGGACTTGAAATTGATCTTGATAAAGTGCCAGTAAAATATACCGGTCTGAATGGTACAGAGCTTGCAATATCAGAATCACAGGAAAGAATGGCAGTAGTCGTAACAAGAAAGGACGCAGAAAAATTTATTTCACTTGCAGAAGAAGAAAATCTGGAAGCTACTGTAGTGGCCAGAGTGACTGATAAAAACAGACTGGTTATGACATGGAAAAATAAGAAGATAGTAGATATATCAAGAAAATTTCTGAATACAAACGGTGCATTGGCAGAAACTGAAATTTTTGTAAAAATGCCTGATAAAAAAGTACCTTTAATAAGGGAAGTAAACGGGAAAAATTTCCGGGAAAAATTCATAAATAATATAAAAACATTGAATACATGTTCTCAAAAAGGACTTGCAGAAATGTTCGATTCTACGATAGGAGCTTCGACAGTATTGATGCCTTACGGCGGAAGATACCAGCTTACGCCTGCTGATGTATCAGTACAAAAATTTCCAGTCCGGGATGGCATTACAAATACTGCTTCCATGGCAGCACATGGATATAATCCTGAAATTTCCAAATGGTCTCCTTTTCACGGGGCACTTTATGCAGTAATAGAATCAGTATCTAAAATAACAGCTGCAGGAGGGGATTATAAAAAAATAAGATTTACATTTCAGGAATATTTTGAACGTCTCGGCAAGAATAAAGAAAAGTGGGGGAAACCATTTTCTGCATTATTGGGAGCCTATTATGCCCAAAAGGAGTTTATGCTCCCTTCAATCGGAGGCAAGGATTCTATGAGCGGAACATTTAATGATCTGAATGTACCTCCTACACTGATATCCTTTGCAGTAAATACAGTAAATGCAGAGCATGTAATATCTCCTGAATTCAAAGCAGCCGGGAATAATATCTATCTTATCAGACATGGTATAGATGACAGTTTTATGCCTGATATTCAGGAAATAATGGAAAATTATGATTATATACATAAAAATATCCTTGAAGGAAATATAATTTCTGCAATGGCTTTAAAACAAGGCGGTATAGGTGAAGCAGCAGCGAAAATGTGCTTTGGAAATAAAATAGGAGCAGAAATAAACATAGAAGAGGAAGAATTTTTCCGGTTGAATTACGGGGCGGTTATAGTAGAATCCGAGACAGAGCTTGAAAATAAAAATGCTGTCTTAATAGGAAAGACAATAAGCAGTGAAGAGATGAGAGTAAATGGTGAAGTGATAGAGCTTTCCGAATTAATAGAAAACTGGGAATCTGTATTGGAAATGATTTTTCCTTCAAAGCTTCATATAAAAACAGAAAGCCTGAAAGAGTTTCCGGTAAAAAATAATATATTAAAAGAGGGGACAGCAGCAAAAATAAAGCATGCAAAACCCCGTGCAGGAATTCTGGTTTTTCCGGGAAATAACTGTGAATATGACACAGTGAAAGTTTTTGAAAATAATGGAGCTGTAGCTGATACAGTAATATTCAATAATATGAGCCAGAGCAATATAGAAGATTCCATAAACAGAATAATACACCAGATATCAAATTCACAGATACTGGTTTTGCCGGGTGGATTTAGTGCCGGCGATGAGCCTGACGGGTCAGCTAAATTTATAGCAGCAGTACTTCGTAATAAAGGAGTATCTAAAGCAATAGAAAAATTCCTCAAAAGAGACGGATTAATATTGGGAATATGCAACGGATTTCAGGCACTGATAAAATCCGGACTGCTTCCTTACGGCAAGATAACAGAACTGGAAGAAAATTCTCCTACGCTTACGTATAACAGTATAGGAAGACATGTTTCCAAAATAGTTTCCACTAAAATAGTTTCAAACAGATCACCGTGGCTTTCGGGAATGAATGTAGGAGATATACACAAAATAGCAATGTCGCATGGAGAAGGAAGGCTTATAGTAGATAGTGAAACAGCAGAGAAGTTATTTGAAAACGGACAGGTAATTACTCAATATGTAGATCTTAACGGAAATCCTACCATGGACTCTGTGTATAATCCTAATAATTCAGATTATGCAATAGAGGGATTAATTTCGGAAAATGGAAGAATACTTGGAAAAATGGGTCATTCGGAAAGAACGGGAACTAATCTTTATAAGAATATAAAAGGTAATAAAGATCAAAATATATTTATAAACGGAATTAAATATTTTAAGTAAATCAGGAGGGAAAATGAAAGCGGCAATAATTTTTGGAAGTAAGTCAGATACTGAAAAAATGCGGGGAGCAGCAAGCTGTCTCAAAGAGTTTGGTGTGGAATTCGAGGCACATATACTGTCTGCACACAGAGTACCGGAAAAGCTTGAAGAAGTATTGAAAAGGCTTGAAGCAGAGGGAACAGAAGTAATAATAGCAGGTGCAGGACTGGCAGCACATCTTCCCGGAGTAATAGCATCAAAAACTATTCTTCCGGTGGTAGGAGTACCTTTGGAAGCGGCCTTGGACGGTCTTGATTCATTATTTTCCATTGTACAGATGCCGAAAGGGATTCCTGTGGCAACAGTAGGGATAAATAATTCATATAATGCAGGAATGACCGCAATTCAGATAATGGCACTGAAATACCCGGAATTAAAAGAAAAGCTTATATTGTACAGAAAAAACATGAAGGAAAAGTTTATAGAAGAAAATAATAATGCAGTTGATTTATAAAATAAAAACCAGGAGGCACGCTATGGAAAAAAAAGATTTCCTATATGAAGGAAAGGCAAAGCAGATTTATTCGACAGATGATGAAAATTACGTGATTATTCACTATAAAGATGATGCAACAGCAGGGAACGGAGAAAAAAAAGGAAGCATAAAGGATAAGGGCATAATCAATAACCAGATAACGGCTCTTTTATTTACAAGGCTTGAAGAAAAAGGAATAAGAACACATTTTAAGGAAAAGCTCAATGACAGAGACCAGCTGTGTGAAAAAGTGAAGATATTTCCACTGGAGGTAATAGTAAGAAATATAATAACAGGTTCTATGTCAAAAAGACTCGGTGTAAAAGAGGGAACAAAGCCTGAAAATACTATACTGGAAATCTGTTATAAAAATGATGAATACGGAGATCCGTTAATTAACGACCATCATGCTGTGGCATTAGGTCTGGCTACATATGATGAATTAAAGAAAATATATGAAATTACCCTGAAAATAAATGATTTCTTAAAGGAATTATTTGATAAAGAAGGAATAATACTTGTAGATTTTAAGATTGAATTCGGGAAAAACAGCAAGGGAGAAATACTTCTTGCTGATGAAATTACTCCTGATACATGCAGACTATGGGATAAGGAAACAGGAAAAAAACTGGATAAAGACAGATTCAGACAGGATCTGGGCGGTATAGAGGAAGCATATATAGAGATTTTAAAAAGACTAGAGGCATAACTATGATAATGGAAGATAATAATTTAGCTGAGGATAAAATGGAAGAAGAATGCGGAATTTTTGGAGTTTATTCCAAAGAAGTACGTGATGATATTATGGGACTCGGATATTACGGCTTGTTTGCCCTGCAGCACAGAGGGCAGGAAAGTGCCGGACTTACTGTAAGCAATATGGGTGATCTGGAAACTATAAAAGGAATGGGACTGGTTTCAGAGGTTTTTACTGATAAGGATCTGACAGAAAATAAAGGAAATGCACTGATAGGGCATGTAAGATATTCTACTACGGGAAGCTCGTCGCTTATGAATGCACAGCCTCTCGGCGGATATTTTATGCTGGGACAGTTTGCTATAGCTCATAACGGGAATCTGGTTAATACTGCAACGCTGAGAAGACAGCTGGAATCAGAAAGTGCTGTTTTTCAGACAACTACAGATACTGAACTGATACTTAACCTGTTATCAAGATATTCCAGAAACGGAATAAAATCCATGATAGTAAATACCATGAAAACAATAAAGGGGTCATTTGCACTTGTGATGCTTATAGGGGACAAGCTTATCGGCGTAAGAGATCCGAATGGTATAAGACCCCTTTGTCTGGGGAAAATAAACGGAGGGACTTATGTGTTGGCTTCGGAAACCTGTGCACTTGACACTGTAGATGCTAAGTTTATAAGGGATATAGAACCCGGCGAGATAGTAATAATAGATTCTGACGGAGTAGATTCGATAAAGTATGAAAAAAACAGCTCCAAAGCTCCATGCTCATTTGAGTATATTTACTTTGCAAGACCTGATACCAAAATAGACGGTATAGATGTTTACAGCGTAAGACATCAGACAGGAAAGTATCTGTACAGACAGAATCCCATAGAAGCAGATGTGGTAATAGGCGTACCTGATTCGGGAATACCGGCGGCAATAGGTTATTCCGAGGAAAGCAAAATACCTTACGGCATAGGACTGGTAAAAAATAAATATATAGGAAGAACTTTTATCAGCCCCAGTCAGGAATTAAGGGAAAAATCAGTGAAAGTAAAGCTGAATGCAATAAAAAAAGTAGTAGAAGGAAAAAGAGTAGTAGTAATAGATGATTCGCTGGTAAGAGGAACTACTTCAAAAAAATTGGTGAAAATGCTGAGAGAAGCAGGTGCAAAGGAAGTACATTTCCGATCGGCATCTCCTGTGGTAAAAAATGAATGTTATTTTGGAATAGATATTGCCACAAAAAAAGAACTCATAGGAAGTAAAATGAGCCTTGAGGAAATAAGGGAGAAAATAGATGCAGATTCACTGGATTATCTTACACTGGAGAATCTAAAACTGACATTGGGCGGAACAAATTTCTGTATGGGATGCTTTACAGGAAATTATCCGATAACTGATATGGAAAATAAATCTTTGGAGGATGAAGATGCTGACTTATAAAAATTCTGGGGTGGACAAAGAAGAGGGATACAAAAGCGTAGATATGATAAAGCAAATGGCTGTAAATACTTATTCAAAAAAAGTATTGAACGAGCTTGGAAGTTTTGGTGCTATGTATAAGCTGGGAAGATATAAAAACCCTGTTCTGGTATCCGGGACAGACGGAGTGGGGACAAAGCTGAAACTGGCTTTTCACCTGAAAAAATATGATACTATAGGAATAGACTGTGTTGCTATGTGTGTAAATGATATTTTGTGCCATGGAGCAGAGCCTATGTTTTTTCTTGATTATCTTGCATGCGGCAAGCTTGATGCAGGAGTATCTTCCGAGATTGTAAAAGGAGTAGCCGAAGGGTGTCTTAGCTCGGGAATGTCTCTGGTAGGCGGAGAAACAGCTGAAATGCCGGGGTTTTATAATGAAGGGGAATATGATATAGCAGGTTTTGCAGTAGGGGTAGTAGAAAAAAAGAAAGTGATAAACGGTGAAAAAATAAAAGAGGGAGATATAATTATCGGACTTGAATCAAGCGGTGTACACAGTAATGGATTTTCACTTGTAAGAAAGCTTGTGACTGATCTTGATGAGGAATATAACGGACAGAAAATATCCGAGTATCTTTTGACTCCCACAAAAATATATGTAAAGCCTGTATCAAAAATAATAAAGAAATTTAAGGTAAAAGGTATGGCTCATATCACAGGAGGCGGACTTATAGAAAATGTACCGCGTGTAATTCCTGACGGTTTAAGTGCGGTAATTTCCAAAGATAAAATAAAGGTTCCGGAAATTTTCACTTATCTTCAGTTAAAAGGTGTTCCGGAAGAAGAAATGTGGGGAACATTTAATATGGGAATCGGTTTTATAATAGTAGTAAAAGAAAAAGATAAGGATAAAGTAATGAAAAAGCTGTCAAAATATGGAGAAAATGCATATGAGATAGGACGTATAGAAAAAGGAGATAATAAAATATGCCTAAAATAGCAGTTTTAATTTCCGGTGGAGGATCAAATTTACAGTCTGTAATTGATAATATAAAAAATAGGGATCTGGACTGCAGTATTGAATATGTGATAGCTGACAGAGAATGTTACGGAATAGAAAGAGCAGAAAATGAAGGTATAAAAACAGTGCTTTTGGATAGAAAAAAATACAAAAATTCCCTGTCGGAAAAAATCGGGGAAATTTTGGAGGGAAACGTTGATTATATAGTATTAGCAGGATTCTTATCTATTCTTGAACCGGAATTTGTAAAAAAGTGGGACAGGAAAATAATAAATATACATCCCTCGCTGCTGCCAAAATACGGCGGAGCAGGTATGTACGGAATTAAAATACATGAAGCAGTCATCAAAAACAAAGAGAAAGAAAGCGGATGTACTGTTCATTACGTAGATACAGGTATAGATACCGGAGAAATTATAATTCAGGAAAAGGTAGCAGTATCACCTGATGATACACCGGAAACACTACAGGAGAAAGTATTGGAAAAAGAGCATATAATTTTAACAAAGGCAATAAAGAAAGTTTTCACAGACTAGCAGTATAACGAAGCATAAACTAAAGATAAGCCGGGTAGTATGCCGGAATATTTAATTTAATCGGGAGTGAGATATGATAAATAGAGCTTTGATAAGTGTTTATAAAAAAGATAATATACTGGAATTTTCAAAATTCCTTATAGAAAAAAATGTAGAAATAATATCTACAGGCGGTACATACAGATATTTGAAGGAAAACGGAATACCTGTAACAGAAGTTTCGGAGATAACAAAATTCAAAGAGATGCTTGACGGAAGAGTAAAAACACTGCATCCAAATATACACGGCGGGATACTTGCCGTAAGGGATAATGCAGAGCATATGAAGACTATAGAGGAAAACGATATAAAGCCTATTGATATGGTGATTGTAAATTTATATCCGTTTTTCGAAGAGGTGAAAACGGATAAAAGCTTTGAGGAAAAAGTAGAGTTCATCGATATAGGCGGACCGACTATGCTGAGATCCGCTGCTAAATCTTTTAAGGATGTAGTGGTAATATCAGATACGGACGATTATGAAAAAGTAAAAGAAGAAATAAATGAATCAGGGGATGTAAGCTTTGAGACAAGAAAAAATCTTGCAGGAAAAGTATTTAATCTTTGCTCGGCCTATGATGCAGCTATATCGGAATTTCTTCTGAATGAAGAATTCCCGCATTATCTGAATATGTCTTATGAAAAAATGTTTGACTTAAGATACGGGGAAAACCCACATCAAAAAGCTGCTTATTATGTATCAACAGTTCAGGACGGAGCAATGAAGGATTTTAAACAGCTGAACGGGAAGGAACTGTCCTTTAATAATATAAGGGATATGGATATAGCGTGGAAAATAGTAAATGAATTTGACGAACCGGCGTGTTCTGCAATAAAACATTCTACGCCGTGCGGGGCAGCTGTGGGAAAAACTCCTTTTGAAGTATATCAGAAGGCTTATGAATGTGATCCTGTATCAATATTTGGTGGAATTGTGGCAGTCAATAAAGAGGTGGATGAGGAAACTGCTGCAGAAATGGCAAAGATTTTTCTGGAGATTGTCATAGCACCTTCTTATACTGAAAAAGCCCTTGAAATATTAAAGGGTAAGAAAAACCTCAGAGTAATTGAAGCTAAAACAGGGAAAGTGCAGGATAAGCTCGAGTATGTGAAAGTAGACGGAGGTCTGCTTGTACAGGATGTAAATAAAGAGATGATGAAAGAATTTAATATAGTAACAAAAAAGGCTCCCGATGAAACTGAAATAAGAGATATGATTCTGGGAATGAAAGTAGTCAAGCATGTAAAATCCAATGCTATAGTAGTAGTAAAAGACGGTATGGCAAAAGGAATAGGAACCGGGGAAACAAACAGAATCTGGGCTACAATGCAGGCTTTGGAAAGAGCAAAGGACGGTTCTGTTCTCGCATCTGATGCATTTTTTCCATTCAGGGACTGTGTAGATGAAGCTGCCAAAGCCGGAATCACTGCTATAATACAGCCCGGAGGCTCGATGAGAGATCAGGAATCTGTAGATGCATGTAATGAACATGGTATATCAATGGTATTTACCGGAATAAGACATTTTAAACATTAGGAGAAAAAATGAAAATATTGATAATAGGAAGCGGAGGAAGAGAACACGCAATTGCATGGAAGCTGTCACAGAATCCAAAAGTAGAAAAAATATATGCAGCGGCAGGAAATGCAGGCATAGAACTTTTGGAAAAAGGAGAATGCATAAATCTGAAAACTGTTGATGAAATATTGGAATTTGCGGCAGAAAAATCAATTGATCTGACAATAGTAGGAAGTGAAGAGCTTCTTGTGGAGGGAATAGTTGATAAATTTACCGAGAAAAATCTGAAAATTTTCGGGCCTGATAAATATGCGGCACAATTAGAGGGAAGTAAGGTTTTTTCAAAAGATTTTATGAAAAAATACGGAGTAAAAACAGCAGAATACATGACCTTTTCAGACAGCAGCAAAGCTCTGGAATATCTGGGAAAGGTAGAATTTCCCGTAGTGGTAAAGGCAAGCGGACTTGCAGCAGGGAAAGGTGTAATAATAGCACAAAATAAAGAAGAAGCAGAAAAAGCCGTGAATGAAATAATGGTGGAAATGAGATTTGACAGTGCTGGAAATGAAGTGGTGATTGAAGAGTTTCTTGAAGGATATGAAGCTTCTGTTTTATCATTCACAGATTCTGAAACAATTCTGACCATGGTAAGTGCCAAAGATCATAAAAAGATCGGAGAAAATGAAACAGGACTGAATACCGGAGGAATGGGAGCTATATGTCCGAATCCTTATATGACTGAGGATGTAGAGGAAGCATTCAGAAAAGAGATACTGGAACCGACACTGAAAGGAATCAAAGCAGAAGAAATGGATTTTGCCGGTATAATATTTTTTGGTGTAATGATAACCAAAAAAGGTGTGTATCTTCTGGAATATAATATGAGACTGGGAGATCCGGAAACGCAGGCGGTTCTTCCGCTGCTGAAAACAGATCTTCTGGATATAATTGACAGCTGTATGAATAAAGAGCTTAATAAAATAACACTTGAATGGAAAAAAGGATTTTCATGCTGTGTAGTAGCTTCTTCCGGTGGATATCCCGGAGATTATAAAAAAGGGTATGAAATTAGCTTTAATGAAAAGGACGGGCTAGTATTTCTGGCCGGGGTAACGGAAAAAAACGGGGAATTTCTTACTTCCGGAGGAAGAGTATTAAGCACTGTAGGCTTGGGCGATACTTTGGAAGAAGCAAGGAAAAATGCATATAATATTTTGGAAAATATAAATTTCGCGGGTAAATATTGCAGAAAGGATATTGGGAAAATATCACTGTAAAAGTTACTAAGTAATAAAAAATAATTTTTCGATTTTTTAATAAATATTATCTGTAAAAATGCGGATTTTTAATATTTAAATCAGATTGACAAAAATATAAAATAAATGGTATATTAGCTGTGAGGATTTTCATATTTCGGGTTATTTAATATTTGGAATATTCTTAATACTTTTGATTGTAGGAGGAAGAAATGAAAAAATTATTGATTAGCTTATTTACAATTGCTTCACTGGCTTCATTCTCAGATGAACTGATTATCCGCGGAGGATTTGATGTATTTAATGATTATAGCGGAATGTCAGATTTCATAACAGGAGATCCCGGTGATGACAGTCTCGGATTTGAACTGGGGGTGGAATATCTGAAAACTGTTGCACCAAATTTTTTAATAGGAGCAGGTATAGGCTATCAGGGACATGCCAAGGCTGAAGGAAAAAAAGTACTGCTAAACAACTGGTATGATGCATCGGGAAATTATTACGAACATACATATGGTTATGATGATCAGGTTTATTATGACAGCATACCTTTGTACATAACTGCAAAATATGAGTTTGATACACCGAATAAATATATAAAGCCTTATGTAAAAGCAAATTTGGGTTACTCTTTCAATATTCATAAGAACGATCTTACGCTTAATGACAAAGTAACACAGTATGTATATGACTGGTATTATGATGATTATGACGAGTATACTTACTCGTATGATTCAAAATCATATGATACAGACATAGAGAACGGATTGTATTACGGAATAGGCGGGGGAGTACAGATAAACGGACTTACGATAGACCTTATGTATCAGGCAAACTATGCCAAAGCTAAAATTGATAATGGAAACGGTACAAGACAGGAACATGATCTGAATCTTTACAGACTAACATTAGGATTTGGTTATGCATTTGATTTTAGTTATTAAAAATATAAAAGATAAAAATATGAAAAAGCTGTTCCAATTTTATTTTGAAACAGCTTTTTTTTATAATCCAAACATTTCCTCGTACATTTTGAACACTTCAGTAACATCAAAATAAAATTTTGCAGTTTTTCTATCAGGCATCTGTACTGTCAGAATGTCATAAGGCTTACCATTATCATCATAAACAAGTGCCTGTCCGAGAACTGTTGAACCCGGATAATTAGCAGAAAGGTATTTGTATTCTTCATCTACAGTTTTGACTTTTATGGCTGTTTCAAAACTAGATCCGTTTCCTGATTCTGTTTTGGTAAAATTTTTTTGGTTTTCTTTAATAGAATTACTGGTTTTTGAATTTGATTTTGCGCTTATATTTATGGAAAGTATAAGCATAGCCAAAATAATAAATTTTTTCATATTAAATCTCCTTTTGTTTTATTATTACGTCAATTATAGTTTATTTAACAAATAAAGTAAAATATAAATATCATATTAATTAATTTATTTGATTTAGTTTTTTTCATGCTCTAAGAATGAAAAAAAATTCTGTAGAAATAAACGGAAATTCACATTAAGTTCATATTGGAGTGTTATAATAAGTGTGTAATAATAAAATACAGTTCTGCTGTATGAGGAGGCATCATGAAAAAAATAATATTAATTTTAGCATCGGTATTTATGCTGACTTCATGTATTTATGAAGACTATAATCACTATCCCCCGTCAAGAGGAAGACCGCCGTATAATAACGGCAACAAAAGACCAATTGGAAACGGAGGACCGCCCAGACCGGGGAATCCTAACAACGGAAGACCGAATCATGGAAGACCGAATCCTAATAACGGAAGACCAAATCATAATAACAGACACTAAAAATAGTCTCAGAGAAAACCTCAGCAACCTTATTGCCTCGACCAAAATGACTCGACGAGCTTATGCCGGGCGACAGGAAAAACTGGAGAAAACCATTGATATGCTTCCGACAAGGGAGAAAAATCTGTTAAATTATCAGCGGACCACCAAGCTGTATGAAAACCTCTACAACTATTTAAGTCAAGAGCTTGCGAAGACCGGAATTGCGCAAGCAGAACAGCAACCTGATATCAACGTTGTTAATGAGGCCCGGATGATTGGCAGTGAAGCTAAAGCTCCACAGAAGGAACTTATACTTTTGCTTTCTGCACTACTAGGACTCTTACTGCCTAGCCTCTTTATTTCGCTACGAGACGACATAGATGACACCATCAATAGTCTATAGGCTGTCGAGGGTGCGACCAAGATTCCCGTGCTGGCGCAAATTGCTACTGATCCGACATTAAAGAAAAAGGACACGATCATCGCCGAACATTGGCAAACAAAAGAGT